>Ga0164296_1001571_pt1 | contig 23853 bp, 26 predicted proteins | sample GEODES057metaG_FD_113533 | JGI IMG/M metagenome (GOLD analysis project Ga0164296, IMG submission 113533) | Dystrophic lake water microbial communities from Trout Bog Lake, Wisconsin, USA - GEODES057 metaG | ecosystem: Environmental > Aquatic > Freshwater > Lake | place: USA: Trout Bog Lake...
CGCTACCCGACGCCAGTGGCGCTTGCTGGAGCACGCCAAGAAGGTGTTGAGGCCCTGATCCACTCCACAGGGTTCTATCGAGCAAAGGCGGCGAACCTGATCGGCATGGCTCATGGCGTCGTCACTCGGTTCGGCGGAGAGGTTCCCATCGAGATCAAGGATCTCGTGAGCCTTCCTGGGGTCGGTCGCAAGACGGCCAACGTGCTTCGCTCGGTCGCCTTCAACGCACCCGGTCTCCCTGTCGACACCCACGTCGGTCGCCTCAGCCGACGGCTCGGCCTGACCACTCATGACGACCCGGTGAGGGTCGAGCATGATCTCAACGCCATGATCCCACCGGCCCGACGCGGTGCGTTCAGCTTGCGGATGATCCTCCTGGGACGCGACACCTGCACCAGCCGATCGCCAAAGTGCCAGCAGTGTCCTCTTGCAGACCTGTGTCCAAAGGTTGGTGTGGCCTAACCCCGCCTGCCTTCTCGCTTCTCGGCGCTTCGTGTTGCGCGCCGCAGGCGCCGGAGCGAACCCACCAATGACCGCTCCAGTGCAACGAGCTCGGCGTCCACGCCATCGATGCCTGCTGTCGTCTCGACGAGCGTGGAGACGCGTTGAGCGATGTCTTCGAGGCTAGCGAGCAGCGAAGAGAGCTCTGAGGAGTCATCCATGGCCGTCATCCTCGCACGAGCGCTTCGAGCCGAGCGAGCTCACGTCCAAAGAGAGCATCACATCGCGAGCGGTACGATGGTCGAGTGTTGCGAACACTCGACCTCCGAGGCCTCGGTACATCGGTAGCGGAGGTCCTGCCACGCCCTTCTTCGCCCGGTGTCGCCGTCGCAGACACGGTGAGGTCGATCATTGAGCAGGTACGTCACGAGGGTGACGCGGCATTGCGCCGACTGACCCTTGAGCTCGACCGCCACGAGCTCGACTCGATTCGGGTTGAGCAAGAAGCCATTGATGTCGCCACCTCCAGGCTTGACCCGACGCTGCACCAGGCCTTGAGCGTCGCCTTCGACCGGATCGTGGCCTACCACGCTCATGAGCCGACGCCCATTGGCCCCTTCCATGACGGCGGCGTCACGGTGACCCATCTCGATGTCCCCGTCGATCGCGCCGGTTGCTACGCCCCCGGGGGGCGTGCTCGGTATCCGTCGTCCGTGCTCATGTGCGCGGCGCCCGCCCGGGTGGCCGGCGTCCGCTCCATCGCACTTTGCGTTCCGGCAGGTTCAGATGGCGTGATCGACGACGCCACTCTGGCAGCTGCCTCCATCGCCGGGATCGAAGAGATCTATCCGCTCGGTGGAGCCCAGGCGATCGCCGCCATGGCCTTCGGGACCGAGTCGATCCGGAGCGTCGACGTCATCGTTGGTCCAGGGAATGCGTACGTTGCGGAGGCCAAACGGCAGGTCGCAGGGTCGGTAGGGATCGCCTCGGCCTTTGCGGGGCCTTCCGAGATCGTCGTCATCGCTGATGGCACGACTCCGCCGGATCTTGCAGCAATCGACCTCATGGTCCAAGCCGAGCACGGGCCCGACGGCATGGCGTGGTTGGTCACCTGGGACCCCAAGCTCGCCGAGTCCGTCCAGGCGTCGTTGACGAGGCTCATCGCCGTCGCTCCACGTCGAGCCGACCTGGAGCGAACGATGGCGACCAGCGGCGTGGTCTGCCTCGTCGATGGACCCGCTGGCGCGGCCGCGGTGTCCAATGCGGTGGCGCCAGAGCACCTCGAGCTGCTCATGACCGACTTTCATGAGGTGCTGGATCTCGTCACGGCTGCAGGTGCGGTCTTCTGCGGCCTCGATGCTCCCGCCAGCTTGGGCGATTACGCAGCCGGTCCAAACCACATCCTCCCGACGAATCGCAGCGCTCGATTCGCAAGCTCACTTCGCGCCGACGACTTCCGCCGGCACATCCACGTCGTCGAGACCACCCGGGAGGGCTTCGAGAACCTCGCTCCAACCGTGATCGCCATCGCTGAGGCAGAGGGACTCGACGCCCATGCGGAGTCGATCCGGATGCGCCGATGAAGCGGCTGCAGATTCGTGATGACCTCACGGCGCTCGAGGGCTACCACTCGGTCCAGGTCGATGCGGAGGTGCGGCTCAACACCAACGAATCGCCGTTTCCGCCATCTACCGAGTACCTCGCCGATCTCTGCACCGCGATCGAGGCCAGCACCCTCAACCGGTATCCAGATCGAGCGATGGGGTCTCTGCGTCACGCGCTTGGTGACCTCCATGGGGTCTCGCCAGCCGAGGTGTTCTGCGCCAATGGCTCCAACGAAGTGCTCCAGAGCATCTGCCTTGCGTATGGAGGGGCTGGTCGCTCTGTCATGGTGTTCGAACCGACCTATGCGCTTCACAGCCACATCGCTCGCATCACGGGGACCGATGTCATCGTCGTCGAGCGAGATGCATCCTTCGAGCTCGACGTCGAAACGGTTGCCGCAGCCATCTCGGCTGCGGACCCGGCGATCACGTTCTTGTGTTCGCCCAACAACCCGACCGGCCTCATCGAGCCCTCCGCCATCATCGAGGCGGCGCTCGAGTCCAGCACGGGTCTCGTCGTCGTGGATGAGGCCTACGGCCAGTTCTCGTCGACGACGGCCTCGGCACTGCGCCACGGGCCGGGCGGCGACCGGCTCGCCGTCTCGCGCACCTTCTCCAAGACCTGGGCACTGGCCGGACTCCGCCTTGGGTACCTCGAAGCGGATCCCGCCATCATCGAGGGATGTGAGATCGTCGGTCTTCCGTACAACATTGGCTCCATCACGCAGATCGCCGGGCTCCTCGCTCTCGAACATCTCGAATCGATGGAGGCCCACGTCGTCATGCTCGTCGAGCAGCGCTCGCTGCTTCTTGAAGCTCTTCGCGATCTCGAGGTCGACGTGTGGCCCTCGGAGTCCAACTTCATCTTGTTCCGGCCGCGAGTGCGGAGCGGCCACGAGGTGTGGAGCGATCTGATGGCGCAGTCGGTGTTGATACGAGACTGCTCGTCATGGCCCCGACTGAGCGACTGCCTTCGAGTGACCGTCGGGACTCCAGTGGAGAACGACCGATTCATCCATGCCCTCAAGGAGGCCCTATGACGACGACCCCACATCGAGCTGCGGCGCGATCTCGAGCGACCAAGGAAACCTCGGTCGAGATCGAGATCGATCTCGATGGCACGGGAAGGGCCGACATCTCGACCGGCATCTCGTTCTTCGATCACATGCTCGAGCAGATCGCCAAGCACGGTGGGATCGATCTGAAGATCGCGGCCTCGGGTGATCTTGAGGTCGACACGCACCACACCATCGAAGATGTGGGCATCGTCCTCGGTGAGGTACTCAGGGAGGCGCTGGGGGCCAAGGTGGGCATCGAGCGGTACGCATCCAGGCTCATCCCGCTCGACGAGGCGGCAATCGAGGTTGCGCTGGACATCTCTGGAAGACCGTTCTTGGTCTACGAGGTTCCGTTCGCCCCCGACACACCCGGCTTGGGGCAGCCTCCCTACGATCCCCAGCTCACCGAGGAGTTCTTCCGCGCGCTGGCCACCAGCGCCGGCCTGACCCTTCACGTCCGCCTTCGGAGCGGCCGCAATGTGCACCACATCGCGGAAGCCACATTCAAGGCTTTCGCCCGCTGCCTTCGAGATGCGATCCGCGTCAGCGGCGCCCAGATCCCTTCCACCAAGGGCTCGCTCTAGTGGATCGCTCTGCGTGATCGCCGTCATCGACTACGGGATCGGGAACCTGCGTTCGGCCGTCAAGGCCCTCGAGGCAGCCGGCGCTTCGGCTGAGCTCGTCAGCGATCCGTCAGCCCTCGAATCGGCCGATGGCGTCGTCCTCCCTGGCGTCGGATCGTTTGGCCGTTGTGCCGCCGCCCTCGAAAAGGCGCCGTGGGGGCAGGCGATCCGGGAGGTAGTGGCTGCCAAAACCCCTTTTCTTGGAATCTGTGTCGGATTCCAGCTCTTGTTCGACTCCTCCGAAGAGTCACCTGGAGCCCGCGGCCTTGGGATCCTGCCCGGAGAGGTTGCGCTCCTTGGCGCTGGCGTCAAGCACCCACAGATCCAGTGGAATCGGGTGAATCGCTCCACTGAGAGTCGACTGTTCCCCGAGCGTTCCGAGGAGGTATGGATGTACTTCGTTCACTCCTTCGCCCTGGCATCCTCCCCGAGCGTTGTTGCGACCTGCGACTACGGCGGGCCTGTGATCGCCGCCGTTGAGGAGGAGAACGTGTTTGGGGTCCAGTTCCACCCTGAGAAGTCAGGCGATGACGGATTGGCACTGCTCCGTCGCTTTGGGGCGATCTGCGGGGAGGCATCGTGAACCTCCTGGCGGCGATCGACCTCCGCGGCGGCCAGGCCGTTCGTCTCCTGAAGGGTGACTACGGGCAGGAGACTGGCTACGGAGACCCGCTCGAGCTGGCGCGCTCCTTCGAGGCGCAGGGGACCGACTGGCTGCACCTTGTCGACCTCGACGCAGCGCGCGATGGTGGTTCTGCCAATCGCTCAGTCGTCCTTGAGATCGCGACCCATACGTCGGTCCCGGTGGAGATGGGTGGGGGCGTCCGAACGTTCGACGACGTGATCCAGCTCCTCGACGGCGGAGTCTCGCGAGTGATCATGGGGACGGCAGCCCTCGAAGATCCGAACCTCCTTGCGCGGGCTGCGTCCGCGTATCCAGGCAGGATCGGCGTTGGTCTCGACTATCGACTCAACCGCGAAGGTCACGCCGAGGTGGCGGTTCGAGGTTGGCTTGAGGGTGCGGGACTCTCGCTGAATGAGGCCGTTGACCGAGTCTGCGAGGCGGACATCGCTGCGCTGATCGTGACCGCCATCGATCGAGACGGGACCTTGGAAGGCCCCGACCTTGCCGGGCTTGGCACCATGCTCGAGCTGACCGACGTACCGGTGGTTGCCTCGGCCGGCGTGAGCGCACTCGGAGATCTCACCGCCATTCGCTCCCTCAAGGGCCCTCGGGGCCAACGGATCGAGGGCGCCGTCGTCGGCAAGGCACTTGTCGAAGGCCGATTCAGCGTCGCCGAGGCGGTTGCTGCATGCAGGTGACTCGATTGATCCCTTGTCTGGATGTCAAGGATGGGCGTGTGGTGAAGGGCGTCCAGTTCCTCGACCTCGTTGACGCCGGTGATCCCGTTGAGCTCGCGGCGGCGTACGCCCAAGAAGGAGCGGATGAGATCACCTTTCTCGACATCACGGCTTCATCGGACGAGCGAGCCACCATGCTCGATGTGGTCGAGCGGACCGCCGATGTGGTCTTCGTCCCACTCACAGTCGGCGGCGGCATTCGCAGCGTCGATGACGCCCGAATGCTCTTGCGGTGTGGCGCCGAGAAGATCGGAATCAACTCAGCAGCCGTGGCCGATCCTGGACTGGTTCGCAACATCGCCGACGAGTTCGGGGCGCAGTGCGTCGTTGTGGCGATCGACGCCCGTCGGCGGGGCGATCGGTTCGAAGTGGTCACTCATGGTGGGCGCACGGCCACTGCGCTCGATGCACGCGACTGGGCTGCCGAGGTGGCTTCGTTGGGAGCAGGGGAGATCCTGTTGACCTCCATGGATCGCGACGGGACGCGCGAAGGATTCGACCACGAGCTTGACCGAGCCATCACCAGCACCGTCGGCATTCCCGTGATCGCTTCCGGAGGCGTGGGGACGCTCCAGGACCTCGTCGACGGTGTCGTCGAGGGTGGCGTCGATGCCGTCCTGGCGGCCTCGATTTTCCACTCTGGCGAGTTCTCGATCCGAGAGGCGAAGACGTTCATGGCAGGGCACGGACTCACGGTTCGGCCGGCGTGATCGAGCCCACGACGACCAGGTCGTACCATTGGGGTCTCTTATGACACGCCAAGAGATCACCACCGGCATCGACAAGCAGCCAATCACCGTGCTCTTCGATCGGGTGCTCGTGCAGGTCGGCGAGAAGGAAGGCGAGCGCCGCTCTCGCTCCGGCATCCTCATCCCTGCCACGGCACAGGTGTCGAGGAGGCTCGCGTGGGCAGAGGCCATGGCCGTCGGACCCCATGTCCGAGCGATCAAGGTCGGAGATCAGGTCCTGTTCAATCCTGAGGACCAGTTCGAGGTCGAGCTCCAAGGTGAGGAGTTCTTGATCTTGAAGGAGCGTGACATCCACGCAGTGGCCTCGCCACGAATCGATGGTGGGACGGGACTCTACCTATGAGCGGACTCATGCAGCGATCACAGAGCGTCGTCGACCAGGTGGTCTTCGGCGCCGATGGACTCGTCGTCGCCGTCGTCCAAGACGCCAGCGACGGCGCGGTCTTGATGGTCGCCTACATGAATGACGAGGCACTCGCGAGGACACTTGACACAGGGCGAACATGGTTCTGGTCACGAAGCCGGCAGGAGTACTGGCAGAAGGGCGAGACCTCGGGTGATCGACAGCACGTCCGAGAGGTCCGAATCGATTGCGACGGCGATGCACTCTTGGTGATCGTGGATCAAGAAGGGCAGGGAGCGTGCCACACCGGTGAGCGGAGTTGCTTCTACCGATCAGCGGCCACCGGACCAGGCCTCGTTGGCGCGTGAAGATGGACGAGGTGCTCCTTGGGGATGTCTCCCCGTCGCGGGCCGGGTTCGGAGAGCTGGTCGAGTCCAACCGACTGATCCCGATCTCTACCTCGTTCATCGCTGACACCTTGACGCCCGTGCGAGTGCTCCGATCGGTGGTCGGGGAGAGCGATGGCTTCCTCCTCGAATCGGTGGAGGGAGGAGAGCGTTGGGGTCGCTACTCCTTTGTGGGCCGGAACCCGCTTGCCACCATCGTGTCGAAGGGCGGGGTGGTGTCGGTGAACTCGCCGCAGCTCGACATCCCCGCGGGGGACAAGATCCTCGACGTTCTCGAGTCCTTGCTCGAGCAGGTCACGACGCCGTCGCTCGACGACCTGCCCCCGCTTCACAGCGGTGTGGTGGGATACCTGGGTTACGACGTGGTCCGAGAGATTGAGCGACTCGAGGCACCCCCCGCTGATGATCTCGGAGTCCCGGACGCGGCGATGTCAGTCATCGGTGAGCTCGTTGCGTTCGACCACTGGCGCCAACGCATCACCCTGATCGTCAATGTGGCCGTGCCCGAGGGATGCAACGAGGATCAGGCGACGCTCCTCTACGACCAGGCGATCGAGTCTCTCGAGCGCCTGGCGCACGACTGCTTCCGTCCCGCCGATGAGCACCCTCGTTCGGCACCAGCCAGCTCCCGGCAGGGGGCTCGAGCTGATGCGGTCGCCACGATGTCGTCGGAGGACTTCCAGCGCGGGGTCGAGGTGGCAAAGGATTACGTGACCGCCGGCGACATCTTTCAGGTCGTGCTCTCACAGCGCTTCGACATCGTGGGATCGGTGGACCCGATCGAGGTCTACCGATCGCTTCGGTTGCTCAATCCGAGCCCGTACCTGTATTTCGTCCGCACCGAGGGTGTCCATGTCGTCGGTTCCTCTCCCGAGCCAATGGTTCGCCTGCGCGATGGTGTGGTCACCTCCCGTCCGATCGCAGGCTCCCGACCCCGAGGCGCCTCGCTGATCGAGGATGACCGCCTGGCGGGTGAGCTCTCCGAGGACCCCAAGGAGGTGGCAGAGCACGTCATGCTCGTCGACCTGGCGCGCAACGATGTCGGCCGAGTGGCGGAGTATGGCAGCGAACAGGTTGAGGAGTTCATGACGATCGAGCGCTACAGCCACGTGATGCACATGACGTCGCAGGTGACAGGTTCCCTTCGCTCCGACCAGGGTCCGATCGACGTGCTCCGAGCAACGCTTCCTGCCGGGACGCTCTCGGGCGCACCAAAGGTCCGCGCCATGGAGATCATCGACGAGCTCGAACCGACGCGTCGAGGTATCTATGGCGGCGTGGTGGGCTACTTGGACTTCACGGGCAACATCGATACGGCGATCGCCATTCGCACGATGGTCGTGACGCCTGACGGAAGAGCCTCGGTTCAGGCTGGAGCCGGAATTGTGGCGGACAGCGACCCAGTCGCCGAGGACCAGGAGTGTCACAACAAGGCAGCGGCAGTGCTCGCCGCAGTCGCGGCGGCGCGCCACGATGACCTCGATCAATGACCGAAGGCCCACCCAACGACGACTCGCTTGGAGCGATCGCTGCCGATCCGTGGGTGCGCGGCGAGGTGTTGGGGGTTGAGATCACCGGCGAGGATGCCCTCTCCTTCCTTCAAGGCCAGCTCTCCCAGGACGTCGCCTCGCTCGCGGTAGGCGAAGCGAGGCGGAGTTTCCTCCTCGAGCCGGACGGCACGTTGGGCTATCTGTTGTGGGTCGCACGACTTGAGGAGTCTGCGTTCGTCACGTACGGATCGAACGCCGATGCCACAGGGATCGAGGCACGGCTCCGCCGCTTCAAGCTGCGTGTGAAGGTCGAACTCGCCGTCAGGGAGCTGGATCTGCTCTGGCTTAGTCCAGCGTCCTCGCTGCCGGCACCCGACGGGATGGCGCAGCTCGCGGCGACCGAGGTCCCCGGTCGCAGGTTCGTGGGACCTCACGGAGCCGAGGGCCTCGAGAACCAACTAAGTGGCCTCTATGACGCCATCGCCCTCCAGAGTGGATCGGTCGAGCCCATCGACGCGGCGGCCTGCAGGACCCCCCACGAGCTCGGTGATCATCTCGTTGCTGAGGCAACGTCGTTCACCAAGGGTTGCTACACCGGACAAGAGCTCGTGGCACGGGTCGACGCCCGCGGGGCTGCAGCGCCGTTCCGCCTGGCGCCGTTCCACTCCGACGGCACAATTCCGAGCGGGGCGATTGTCATGGCGGGCGACGACGAGGTTGGTGTCGTCGAACGGTCCCTGAAAGTGCCCGAGGACGGCGCTACGGTCGGGTTCGTTCGGATCGCCCGTCGAGCGCTGACCGACGAGACCCAGATTCTGGCCGCAAACGGGATCGCCTTGAGCCTCAACCTCGCCTAGGGAGACCGAAGCCTTCGCGGCGCGCCGCTACGCTTGCGTCGTGGCCACCTACCTCGACGACATCGTGGCTGCACATCGGCGTCGCGCCGGAGTGGACGGTCGCAACCTGGCATCGATGCGTGACATCGCAAGCTCGCTGCCACCCACCAGAGACTTCGCCGGGTCGCTGCAAGCTCCGGGACTGTCGGTTATCGCAGAGATAAAGCGGCGCAGCCCGTCGAAGGGCGACCTCGCCATCGACCTTGATCCCGCCGCAGTCGCAGCGGAATATCAGGCTGGAGGTGCTGCGGCGCTGAGTGTCTTGACCGATGAAGATCACTTCGGTGGATCTGTCGGTGACTTGACGTCCGCTCGTCAGGCGACGACGTTGCCCGTATTGCGAAAGGACTTCACGGTCGACGCCCGTGACGTCCTCGACGCACGTCTCATGGGAGCGGACGCCTGCCTGTTGATCGTCGCTGCGCTTGATGATGTGGAGCTCCGCTCGTTCCTCTCACTGAGCGGGGAGATTGGCCTGGCAGCCCTCGTGGAGGTCCACGACGAGGACGAGTTGATCAGAGCCTTGGACGCTGGCGCCACGATCGTCGGGGTCAACCAGCGTGACCTGCGGACGTTCGAGGTGGATCAGGAGCGCTGTCGATCCATGGCTCCCTCCATCCCCGACAACGTGATCGCAGTGGCGGAGTCGGGCGTGCGAGGGCGCAGCGACGCCGTCGTGCTGGCCGATGCCGGCTACGACGCCATCCTGGTCGGCGAGTCAGTCGTCACGTCCGTCAGCAGAGCTGAGGCGGTCGGAGCGCTTGGCGGCCACCGTGTGGCCTCTCGTCGGGGCGAGGAGGCACAGTGACGACGTTCATCAAGTTCTGCGGGATTACCAATGAGTCGGATGCCCTGGTTGCGGTCGGGCTTGGGGTGGATGCCATCGGCGTGATCTTCGCCCCGTCGAAGCGACAGGTCTCAGTGGCGACCGCTGGTGACATCGTGCGTCGCCTTCCTCACGACGTGAGGACGGTCGGGGTCTTCAGAGACGAAGCGCCACTGCGCGTCGTGGAGATCGCCAACCAGGTCGGGCTCTCGTGCGTCCAGCTGCACGGCCACGAGTCGATCAACGACGTGCGATTCGTTGCAGAGCGCGTTCCCAGCGTCATCAAGGCATTGCCCGCCACCAGTCCCTGGATCGCCTCGTTCTCCGAGTTCGGGGCCGACCTCCTGTTGGTCGATGGCCCCAGCCCGGGAAGCGGAGAGCTCTTTGACTGGCGCCTTGCGGAGGGCGTCGAGGACGCAGATCGGCTGATCGTGTCCGGTGGCCTGACGCCTGAGAACGTGCACGGCGCCATCGAGCAACTACGACCCTTTGGCGTCGACGTGGCGAGCGGGATCGAGATGACCCCTGGCGTCAAGGACCCTCGCAAGATGAAGGCATTCGTGGATGCAGTCCGTCGTGCCGATGAGGTGGCGGCGGGTCGCAGGGACATCGAGGGCGGCGACGGGCCGTTCGACTGGAGCAGATCGTAGGCAGATGACCAGCATCATGGGAGACCCAGGGACCGACGGCCGCTTTGGCGAGTTCGGTGGACGGTTCGTTCCCGAACCACTCGTACCAGCGTGCCTTGAGCTTGAGGCGGCATTTCGTGACGCATGGGCCGACCCGAGCTTCATGGATGAGTACCGGTCCATCCTTCGTGACTTCGGCGGGAGACCCACGCCCATCACGCGCTGTGGCCGGCTCTCCGAGGAGCTGGGTATCACGGTCTTGCTCAAGCGCGAGGATCTGGCACACACCGGTTCGCACAAGCTCAACAACGTGATCGGCCAGGCGCTCCTGACCCGCCGGATGGGAAAGACCAAGATGATCGCGGAGACCGGCGCTGGCCAGCATGGTGTGGCGTCCGCAACCGCTGCAGCGCTTCTCGGGCTCGAGTGCACGGTGTACATGGGTGAGGTTGACACGATCCGCCAGCAGCTCAATGTCTTCCGCATGGAGCTGCTCGGAGCGACCGTGCATCCGGTCACGTCGGGGAGTCGCACGCTCAAGGATGCGGTCAATGAAGCCATGCGCACCTGGGTCTCCGAGGTGGCGGACACCCACTACTGCCTCGGCTCGGTGATGGGCCCTCATCCGTTCCCCTGGATGGTGCGAGAGTTCCAGCGGGTGATTGGTGACGAGGCGCGAACACAGATCATGGGCGCCGGTCAGCCAGCTCCTGATTTCGTGGTCGCATGCGTGGGTGGCGGCTCCAACGCGGCGGGACTCTTCTCGGGGTTCGTGGACACCGACGCCGAGCTCATCGGCGTGGAGGCGGCGGGAGGGGCAGCGATCGCCACTGGTTCACCCGGCGTCCTTCATGGCATGCGGTCGCAGCTGATCCAGGACGACGAGGGACAGATCACCGAGGCGCACTCGATCTCAGCCGGACTCGACTACCCGGGCATCGGACCCGAACATGCCCATCTGGCGGGGATCGGCAGAGCTCGCTACGAGCGAGCAGGTGATGAGGAGGTCCTCGACGCCCTTCAGCGACTGGCATCACGCGAGGGCATCATCCCCGCGTTGGAGACCGCACACGCCCTCGCCTGGGTGATTCGCGAAGCCGGGGCTGCCATCCCTCATGGCTCGACCGTCCTCGTCAATCTGTCAGGGCGCGGCGACAAAGACGTCGCTCAGGTTCGATCCGTTCTTCGCGGGGAGGCGGCATCGTCATGACGTCCCAGTTGTCGTCCACCTTCGCCCGCCAACGTGCAGCGGGATCGACCTTGCTCGTTCCGTACCTGATGGCGGGAGCCGATCTTGCCTGGCTTGACACGATCGAGGCGGTGATCGAGGCCGGTGCCGATGCGGTGGAAGTCGGGCTGCCCTTCTCGGACCCGATCATCGATGGACCGACGATCCAAGCGGCGGGTCTTGCAAGCCTTGACCGGGGGACGACGGCGCAAGGGGTGCTGGCAGAGCTGGCGCGTCGAGAGTTCGCCGCCCCCATCGTCGTGATGACCTATTTCAACGTGATCGCCCACCTCGGGATCGAGCGATTTGCCGGGATGGCCAGCGATGCGGGCGTTTCCGGGGCAATCGTCCCGGACCTCAGCCTCGAAGAGCTTGGTCCTTGGGCCGAGGAAGCTGACCGGAGGGAGATCGACACGGTCTTGTTGGTTGCGCCATCGACCCCTCCGGCGAGAACCGAGCAGCTGTGCTTGCGATCGCGGGGATTCGTCTACGCCGTGGCGCGGATGGGCGTGACCGGGGAACGGGCCGAAATCGGGGACGAAGCCGCCATGGTGGTGGCGAAGATCAAGCAGTTCGAGGCGCCTCCGGTGTGCGTGGGGATCGGTGTCTCGACTCCTGAGCAGGCAGCAAAGGTCGCCGAGACCGCCGACGGGGTCATCGTGGGTTCCGCCCTGGTTCGACGGCTCTTGGACGGAGAGGGTCCTGAGGGCGCGGCGCGATTCGTCGAATCGCTCCGTCGCTCCATCGACGCCTAGCGCTCGGGGCGACGTCCCACGACGATGCTGCCGTTGTGGCCACCGAAGCCAAAGGAGTTCGAGAGGACGATCGGCGTCGCGAGCGGACGAGGTTGATCAGCGACGACATCGATGGTGATGGCGGGATCCACGTTCTCGAGGCCGATGGTTGGCGGGATGATGGCCTGATCGATCGTCATGATGGAGGCGACTGCTTCGATCGCGCCGGCAGCTCCGAGGCTGTGGCCAGTGACGCCCTTGGCAGAAGTGACAGGGGGAGAGGTTGGCCCGAAGACCGACATGATCGCCTCGGACTCCGCGAGATCGTTGAGTGGCGTCGAGGTCCCATGGGCATTGATGTGGCCAATATCGCCGGGCAGCAGTCCAGCGTCCTCTAATGCGAGCTCCATGCATCGACGAGCACCCGCTCCATCACTCCGAGGAGCAGTGATGTGGAACGCGTCGGCGGTTGACGCCGCGCCCAGCAGCTCGGCATAGATTCGAGCGCCTCTCGCTTGCGCATGCTCGAAGGACTCGAGGACAAGGGCACCGGCACCCTCCGACATCACGAAGCCGTCACGATCGACATCGAACGGGCGCGAGAGGCCTGTCGATGAGAGCGCGGTCATGTTGGCGAATCCAGCAAAGGTCAAAGGATCCATCACCGACTCACCTCCACCCGTGATGACCACGTCGAGGCGACCCGACGCGATCAACCGAGCCGCCGCACCAATCGAGTGGGTTCCGGCAGCGCATGCAGTCGTGATGGTCTCCGCCGGACCTTGGAAGCCGTAGCGCATCGCGATCTGGGCAGCACCCGCATTCGGCATCATCATGGGCGCCAGGAACGGTGAGACCCGCTTGGCGCCCTTCTCCGCGAGCACGGCCGCTTGGGCCGTCAGCGTCGTCATGCCGCCGATCCCGGTCCCAAAGATCACACCCGTTGTCTCAGGGTCCACAGCGCCGAGACCTGCGTCCTCTATCGCCTCGACCGCGGCTGCGAGTGAGAGCTGCGCGAATCGATCCACACGCCGGACCTCTTTTGGACCGAAGAAATCCGTTGGATCGAAGTTCGGGACGAACCGGTCATCGCTGAAGCGCCCCTCGAGGAGGCCTGAGAACAGTGCCTCCGCTCCCACGCCGCAGCATGACAGCGCCCCGATACCGGTGACGGCGATGCGCCGAGCTTCGACAACCCGGCCGTCGACGACGCCGAGCCGCATCAGAGCTTGGAGGTGATGAGCGTGTACGCCTGTCCGACCGTCTCGACGCCGTCAAGCTCATCTTCGTCGACGGTGACGTCGAAGGCTTCCTCAAGCGCCATGACCAGCTCGACCAGGTCCAAGCTGTCCGCATCAAGGTCATCTGCGAAGCGAGCATCGAGGACGACGGCGTCGGGCTCGACCTGGAGCACCTCGACCGCGCAGCTCTTGAACTTCTCGAATGTGGCGTCGTCGCTCATGTGAACTCCTCTGTCTCCCTCTGGCCTCCGGTGCGAGACCTCGCCTCAAGACGGTAGTGCCTGGGCGAACAGGTCTGGAGGCTCAGAGACCCATGCCCATGCCGCCATCGATTGCGATGACCGCCCCGGTCACGTAGGAGGCTCCCGGCGAGGCCAAGAACGTGACCACCGAGGCCACCTCCTCGGGCCGTCCGAGCCGGCCCGCAGGGATCTGGCTCTCGACGGCGGCGAGTCGGTCGTCACCCAGCGCTGCGGCCATGTCGGTCTCGATGAGACCCGGAGCCACCACGTTCACGGTGATGCCACGACTGGCCACCTCGCGCGCCATGGCCCGTCCCATGCCGATCAGTCCAGCCTTGGCGGCGGCGTAATTTGCCTGCCCCGGCAATCCCATGAGGGCACCGATCGACGACACGATGATCACCGAGCCACCTCGTTGCCTCACCATCTGGCGCAGGCACCGACGAACGACACGGAACGTGGCAGAGAGATTGGTCTCGATGACACTGTCGAATTCCTCGTCGCTCATTCGGATTGACAGCTGGTCACGGGTGATACCGGCGTTCGCGACAATCACGTCGATTCGTCCGTAATCGGCGATCACTGAGGCCAGCACATCGTCCACCGCAGCGGCATCGGTGAGATCGACACGACGGTGCTCAATACCGTCCCCATCTGGACCGGCGGATCGTGACAGACCGATGACGCGGTCCCCTTCGCTGACGAAGGATGCGCCACACGCTGCCCCGATCCCCCTGCTCGCCCCGGTCACGATCACCACACGTTGTTCGCTCATGTCACGCTCCTTCTTCAAGGTCGAGAGGGGTTGCGATGCCTCGGACCACTGCATCGTTTCGAATCCGGCCAACAAGCCCAGCAAGGACGCCGCCCGGCCCGAATTCGACGAACGAGGCATCCGAGGGTGTTCCCACGATCGACTGCTCGAACCGGACCGCTCCGGTCAGCTGCGCTCGCAGGAGCTCAACCCATGGAGCGTCGCCCGAATGAGGGGAGGCATCCACATTGGCCACCACCGGAATCGTGCCCGTCGAGAAGCGAGCCACCTCGAGGGCCTCGGCCAACGAATCAGAGGCGGGAGCCATGAGGGGCGAGTGGAAGGCGCCACCGACCTCGAGCAAGACCACACGTCGGATCCCCAGCGCACGGGCACCCTCCTTGAACGCGCCGAGCTGGTCGAGGTCTCCAGAGACCACGATCTGGCCCGGCGCGTTGTAGTTGGCCACCACGAGGTCCGGAAACTCGGCGATGGCTTCGGCAACCTCGTCCTCGCTCGCACCGAGGACCGCAGCCATCGAGCCTGGTCGCTGAAGGGCCGCTCGAGCCATGGCCTTGCCTCGAGCCAGGACGAGGCGCGTCGCTTCGTCGAGGGACAGGATCCCGGCATAGTGCAACGCGCTGTACTCGCCGAGGCTGTGGCCGATGGCCAGATCAGCGGTCATTCCCTCCGCTGCCGCTGCTCGAGCGATGACGGTGCTCAGCGCGAAGGTCGCGAGCTGTGCATTGTCCGTCCTGACCAGCTCGTCGCCCTCGGTCGTGGACAGCAGGCGCCAGACGTCGACGCCCGCGACTTCGCTTATCCGGTCGAGCAGTTCAACTGCATCGTGGCCGGCCCACGGCAAGCCCATCCCGGGCTTGAGAGAACCTTGACCAGGGAAGAGTGCGACCAGCACCGATGATCTCCTTTGATCTCGTGATCTGGCGAGTCTGGCACGAGGAGATTGGTTGGCGTCGGGCTAGCGTCCCTCAGGTGAGGGCGGCACTGATCCAGTTCGAGTCGGACGAGGACCCCTCGTCGACCCGCCGTTCGCTACGCAAGACCATCGATCAGGTCAAAGGCGAGGTCGACTTGATCGTTCTGCCAGAGGCATCCGCACGTCGGTTCGGCGACGCGTCCGTCATGCTGGCGCCTGACGCAGAGTCTCTCGAGGGGCCATTCGTCTCGGAGCTCGTTGCGATCGCCGCCGCTCGTGAGGCCGTGGTCATCGCTGGCATGTTCGAGCGGAGCAACGATCCCATGCGTCCCTACAACACCACGGTGGCAGCCAGTGCCACCGGGCTGGTCGGCGTGTATCGCAAGATCCACCTCTACGACGCGCGTGGATTCGAGGAGTCGAAGGGAGTCACGCCTGGATCGCCATCAACGGAGAACGTGCTTGTGCTCGACGTCGGGGACTTGCGAGTCGGGGTGATGACCTGCTTCGACCTCCGGTTCCCCGAGATGGGGCGCCGTCTGATCGATCACGGGGCCGAGGTGATCGTCCTCGGGGCCGCATGGGTGCCCGGGATCGACAAGGTCTCTCAGTTCAAGACGCTCACCGAGGCCCGGGCAATCGAGTCAACGACGTACGTCCTGGCAGCGTGCCAGCCAGCGCCACGCTATTGCGGACACACGCGTGCGGTTGACCCGAATGGAAGGTGCTTCGCTGATGCAGGCGCCGATGGTGCCTCAGTGCTTGAGGTGGAACTCTCAAAGACGCTTGTGACCAGCACTCGGGAGACCATGCCAGTCGTCGCGCAGCGGAAGCTCGGCATCGCCGAACATCGATGAAGCGTGCCCGGAGCGGGACTCGAACCCGCACGCCACTAAGGACAACGGATTTTGAGTCCGTCGCGTCTGCCGATTCCGCCATCCGGGCCGCGACGAGATGATACCCGTGACGCTGGAGGGTGCGGGACTGCTCCGCTCGATCGAGATCGTCACCACCGAGGTGACGCTGCGCAACCAGGTTCGCGCCTCGCATGGGGTACATGATCAGCGAACGGTGGCCTACGTCGTCGTCCGGGCAGGCCGCGAGATCGGCTGGGGAGAGGTGGCAGCGCTGCGTGACCCTGTCGGCACCGACCCGTCGCTGGACGACGTCCTCGCGACACTGAGGGATCGATGGATTCCTCGGCTCTTCGAAGCGGCTCGAGCTCGGCATGGCGAAACGCCTCCGAGCGCCGTTTTGAGCTCTCTAGGAGGGTCGAGGCCCACTGACCGAGCGGCGATGGCTTCGCTCGAGATGGCGATCCTCGACCTGGAGCTTCGAGGTGCAGGAATGAGCTTGGCGGAGTGGCTGGGTGCCACCGAGCCATCCATCCCATTTGGTGGAGTGCTCGGCATCGAGCCAGATGGTTCCGTCTCCCGATTGCGCTCACAAGGCCAGCGGCTCCTCGATGAAGGCGCTAGCCGTCTTCGACTCAAGGTGGCGCCCGGTCATGCCCTCGAGCCGGCGGCTGCCTTGATGCAGCTCGATCCCCGAGAGGGTGTTCAGGTCGATGCCAACGGCTCGTTTGGGCCCACGGGCATTCTCGACCGTGGCGCAGCCGATGAGCTCCGGGCGTTAGACCGCCTCGGGCTGTCGTGCATAGAGCAGCCACTGGCCGGCGCAGACTTCGCTGCGCAGGCCGCCTTGACGGCTTCGCTCGAGACTCGACTCTGCCTCGATGAAGCGATCACCAGCCCTCGAGCCGCTCGCGACGCTGTCCGCTACGAAGCGTGCCGAGTGCTGTGCGTCAAGCCGGGACGGGTCGGGGGAGTGCGGGCGGCGCTCGGCATTCTCGAGCTCTCACACAACGCAGGGCTCGACGCGTTCCTTGGCGGAATGTTCGAGACCGGGTTGGGGCGAAGTGCGCTGCAAGCTCTGGCGGCGACCCCGGGTGCCACGATGATCTCCGATGCCACGGCCGCTGGTACCTACCTCGCCGTCGACCCCTGTGACGCCACGATGCCCGACCGGGATCGCCAGCCTCTTTGGAGCGACCCGGGTATCGGTCCATCACCCTCCACACGGGCCTTGCGCAGCCTTTGGACGGCTGAACGCTGACCGGTGTCTCTGAGCCCGTGGCTGGAATCTAGGATGGCTCCGTGCGTCAAGTAGCCGTCCAGCGAAAGCTGCAAGATCTTCAGTCACGCGTCACGGCCCTCCGGGCCGAGATCGTGGTGTTGAGCGAGCAGATCGAGGTCATCGACGAAGAGGTTGAGGATCTCAGGGTCCGCGCCGTGGTGAGTGAGACGCCATTGGCCGCCAAAGAGCATGCGGCAGCCGCTCGTCACGCTGCTCTGGCGCATCGGGCGAAGCTCGAAGCCGTGGAGAACGTCGCTCGCCTTGAGCACGAACGCGATGCGCTGCTCGATCAGCTTGCGGTGGAGGTGGCGCCATGAGCGATTCTCCAGCGGTTCGAGTGGTGATCGCAGACGATGAGGCCATCGTTCGGCTGGACCTCAAGGAGATCCTCGAGGATGCCGGCTATGAGGTGGTCGCTGAGACTGGTCGGGGGGACGACGCGATCGAGCTGATCACTGAGCACCAGCCCGATGTAGCGATCTTGGACATCAAGATGCCAGGCATCGATGGGATTGAGGTCGCACGAAGGATCTCGGGGGTGAGCACCACCGCAGTGCTGCTGCTCACAGCCTTCTCCCAGCGCGACCTCATCCAAGAGGCACGGGAGGCGGGAGTTGCCGCCTACCTCGTGAAGCCCTACCGCAAGGGCGAGCTGATCCCTGCCATCGAGTCGGTGCTCGCCCGCGCCCACGAAGATCGAGTCATCGATGAGGAAATCGAGTCGGCAGGCCCCTCGAATGCGGCGGAGGACAAACTGGAGACCCGTCGGCTGGTCGAGCAGGCGAAATCGATCTTGATGGACCGGGACGGGCTCGATGAGGACGCGGCCTTCACCCTCATCCAGCAGCGCGCCATGCAGACTCGGACTCGCATGCGCGACGTTGCGCAGAGCGTGGTCCTGGGGGACGCTCCCGAACGGTGAGCGCAACCGCCGAAGATGGGCCAGGCCCCCTCTTCTTGCTCGACGGGATGTCGTTGGCCTTCAGGGCCTATTTCGCCCTCCCTCCCGACCTTGCGACTTCCGAAGGTGTGGTCACCAACGCGCTCCATGGCTTCGCGTCGATGCTGCTCAGCATCGTGCGGGATCATCAGCCCGGCGCTCTGGCCGTGGCGTTCGATCTTCCGGGCGGTACCTTCCGAGATGACCTGGTGGAGGAGTACAAGGGCGGTCGCGCCGAGACCCCCGATGATCTCTTGCCGCAGTTCGACATGATCAAGCAGCTCGTCGAGGTGCTGGCCATCCCGATCGTGTCGAAGCCACGCTTCGAGGCAGATGACGTCTTGGCCACGTTGGCCACCAGCGCTCGGGACGTGGGTCGCTCGTCGGTGGTGGTCACTGGGGATCGAGACTGTTTCCAGCTCGTGGAGGACCCTTACATCCGCGTCCTCTACAACCGGCGAGGGGTCAGCGACTACACGCTCTACGACGAGGCCGGCATCATCGAGAGAACTGGCCTGGAACCGGCTCGATATCCCATGCTGGCCGCGTTGCGTGGTGACCCCTCCGACAACCTTCCAGGAGTCCCGGGAGTCGGAGAGAAGACGGCCGCCAAGTTGTTGCACACCTACGGGGACCTTCCGGGAATCTTCGCCAACCTTGAGGCGCTTACCCCAAAGCTTCGCGAGAACATGTCGGCGAACGAGGAGCGAGCCTTGAAGAATTTCGAGGTGATGACGCTCGTGCGCGACGTCCCGCTGGCTGTCGACCCCCAGGATCTCGAGCTCGGAGGCTGGGACCGCGCTGAGGCGCAGGCTCTATTCGAGCGCTACGAGCTGAACTCGATCTGGCGGCGGACGGTGGCCCTCCTGGACGCAGGGGCCTTCGGCTCCGGCACCGGTGGCGCAAGCACCCCGCCACTCGCCACCTCCAACGAGCCACTCGAATCTTCGATGACAGGTTCGCTCGAGATTTCAGTTCTTGACGAGGTGGGCAGCATTCCCGTCGCCGAGAGCGCAGCAACCGGACGGCACACGGTTGCGCTCAGCGCTGCTGGTGACCTCTTGGCCACGGCCGCTGCGGGTTCGTCGGCCGTCGCCATCGTGCCAGTGGAGAGCCCGTCGTCTCGCGAGGTCCTCTGCTCCGTCGAACCGATGCAAGCTCTCGACTCGAAGCGGGTACTCCGAGCGGCGATCACGGCCGGCAACGAGTCTCCGGCGATCCCGAGCGGCGATGCCGGCGTTGCGGGATACCTCCTCGACGCAGCCTCGGGTGACTACGGACTCCGAGCCCTGATGGCCACCTACCTGCCCTCTGTGGCGGTGAACGAAGAGAGTGCAACAGAGGGGCAGCTCGCCCTCGATCAGACAGCCGACCGCCATGCTCTTGCCAGTGAGGTGGTCGCAGTCGATCAGCTGCTGCTCGCCATGGAGCCGCGACTCGAGGACGAAGGCCTCGGCGCCCTGTATCGAGACATCGAGCTCCCTCTGGTTCGCGTATTGGCTCGGATGGAGGACCGAGGAATTGCGGTGGACGTCGAGGTGCTCCGCTCGATCACCGAGGATCTGACGCAACGGGTCGGCGCGCTCGAGGCGTCGATCCAGGAGCTTGCTGGTCATCCGTTCAAGGTGAACTCGACGCCGCAGCTCCGCCAGGTTCTGTTCGAGGAGCTTGGTCTCCCTCCTGGACGCAAGACGAAGACCGGCTTCTCCACCGATGCCTCGACGCTCGAGGGCCTCCTCGGCCAGCACCCCATCATCGAAGCGCTGCTTCGATACCGAGAGCTTGAGAAGCTTCGATCTACCTACGGCGACACGCTCCTCGCTGAGGTGCAGCCGGACGGTCGGATCCACGCCACCTTCCGTCAGACGGTGGCCCGTACCGGCCGGCTGAGCTCTGAGCAGCCGAACCTGCACAACATCCCGGTTCGCTCCGAGGAGGGGCGCCGATTCCGAGAGGCCTTCGTGCCCACCCCTGGCTGGGGACTCTTGGTCGCGGACTACGACCAGGTTGAGCTGCGCATCATCGCCCACCTTTCTGGAGATGAGGGTCTCCTGGCTGCCTTTGCATCCGGCGAGGACATCCATCGCTCCATCGCCGCTGGCGTCTTTGGCGTGGAGCCAGCCTCGGTCAGCCACGAGCAGCGAGAGCGAGCCAAGATGGTGTCCTATGGCCTTGCCTACGGCATGGAGGCTTTTGGACTGGCACGCCGCCTTGGCGGGGACATCGGCGAGGCCAAGGAGATCATGGATCGCTACTTCGCCGCCTTCCCGGCGGTGAAGGGCTACATGGATGCCACGGTGGCCGAGGCGAGGGCCCAAGGATTCACTCGAACGGAGCTCGGCCGGATTCGCCCTCTGCCGGAGCTGATCTCTGGTCCACGAGCGGCCCAGGCGGCAGCTGAGCGCCAAGCGATGAACGCCGGGATCCAGGGCCTCGCCGCCGACATCTTCAAGGTGGCGCTCGTCAGGCTCGATCGACGACTTGAGACGGAGGATCTCAAGGCCCGGATCGTGCTGCAGGTCCATGATGAGGTCCTGGTCGAGGCTCCGCCCGACGAGCGGGAGCGAGCCGAGGCGGCGACCATCGAAGAGCTCACCCAAGCCGCTGCACTCCGTGTACCCCTGAAGGTCTCACTCGGGTGGGGCTCGTCATGGGCTACCGCCAAGGGCTGAGGGCTGCCGTTCTCGAGTGGTAGGCTTGTCGTCCCGGCCAGCGCTGGCGGTCGGGGCCCTATTGTCGAGCGATCCCAGCGCGATCACCTGAAGTGAGTATCTATGTCTGACGTCACCGCCACGCTCTCCAAAGAGCCGATGGGCACCTTCGATGCAGAAGGCAATTACGTCCCCCGCCAGATCGTCGAAGACGACCTCAGTGGCGCCGAACTCGAGGGTGCGCTGGTCACCACGATCGTTGAGTTCGAAGACGGCGACCTGGTCAAGGGCACCGTGGTCAAGATCGACCGTGACGAGGTCCTCGTGGACATCGGCTACAAGTCCGAGGGCGTGATCCCGGTTCGTGAGCTTTCCATCCGAAACGACGTGAACCCCGAGGAGATCGTGTCCATCGGCGAGCCCGTCGAGGCGCTGGTCCTCCAGAAGGAGGACAAGGAAGGGCGTCTGATCCTCTCCAAGAAGCGTGCGCAGTACGAGCGTGCCTGGACCGACATCGAGAAGCTCAAGGAAGCAGACGACGTGGTGCGTGGTCCGGTCATCGAGGTGGTCAAGGGTGGCCTCATCGTGGACATCGGCCTTCGAGGCTTCCTTCCCGCTTCGCTCGTCGAGCTCCGACGCGTTCGTGAGCTGCAGCCCTACGTCGGCCAGATGATCGAAGCGAAGATCATCGAGCTCGACCGCAATCGCAACAACGTCGTGCTGTCGCGTCGTGCCTGGCTCGAAGAGGCTCAGAAGGAGCAGCGAGGGGACTTCCTCGCCAATCTCAAGCCGGGTGAGCGTCGTCGTGGCGTCGTGTCCTCCGTGGTTAACTTCGGTGCCTTCGTCGACCTTGGGGGCATGGACGGACTCATCCACGTCTCCGAGCTCAGCTGGAAGCACGTCGAGCACCCGTCATCGGTGGTCACCGTGGGTGACGAGGTCGAGGTCGAGGTTCTCGACGTCGATCTCGACAAGGAGCGAATCAGCCTCTCGCTCAAGAACACTCAGGCCGACCCGTGGCAGGAGTTTGCGGACAGCCACCAAGAAGGTCAGCTGGTCTATGGGCGCATCACCAAGCTGGTGCCGTTCGGCGCCTTCGTCCAGGTGGGCGATGGCATCGAGGGTTTGGTGCACATCTCCGAGATGGCCGCTCACCACGTCGACCTCCCCGAGCAGGTCGTCACACCCGGCGAAGAGTTGTGGGTCAAGATCATCGAGATCGACCTTCAGCGTCGACGAATCAGCCTGTCGATCAAGCAGGCCGCCGATGGTGGCGAGGTCTCTGAGGAGTATCGCGAGGCGTTCGGCGAGCACGCGTACGATGCCGAGGGCAACTACATCGGGTTCGACTACTCGGAGAGCGAGTTCACTCCTGAGACCGAGGCCCAGGCAGCTTGGGCTGACTATGCTCAGGAGGCTGCGGGCTCAAGCGACGCCGCACCAAGCGAGACTGCAGAGGTCGTCGAGGTCGTCGAGGTCGAGACAAGCACCGACGAAGCCTGAGACCACGAGGGCGCCGGCTTCAGGACCTCGGTCCTGGGGCCGGCGCTTCTTGCGTTCAGGGGGCAGTGCGAACGAGCGGGAAGTGGCAGGCCACCTGGTGACCGGTTGTAATCTCTCGAAGCTCAGGGACTTCGGACGCACACCGCTCCTCAGCTTTGGGGCAACGGGTTCGGAAGCGACATCCGCTCGGTGGATCGATCGGGCTCGGCGGCTCACCTGACAAGGTGACGTGCGAGTGCTCCTTGCTCGGATCTGGCTCGAGCACGGCCGAGAGAAGCGCCTCGGTATACGGATGCGCCGGTCGAGAGTAAAGCTCGTCGGAGGGTGCGATCTCGCACAACCTGCCCAGGTACATCACAGCAACCCTGTCGCTCACGTTCTTGACCACGGCCAAGTCGTGTGCGATGAAGACCAGTGTCAGACCATATCGAGCCTTCAGATCTTCAACCAGGTTCAAGATTTGCGCTTGGACCGACACGTCGAGAGCGGAGACCATCTCGTCGCAGATGAGGACCTTTGGCTTCATCACAAGCGCTCGAGCGATGCTGATGCGCTGGCACTGCCCACCGGAGAATTCACGTGGATAGCGATCTCCAGCAACATCGGGGTCCAGACCAACGGCCTCGAGCATCTGACGAACCGTGGCAGCTCGCTCCTCGCCCTTCTGGGTGCCCCAGATGTCGAGCGGCTCCGCCACGACGTCCTTCACGAGCCGACGAGGATTGAGCGACGAAATCGGGTCCTGGAAGATCATCTGGATGTTGGTGCGCGCCTCGCGCAGCGCCTTTCGATGCAAGGACGTGATCTCGACATCGCCAACTCTCACGGTCCCTGAGGTTGGCTCCTCAATCCGGATCAGCGCCCGACCGGTCGTCGACTTGCCACAACCTGACTCGCCGACGAGCCCCAGCGTCTCTCCTTCGAACACGTCGAAGGAGACCCCGGCGACCGCCTGCACCGTCTGGCGACCCTTCTTGAAGCTCACGACGAGGTCGTTCACTGAAAGAAGAGGGGTGACCTCGGCGCTCATGACGAGGCTCCTTGTGTCGTGGTGACGGA
>Ga0164296_1001572_pt1 | contig 23849 bp, 30 predicted proteins | sample GEODES057metaG_FD_113533 | JGI IMG/M metagenome (GOLD analysis project Ga0164296, IMG submission 113533) | Dystrophic lake water microbial communities from Trout Bog Lake, Wisconsin, USA - GEODES057 metaG | ecosystem: Environmental > Aquatic > Freshwater > Lake | place: USA: Trout Bog Lake...
AAAATTGAAGAAGTGGTGACATTTATTAAACAGTCCAAGCAAGAAGCCATATTGCTGGCGGCGAGTTTGGGGGAGGCAGAGATTCATGCTTTGCACATCATGAATGGTTTTTCGCCTGCACCAAAGCCAGTTGGTTACATGGTCGTCGAGAACCGCAAACAAAATGCGGCAATGGCAACGCTTGAACGTCTGGGCTACACCTACCACGGCGGCGAAGAGTGGAAGCCACCTCTTGGAAAACTCAAGGATAAGAACACATGAGCAAAGAAGACGCGTTAAAACTACTGATGGTATTGTCATCCTTGGAATCGTGGGCTATGGCATGCAAGATAGGCGTACCTGACCATGAACGTAAAAAATTGAATGATGCAGTTACGCTGCTGACCAAAATTATTTTGGAGAAAAACACATGATCGGAGCATTCATTCTCGTGGTGTTGCAAAACACCAGCAACAACGGTTTGGGATGGGAGCGCCTCGGAGAATTCAAAACCAAAGCGCTGTGCGAAAAAGCCAGAGTTCAACTCATGGCAACGCAAGAACAAAACAAAAATTGGTACACCCCAAAATCGTTCGTCTGTTTAGCAAAGGACATGGACTGATGACACACGAAGCAGGCAAAGGCGACAAACGCCGTCCAGAAGACTCCAAAGCCTTCATGGAGAGCTTTGATCGGATATTCCGACCACAGGCATCAACTCAAGAAAAAATGCGCCAAAACGCCGAAATTGAAGAGTTGAAGCAGATCACCCGCAACCTTGACCGCAACACAGGATCAAACAAATGACCACCGCCAAAAAAACAACCGCCAAAAAACAGTCGGTTGAACCGAGCAAAACCCCTAAAAGTACACAGAAACCAATGAAGTCTGTAGAAAAAGAATTCGCTATGCCGCAAGAAGTGAAGGATTGGATCGACCAAGCCAGCAGCCGATTGATGCACATGCAGACAAAGATCAATCGCTTGGAGGCCGACAACAAAGCATTGCGCATGGCCAACAAGGTCATGGAGCAGCGCGTCATGAACATGAGCTTGGAGTGATCATGAACATCATCATGTACGACGATGAGACATCCGAGCTTGCAAAACGGTTCGCTGACCACTTAGCCAAAGCCATGGGCGAGACGCCGGGGCTGTTGCGCCAAGTCATCAAGGAGGTAAGCCAAATGGTGGTTTGGTACACGCCAGCCGTGTTGCCTAAACGCCGCGGAGTTCGTGGCCGTGCAAGAGCATTGAAATGGAGAAAAAATGTTTGGTGAAGCACAACCCAAAGGCGAAGGGCAGTTTGTAAATTATGGAATTGGAGAACTGCCACAAAAGCCAGAAGTAGAAACAACTTACGTAGAGCGCAGAGTTCCCAATCACTTGGAAGACGAAGCGCACGAATTAATTGACAACTGGCTTAAATCAAAGGGCTACGACCCAGAGGAGATTTGAATGACGCAAGACAAAACACCCCCACGGTTCATTGAGCTGATATTTGGCAACCAATACGCAATCCGCCTATACAAGACAGACGACAAAATGGGAGGAGAACCCATCTACCGAATGCAAGGCACGCCGCAAGGCATAGAGGCCATGCAAGCCGACATCGACAGCGTTTTCCCAAGGAGAGCAACATGACCGAAGAACACATCCGCGCCGTGAAAGAACTGAATCTCAGAATGCAAACAGCCTGCATCCAAGCCTCGATTGACGCATTGAGGTTTGGCACAGGATTCGTAAAGGCGTACCAAGACGAGAAATTCACCATGCAATATGAACACATCCCATTCGAAGAGATCATGGAGCACGGCGAAAAATTGCAGACAACCACAACTTCAGGTTAAACTCCAGCCCACAATGCACTGAAACGAATGTGCGAAAGGACTGAAATATGACCGAAGAAAAATCCGCGGCAAAGAAAAAAAACGGTAGACCATCCACATACGATCCCCTAATAGCCAAACAGATGTGTGAGCAGCTCAGTGAGGGGATACCACTGAGAGAGATATGCAGACAAGAAGGTTTCCCAGCGTGGAGGACAGTCTACGATTGGATGAAGAAGGATGCTGATCTTTCCACAGCCATCGCGTATGCGCGTGATGTTGGCTACGATGCCATTGCTGAGGATTGCCTGAGGATTGCTGACACGCCTGAGTTCGTGGAAGAGACGACCGAGTCGGTAAATGAGAAGGGTGAGAAGACCAAGTCCATCAAGCGGGTGGACATGCTGGGTCACCGCAAGCTCCAGATTGAGACGCGGTTGAAACTGCTGGCTAAGTTCAATCCCAAGAAGTATGGCGACAGCGTCACCCACAAGGGTGATGACGATGCACCGTTGGTGATCGAGAACAGCCACAACATCTTCGGCGAATTGGCCAAGGCAGCACGATATGCAAGACAGCTCGAAGCCTACGGAAAAGAGTAAGGAGCTGTCCCCAAACCGAAAGTACATCGTTGGGGAGCTTCAGAAGGTCAACATCTACCAAAAGGCATTGTTCGAGTGGGAGATTGGCTGGAGCAATCAGGCGCACAAACACCAGATTGAGCCGCCGGGCGAAGGCTGGAACATCTGGTTGCTGCTGGCTGGCCGTGGAGCGGGTAAGACCCGTGCGGCTGCCGAGACGATTGGCCAATGGGCTATCAACATGCCAAACAGTCGGTGGCTGGTGTCCGCCCCAACGAGTGGTGACGTCCGCGGCACGTGCTTTGAGGGTGACTCAGGGTTGCTCAACGTCATCCCCAAGATATTCGTTGCCGACTACAACAAGAGCCTGCATGAGATCAAGTTGATCAATGGGGCATTCATCAAGGGCATCCCAGCGTCCGAGCCTGAGCGTTTCCGCGGCGGCCAATGGCATGGAGCTTGGCTGGACGAGCTGGCGGCGTGGGACTACCTGCAAGAAGCGTGGGATCAGATTCAGTTCGCCGTGCGGTTGGGCAAGAAGACGCGCATCATCGCCTCGACCACGCCCAAGCCCAAGCCCTTGATCATGGACTTGATTGATCGGGATGGGGATGACGTCAGGGTGACTAAGGCATCGACCTACATCAACGTGGAGAACCTTGCACCCAGCTTTCAGAAGCAGATTCTCCAGTATGAGGGCACCAAGCTCGGTCGGCAGGAGATTCACGCCGAGATCATCGACCCAGAGGAGGGCGGCATCGTTAAGCGTGAGTGGTTCAGGCTCTGGCCAGACGGCAAACCCTTCCCCAAGCTGGAGTACATCATCCAGAGCTACGACTGCGCCACATCGGACAAGACGCACAACGACCCGACTGGCTGCATCACCATGGGCGTGTTCAAGCCACTTGACGGCGGCATGTGCGTCATCATCCTCGACTGCTGGCAAGAGCACCTGCAATACCCACAGTTGCGGCCAAAGGTCATCGACGAGTACGAGGTGGTGTACGGCGAAGGCAAGAACAAGAAGCGCGTGGACTTGCTGCTAGTGGAGGACAAGAGCGCAGGCATCAGCCTGATCCAAGACTTGCACCAAGCCCACCTGCCCGTCCATGCCTACAACCCCGGCAGGGCTGACAAGATACAGCGGCTGTCCATCGTGGCCAACATCATCAGAGCTGGCCGTGTGTGGGTGCCAGAGTCTGGCGTCAAGAAGGGATTCGTGCGTGACTGGGCGGAGGGCATGGTCAGCCAGATATGCTCATTCCCCGAGGGAACGCTACACGACGAATTCGTGGACTGCATCAGCCAAGGCTTGAGGTACTTGCGTGATGGCGGATGGATCAGTATCGACGCACCACCGCGGGACGACTACGATCCAGAGGACGTCATCGACGCCTTGGACTTCAACAAGCGCTCCCAGTTGACCAACCCATATGCCGTTTAGTCGGTTGAACCGAGCAAACTTGCATGAAACTTACAACACCTTGCTGTAGACGTACAGGGCGTGCGAAGGCATAATGACGGCAATTTCCCCCATTGAGGTTGACATGGCCACACCACCACCAGACATTGCGGCAAAACTTGACATACTTCGCCAGCAAGCTGCTGAAAGAGCCAAGCAGGACGCTCAGTATTCACGGCAGACTGATCGACAGTACACGCCAGTCATTCAACCCAATCCCAATTGGATGCCCAAGAAAGCCGACGGCGGTGTTGTTGACGCCATCAATCGCGGGATGGATACCATGTTTCCAGCGCGTAAGTTGGCTCGAATCGCAGTGCTGGCCAACACCCAAGCACCACTGGAAAGAATGCGCAACTCAGTTAATCCAGCGTATTACGACTACGTGATGGATCAAACAACAAAGAACCCAGTGTCGATGCCTTTGCCCAAGCCTGAAGACATGACGCCAATTAAAGGTAATGGATTGGCCAAAGGCGGGACGATGAGCCAAGACGCCATGCGTCTGGCGCTGATGCCCAAATCTCGTAATCATCATCGCGTGACCCACGCCCACCACCTTGAAATAGAAGAGCGCCCACTATGAAAGACCTCGTCGGAAAAGGTAAGCCGTTTTACTCGGCACTGGACTTGGGAGCTAAAGCGCTCAAGCGTAAAGTTGGCACTGGCTCGGAGTTCCTGAAGGAGCTGATGGCGTTGCCCGGCGTCAAGCCAACCGAACTAAAAGAACGCAACCTTGAAGGCTTGATGAATGCGCCTCGCATGACGCATGAAGAGTTCTTGACCCACTTGGCGGCCAAGCCAGCGCCAGCCATCCGTGAAAAGATTTTGAACAATCCAACCGCCGACGATGTCGAAGAGGCGGTTAGGAAAAAACTTGAAAAGACGGAAGCTGAAGAGCTGAAGTCTCAGGGTTATAGCAAGAAGGAAATTGAGCAAGAGCTGGAAGGTTACGCCAACAACATCAAAAGAAACCGTCCAACCATTTGGGATCAGATATGGCGCAACACATACTCAGACCTGAATCAAAACCCAACTGCCCATGACCAGTACACATTGCCAGGCGGAGAGCGTTACCGAGAGATGCTGATCAAAGCTCCCAAAGGCGGAGATGAGTTCCCCGGCGTGCATGCTCACTTTGGCGGTGAACCCGGCATCTTAGCCAGTATGCGCCTCAAAGATCGTTTGGTGCCAGACCTAGAAGGCCAACACAATGTCAAGGTAATTGGTGGAGGTGGCTTCACAAACGTCAAGCACCCAACACGCGAGGCCGCAGAGAAATTTGCAGACGTCAAGCGCCAAGGTGGATTCCGCACTGAGATCACGCCCACGCAGTTCAAGAAGCTGTTGCACCTTGAAGAGTTGCAGTCGGACTGGCACCAACAGGGACGCGATAAGGGTTACATAGACCCTAATGCAGAACAAAAATTACAGCAAATAGAAAAATTAAAAAGTGCTTTTGAAGAACTTCAGACACGCCGTCGTCAATTGCATGAGCAAGCCAAACAAGAACCTGATGCTGGACCAAGGTTTGACAGCTTAATGGAAGAGGCAAATAGCATCACTCCAAAGCTACTTGAATTGAATAGCCAAATGCACAATCTTGAGCACTTTGGAAGACAACAAAAAGATGCAGTTCCAGACGCCCCATTCAAAAAGAACTGGGAAGAAATGGCACTCAAGCGCTTGATGCACCATGCAGCCGAGAAGGGCTACCACGGTTTGGTGGTGACGCCCGGCGACGTGCAGGCTGATCGGTATAGCTTGGCCAAGCATGTTGGCATGGTTGCTTACCATCCTGAAGAGCAAAGATTTCAAGCATTTAAACCAAACAGAGAAACGGTCATGAATGAACGGGGTGTCACGCCTGAACGTATCTCTGAATTGATTGGTAAAGAAGCCGCAGAAAGACTTTTGAAAGCTCCAAAAGTTGGAGATCATCACTTTTTAGAAGGTGAACAACTTCAAATGGGCGGCGAAGGCATGAAAGCGTTCTACGACAAGAAGGTTCCCAATATCCTCAATGCCATCGGCAAGAAGTACGGTATCAAGACTCACCTGCACGACCAGCCCTTGCATGACATCCCTGAGTTGCCCGAAGAGCACGAGCCAGAAGACGTGGAGAGCCACCGTAAGATGGCGGCCACTCGGCTCCACCACTTCCCCATCACTGAGCCAATGCGTCAAGACATTCTCAAAAACGGCCTGCCACTGTACAAAGAAGGCGGCATGATCCACAAAGCCCAAGGAGGCACCGTGCAACCATCAATCAATCAAATGCGCATGGCACTTATGCAAAACAAATTTGTTGTGCCATCATCTGACCTTAAAACAATTGGCGCACAAGAAGCTCCACAGCTTGACACCAAGCTCTACATTAACGAAGGCGGTCAAGACGGCATGGGCGGTGTGGACATGAACGCCATGCAGCCGGGTATGCAACTGATGCAAGCCCAGCCCAACCTTGACCCAACCAAGAACCAACCTCAAGGCGGCCAACCATCCAGCGCAGGCGCATCAAGCCCCTTGCAACAACAACCCAGCAACATCTTGCAAATGACGCGCCAAGGGCAGGCTATGAACGCCATGACACCTCCACAGCAGGCTCAAGGCATGAAAGATGGCGGTGAAGTTGGTCACTACGCATCAAAAGGCAAAGTTAAACAGACGGTTAAGAATGCGCAGCGAATTGCGTACCCCGGAATCTATGGAAACCCAAAAGAGATTGCAGCTTTAGCTGCTTCCAGAGTTGCACCTGAAGACCCATTGCTAAATCAAATATTTGGCGTCACTCGTGCCGATATGTACCAGCAAGCGCATGGTCGTCAAGGCATGCCACATCTTGGCATGTTGCCCGGAGCGGCTGCAAACCCCAAAGGCTCTATGGCCACAGAAGGCGTGATGAACAAGCGCAACGAACAGCGCTTGTTGGACGTCATGTCGGAAGCCCAAAAGCACGAAGGTTTGCGACACGGCATGGAGCCTTGGTATTACATGAACCCATTGTTCAATCAAATGGTCAAATTGTTGGGCCTGCAAAAAGCAACTGAAGAGTACAAAAAGATGAACGCCTTGATGGGCATGGCATCTTCGGCAAGTGAAGTGAATGCAGAAATTCCCCGCGGTTCTTTGGCTTACTGGCTGCAGAACCAAGGCCGCTTCAATGAGTTTGTGAAGCATGCAGGCAAGCGCTCACCTGAACGTCCCGCAGACTTTGGAGAAGTGCCAGGACACATTGTTCATAAAACCGCACAAGCCATCCCAATGCAAAAGTTCTTGGAGCGTGGCGAAGTTGATATGTCAAGCCCCAAAGTGCCCATGTACATTGAGGCGTCCGGCGTCCCAGCAACTGGCTTTCAGACGCGCACACCCGTCGGTGATGCACACTGGAGCCGCGCTGTTGGCCTGGCAGATACACGAAATTCTCAATTCAAAAAAGGCGAAGAGGTTATCCCAAGTAAGAGTGTGACAACACCAGAGATGTCAGCACTTGGCCCATGGTGGAGACACAAGATTGCATCCCAACTGGGCCTTGAGTCCGTGCCTGCGCAAGCTCTTGCATGGGGAGCGTTTGCACCTCAAACAGGTGTGACCACTCCCATCGGCGCACCAAAACTTGAGTTGATCGCAAAGCAAATTGGTTTGACTGCTCAAAGATTAGGCGTGTCACCACAGACTGCTCGTGATTTAGTTTTGACAGGCAAAGAAAGAATGGGAAAGAAGAAAGGCGGCAAAGTGAAGGATAATCTTGACACTATGCGTCTTGCTTTAACGAAAAATTCAAAGAAGAAGGCTAAATGATGGATGAACTGAACCAACCCGACATCGTCGAAAACGAAGACGGCAGTGCTGACGTCACGATGCCTGATATTGACACCGACATCGAGGAGCTTCCCGACGGCTCGGCCATTGTTAACTTCACAGAAGAAGGCCCCGAAGAGAATCCAGACTTCTACGCCAACATGGCTGAAGAGTACGACAACTATGCTTTGTCGTCTTTGGGTATGCGCTACACCGACTTGGTCAAAAAAGACAAAGACGCACGTGAAGAGCGGGACAAGAAGTATGAAGAGGGTTTGAAGCGTACTGGCATGGGCAACGACGCCCCCGGCGGTGCGACCTTCATGGGCGCCAGCAAGGTGGTTCACCCCGCCATGGCTGAAGGATGTGTGGACTTTGCCGCACGCGCCATCAAAGAGATGTTCCCGCCAGATGGCCCCGTCCGCACCAAGATTCTTGGCAAGATGGACGACATCAAGTCCGAGCGCTCTGAGCGCAAACGTGACTTCATGAACTGGCAGCTCACCGAGCAGATCGAAGAGTTCCGTGACGAGCAAGAGCAGTTGCTGACCCAGTTGCCATTGGGCGGCTCACAGTACTTCAAACTCTGGTTCGACGAAGAGAAAAAACGTCCATGCGTGGAGTTTTTGCCAATTGACCGTGTGATCATTCCCTTTGCGGCCAGCAACTTCTACACGGCACAGCGTGCCACAGAAGTGCATGAGATCACCCATTGGGAGTTCAACCGACGCATTGCCAGCGGCATGTACAGAGACGTGGACGTTGTCCGCTCGACGCAAGCCCCTGATCCCACCAAGCCCGAGCAGGCCAACAACAAGATTGAAGGCCGCAATGGCCAAGACAACGAAGATGGCGTGCGCAAGATTTACCACATCTACACATGGCTTGAGCTGGAAGACGATAAGTACAGCAAAGGCAAGATGTCACCCTACATCCTGATGCTGGACGAGCTGGACAACGAAGTCCTTGGCTTGTACCGCAACTGGGAAGAGCAAGACAAGACGATGACCAAGCTGGACTGGATCGTCGAGTTCAAATTTATCCCTTGGAGGGGCGCATATGCTATTGGTTTGCCTCATCTTATCGGTGGCTTATCTGCTGCTCTTACTGGCTCTTTACGTGCTCTTTTAGACTCTGCGCACATCAACAATGCGGCGACCATGCTCAAGCTCAAGGGAGCGAAGATCAGCGGTCAAAGCCAACAAGTTGACGTCACGCAGATTGTGGAGATTGAAGGCGCACCGGGCGTGAACGACATCCGTCAGATCGCCATGCCCATGCCGTTCAACCCACCCAGCCAAGTGCTGTTCCAGTTGCTTGGTTGGCTGGACACGGCCGCCAAAGGCGTGGTGAGCACTAGCGAAGAGAAAATTGCCGACATCAGCAACAACGCGCCCGTGGGTACAACCCAAGCTCTGATTGAGCAAGGCGCGGCGGTGTTCAGCGCCATTCACGCACGTTTGCACGAGTCCCAAGCCCGTGTGCTCAAAATCCTTTGCCGCTTGAACCGCTGGCACTTGGACGAGATGCAAAAGGGCGAGATCGTTGCCGACTTGGAAATTAACCGCGAAGACTTTGCACGCAACACCGATGTCGTGCCAGTCTCCGACCCACACATCTTCAGCGAAACCCAGCGCATGGCTCAAAACCAAGCTGTGTTGGCGCTGGCCGAGAAGCACCCCGAGCAGTTCAATATGCAAGCGGTGATGTCGCGCTTCCTGAAGCAAATGAAAGTGCCAAACATCAACGAGTTGATGAAAGACACGCCTGCGCCCGAACAGCGCACCAGTGCCGACGAGAACGCCGCCATGTTGCTGGGTCAGCCGTCCTATGCTTACATGCAGCAAGACCACATTGCACACATCCAAGATCACTTGCAGTTTGGCCTCAACCCATTCTTGGGTCAGTCGCCGTTTGCCGATCCAAACTACCTCAACAACTTGATCGAGCACATCAAGCAACACATGACGCTGTGGTACTTGAACCGTTCAAACACTTACGTGGCCAAAGCCAACCGCGGCAAACCCGTGGACAACTACGACGATCCAGCCCTTACAGCAACCATCGACAAGCTCTACACGACCGTTGGCGGCCATGTTTTGCTTGACACAGGTGAAGTGTTCCAGCAGTTCATTCCAGCCTTCCAAAAGCTCATCCAGCAAGCCCAGCAGCGTGCACAGGCGTCTCAAGGTCAACTGCCGCCCGATGCTCAGGTCGTCAAAGACACCAGCATGGCAGAGACTCAGCGCAAGACTCAGGACGATGCTGCAAACCACCAGTACGAGCAACAAAAATTGCAAGCGGACATGCAAAAGCACGCCATGGACAATCAAACAAAGATTGCCATCGAAAACGCCAAGCTGACACACGAAGCAATTTCAAACATGGTGCAACCCGCACCGTCAATGCCGCAACCCGCGGCGCAACCCGCAGCACCTGCTGCACAACCTCAAGGAGCGCCAAATGGCATCTGATAACGAACAACGCAGCATCAACGTGCCACAGCACAAACGCTTGGCTCAAGGTGCGCCCATCAATGGTCAAAGCATGAAAGACACAGGCCAGAAAAAACAAGGTGGCTTGGCTCACGTGCCAAAGAAACATAAATGATTGAACAACTGATCCATGTGATCAAGGTGCGCCAGCAAGAGATTGCGCAATCGCTGATGGCAGGCAATGCCGTTACGTTTGAGGCGTACCAGCGTATGGTGGGCGAAGCTCAGGGACTGAAATACGTCCTTGACTCGTTCGACCGTATGGCGGAAGAAGAAGAAAACAAAGAATAAGACCCTAGTCCTTGGGTCTGAGGCCGCGCTGCAAAGCGCTTTAACGATGCACCTGCAATATGGTGTCAAAAGGAGTGAGTATGAGTGAGAAAGACCCGATCCCCACGATTGAGGGGGACGATAGCGTGCCTGATCCAGATCAACTGGCATGGGCATTTCCTGACGTCAAGCCGGGGCAAGCACCCTTTGGCGGTCGAGTGATTGTGCAACTGCGTCGAATCAAAAAGACGTCTGGCCGCATCATCATCGTTGACGAGACAAAAGAGAACGAGAAGTGGAACAACATGATCGGCAAGGTCGTGGCGCTTGGACCATTGGCGTTCAAAAACCGCGACACCATGCAGCCATGGACTGAAGGCGCGTGGGCAGAGGTAGGCGACTTTGTGCGCGTGCCTCGTTGGGGTGGCGACCGTTGGGATCGACCTGCACCTGATACCAAAGATGGCGAAGACCCAGTGCTCTTCATGACCATCAACGACCATGAATTGATTGCCAAGATCACCGACAACCCACTGTCATTCAAAACATTTGTCTAACAAGGAAAAACCATGTCAGAAAAAGACGAAAAAGCAGTAGAACTGCAAGTTTCCGAGGCTCAAGATGGCTCCGCAGTCATTGATTTGCCCGAAAACTTTATAACTGATGATGAGGATTCGCCTCAAGAAGCAGTACAAAAGGATGAACCAGTCGGTTCAACCGACTCAACAGACGAAGCAGACCATCCAGATGACTCGGATGCCGTGCGTGAAGCCAAACGAGCACGTCGCCGAGCCAAAAAAGACCTGATTCGCAAGACAAACGAGGAAAAAGACCTCCGTTTGCAACAACTTCAACGTGAAAACGAAGAGTTCAAGCGCCGTTTGGCCAGTGTGGAAGACCGCACACGCCAAAACGACCTTGCACGCATCGACAAAGGCATTGAAGACAGCCAAGTCCGCTACGAATACGCCAAAATGAAGCTGGCGGAGGCTGTGAGCGGCAATGATGGCCATGCCATGGTGGAGGCGCAAGAGCTTTTGGATCAAGCCAAGCAAGAGATTGCCCAATTGAGCCAATACAAGCGTGCGGCCGTCGAGCAACAACGCCAACAACCCCAGCAACGTGACGATATGCAGCTTCCTGATCCTGCTGTGCAGCGCAATGCCGCAGAGTGGATCAAGCGCAATGGCTGGTACAACCCCAATGCAACCGACCGTGATTCATTGATCGCCAAAAAGCACGATGAAGCACTGATTGCCGAGGGCTGGGACGCTTCTGATCCAGATTATTGGCAAGAACTTGACAGCCGCTTGCAAAAAGCATTACCACACCGCTACAATGTGTCCAAAGACGTTAATTCTGACGTTCGCAAACCGAGGAACACTGTGGCTAGTTCTGGTCGTGAGGCTTCAGCATCATTTGGGGGCAGTAACCGCTCCCAGTTTGTTTTGACACCTGAGCGTGTCAAGGCAATGAAAGATGCTGGCGCGTGGGAAAACCCCACACGCAAAGCCAAGATGATTGAAAACTTCATCAAATTCGACCGTCAAAACCGCAATTAATACTTGGAGAACATAATGGAATCCGTGTACACACTTTACATTGCGACAAACATCGTTAATGGCAAGCAGTATGTCGGACTGTCCAAAGAATTCCAAAAGCGCTTGATTTCACACAAGTGCGCCAAAACAAAGTCAGCATTTCATGCCGCCATCAAAGAATATGGTTTTGACAAATTTGTCTTTTCACATATTGCTGATGCTTTTGACTTGCAGTCGGCTTGCGATTTGGAGCGCATGTTGATTCAACAACACAACACACTGAGTCCAAACGGATACAACCTAACGGTTGGCGGTCAAATAGGGCCAGTTGGATACAAACACAGCGCCGAAACGAAACAAAAAATTCGTGAAGCAAACCTCAACAAAAATCATTTGGTCAAAGAAAAATTTGCAAAAGCTCAACTTGGAAAAGAACGTGATGCCGACTTTCGCGAAAATGCAAGCGCAAAAATGAAAGAAGTTTGGGCAAAACGTAAGCAAGCAAAAGCTGAAGCAAACAAAATTCTTTCCAATATTCAAAATAAGGAGTACTATCATGACTGATAGTCGTCTCAAAAAATCTCTCAACGCTGGTGGTCGCCAAGACCGTTCAAACGGGGAAGCATCCCACGCAGCGCCTGAAGATAAGTTCATTTCTACGCAGGAACGTCGCAAGATGTGGAGCGAGGAGTGGACGCAATCAGCATTGCCAAAGCTGCCCAACATGGATGGGTGGCATCTCTGCTGGCTTTCGACAACCAACAGCTACGACTCCATTGATAAAAGGATTCGCCTCGGTTACGTTCCCGTTAAATCGGAAGAGTTGCCCGGCTATGAAAATTATCGTGTGAAGGCGGGTGAGCATGTTGGGTATATCTCGTGCAACGAAATGTTGTTGTTCAAATTGCCCATGGATGTGTATCAGGAAATCATGTTGTACCAACATCATGAGAAGCCTCAAGAAGAAGCGGATAAAGTCCGTGTTCAACTGGAAAGCCTCCAAGGTCAACGCGATAGCAATGGCAAACGTCTCGTGGATGTCGAGGGCGACGGAATTGGCAGTTTTGATAATCAACCAAGCAAAACGCCCGTATTTTCGGGTTAACCTTTAGGAGTATTCAATGAGTGCAACCTCTGCTCCGTTTGGCTTGCGTCCTGCGTTCCACCCCTCTGGTCTGGATCGCGCTCAGGCGCTCGCAAACGGTATCACTTCAGGTTTGGCTGTCAACATTTTGAAAGGCCAACCAGTCGTCTACACAACCGCCGCTACCGTCGGTTCAACTGGTGCTGCTAACGGCACCATCATCCCTGCTGGCACACCCGGCAACAGCGCTGCTACCTCTGGCTACCAAGTCGCAGGTGCATTCGCTGGTGTCGAATGGACTGACGTCACTGGTCGTCGCCGAGTGTCGAACTACTGGCCTTCTGGCACCGCATACCAAACTGGTTCTTGCGTTGCTTATTTCTACAACGACGAAAAAATCGTGTACGAAATTCAAGCCGATGGTTCTTTGGCGCAAACCGCTATTGGTAACGAGTACAACTTCAGCAACATCACCGCTGGTTCCACAACCACTGGTCTGTCGCAAGCTACTTTGGCTACTGCATCCGCTCAAACGAACGGTGCTCAAGGTCAAATGCGCGTGGTTGACTTGGCTCCCTACGTGGACAACGCTTGGGGTGATGCATACACGATCGTTCGTGTGACATTGCCATATGTTCAATTTGTTGCTGCTACTACAGCAGTTGTTTAATTAAGGAGCTAACAAATGGCAGCCCCGATGCGCAGTACGGACTTCCGTTCGATTGTTGAGCCTATCCTCAACGAATGTTTCGACGGAGTCTATGACCAACGTGCCGACGAATGGAGCCGTGTGTTCCGTGAAGAAGACGGCATTCCACGTAACTACCACGAAGAACCCGTTTTGTACGGGTTCGGTGCAGCTCCCCAGTTGCCCGACGGTACTCCAGTGACCTACCAACAAGGTGGTGTTCTGTTCTTGAAACGCTATGTGTACAAAGTGTATGGCTTGGCCTTCGCTTTGACCAAAGTGTTGGTCGAGGACGGTGACCACATTCGTTTGGGTCAAGTCTATGCACGCCACTTGGCACAGTCTTTGGTGGAAACCAAAGAATTGTTGGCCGCTAACGTGCTCAATACCGCTTTCAACAGCACATACGCTGGCGGTGATGGTGTTTCTTTGATCAACACTGCTCACCCCATCGTGAACGGCACTTTCAGCAACCAGTTGGCCACCGCCGCTGTTTTGTCCCAAACTTCTTTGGAACAAATGCTGATCCAAATCCGTCAAGCTGTTGACAACAACGGTAAAAAAATCCGTTTGGTTCCACGTCAATTGATCGTGGCTCCTGGCAACATCTTCCAAGCTGAAGTGCTGTTGAAATCTGTGCTCCGCACTGGTAACGCCAACAACGACATCAACCCAGTGAAATCCATTGGTTTGTTGGACGAAGGCGCTGCCGTGTTGAGCCGTTTGACCAGCTCGACAGCATGGTGGGTGCAGACCGACGCTCCCGAGGGCTTCAAGCTCTTGATGCGCCGCCGTCTGGAAAAAACCATGGAAGGCGACTTCGAAACCGACTCTATGCGCTACAAAGCGACCGAGCGTTACGATATCAGCTACACAGACCCCCGTTGTGCCTACGGTACACCCGGCGTCTAAACCAAACAGGGCTGGTCTAAAAAGCCAGCCCTTTTTTTAAACCCTGAGTGGTTCAAGCCACAAGGAAGAAAAAAATGCCTCAATTTAGCGACGACCTATTCTTGGGTACTGCCCAAGGTTACATTGGTACAAACAACACAAACTCTGAAGCGGTGATCACTGGTTCGGTGACTGGCACGGTCATGACTGTGACCGCCATGAACTCTGGTGACTCTTTGGTTCTCGGCCAATTCGTGTCTGGCACTGGCATTACTGCTGGGTCATACATCACTTCTTTCGGCACTGGTGCAGGCGGCACAGGCACTTACAACTTGAGTGCTTCTTCGTCAGCCACTGGTTCGATCACAATCACTGCCTCTGGCAACTCTGGCCTCGGCGATCCTTCACCAATGGAAGTTGGCGTTGGTCCTTTGGGTCGTGAGTACGTTTGGGACATGGTTCCACAAACATTGCAAACAGCAAACATTGCCGCTTCGCAGACCCCTGCTGCTGCTGGCAACTTGACGCTGACTGCTGGTACTTCTGCCAAGTCTGTTGTTCGCACAGACGGCACCACAGTGATCCAATTGGACGTCGCACGCGCTGTTCAGTTGACCACCGCTTCTGGCACCATCAGCACAAGCCGCAACTTGACAGTGTCTGGTTATGACTACTACGGCCAACCAATGACCGAAGTGATCGCAACTGGTACAACCTCTTCTGCCGTGGCTAACGTCTCTGGCAGAAAAGCGTTCTACCAAATTTCCAGCATTGCAATCAGCGGCGCATTGCCCGTGGCAATTACTGTCGGCACAACTGATATTCTTGGCTTGCCATTGCGCACATTTGATGCTGGCTACATGGTTCGCGTGGGTTGGAACAACACCCTTGCAAACGATACAGGCACATTCACTGCCGCAGACATGACCACACCCGCTACATCGACCACTGGCGACGTGCGAGGCACTTACCTGCCTTCCACCGCTACAAACGGCGTGAAACGCTTGGTGGCTGTGATTGCTTTGCCCGGTATTGCCACAGGCCCCAATGCGACTCGCACTGGTGCTCTTGGTGTAACTCAAGCCTAATAGGAGGCCACAATGGGTCAATTTAAACCAATGGTGAAAATGTTCACCGATGAGCCTTCAGTTATTCTGAAACTCAAAAAAGGTGGCAAAGTTGCGGCCAAGCACCACGGTGAGCATGGTCATATGTCCATGCACAAGGCCGCTGGCGGCATGATGCACGGCGCTCATGAGGCTTTTGAAGCTGAACATGGCAAAGCCCCCAAAAAGCCTTCTATGGCTGAACGCCGCAAGGCCATGAATCCCAACATGTACGCCAAAGGCGGCAAGGTTGAAAAAGAGATTCACAAGGTCGAAAAAGAGCTGAAACATCACGAGCATTCCAAACATGCTCATGGTTTGAAGCACGGCGGCAAAGCTCACAAGGCTTCGGGCGGCGAGATTGATCGTGACGAAACCAAAACAACCATCGAAGGCAATGCGAAGAAATTCGAAAAAACCAAAGTGGTTGACGGTCAAAAGCACGACAAGCACCATGGCACTGGCATGATCAAGGAAGTCAAACCCGCTGGCTACAAGCACGGCGGCCATGCCCACAAGCACCACAAGGCAACTGGTGGCGCAATTCCTGCTGATACTGACGAGAAAGTCAATAAAGGCAAGATCAAAATGCACGGCACCATCGAAGGCAATGAGCACGACTACTTGAACACCGAGATGCACCAAGCCAAGCGTGATAAAGCGCACGGCACCAAAGGCATCAAAGAAACCAATGCAGGCGGCTTTAAGCACGGCGGACACGCCAAAAAGCACCACAAAGCAACTGGCGGTGCTATCCCTGCCGCAACCGAAAAAAACATGCGTGAAGGCCATTTAAAGGGCGACACATATGAAGGTGGCGACTGGGAAGATCGTGCGGCTGACACAGCTACAGGCGGCGTCAAAAACCGCATGACTGGTGGTGTTCGTGAAGCCAACGCTGGCGGCTACAAACATGGTGGTCACGCTGCAAAAAAGCACTACGCCACGGGCGGTAATGTCGTTGATGACGGTAAAGCAGTAAAAATGCCCCGTCACTTCGTCAGCCGACCCGTGGCCAACAGCCTGCAATCTGGCACCTTCAAAAAAGGTGGCAAGGTTCACAAAGAAGTTGGCGGTAATGTTGATGCAAAAGCGGTTTCAGACAAAGCGAGTCGTGAACTTGAAGAAGCTCTGAATCCGTTGAGCATGGCCAAAGAGTTGTATGGCAAAGCCAAGAGTTATCTCACTGGCTCACCATCGACTCCCGGCGCTGTGACCAAGACCAAAGAATCGGTCACGGTTGCTCCCAACAAAAAACGCGGCGGCAGAATGTGCTAAAACTGGGTGGGGGCTTCGGCTCCCACTTCTTTCAAGGATAGATCATGAGTAATGGAATCGTTTCATCAATCACTCGCGCTGGCACCTATGAGCCATTCGATCTTCAGGTTGCTCGCAACCAGATTTTGGGTCACAGCGACGTTAGTTTGTTTGGTTATAACGGCGGTATAACTTCTACCTCTGCACCAACAACTGCCCCAATTCCAATGTGGGAAAATGCAACTGCATACACATTCCCATCATCTGCTGCTCAATTGACCATTGTCAGTTCATCTGCATCTGATAACACATCTGCTACCGTAACAATCAGCGGTTTAGATGCTAGTTACAACCCACTTTCAGAAACAATTGCTTTGAATGGCACAAATGCTGTTACATCGGTAAACAGTTATTACCGGGTTAACTCAGTCATCATGGCATCTGTTGGTACATCTCAAGTAACCAATGTTGGAACAATCACTTTTAAACAAGGCACCAACATTGTTGCTCAAATCAATCCAAAGGTTGGCAAAAATCAAGCCAGTATTTATTCAGTCCCCGCTGGGTACACTTTTTATCTGAACATCGTTGAAGTCAATTCAGACAACACTTTGGGCAGTGGCAATGGCATGTATTACAACGTGCAGCAAACCGTTAATGGCGTTCAATACAACGTATTGACCCAAGGTTTTAGTTCTGTTTATGTGATTGATAGATCATCGGCTCCATTCGCATACCCGCAAAAATCAGACATTCAATGGCAGATTGCAACAACCAGTTCAACTGCTATTTTGTCTGGCGCAATCATTATTGGTAAGTTGATTCAAAATAACGTCAACACAACTCAACCCGGTAACTGATCATGCCCTTGACCAAATCCAAATCCAAAAAGGCTTTTTCACATAACGTGGAAGCTGAGATGCGTGCTGGCAAACCCCAGAAACAGGCGGTGGCGATTGCGTATGCGGTCAAGCGCAAAGCCAAGAAAGCATCTGGTGGTGAGATTGATTGGGCAGACATTGATGAGGATCGTCCTAAACCTCGTCGATATGCAAATCCTCATGACTACGATAGCGACGTAGACTTCTACAAAGCAGTTGGCGATCCTCGTGGAGATGAAGATGACGAAGGCGAAGACACAGCTCCTCGCATGTCTGAGATCAAAAAACACAAGAGCACAAAACTTGTGAACAAACTCACAGCAAATCGTCAAATGGCTGACATTGCAAAGGCTTCTGGCAACAAAGCAGAATCCGAAAAGCAATTTGGTCGTTTGGAGCGACGCGGCGAGTCCAATCGTTTGAGAGACTTTGCCAAGTCCGCTGAAAAACGTGGTGACAAGGCAAAGGCTGACACACACCGCAAGGAGTGGTCAGAAAAAGTTGGCAAAGGCAAACCCGCACCCTTCAAAGCTGGCGGCAAAGTCAAAAACTCATGCTGGTGATCTATGGCTAAAAACGGACTTTATGCCAATATTCACGCCAAGCAAGAGCGTATTGCTCATGGCTCTGGCGAGAAGATGCGCAAGCCCGGCAGCAAGGGTGCACCCACCGCGGATGCTTTCAAGGAGTCTGCAAAGACTGCCAAGATGAAAGACGGCGGTGTGTCGCTGGCTGTTGGACGCGGTGAAAAATTGAGTGTTTCACGTGGAGCAGGACTTACCCAAAAGGGTCGGGATAAGTACAATCGTGAGACAGGTTCACACCTGAAAGCACCACAGCCTCAAGGCGGTGCTCGAAAAGACAGCTTCTGCGCACGCATGTCGGGCGTGGTCGAACATTCAAAAGGCGATGCGGAGCGTGCCAAGGCTTCTCTGAAGCGCTGGAAATGCCCCGGTTGGTGAGGTAAAAAATGGCTTATAGCGGCACAGTTGGGCAAACAGTCGTCACCGTCCAAAACTTAATTGATGACGGTGCGCGTCGTGCTGGAAAGCTGGCGGAGGAACTGACGGTTGAGCAAGTTCAAAGCGCCAAACAGTCGCTGTTTTTGATCTTGAGCAACCTGATCAACCAAGGCATCCAATACTTCGCCATCAAAAAGCAGGTCTACGGTCTCAACCCAGACCAATATGAATACCTGCTCCCCGTGGGTGGCGTGGACGTCTTGAACGCCCTCTATCGCTGGATGACACGACCAACTCCTGCCGCTGGTGGTTCGTATTTTTCTTCGTCGGGCGTGACAGGTTTGGCCTTTGACAACAACGTCTTGACCTCAGATGCACAGACATCGCCCAATGGCTACATCGGCGTCAACTACGGCCAAAACAACCCAATCTATGCTGGCTCAATCGGCATCTTGCCTGCGACGTCTGGCAGCTTTCACATCTTGCTTGAGACGTCCAGCGATGGCTCAACATGGACTACGTTATTGGACACTGGCGTCACCCAATGGGTGAGCGGCCAATGGCTGTGGTACGACATCGATCCCGGTGTGACTGCACAGTATTACCGCATGAGAGAAACCTCTGGCGGCACATTGAACGTCGCTGAGTTCTACGTTGGCAACAATTCGACCGAAGTCACAATGAGTCGGTTGAACCGAGACGACTATACGAACTTACCAAACAAAAACTTTACTGCAAACCAACCATTTCAGTTTTGGGTAAACCGTACCATTCCGCAAACCACCATCACGCTGTGGCCGACCCCAAGCGACCCCTTCGTTCAAATGACCGTTTGGTACTCGTCGCAAGTGGAAGACGTAGGCGCATTGAGCGGACAACTGGCTGTGCCAGATCGATGGCTCATGGCCATTCAAAATATGTTGGCTCACCAAATGAGCCAGACGTTGCCTGCCATTCAACTGCAACGCATCCAATATTTGGAAGGCCAAGCTGAAAAGTATTTTCAAATGGCAGAACAGGAAGAGCGCGACCGGTCTCCAATATATTTTTCGCCGAATATTTCTTGCTATACACGCTAATGATTGGATAAAATATGATTTCCAATCATTACTGTGTACAAGACATGAATTACCAAAAAGTCTATGACGATTTGATCGCCAAGTGCCAATCGCGTCAGTTAATTGATGGTTACAAAGAGCGCCACCACATCACTCCAAAGTCAATGGGTGGGTCAAACGATCAGTCAAATCTTGTTAATTTGACTGCCAGAGAACATTTCATTGCGCACTTTTTGCTGGCAAAGATTTATGGCGGCACTCAGTGGCATGCTATTAAACGCATGCGTGGCAACGATGGTTTCTATATCAACTCTCGTTTATATGAGGTTGCTCGCACAGAGATCGCCAAAGAAGTCAAGAAACGAATGGCAGGCATTCCAAAAACGGATGAGCAAAAAGCAAAAATGTCTGCGGCAGCCATGGGAAAGAAAAAATCTTCAGAGGCTGTAGAAAAAACTCGTCAAGCAAATTTAGGGCGAAAGCCGAATGAGGCGCAATTGGCAGCGCTTCATGCAAACAGACAATTAGCATGGACGCCAGAAGCGCAAGCAAAAAAATCTGCCAAAACCAAAGGCGTCCCTCGTCCATACGCCAAGAACTCCAAGCCACCATCAATTGATGCTTGCATTGCTGGAGGCAAAAAGGCAAAGGGACGAAAGCAAACGCCTGAGCAAATTGCAAAACGCGTCGCATCTCGTCGTGCAACGCTTGCAGCGCAAGGAAGGACTGTTTAATGCCTCGTTTTTTAAACACCGAAGGCAATGCAGTCATCGCAATTTTTATTTGCGACCGCTGCAAAATGAAGCGGCCAATCGTTGAGCAGATGCCCGACCCCAACTTTCCGGGGTTGCGTGTCTGTCAGCAGGGCTGTGCCGACGAAAAAGACCCATATCGCTTGCCAGCACGCAAAACTGAGCGCATCAACTTGGCCTACCCACGGCCTGACGTCAGCGTGGCAGTTAATCCAAGCGACATCACGACTGGGGGCGATAATGATTACATCATCAGCACCGAGCAAAACACCAACGATCCCGACAACGATGGCAACATCGACGTGATCCAACTGCAACCGTGATATGGCACAAGTAAAAATCACCGATTTACCCAATGCTCTAGCCCTCACGGGTTCTGAAGCAGTGCCGATTGTTCAAAACGGCGTCACCGTGCAAACAAGCACGGGGTCAATTGCGTCTGTCCCAAATCAGCAATACACCTTTTTGACGGCCACGCAGCAATCGGGCTTGGCAAACTCGCGCTATTTGGCCGTGGGCAGTGGGTTGTCAATTACCGACAACGGTGCGCAGAGCACTTTGTCTATCTCGTTGACGGGTTCAGTGCCAAGTTTGAACACTGTGGGCAATGGATTGATGGCCAAAACGGCCACAAACACGCTTACAGCGCGTCAAATCACTGTCGGCAATGGGTTGGCAGTCACCAATGGCGATGGCGTCGCTGCGAACCCGCAAATCAATCTTGGCTCATACCTCACCAGCTTTCAATCGACGTCTAGCTCAACGGGAATTTTGGGCGTAAGCGGTGGCGCGTTCACATCAAGAGCGATTGTTGGCACAACGGGCAACATTGGCGTGACCAATGGCGACGCCTCCGCAGGCAATCCAACCATCAATTTGATTGCCACGGGCACATCAACAGGCACCTTTGGATCGACAACCGCAATTCCAGTGGTCACGGTTGATTCCTTTGGCCGCATCACGTCAATCAGCACTGCATCGGCGATTGCTGGTGGCACGGTAACTGAAATTGACACGGGAACTGGCCTCACAGGTGGGCCGATCACATCGTCTGGCACTATTTCTCTGGCAAACACAGCCGTGACCGCTGGGACGTATGGCTCGGCCACCCAAGTTGGCATTTTCACGGTCAACGCCCAAGGCCAACTGACTGCGGCCAGCAACACCACGGTGACGCCTGCATGGTCGTCCATCACATCAACCCCAACAACAATTGCTGGGTACGGCATCACCGACGCAGTTTCGTTGGCTGGGTCGCAAACGCTGACCAACAAGACGATCAGCGGCGCAAGCAACACACTGACCAACATCGGCAACGGTTCGCTCACCAATAGCACCATCACCATCAACGGCAATGTGACGTCGCTTGGCGGTTCAGTGAGCGTGGGCACCGTGACTTCGGTGTCTGGTACTGGCACGGTCAACGGTTTGACCCTGACAGGCACGGTCACCAGCTCTGGCAGTTTGACTTTGGGTGGCACGTTAAGCAACATTGCCAACTCCGCGCTGACAAACAGCTCTGTGACGATTGGCTCAACCAACGTAGCGTTAGGCGCTACAGCATCCACATTGGCTGGCCTGACATCGGTCACGGTCACGCAAGACCCAACAAGCGCCTTGCAACTGGCAACCAAGCAGTACGTTGACAATGCGATTCAAGGGTTCGATGTCAAAACTCCAGTGTTGGTTGCAACAACTGCGAACATCACGTTGTCAGGCGAACAAACGATTGATGGCATCACAACATCAAGCAGTCGTGTTTTGGTCAAGAACCAAAGCACAGCATCGCAAAACGGCATCTACGTCTCTGCGTCTGGCGCATGGAGTCGCTCATCTGATGCAAACACATGGAACCAGTTGGTTTCAGCATTTGTGTTTGTGGAAGAGGGAACAATTAACGGCGACACAGGCTGGTACTGTACGGTCGATCCCGGCGGCACATTGGGCGTGACTGCGGTCACTTGGGTTCAATTCTCTGGCGTTGGCACATACACCGCAGGCACTGGCCTAACTTTGACGGGCACACAGTTCAGCATCACCAACACCGCGGTGACCGCAGGCAGCTACACCTATGCCTCACTCACGGTCAACGCTCAAGGCCAGATCACAGCAGCATCAAATGGCACAGCGCCAGTGACGTCAATTGGCGTGAGTGCACCGATCACCACGACTGGCGGCACGACACCAACGATTGGCATTACACAGGCCACAACAAGCACCAACGGCTACTTGAGCAGCACCGACTGGAACACTTTCAACGGCAAGCAGCCTGCTGGCAGCTATGTGACCTCAGTCAGCGGCACGGCGGCGCAGATCAGCAGCACAGGCGGCACAACACCCACACTGGCGCTGATTGCCACCGCCGTGACCGCAGGCTCATACACCAACGCAAGCATCACTGTGGACGCCTATGGCCGCCTGACAGCGGCTTCAAGTGGCACAGCACCCGTCACGTCAATCAGCTTTGGCACAACGGGTTTGACGCCATCTACAGCGACTTCTGGTGCGGTGACCGTGGCTGGCACGCTGGTGGTTGGCAATGGTGGTACTGGCGTGGCAACTTTGTCTGGCTTGGCCTATGGCAACGGAACATCGGCATTCACTGCCGCAACTGCTGCGCAAGTTGTTGCTGTGATTGGTTCAACCGCAGTCACAAACGCAACGAATGCAACAAACACTGGCATCACCGCCGCAACGACAGGGGCAACAAACTACCTGACATTCGTTACTGCCACTAGTGGAAACCTCCCACAATTGGTAAACTCTTCAATAACTTGCAACGCAGCAAATGGCACAATTACGGGTGGCGTTTCTGGCGGTGCTTTCTAAGGAAAAAACATGTCTCAAAGCGGATTTACACCGGTCCTGATTTACGCAAGTGGCACAACTGGAAACTCTCCATCTGCCGCCAACTTGACAAGCAGTGCTCAAGGCGCTGAATTGGCGCTGAACTACTTCGATGGCAAGTTGTTCTACAAAGATGCGTCAGGCAACGTGCAAGTGTTGGCAACAAAAGGAACTGGACCAATCGGCGGTTCAAACACTCAAATCCAATACAACTCAAGTGGCGCATTGGCTGGTTCAGCAAATTTGACATTTGACGGAACAAATTTAGCCATTGGCGGCTCTCCAGTTTCCTCAAAAGGTCAACTGCAAGTTGGAACAATTGGATACACAGACACTGGCGTTTTGGCTGGCTTTGCATCAAGCGTT
>Ga0164296_1001575_pt1 | contig 23790 bp, 17 predicted proteins | sample GEODES057metaG_FD_113533 | JGI IMG/M metagenome (GOLD analysis project Ga0164296, IMG submission 113533) | Dystrophic lake water microbial communities from Trout Bog Lake, Wisconsin, USA - GEODES057 metaG | ecosystem: Environmental > Aquatic > Freshwater > Lake | place: USA: Trout Bog Lake...
GGCAGCAGGACGCTGTGGATGTTGGGCAGCACACCGCCGGAGGCGATGGTCACGGTGCCCAGCAGCTTGGACAGCTCCTCATCGTTGCGGATGGCCAGCTGGATGTGGCGGGGCACGATGCTGGAGTGTGCACCACAGGCGTCAGCGTCGGCTGCGTGTCAGGCGCAGCGCCCGTGCGGGGCTGTTGGGAGGGGAGTCACGCACCGGGTCTTCTTGTTGTCGCGGCTGGCGTTGCCCGCCAGCTCGAGCACCTCAGCGGTGAGGTACTCCAGCACGGCGGCCAGGTACACCGGCGCGCCGGCACCGACGCGGGAGGCGTACTTGCCCTGCTTGAGGTAGCGGGCAATGCGGCCCACCGGGAACTGCAGGCCTGCCTTGGCGCTGCGGCTCACGGCCTTCTTGGCGGTCTTTCCCTTTCCACGGCCAGACATGGTTGCTTGAGTGTTGAAGACGGGTTGTGCGAGGGCGCGAGTGTGTGTGCGCTCGACGCGATTTCGGGCCCGAGGCGCGACGCGATCGCCTGCTGGGTCGGCCCCGCCTCAGGGGGGAGGCCAAAACGCGTCGAGCGCACACACTCGCGCACCTCCGCAAGTTCACTCAACCTCCATGGCTCCCAAGAAGGCAGACAAGAAGCCGGCGGCGAAGACCACCAAGGGCCCCAAGGCCGCCAAGGGCAAGGGCAAGAAGCGCTCCAAGGTTCGTGCGCACGCCGACAACTGCGCGCGCTAGGACCCCGCGCTGACCCGCCGCACGCGCGCAGACCGAGAGCTACAAGATCTACATCTACAAGGTCCTGAAGCAGGTGCACCCGGACACCGGCATCAGCTCCAAGGCGATGTCCATCATGTGCGTTCAAGCGAACCCGCCGACTGCTCCCTCCGCGCTCGGAACCCGCGCGCCGCAGTCCTCACGCGCTCCGCTAGGCTTGCGCGCTCTCCGTGCTCCGCGCGCCTCTGCCCACGCGCGCGGTCAAGAACGCGCGCTGAACCTCTTCCCATTCTCTTGCAGGAACTCGTTCATCAACGACATCTTCGAGAAGATCGCCATGGAGGCTGCCCGCCTGGCCCGCTACAACAAGAAGGTGCGTGGCACTTGCGCTTACCGGGTTGCGCGCCCTGTTACGCATGACTGACGCTTCTCTCAACTTCAGCCGACGGTGACCAGCCGCGAGATCCAGACCTCCGTGCGCCTGATCCTCCCCGGAGAGCTGGCCAAGCACGCGGTGTCTGAGGGCACAAAGGCCGTCACCAAGTTCACCAGCGCGTAAGCGTCTGGCCGCACAGCAAAAAAAAAACCTCCCCTAAAACAAACTGGTGTTATTTAACACCACAGCATCATATACATCTCGTCTGTAGCGCCATGTCAGCGCGATTTTGCGGTAAAGCTGATTCGTCGATTAACACACAATGTATCACGCTCCAACGCGCACTCCCTCGCCTGCGGGCGATGCTCCGCTTCTATTACGCGACAGCTGGCCAGGCAACTCCCTCATGAGCACCTCCATCTCGCCGATGAGCTGCAGTTCAGTGTCTCTTGCTCGCACCTGCTCCTCCTCCAGCTGCATTCTCAGACGGCGCACCTCTCCCGCGAGCTGGTGGCGTTGCGCAACCAGCGCCTCAGTGCGCTCGATGACGGCGCCTTGCACGCCCAGTTCCGCCTGCAGCTGCGCCACCTGCTGTCTGCTGCTTGACAACTCTTCTCGCAGTCGTGCCATGGCTTCCCGGCTGCGGTTGAGCTCTGTTACCACAGATGGCGATCCAGCGTTGCTGCTGCTGGGCGTACCGGGTGCATGACTATCCCCAGCATTCTGCTGGTGCTGCTGCACAGCCTTGAGTTGGCGCTCAAGAGATGCGCTGTACTCCTTCTCCGTCGCCAAATCAGCCGCGAGCTGCTCCGCCCGTGCAGTGAGCGCGCGATCCGGGGCACCAGAATCTGATGCATCCGCAGCAACTGCAGCGGCGCTAGCAGTGCCATTCATCACCTTTGCGCGCAGCTCCTCCGTTTCCTGCCTTGCAGCCGCCGCCTGCGCCTGCGCCTGCTCCAGCGCCGTCTCCATCTGCTTCACGTGGTCCAACAGCGCGCCCTCGCGCTGCTGCATCAGCTGCATCACTTCCGCCTTGAGCCGGTCCTTCATGGTGCTTGCCTTGCTCTGCTCAGTCTCCAGCGCGCGGCGCGCATCATCCGCCTCCTTACGCGCAGCTGCGACAGCTGCATCGCGCTCATGCTCCAACGCGCGTCGTGCAGCACGCAGCTTGGCCATTTCCTGGTCCACCAGGGCCTGAGTGCTCAGCTTCTCCTCCTGCAACGCCATCGTCAACCGCTCCTCCATCGCAATGCTGCGACTCGTCTCCTCAGCCAGCTCGGATTGCAAGGACTGCAGCGCCGCCTCAAGCTGGTGCACTTCGCGGGACTTGCGCTGCAGGTCGCTGTACTTCCGGCGCTCAGACTCAAGGTCTGTGCTCAGCGTCTTCACTTGCGCCTGGTGAGGTGGGTTCATCAACACAGCGCGCGTGAGCGGTGACAAGTGTAAAAGCAGACAGGGGGCCACAGGTGGGGAGGAGACGACAGCGCATTGGGGCTGCCCAATGGTCGGACGGGCGCGCACCGCAAGACCTTCAGCACGCAGCTCCAGCGGCGCTCTGGCTTTGGCCACCGCGCTGGAAACGCGCTCGTCGACGTTCCCCGACGCTAGGGCTGCGTGTTCGAGTGCCCGCGCGCGCTCCTCCGCGCGTTCAAGCGCGTTCTGGAGCCACTCTACATTGTCCCGCTGCCGTCCCGCCTCTGCTTGAGCGGCAGCCAGCAACTGCGCAGACGCCTCCCGCGCTTCGTGTGCAGACGCCTCGCTCTCGTTCAGCACTTGTTCCACCTCCCGCTTGAGCTGCACGATAATGTCCTTCGCTCGCTGCTTCTCGGCTTGGAGCTCCGCTATAAGATTGTGGTGCAGTATTGGGTGTGAGCGAGCGTAGGTACGAGGCAGCAGGGACAGGGTGCTCGATCTGGGCGCTTGAGGCTGCGCGAGCGCGCGGTTGGGAAGCAACAGGGCCGTCCACCACCCCACAGCAAGGTGCGGTCGCTGCTCACCTTGCAACTGCGCCACTGTTCCCTGCAACTCGTTCACAATGGCGCTGTCCATCGGCATCTGGTACATGGAGCCCTCATCCTCCAGCTGCCGCGTGGGCGTGTACACCCCCTGCGACGGCATGTTGTCGGATCGAGACACTGGTGAGGCCAATGCGGGGCCCAGCACACGCAGAAGACACTCAGTCACAGCAAGCGGACGTTTCTGGTATCAGACTCGCGAAGGGGCGCTTAGTCGCTCTTTTCGACCGCTTTTCTAGATCGATTCTAGAACATGTCATCTTCTCGTGTCTGGCGCGGCTTCTTCGCCTGCTTGGCCATTCTGCGTGCCATCACCTCGGGCGCTACGGTGCCTTTGGCCTTATGTGCAGCATACATCTCCTTCCTCGCGCTCGCGCTTGCTTTCTTCTTTGCAGCCCGATTCACACGTCGCCGTTGTGCTGCCCCGGCGTCCATGACCGCCTCCAGCGCGCGCTCTGACCGACGCTTGGATCGCTTTGCCAGTGCCCCGGCGCGTAGGCGCGTCACTGCCGCCGTGAGTGCGGCGTGGGGCAGCACATTGCTGAGGTGGGCCATCACCTCCTCCCCCAAGCTGCGAACAGCGGGCGGCACCGCCTGCTGCGCGGCATCACTACTTCCCGCACCCTCGGTCGCGCGGTACGCGGGACTCACAAGCAGCGTGATGAGGCCCATGCGCACGTCCTCAGACTCCTCCTCGGATGCTGCCTCGGCCAATAGAGTTGCACATCGGGCAGCGACTCCTGCTGACCAGCGCAGAACAGCGCATCGATCATCCTCTGTCGCGCCAGGAGCACCGATGGCGATGATACGACGCAAGAGCCATGTTGCGAAGCGCGCGTCGCGACTCACAGCGTGCGTTGAGGGCTCCCCCTCTCCATCGCCATCACTCTGCGCTTCCGCGCCGCCGGCATCATTGTCGCCGCTATCGGCAGCCGCATCGTGGATGCATGCGCGCGTCATGGCTGCAGCGGCAAGGAACACGAGGTTGCGCACAACTTGGGATTGCTGCGTGTTGTCCAACCCACCGGATGCAAGCACACTAGCGCTACCCCGCGCAGCGGCTGCTAATCCCTCACCAGCGAGAATGCCGCCTGCAGGAGTAGCGGAGAGAGGTAAAACGCCGTCGGGGCTGCACCGGCTGCAGTACGCGCCTAGAAGACGGCTACTGACCGAGCGCACCCAGGCGTGTCTATGACCCAGCATCTGCAGCGCGGCGGGTGTCCACAGCTGAGTGTCAGCCGCTTGAGTGGATAGATGTCCGCGTAGCTGGTCGCAGCGCCACGCCTTCTCAAGCAAGGTGCACGCATAATACGCAGCCTGCCAATGAGGAGCCACTACTCCAAGCTCCTCCTCCATCTCCGCACCATCGCCCTCAGTTTCGCCTCGGATCGCATTCGCTGTCGCCTCGCTATCCGCATGAAGCGAGATGTCCATCAATGACGCGAGTCCAGGCGCCAAGCGGGCCCTCCACGCACGAGCCACTGCCCCGGCCTGTGCCTCCACCGCCAAGCCCAGCAGCTGCGCAGCTGCTCGACGCAGGCGCCCATCATCACCGGTAAGCCAGGCGTGGGAGACATCGATGCAGCTATCAGCCGCGGCAGGTGAGAGGTGGGTGAGCAGCGTCGTGATTGCCAGTCCAGCAGCAGCTCGCACTTCGCTCACCGGGTCGCCCACAAGACGGGCTACCAGCGGCAGGAGCACATACTGCGCCTGGCCGTCCAGCACATCGCCCGGCAAGCGGGGAAGCAGAGAGGAGAGGCAAGACACAGCCGCCATGCGCCCATCTGGATGTGCATAGCCCAAATTGGAGACGAGGAACTCGAGATGCTGTCCAAACCGGCGAGGCCCCAGCGGCGCAGCCAGGAGATATTGGACCAGCGCGCGTTGCGCGGCGGCGCGGACGGCGGCGCCGTGGGCGCGGATCATGAGCTGCCTCACAGACTCCATCAGGGAGTGTGTCTCTGCAGGTAGCGGCTGTCGCGCTAGCAGCGCGCGCAGCAGGTTGAATGACGCGCCGGAGCTGTCTGGCGCGTCCAAGTCGCTGGCTGCGGCGCGGAGGAGGAGGGTGCTCTGCGCGGAGGTGGGCTGCAGCTCTGGAATGAATCGAAGCAACGAGCCCCACAGACGGAGCGCCGCGCCAGCTGTGGGATCACTCACTCGCCCACTTGTGCGACGCAGCAGCGCGTGCAGGCGCTTCGCGAGAGCCGGCGCCGCTGCCGTGAGCTGTGGCAGGCGGAGCGAGACAAGGGCAGAGAGGCAACGCAGGGCTCCTTGGCACGTGGGTCCGTGCCGGCTGCGCACCGTCTTCACAAGCACAGGCACCATGCCGTCCAGCAAGCTGCGACGCACGGCGCGCGGACCTGCCACTTGGGCAGCGGCATCTCCGCCGCTGCCGACAACTGGTTCCCGAGCCTCGTCAATGTCTTCTGGATCGTCGACTGCGTTGAACGCATCGCCTGCATCCGCATCTGCGTTTGCCTCACGACGCTCGGCTGAGATGGCGGCATTGTTGGAGATGCCCCCGCCGGATTTGAGGTGCATGTAGAGGAGGGATGCTGCAAACGCAGTCAACAACTCGAAGTTCGGTGGAATCGCCGGCGTGCTGCCTTCTTCATCTTGGGGTGCATCATCACCATCCGCGTCATCGTCATCATCATCACCCTCTGCGTCGTCGACATCCATGATCTCTTCATCTTCGTCGCCATCGCTGTCATGTTGTGCAACCACGGCGTGGGCATGCGCCTTCGACCCGGTGGGCGGCACGTGCTCACCCAGAGCTACTCCAGGCGGCGGGGCCGTCGCATGGCCATTGCCGGTGTGTTTCCACTCGCATGCAGCCTTCTGCGCTCGCACGCCATCGTCTAGAGTGGCGTGTACGAATGCCATGAGCGCCGCTGGCGACGCGGATCCGTGGCGTGCCCAGCCGCGTGAGAGCGAATGCAGAGCGCGCTCGCATCGAGTGCGCGTCTTGGCCGCAGACGTGCCTGCGCCGGGGGTGGCGTGTGCAAGGTGGTGGGTCACAATGCTGATGAGCACCTCCGCTTTTGCAGGGAACGGCGCGCGCTGCGCCAGCAGCTCCAGTGTGTCAAAGCTGCGACACCCTGATTTGGCCTCCTTCCACTGGGCAACAAGGCCTGGAGCCGCGTCTTTTTCATCTGCAGGGTCGCCGAAAATGTCCTCCTCGATGTGCGTCGCCAACGCGTCTGCTGCACCGGCGAATGCCTCCGGCGCTGCACTCTGGTGCGCGTCGCTGCATGCACGGAGCAGCGCGTGGAGAGTGAACCCCAACACGTGGGTCTGGAAGCCCTGCCTCAGGTTGGTGGCAACAATGCTGATGATGAACGGCAGCGCCCCGGGACCAAGCTCAGCAGCCGCAGCGCAGAGCGCTTGTCTGGCATCGGATCTCACACCCGTGGCTCTGGATCGCAGACAACCCGCGGGTGCGCCGAGCACCGATGGTGCAGCTGCTGAAGCAGCCGATGGAGGGAGAAGCTTGAGCGCCTTGACAGCCGCCAGCACAGCCGCCGGACGCACAGAGCCCGCATCAGTCTCGCCGTCAGCGACGACGACGAGGTCGCTCAATGCGGGAAGCACGGAGCGCTGCAGGTAGGCGATCACAGCAGGGGGAGTGGAGGCCTCCCCACCGAAGCGCAGCGCGCCAATGATGGCCGCCGCTGCGCGGGTCTCCAGCTTGGCGTGGCTGGGTCGCGCGGACGCAGCTTGAAGGCGGCGCTTGAGCAGCCCCGAGGCATCGTTCCAGGACAGGGAGGCTGCACACCCTGCCAGGGCCTCTACCGCTGCATCGCCGAGTTCTGGCGACGGCGTTCCGCTCTCAGGAATGGCATCTGCCAGAGCTGCCTCGCATAGAGGCGCGACATACGCAGCCACGGCTGACGCATCGTCGCCATTGACAGTGTGCACGCCCCCTTGATCTCCATTCGCTGTTGGTGACGCCGCCAGCGCAGCGCATGCAGCCCCCAATCGGCGCAGCGCGCGTGTGCGTCGATGCTGCTGCACGTGTGTGAGGTTGAACCACACACTCGCCTCCGGATCAACAGCAGCGTTGGTACCGTCGCCTCCAGCCGTGTGAAGCTTCGCCAGCGGCGGCACGGCACCAGGACAGTGCTTAACGACGGCGCAGAGAAGCGCTACGTGTTGTTGCCGCCCCTGCGATGTGCCTCCGCGCATGCCGGCCCGCACGCAGGGCAGCACAATTGTCGTTATCAGGATTTTGCCGCGACTCGACTGCTGGCCCTGCTCCTGCGCCTGCACAACTGACGCCAAGCTTGCATCCGTCTTGGCAGCGGCGCGTAGAAAGACTTCCAGAGTGCCGGCTGCCGCATGACGAAGCGCCATGTCGGGGCTCTTGATATCGCACAGGCATTGGTGCAGCAGCGGCGCCAAGCCACATGTGCGCGCATCATCCAGTGCGGCTGCGTGTCCACGAGGCTGCACCAGCAGTGCTGTGAAAGCAGCCTCCGTCAGACCATTGTACGCTGCCAACTGCCGCCCAATGTCGATGCCCTCAAGGCGCTCTGTTCCGGGCGCGTTCAGCTCCCGGAGCACGGGCACGACGTCTGCGCAGTGCGGCACGTGGCGCGCGATTGCATCGAATGCATCCACAAGTGCGGTGCGGGACTCAGGACTGCGCAGGGTTGCGCCAAACAGTGGACCTAATGCGGAGGCTACATCGCCTGCACGCACACGCAGCGCCTCCAACGCCGCATCTGCCGCAAACAGTGCGTTCACAGCAGCAAGGACGCGGATTGCCATCGGCTCGCTGAGATGGCCGCGGCCCCAGGCGGCTGCAGCGGAACACCCTTTCTTCGACGTCGCTCCCAACGCAGGCAGAAGCGCATCCACAAGCGCGCCGGCAGCTGCATCCACATCTGCGCCGTGTTGTGACATCAGCACTGGTGCGAGACGGACAAGGAGCGTGAGGCAGTGCGTGACAACGCCCTTCGAAGTGGGGCCGCCTTGCATGAGGACATCGCGTAACGCCGCCAGCAGCGCCAGCGCGTGCGGACGCAGTAGCGCTAAGCCTACATCATGAGTCGCGTCAAGCACGCCGCTGAGCACACTGCATGCAGCGGTGCGGCTTGCTGGAGAGGCTTTCTGCGAGGCAAGGACTGCAATCACCGAGGGCGTGATGCACGCATCATCGCCCACGTGGTGCGCCAGTTCTGGATGTGACGCTACTGCACACGCAAGGTCAAGCATCGGCGGCGGTGGCCCGGACGCGCTGGATGCGGCGTCGAGCACCAAGCGCGGTGACAAGGCAGCTGCTGCTGCTGCTAATGCTGGCCAGTACGGGCTCCACAGCTCCGGCACTGGGTGCCGGCGCATTGCGGATGCAAGCACCCGGATGGTGTGACCACGCAGCTGGCGAGCCTCGTGCGTCTGCTGGCCTAGAGTCACCGCCTGGTTGTTGCTCACTGTCACTCCCTCCTCCATCTCGTCCTCTTCGTCATCAGAGCCGACAGGCGGCTCCACCGCCGCGTCATCTTGTGCTTCATCCACACGCTTCGCGGTCGGGACACCACCATCGTCAGGCTCGTCCTCTTCCAGATTGTTACCGTCCATCGGCGCAGCGACCACAGTTGCTGCGGCAGCAGCGGGAACGACATCGTGCACTAGGAAAGGCAGTGTGCTGTCTAGCAATGCGGTAGTCATACCGACCAGCGGGTCCCAGAATGCGATCGCGTGCTCGCCCAGGTGCGTGAGCACATCCCCCACAGTGTGAAGGAAGCCGAGGCGACGACGCAGCGGCACACTGCGCAGCGCATCCGCGTCCACGCGTGTGATAAGACCTGGGTCACGCTGACCCAGTGCGCCGTCCCAAGCGCCGCTACCAGAAGCTGGCATGCCGAGTTGTAGATGTGAGAGCAGCCGGCGGAAGAGGGGCACCAGCTCTATGGAGGACAAGCCTGCAAGGTAGGCGAGCACCGCAGCGCGTGTAGCGCCCGGAGCACCACGACTGTCGCGGCCACGCCGGGTGCGAAGCTTGGGGTACAGGACAGCGAGCAGCAGCGGGATGACAGCTGCGCGGTGTTCCTGCTGGATGCCGTTCTGAGCGCCAGGCGCTACAGACCAATGTGCCATCTCGGAGCGCATAGTCTTGGGTGCGATCAAGCGTGCCAAGTGGTCTCCATGCGCTCGCAAGTGAGGTGCGGACTGCAGCTCTTTGCCGGCAGTGCGCAGACATGCCAGAGCTGCTTGCTGCACAGCCACGTCGCTGTGCGCGAGCAAGCTGTCCTGGATCATCGTCCGTGCAGACAGCGCGGCAGGGCCGAGAGCACGAGCGCCGCCGAGTGCAGTGACAAGGCTAAGCCAGTCCTTGAGGCCAGCTGCATGGCGCTTCCCGCCGATGCTGCTCGCAGCCTCGGCGTAAGCCATGAACAGCGGCGCTAGCTGTGCGCCGAGGCCGCGATTGGAGAGCACGGCGGATGCCCGGGAAAGGGCGGCGAGGAGGTTGCGTAACAGGGTGTGTCCCTCTGTGCTGTCAGGCACATCCAGGCGCTCGCAATCATCCAGCAGTGCGCTGCGGAAAGCCGCTTCAGCAGCATCTGGTGGTAGCAGCAGTGTGCCTCCAGGCGAGTACGCATCTGCCCCGTCATGGCGCTCAGGGGTATCTCCATGCTGCTGCTGAACACCGCCATTGTGAGACGCAGCCGTCAAGATCTCAGCTTGCGCGACTCGCAGAAGAGACACTATGAGTGGGAACACTGCCGGCGCATCACCAGCTTCGAGACACGCGGCGAGAACGTCCTGGCAGTGCGGCCACAGCGGCGCAAACCGCGTGCGTAATCCTCCAAGAGCGCAGCGTGCCAGCGACGAGATCAGATCAGGTGCCACGCGACGAGCACGGAGCAGCCGCGCGTGACTTGCAAGCGTCAGCGCTGCGGTCCGGCCAAGCGTGAGGGCCGCGCCATCTTCCAGCGGGGCCGCCAAAGCGCACCATTCGGCGAAGAAGGGCGGCGAAGCAGGCGGCGCAGGAGCCGAGGATGGCGCCGAGGATAGCAGCTCTGGTACTTGGAAGTGAGCAAGCACGCGCAGCGCGCCGTGGCGGACTGAGCGGCAGGGCGAAATCAGGGCTGGCGCAAGGACGGGGAGCCAGGTGGTTCGCAACTCCGATTGTCCCTTCTCCGGCGGATGATCCCACCCTGGTGCAGGCACGCTCCCTCCTCCAGTACCCACGTCATGCTCTGACACCTGCGTCCACGCGTCCAGCGCATCAGCTGCCGCGTGGAGGAGGCAACCTGCAACAGGGCGCTCGCTGCAGTGTCTCAGCGCAGCGGACGCGCATCCGCCAAGAGCAGCAGGCGGAGCATGTGCAGCGAGGATGCGCAGGCAAGCGCCTTGCGCAGCGCCTTGGAGAGCAACGAGGCGATGGGCGCTCGAATCGCCAACCTCCACCAACGGTGGTCCCTCCTCTTTGTCCACATCCGGACGGCTCAACCGCGCCGCGGCACTCGCGCTGGTGTCTGCAACGTCAGCAGCAAGCTGAGCGAGCGCCATGGCGTCGGCAGCAGACGGTCCAGCGCCGAAGGCGAGGGAAAGCACTCGCAGCTGAGTCCAGGCGGTCGGGGCCGACGCAGCGGCGTACGCCGCCCCTTCACGGCTGCACCCGAATCCGACGTTATCACCGCGAGCGCCGTCCAACCACGCGTGGAGTGCCACCTCTGCGGTGGTGCGCCACACAGGCACTGCAGAGAGAAGGCCGCAATGTCCATCCGGATCGACCACATCGCAGAGGTCACACATCGCGAGCGTGGCAGCCTCGTTGTCTGCGTGAGAGCGCACAGCGGCAGGGGCAAGCATGGAGACGAGGGCAGGCAGGAGCGCGGCGCGTGCGCCATCAGGGATGGAGCGGCCGCAGAGCGATTGCGCCAAGGCGACAGCAGCGGCATGCGGCAGCCTCGCGGTGGGAAGCAGCGTCGCCCATGCGGCTGCAATGCCTGCGCCTGCGGCTGGGCCGGCACTGGCGCCTGCGACTGCGGCGTGGCCAGCAAGGATAGCAGTCATCAGGCGAACAAGGGAAGAGGCTACACCCGATGCGGGGCCTGTCACTTGTGACGGCCCATGTGCTTGTCTAGGCAAGCGTTGAGGCAGCGCACGCAGCGAGTCGTTGATCAGAGCAACAAGCGGGTCGTAGCTTTCCACTCGACTGCCTCTACGGTGCTCCACACCGGCTGCAAGAGCAGTCAATTGATGCGCCAACTCAAAAAGCGACTCACCATCTAGGACGCCACCACCATTCGCATGTGTGCTGTGTGCCATCACCGCCCGGACGGATGCAAGCAGAGCGTCCCACACTGCAGAAGTGCCTCCCCTGCGCAGGCGTGGCCACATGGCGTCCAGAGCTGCGGTGCATAGAGCCCGTCTGGAAGATGCGAGCTGCACTTCATGCTCTTGCCTTGGTGGCCAGGCTGGTGGGATAAGCATCTGCAGAAGGACGGGCGCCTTGGAATGCAGGGATGCGCCGCTTCCTCTCAATGCACTGCTCAGCAGAGCGCCTGCCGCATGCTCACACGCGTCACGAGCTTCTCCCTCAGCGGAGCGCGCATGTTCTGTCAGAAGCGCGCGCATGCCGGCAGGTAGGGCGTCGGGAGGCGCGACTCGGAAGAGATAGGCCACTGCGTCAGAAGCAAACGATCTCACGTGCTGCGATTCAGAGCCGCGTAGCGGCGCTGTCAGCTGCAGCGCATGCGGCAAATCTGATGCCAGCTGTCGCTGCGTCCACTTGCACACGTGCGCTAAACAGCCGAAGATGTGGGCCTGCATGGAAAGAGCAGGCAGTTAGAAAGAGATGGCCAGGCACAGAGCTGTGTCGATGCGCACCATGTAATCTGGCTCTTTATCGGCACCGGCATCTAGAAGACTCACGAATGCGTGCACTAGCGGCTTGACATGCGGTAAAAAGTCGCCTCTGAGATCTCTCGCAAGCAGCCCCGCCAGGCTGCACACCGGCTCTAGTGCTAGCGCTGCATCCGGCACGAGGCGCGCGATGAGCGCATCTACGATGCTGCGTTGATGGAGTACCAACAGCGGCAAGGTTGTGCAGAGCGGCGTCACATCTCTTGCAAGCGCCAGAAAAGCCTCGCTCAAGTTTGTCTCCCGCCATCGGATGAGTCCCTCCTGGAAGAAGGATTCGCCTGCTTGTGGTGCATGTGTACAATACGAGGAGAGCGTCGTATTGCGTGAGTCATGCAGGAAGGCAGCCGCGCGGTGAAAAGCGCATAAGTTGGAGAGTAGTTGTGCACTTTGCACGCGCCTTCTGCTGGCTCAGCGCTGAGCGGGCCTAGTTTGCGGCGCAAATCGATGTCCACTGCAGCTAGACGGGCCGCAAACGTGCGGAAGCGGAAGGTGTTGGGCGCCCGCGTGGTGCCAGCCGCCAGTGCTGGGTGCTGCCCTCCGTCCTCTCCGTCAGCCTCGTCGCCGTCGCTTTCTGTGACACACGCACGTGAGTTGTCACGCGTCAAACACTCGGCGTGTGGGAGACACCAAAGAGCCGCGGGCTCAGGCGCTGGGGAAGGAGCCAAACAAAGGCTCACCGTCGGGGACTGCTGGTCTCGGCACCGTTATGGCGTCTGGGGCGCCCGTCAGCTCACGCTCTGCGAGCGTGACCTTCGTCTGTTTGAGGGCGCGTCGCTCGTCCTTGTGTAGGGGGCCCCCTTTGCGCTTCTGGGAGGTCAGCAGGCGATGCTGTTAACAACAACAAGCTCCTTGCGCGCAAGCAAGCAAGCGGCAGAAAGCACGCGCCTTGTTTGTGACTTTAGCAGCCCCCTTGCCGCCCTTGCCGCCCGCCATGAGCGACGGCGCTCAGGAGGCTGAGGCTGTGGGCCCCCAGTCACCTGGTCCAGGGCGTGGCAGCGGCCCCAAGCGCGGGCCCAGCGCCCAGTTATGTCTTGAAGGGCACGCAAGGGGATGTGTGCAGACCCTTGCGACTCGCGTAGCACAGATGGGACTGACGAAGGAGACAGCAGTGTGCATCTCTCCGAAAATTCCAGTCCTGCATCGGCATATATATATCGCATCACCGAACTCTCTTTTTACGGCGGCGACTGTTTCATGCAGGCGATTGAATTGAAGTTTCACCCACTGCCAGGCTTCTGACTGCGGAACATGGCGAGAATGAGCTTACGCACTTTCTCATCGTTCGCGTACTCGTTCATGCGGGATGGATCTGCAATGCATTGCTGGAGTATGCCCACAACGCGCGGGTCCTGCATCGCCTCGACTATGTCCGGATCCTTCATCATCTCTGCCAAGTCTGGCATGCCCCCTGGCCCGAAGGGTCCTCCTTGAATAGCACTGCGGCTGTCACCAGGCGGAGCTGCGGCCACGCCCCGAGCTCTCTCTATTTCTAGCTGTTGCCGCATGACCCTCACCGTCTCTGCAAGGCGGTCCTGCATGCTCTGCAGCGTCATTCCAGCCTCCAGAAGCTGAGCATTCAGTCGCCTCAGGCTCTCACGCGCAGCCGGGTCGTCTGAAAGGCTGTAACGCATTGTGAAGATCTTCAGTCGCTCTACAAATGTCTCCATCTGGTCTAAGTACAGGCGCTTGCCTTCGCTATCAAACGCGAAGTACTTGGTCTGCATCTGCGACAGCTGGGAGAAATCGCTGTAGATGCTGGTGGCCTCGCGCTGCACTATCTCGGAAGCAAAGAACTCCGATGAGCGCGGCAAGTCATCGTTTCCAGCCGCGCGCGAAGCGACGCGTAGCCTGGAAGGCACGCCACAAACTCCTCTGCAGTGTCGTGTTCTGCCACAGCTGGAAGACTGTGGCAACGCTTGTCGTGCTCGCTGCAGGGCGACGCCGCAAGCAGCGTCCATAAGGCTCACCGCCGACGTTGGGTGCCACATGCCCCTTGGGGACAGCAGTAGAAGTGGCGACGGGACGTCTACTGACGAACGTGAGTCACGAGGCAAGTTTTCGACGAGGCAAGAAATGCGCTACATCTGTGTGACATCATCCTGCTGTGGCCACTGCGTGTACTGCTCTTCACTCAAGGCTGTCCGTGCAGCCAACGCATCCCACAGAGCAGCCACGCCAATTCGCTGGCCAGGGCGCAGCCATGAAGACACGCCACCGGGCGGCGGGCCTTTCATCAAATACATGCCTGTTGCCTGAAGCCGCTTAGCCCCCTTGGCCGTAGATCTGAGGAGATCATCGGCCGAAAGAGTCCGAGTGGTGGCTGACCCAGACACACTGACTTGAAGTGTCCTTGTTCGCCAATCGTAGCGCAATACAGCGTCTGAGCCAGCAGGCACGTGGCCCGCAGGAACACCGATCAGCACTCCATTTGTTCTCCACATGACCTCAAGCTGGTCTGTCACTCTTGAGGCCAATCCAGACGGAGAAAGTAGCGCCGCAAACGTTGCTGCGTCCACAGGCGCAATGCCATCCGCAGATTGCTTCTCAGCGCGGTGCTGCGGGCTGAACTGGATGTCCATGACGGTGATCTCTTGCGCAGAATCGTCGAAGCTGCATCGGACATCCAGGCAGTCAAAATAAAATGAGTAGACATCCAACTTTGCAGTGGCCGACGTCCTTCTATACGGGCTGCGCAGCTCACTGCGCAGTGCATCAACTAGCGTTGCCTTCGCATCATCGACACCAGTGCAGTATCGCAGGTTGGGTGCGGCAGCCTCCAAGCCTGCTAGAGCGGCTGGCGACCAATGCACCGTCTGTGGAGCTGTCACTGGTGCGTGTGCCAACCAATCCGGAATGCGTGCGTGCGGTATGGCGTCGTATGAAGGCACGTACGGCTTGACGTCAATCACGGGCGTCCCGTCCAGAAGGTCCGCGCCAGACACGTGCACGCAGGTGCCATCAACACGCTCGATTCGCACGACAGTCAATCCCAGAGGATTTGGCCGGTGCGGGGACCGAGTGGCGAAGACGCCGACTCGGGTGTCACCGCCAAGCCTGGGCGGCGCTACTTTGGCAGCCGTCCTGTACGGCTGATTGGCGTGGAAGTGCCATAAAATGTAGGCGTGACTGAAGCCAGCGAGGCCGTCCAGTGCAGCTGCGCCGCCCATAGCGAGCGTGTCGTCGAGGAAGCGAATCATCCCGCGGGCATTAGGTACAAGAGCGCCTTGTCTGGGCGTTCCGTTGCATGCGCGATAGGGGCCCTCGAACACTGCTACTGGGAGATATGTAACCGCGTCACTCAGCGCGGCAGCCCCAGCTGAGACAGCGGCAGCATGTGTCCAACTTGGTCGCTTCACTCGGGCAGTGTGCACGCAACGCCTCCACACAAAAAGGGATGGCACCGCTGCACGCATACCGCACGCTATGTTTGTGTGCTGAGAGCACGAGATTGTAGTTTAGAGACGCATGGATAAGCGTCAGCAAAGGGACTGAATTTCGCATTCCACGTCATCGGCGACCGCGTTGCTTGCCTCCTATACCACCGCCTCTGCCGCCGCGGGATGAGGGCTTGCCGCGTCCGCCGCCTGGCCTGAATGCAGCGAGGCCGATTGCAGTTGCTGGCGGTCTTGCCCCATCGCGTGTGCCGGAGCCTAGATGCAGCATCCCTTGCCTGAACGAGTTCCCCGTAGCTCCGCCCCACACGACACCCCTTGCTGCGTCTCTGTCGCCTCTGCTGGCCGGTTTATCTGGACGCTTCTTCTTCTTCCCCAAGCGGTCGCCGTTCACTGCAGCCTCCGTCAGGCGCGCCTGCTCTGCCCGCTGCTGTGCTTTCTTAGCCATGCCGAAACCGATGTTGGGCGGAATGCGTGGCCGCTTGGGCGACGCCACGCCCAAGGACTCTAAGCGTTGAGCTTCCCACGCCTTCCTTGACCTCGCGTCAAGCCCCTGCGCCCCTACGATACGCGGACAGTGCCCCTTGAGTGAGCCCGGCGTACATAGCATAGTTATTTGCAAGGCACGGAGCGCAGGGCGTCGGGGATGAACACACCGAAACGCTCAACCTCTGGACGGAGAGCCGACAGCGTGCTGAACGCCTGCGCGCCCTCACCAGCACCGTCGTCATGATGCCTCCGAGCCGGTCGAGCGCCGTGGTGAGGCGTAGCAGCTGGAGGCGCAGCGTCTCCGCCCCGGACGGATTGCACACGGCGGCCATCAAAGACGAACGTCTCCACGGCCGCCGGCGTGCTCATTCGCGCTGTGGCGGCTGTGCCTCCTTCCCGCCCCATTCCCGCGCCGTTTGTATTGAACCTACGAGGCGCAAAAAGGTCGATGACACGTCAGTGTTGCGATGTGGCGCAGGCCTATAGCGACGACTGGGGAGCATGTCGTCTCAGGGGCTGACAAACGAAAATTAAAGCGGTGTGTCGACGATTTGCAGCATCCATTTGTCATTGTCTGAGGCGCTCTCTGTCTTCAGCACACTCACCACAGTTTTCGGCACAAGCGACGAAGCGCTTGACGAGCTTCTTCCGCCAAAAGCAGAACTGAAAGTTGCCAAAGTCGCTTCGCCGTCGCGCGCCAGCATATACATTGGTGATGGCGTCCCGTTGTTGGTCGACGGCTCGGGCAAAGGCGACTGGCTGCCAACAATTTTTGCGCTGTGGCGTTTGCCCACACTGCTTCCTTCAGTAGTGTGCAATCACGCAGAGGTGTCTTCTTTCCTAGTCTCCGGAGCGGACCTCATGGTGCCGGGCGTGCCAACTGCAAGCATCGCAACGCTATCGACTGCCCGCGAAGGTGCCTTGTACGCAGTCTACGTGCCTGGGAATCCGTGTGCTGTAGCTGTTGGCTCGCTTGCTATGTCGGGCGCTCAGCTGGCTGCCTCTGGTGGCAAGGGGCGTCTACTGGAAGTGGTTCACGTGTATCGCGACTCTCTCTGGTCTCTTGCAGAGAAGGAAGAGCAGCTTCCTAACGAGGGCTTCTTGCCGGACAGAGTAATCTCCATCATCGCACCAGCCGCAGGTGACGATGGCGAGTTTGATGGGGAAGACACGGTTGGTGTTCTTCCACCTGAAGTTGATGTCTCCACACTTACGATTGATGCAGACGAGTCCGATGTGGCGCCGCCGCCAGCGGAAGCTCCGCAGCAGCCCGCTGCGGTAGACATGGATGCGCTGTTAGACACATGCCTGCTGCAAGCGCTTCGAACAAGGGTCAAAGACAAGGACTTGCCGCTGGCATGTGGCGCGTTGCTTACAACGCACCTGCTGCCATCACGGCCAGCGGGGACACACGTGGATCTCAAGCAGAGCAGCTACAAGAAATTAAGTAAATTTCTGCAGGCCAAAGCTGCAGACGGCCTGCTGACGCTCCGTGAGGAGAAACGGACAGGCGACTTGCTCATTACAGGGGTGAATCGCCGCCATCCGATGCTAGCAGGACACGCACGGCATACAACAGAGAGCGAGTGCAACAACAGCGCTGCCGCTTCCACCTCTGCAGATGTGCTGGTCTGCGAGGAGTGGCTGACACCGGCTGGCGGCGTAAGCGTGAAGCCACTCTTCATTGCTTTGCAGGCGGACGTAGATGCGTTGTATACACCGGAGAGTGCAACCGCAGTGCTGGAATCATACATCCAGCGCGAAGGCTTGGATGCGAAGGGAAGCACTGCGCAACGAGTAGCGCTCGACCCCCTGCTCTGGAATGCTCTCTTCCCGCGCAACAAAGCAAACATATCCGCTGATGGCAAGAGCGACGTTACTGAACTGCTCCGCCACGAGCTGGTCGCTGCATTCCTGGCGGCCTGCGGGCGCGTGCACGTCGTGCAGCGTGGCGATGTGAGCGTCAAGCGCAAAGGAGAACTGCCTGCCGTGCGGCTTCGCTATGAAAACAGAGGCGGCGGCAAGCGCGTGACAGTAATTGCGGGGCTGGAGGCATTCATGGTGGATGCGCACCAACTCGCGCACGAACTGCAAGAGCGGTGTGCATCGTCTGCTGCCGTGGTGGACTTGCCGCGACAAGGCACGCTCGCAGCGAAGGCTCCGCCCCCGCGCGAGGTGGTCGTTCAGGGCGAGTTTGCCGCTGTTGTGGCGCACCATTTGATAAACGCTTGGGGGATCCCCAAGGCGTTTGTACCTTTACCAGCGGGCGTCAAGCCTCAAAAATAGCGCTGATAACACGGTTCAGTCATGGCGCACTCGCAAACTGTGTCTTCTGCGTGTCAGACAATCCGCGCCATCTCGCTCCCAGCTCCGCTGCGGAGGCCGGTCCAATCTTGCGCTGCTCCGCACAGAACCGCATGTAGGAGTTCAGTTTCTTTGGAGCCGCTTCAGATGGTGATACCGCTTCTGTCTTCTTCGCTTTTGCTACCGCTTTGGCTTCCATCTTGGAAGCCGGCTTGGCGGCCGCCTTCGCTGTTTTCTTCACTGCTTTCTTCGGGGCTGCTGCGACTGGCTTGGCACCTGCACGGCCACGGCGACCGGGATTGAGCGCCTTCTTCGCAAGCAGCTCCAGCGCCAGCTCAAGCGTCACGTTAGCAGGCGACCCCTCGAGTGATGCCATCACACTCGCTGGCAGCGATGCGCGCAGAATGGCCGGCTCCCCGTGAGCGACGTACAGCCCGAAAGGGCCTGCACGCAGTGAGACAGGGGCTCCATCATCAGGATGTGTGCCCAGCATCATGGGCAGCGCCAGCAGATCGAGTGCGTGATCCAGAGTCACCGCATCCGCAGGCAGAGCTTTCGGGACTGACGCCCGCCGTGGCGTCTTCAGAGCTGGATCATTCAGCTGCACGTACAAGCCCCATGGCCCGGTGTGCAGACTCACAAGGTGACCGCTATCTGGATGCGTGCCAAGGTCCTTGGGGAAAAGCACTTGCGTCTCGCCGCTGGTTTCGCCACCATCGAATAGCGGTGCTGCATACGTGCACTTGGTCTCAGTGCTGTGGTTAGAGCAGCCAAGGAACGCGCCACCACTGCGAGAGAGTTTCACTCCGAGCTTGCCAGTGCCGCACGCTGGGCATGACCGCAAGCCGTCTTTGAACAGCACCGGGCTGAGGCGGACATCGAGCTCGTCAATGACATCTCGCTGCGAAATGGTCATCGCGGAGTCGATTGCTTCTGTGAACGGCTGCCAGAACTGCGTCAATGGACTCTTCCACCCTTGCGCGCCTGACGCGACTTCATCGAGCTGCTCCTCCATGCGTGCCGTGAACGCAGCGTCAACATAGGGCGGGAAATAAGCCTGCAGGTAGGATGCGACCACCCAGCCCAAAGGTGTTGGAGCAAGTCGCCTGTTGCTCAGTTTCTGCACGTAGCCGCGCGCTAAGAGCACCTGGATGGTGGGCGCGTATGTGCTCGGCCGGCCCACGCCACAGGCTTCCATGTCCTTCACCAGCGTCCCCTCCGTGTGGCGCGGCGGCGGAGATGTTGCGTGCGGCGTTGATGCTGCAGAGACCACGACGACGCGGTCACCACGCGTCAGCGGTGGCAGTATCGTGTCGCCGTCGCCGTCGCCAGCGACGTCGTCGGAAGCACCTTCGCCGCCACTACTGGGAGGTTCGTCAGGCGGCGTCTCCTGAGGCTGTGCTACTTTGGCTGGCCATGCGAGAGGGTCGCGCATCGCCGCCAGCCACCCGGGCTCGACCACGCGGCTGCCTTTAAGACGCAGAATCGCTGAAGCAGGCTCTTTTTTCGACCCTCCTTTTGTGCCGCAATGCACGTCCACCTGAGTGCGCTCCCGCAGGCAATCGCTCATCTGACTCGCCACAGTGCGCCGCCAGATGAGTGCGTACAGCGCCACCTCTTGCGGCTCGATCTTGCCCTCTCGTGCAAGCGCAGCTGGCGTCAGGTGCGGGTCTACTGGCCGGATGGCTTCGTGCGCCTCCTGTGCGTTCTTTGCTTTGGATGTGTACACGCGAGGTGTTGCTGGTATGCTCTTCGCACCGTACATCTTGCGTGCGGCACCACGCAGCTCCTTCGCGGCGTCCGGCGCGATGCTGGGGCTGTCCGTGCGATGGTATGTGATCAAACCGCGCCCAATGGATGCGCCCTCGAATAATCGCTGCGCAACAGACATCGTCGCGCTGGCGCCCATTCCCAGCACCGTGCTTGCAGCTTGCTGTAATGTGCTTGTCGTGAATGGCGCCGGCGGCGAGCGCGAATGGTTGCTGTTGGTCAACGATTGCACACTCGCAGCATGGCCCTCTGCGAGCAGCAAATCCACAGCTGCTTGCGCGGCTTCAGGAGCTTTGAACTTGCCAACTGCTGTTCCATCAAGCGAGACCAGCGATGCGGGAATGAGCGTGCCGCAGGGCGCTTTGACGGCCCCGTCAACCGTCCAGTAGTGCTCAGGCGTGAAGCACTCAATGGCATGCGCCCGCTCCACAATCAAGCGCAGAGCAACAGACTGCACGCGTCCCGCGGACTTAGCTCCCGGCAGCTTCCGCCACAGCACTGGAGACAGTGTGTAGCCAACCAGGAAGTCCAGTGCGCGCCGCGCCTTGTACGCGTCCACCAACTCTGTGCACAACTCCCTTGGTGCAGCAACAGCGGCAGTGACAGCCGCTTGCGTGACTTCGGTGAACGTCGCGCGGCCGACAGAGAGGCCAGCACGGCGGAGCTGCGGTCGGAGCACCTCGAGAAGGTGCCAGGCGATGGCCTCTCCCTCTCGGTCGGGGTCTGTCGCCAACACGAGACGAGTCACCTTGGCGTCGCTCAGAGCTTCCCTGATAGCAGTCAGCCGCGGCGCGGCTCGCGGCAGAGTCTCCCACCGCATGTCCCAGGTCGCTGGCTCGACGGCTCCTTCTTTGGACGCCAAGTCGCGGACGTGGCCGTACGAGGCTAAGACAGTGAAGCCCGGGCCCAAGTACTTGCTGATTGTGGCTGCCTTGCTGGGTGACTCGACAACGACAAGCGAGGTGCCAGCGCTGCTGGCTGCCCGGGCAATGACAGGACGGGTGCGTGCTGACTGCGTGCTTGCTGTCCGAGAGCCCAGTGGCAAGACAATAGTGGCGCGCATTGATAGTTGTAGTAAGCGCTCGCGCATAGCGCGTGCTACATGATTGAGCCCCGCGAGGGCGGTGTCACAGGGAAGGTTGCGGGAAGTGGCTTCGTCGAATTTACGTCATCCATGGAATTGACGTCCGCGCAAAGCTTGTCCGCGGCGACGTATCTCCATGGCTCATGCGTGGCTTGCCAGCTGGCGGCAGTGACGCCGGGTCTACCCGCTGATAGCCACGACGACCCCGCGCATCCCTCGAACGCATCACCGCCTCCCTCGCTGCCTCTGCCTCTGCTCGCGCCCGATCTGCAGCTGCCTCCGCATCACGCTGGGCCTGTGCCATGGCATTGCGAGTCGCCACCTGCAGGTCAATCTCTTCCCGGCGGCTAATCTGCTCCTGTCTCTTGGACAGAGCATCGTTGAAGCGCTCCTCCTCCATGCGCCTCGTGTCGGCTTCCGCAGCTATGCGGGCCTCGCGCGCAGCCTCCTCCGCCTGCACCTGCAGCTGAGCTTTGAAGCGGAGCTGCTCATCGTTGGTGCTCATCACCTCCGCCATTAACGCCTTGCGCGCTTCTTCCTCCCTTCGTTTCGCAGCATCCCGAGCAGCATTGACAGCGTCATTGTGCGCCTTCATGATGGCGTCCCAATGAGCGTCTGACTCCGCCTTGCGTTGACGACTCCTCGCCAGCTCCTCGCGGTACGCTGCATCACTTTGGCGTTTCGCCTCAAGTAGTGCCCGCTCCACCGCCTCCTCATCATCAGCTTTGCGTGCCGCCGCTGCCGCGATGGCATCATCAAGCGCGCGCTCAGCAGCTTTGGCGGCAGCTTTTGCGTCCAAGCGCTCATTGTTAGCCTGCGCCAGGAGTTCAGCCCGGTCCTTGGCTGCCTGAGCAGCCGCCTGTGCTGCAGCATCGGCAGCGGCATCATCTGCGGCCCATTTGGCTTTAAGGGCAGCAATCTCGCGTGCCCGTTCGGCAGCATTCATGCGTCGTGCTGCAGCGATTTCCTCCAGCTGCGCATCGCGCATCGCTCGCTCTTCAGCGACACGCTTGGCACGCGCTGCAAGCTCTGCTCGATGCCGCGCCTCCGCTCGAAGCCGTTGCCTCTCGTTCAGTGCTGCCCACTCCGCCTCCTGCGCTGCTTCATCAGCCTCTGCCCGGCGCCGCAGCTGCACCTGCTCCAGCTGCGCCTGCGCCACCTCACGCGCACGTTCAACGCTGTCTGCAGTACGCAAGTCATCAGCTGCAGCTCGCCAGGAACGGTACGCAGCCTCCGCAGCATAGGCTGCCCTTTCAGCCTCTCGCTTCTCGAAAAGCTCCGTCGCGCGCTTCTCCAGCGCTGCACGCCGCTGCTCTGGTGTCGTCGCCATGGCGTTCAGCTCCTCCTGGTACGCGGCTGCCTCGGCTGCAAGCTTCTCGGCGAGCCTGTGGCCTCTCCTGTGTAAGCTTGAGGCGCCCCGACGCGCATGCGTGTGGAAATACGCACCGTTGGCGGCGGGCTTTCAAGTCAGCTTCAGCCGCCGCCTTGTCGGCCGCGAGTCTGTGCAGTGCAGCGGCACAAAGTGTCAGTCAACAGTGGCCCGCCACCAGCAACGGTGCCGGCGCTAGCCGGCGCCACGCACCGCTCTCGCTCAGTCAGGCGCCGGACGGCGTCATCATTCTTGTTCAGCCATGTAGACTCGAACTGGCGCTGCGTCACGTCCTTCACCAGGCTGCGTTGTGCAGCCAGACGCGACTCTTCCGCTCTGGCGCTGGCAAAGCGAGAGTCCGCGAGCGTGTGCGCCCGCCCCCCGCGCAGCGACATCTCTCCCTCTCTTTTGCGAAAACGCGCTTCCGGAACGCACGCGAAATTTGCCTCTAAAGCGTTAACGTTACCCGCACACGACCCACACGACCTCCATACGACGACAAAACGCGTGCGGATGGATGTGTTGAATGATCGCTTCGACCCGCCGCTGATGACGGGGTTGAATGAAAGGTGACCGCATCACGGGGACGGCTATCAAAGTGGGGCCGTTTGACATCACAACGCTCCGCAGGGGTTGCAATTGCACTGGACGATTCCTGCTGATCCCCGTTGTGTCCTCTCCTGCTGTTCATTGCTGCCGTGTGTACCACGGCGTCTCGCTCGCTGTGTACGGCACAGGTGGCAGCGGGTAAGGCAGCGGGAGCGCTAAGTAGCGGCCGCACGGCGTGACACCAGCCATGTTGCCACCAGCCGCGGCCTCCGGCGCCACAGTGGTGATCATGCGGAGCGGCAGCTCGTCATCAGCTTTGGGCAGCAGGCTGGGCAAGAATAAGACACCCAGCTCGTAGCTCTTTACGTACAGGCAGCGATTGGCACCTGCGCCTTGGATTGTTCCCCACGCTGCCATTGACAGATTGCTGGATCCTAGATACAGCCAGCAGATGTTCTGACCACTATGCCGGAGGAAGCTCTTCATGTGTGGCAGCACGTGGCGGCGATCCTCAGGATGCTGTGTCCCGTCAGAGGCAGCCCAGCGGCAGCGGCGCTCACGAAATATCTCCATCTTGTCCACCGCGTTCACCTTGGAGCTGGGGATGCTGCCGCCCGCGTTCGGGTAAATGCTCGTCTCCATCTCCTCGCGGGTCGGCCAAATCAATTTTGAGTCCTTTGAGGGTCCCAAGAGCATACCAGGTTGGCCGCGAACGCGCCCGGCGCTGAAGCTGCTGTCTAGCTCGTGCATCCATTTGCGTTTGATGTTAGGATCAGTTGCGTTGGTGGGGTAGATGCTGCTCAGAGAGCTGAACTGCCACGCTTGCGGTGAGCCATAATGCATGGGGTCGAACTCTA
>Ga0164296_1001576_pt1 | contig 23778 bp, 16 predicted proteins | sample GEODES057metaG_FD_113533 | JGI IMG/M metagenome (GOLD analysis project Ga0164296, IMG submission 113533) | Dystrophic lake water microbial communities from Trout Bog Lake, Wisconsin, USA - GEODES057 metaG | ecosystem: Environmental > Aquatic > Freshwater > Lake | place: USA: Trout Bog Lake...
CGACTCGATCGAGCACGGCGACTACATCGCCGATGAGGATCTCAAGGTCATGGCCCAGAAGGGGATCTACTACGTGCCGACGATCTTTGTGGGCGAGTACGTCGCCGAAGGTCGTGCGCAGGCGGGTGCCCCCGTGTGGGCCCAGATGGGAACCATCCATCAGGATACCTTCCGACGTGCGCTCAAGGCTGGTGTGAAGATTGCCTTCGGTACCGACGTCGGCGGGTTCGATTGGCACATCAATCCCGCGCGCGAGTTTGGCTGGATGGTCAAATACGGCATGACGCCGGAGCAGGCCTTGCGATCGGCGACCGTCGTCGCGGCGGAGCTCCTGGGTGTCGGTGATCAGCTCGGCACCCTGACGGCCGGCAAGCTTGCCGACATCGTCGCCGTGCCCGGCAATCCGCTCGAACAGGTCGAGGTGCTCGAGCACGTCGGCTTCGTGATGAAAGGGGGTATGGTGTATGGCTCGGGTTCCGAGCGTTGATATCCGAGGCGGACGGCAGAGCCGTCCCCCGGGTGACGGATTGACTGAGGTGTTCGTATGTTGCTGATCGGTTCAAGTGGCCTGCGCGTGAAGGCGCTCGGCCTGCTGTCGTGTCTTTTGATCGGTACGGGCGCGTGGGCGGCACCGGCGCCGCTTCAGGTGAGCTTGCCTGCGGCGGCCGCGGCTATGCCTGAGACGGGTCGCCTGATCCTGCTCGTGAGTCGCGATCTCACGCGTGAGCCTCGTAGTCATGTCGAGCCCAATCAGCCTCTCGATTCGCCGTATCTTTTCGGTCTCAACGTCGAGCAGTGGCGTGCGGGAACCGCGGTGCGCATCGACGATCGGGCCTTTGGATGGCCGGCGCGCCGGGTGTCCCTGCTGCCGGATGGCGACTATCTCGTGCAGGTGGTGCTCAATCGCTACGAAACCTTCCATCTCGCGGACGGTCGGACACTCCAGTTACCGCCCGATCGTGGGGAGGGTCAGCAGTGGGCATCGAAGCCTGGCAATCGGTATTCGACGCCGGTGCGGGTGCATCTCGATCATGCCCATCCGAAGAGCATTCTGCTGACGCTCGACAACACGATCGGTCCGATCGAACCCAAGACGGACACCGAGTTCGTCCGACACGTACGCATCCGCAGCGAGTTGCTCTCCAAGTTCTGGGGGCGCGACGTGTATCTCGGTGCTCATGTGCTGGTGCCGCGGGATTTTGATGCCCATCCCGAGGCGCGCTTCCCGTTGATGGTGTTTCATGGCCACTATCCGAGCGACATCTCCGAGTTTCGGACATCGCCGCCCGATCGGGATCTCAAGCCCGTGTACTCGGAACGTTTTCATCTCGATGGCTACAACCGTATCGAGCAGCAGGAAGCCTATGCGTTCTATCAGAAGTGGATATCGGCTGATTTCCCGCGCTTTCTGGTGATCGAGATCGAGCACGCCAATCCCTATTACGACGACAGCTATGCGGTGAATTCGGCCAATCTCGGTCCCTACGGCGACGCGATCAATCACGAGCTCATTCCTGAGATCGAGAAGCGTTTTCATGGGATCGGTGCCGGCTGGGCGCGCTTCACCTACGGTGGGTCGACCGGAGGCTGGGAAGCGCTCGCGACGCAAGTGTTCTATCCCGATATGTACAACGGCGCCTATGCCGCATGCCCGGATCCGGTGGATTTCCGTGCTTACACGGTGATCGATCTCTACAAGGACAAGAATGCCTATGTGCTGGAAGGGGAGGCATCGACCGTCGAGCGCCCGGCGTTTCGGAACTATCTCGGGGAGATTTTCGCGACCCAGCGGGACGCTAACTACGCCGAACTCGCCCAGGGAGATCGCACGCGTTCGGGTGGGCAATACGATATCTGGCAGGCGGTATTCAGTCCGGTCGGTGACGATGGCTATCCGAAGCCGATTTTCGACAAGGTCACGGGGGTGATTGATCCGACCGTGGCGAGTTACTGGAGGGAGCACTACGACCTGGCTCATATCATCGCCAGGGATTGGGCGGTGCTTGCCCCCAAACTGCAGGGCAAGATCCATCTCTATGTCGGTAATGGCGACAATTACTTCCTGACCGACTCGGTGTACTACGCCCAGGACAAACTCGAATCGCTGATCCCGGCCTATCAGGGTGAGGTCGCCTACGGCGATCGTGCCGAACACTGCTGGAACGGCGATCCCTCCCTTCCGAACGCCTACTCCAGGCTGCACTACAACTTCCAGTATCTGCCCAAGATTCTCGAGCAGATCAGAGCGACGGCGCCGCCCGGCGCGGATCTGACGAGCTGGCGATATCGATAGGGTGAAGGCACCAGCGAGCGGATGTGAGCGTCAATCCGTGAGCGCAGCTACGCAAGCCTACCGCTGGTCGGATCGTCGTGGTCGTGGGCGTTTCGCGACGATCACTGCGATGATTTGCGCCGTCATCGCGAGTGCGCAGGGTGCCGCTCAGACGATGGGTGCCCCTGTGACCGCGGAGGCCTCAGGAGCGCGGTCAGCCAGTCAGACTGCTCCGAGACCGTCCGGTGAGCTGCATGGGTGCGGTCTCTGGGTCGGTTCGGCCACCTACCTGCCGGACGATCTTGTGTTCACGACCCACCTCGCCGATGGTCGTTATCGGTTGTGCTATTTCCTTGCCACCCCTGCGGCGTCCGCAGACTTCCCGAATCACGATATCCCACCGGCGCTGTCCTCCAATCCTGCCGATCCCGGCGCCTATTGGTATGCCTTTGATCCAGGCTGCGCGGATCGCCAAGCGGTACTGGCCGCCGTCGCGGTGCCCGGGGCCGCCGCACCGTGGGATCGTCGTGTCAATCCGTCAATGAAGGTGCAATACGATCACGATGTGACCGCGCCACCGCGCGTGATGGTGCTGGCCGAACTGGGTCTGAAGGCGGGGGATGTGGTCGGAATGCAGTGCGTTGGTGGGAGCGTTAACGGGGGCGGCCTACCCGACAATGGCTGCTCGGGTCTGACGCAGTTTCCACCCGCCAATGATCGTGTGTACACGCAGGTGTGCGACCGCATCGGCGTCACGTCATGCCAAGCGCTGGCGCCCTCCCGATACCTGGATCCGGCGTCCTATCCGGTGTATCTGATGCAGGTGATCGGCGCGTTTGCCGACGATGCAGGTGTCGTGGTCGGCAGCCCTTTCGTCGTGACCCGTACCCGCCGGCTGTTGGTGATTCCGACGGGTGCGAGCCGGCTACAGCTCGGGGTCAACGACACGCTCTACGGTCCGGGGAATGGCGGTGGGCCGAACACCGGCTCGTTGTGGGTCAAACTCACTGCGGCCGAGTAGCGTGCCCGCGCCTCAGCGGGCGATCCGTGTGCTCAGACGTTGGCTGAGTTCGTACGCCGCAAGCAGGATCACCACGCTGATCAGCCCAAAGATCAGGGGCGCCCGCTGGTCGGGAATCACGCCCATGGCGGCGACGATCAGCAGCATCAGCACGATCGCGAGCCGCGTGAGGTGCGGAAAGCCCCACATGCGCATCACGAGCCGATCGGAATGTTCGGCCTCGAGTCGACGCCGCAGCTTGAGTTGCGAGAACGCGATCAGGACGTAGACGAAGATCGCCACGGTGCCGTAGGAGTTGACGAGAAAGGCGAACACGGTGTCCGGCGACACATAGTTCATCACCACGGCGGCGTAGGAGAACACCGTCCCCGCCAGCAGCGCAGCGACCGGTACACCGCGGCGATCGAGGCGAGCAAACAGCCGCGGTGCATCGCCGCGCGCGGCCAGCGACATCAGCATGCGGGAGGAGGCAAAGAGCCCGGAGTTGAGCGAGGAGAGCACGGCGGTCACGATGATCATGCTCATGATGGTCGCCGCACCGGGTACCTTCAGTACCTCGAGAACGCTCACGTAAGGCTGCAGCATCTGCGGCGCGCTGTTCCAGGGGATGATCGAGACCACGAGAAAGATCGAGCCGACATAGAACACGAGTACCCGGGACATCACCGACTGCATCGCGTGGGCTACGGCTTTTTCAGGCTCTGCCGATTCGGCGGCGGCAATCGTCACGATTTCGGTGCCGAAGTAAAAGCCCGTCGCGGCCACCGCACCGGTCAGCACCGGCACGATGCCGTTTGGCGCGAAGCCACCGTCGGCGACCAGATGCGGAAAGCCGCCGACGGTGCCGGGCCACAGACCGATCACGAAGAAGGTGCCCGCTGCCAGAAACAGGACGATGGCGACCACCTTGATCGAGGCGAACCAGAATTCGGCTTCACCGTAGGAGCGCACCGACAGCAGATTGACGATCGTGAAAAGCCCCGTCAGGCCGAGGGTGAACTCCCACGAAGGCACGGTGGGCCACCAGTGGTTCAGGAGCTTGCCGCCGGCCACGGCCTCGAGCGCGACGCAGATGATCCAGAAGTACCAGTACATCCAGCCGGTCAGGAACGCCGCCCGCTCACCGAGCGCCAGGCGACTGTATTCGTAAAACCCCCCTTGCACCGGGTAGGCCACCGCCATTTCGCCCAGCATGCGCATCACGAGCACCACCAGCAGGCCGGTGAGCGCGAAGGAGATCACTGCGGCAGGCCCCGCAGAGCCGATCACGACGCCGCTACCGACGAACAGGCCTGCGCCGATCACGCCACCGAGGGCGATCATCTGGATATGGCGTTTCTGCAGGGTTTTCTGAAGGCCAACGGATGAGGTCATGCGTGTTCGCCGTGGGATTGGAGCGCCAAGCTTAGCGCATCCCGAGGCGTCATCTGCCGCGAAGTGGCCCGCCGAACGATCACCCGGGTGACGGCGAGAGGGTGGTACGGGTTCTCGGCCACGACCGGTTTGCCGTCGTGGGTAGGGGATTCCTCGCGTGTTTCGCGAGCAGCTTGTGGCGTAAAACGACCCATCACCAGCCGCCGAGGAGCCCGAATTTTCAAAGGCTGTCGCGTGCCTGGTGGGTCATTTCATCGTCAACGTCCAGCGAGGAATCCTTTATGTGTCACACGAACAGGGTGATGCGATCCGACGCCCGATCAAGCATTCGACCGGCCTTCAGGCAGGCGGTCTTGGTGCTCGGCGCCGGCCTGACCAGTCTGGCGGCGACCCCGGCGGCCCTTGCCGCCGATCCGCTCACACAGACCCCGACAGGGGCCGAGATCCACGTCAGTTACGCCGGTCTTGATCTTGCGACATCGCAGGGGGCGGCGATTCTCTATTCGCGTCTGCGCGCTGCGGCCAGCAAGGTGTGTGGTGATTACCCGGTACATGCTGCCGAGGCCAGCAACTGGCGCTTCAACGCCTCGATGCAGCGCTGTTACCAGGACGCGCTGTCGCAAAGTATTGCCAAGGTCAATGCGCCGCAACTGACGGCGCTCTATTCCGGCACGGTGGTGCGGGCGAGGTCTGCACCGGCGCGCACCGAGGAGGGGGGTGGATATCTGCCGGTGGCCGCCCAGTAGGCTCGAGAGTCGGTGAGTCCGTTGCCGGGGAGGTGAGCGCGAGGCCTCCCCGGATATTTTGGTACTGCGGACGTGCGCCAACGGGGTTCGCTACCAAGTGGCGTGCTGCCGGACGCTGGGATAGAGTCCGTCGAGTCCCGTGTGGGATGGATGACTCGGTCGAACTCTGATGAGCATGATGCGTTGTCTCCTCGTGGCTGCCGTCTTTCTTGCACCCTGGCCCGCGTGGTGTGATGTGGCGAGTGTCCGCTGGACGGCCGTGGCGGAGGCCACGCCAGAAAGGTGTGCGGAGGCGGCTCACGTCTCGATCACCCGTGACGACTGGGGTATCGCCCACGTCCATGGGGACAGCGACGCGGCCACGGTTTTTGGAGCGATCTACGCCCAGGCGGAAGATGACTTCAATCGCATCGAGACCAACTATCTGAACGCACTCGGACGGCTTGCCGAAGCCGAGGGCGAGTCGGCGCTTTTTCAGGACCTCAGGCAGCGTCTGTTCGTCGACGAAGCGAAATTGCAGGAACTTTATCGGCGAAGCCCTGCGTGGCTCAAGTCTCTCAATGTGGCATGGGCGCATGGCCTCAACTGCTTTCTCGCCTCGCATCCTGACGTGCATCCACGCGTGCTTCGCCATTTCGAGCCCTGGATGCCGCTCAGCTTCAGCGAAGGCAGTATTGGCGGTGACATCGAGCGCGTGGCCCTGGGGCCCTTGCAGGGGTTCTACGCGAAGCCGTCGTCCTCGATCACCGTCCATGTCGAGGAGCCGCTCAAGGAGCCGGGTGGGTCGAATGGCATCGCGATCGCTCCCGCGCTGAGTGCCACGCATCATGCGCTGTTGCTCATCAACCCGCACACGTCGTTTTATTTTCGGTCCGAGCTGCAGATGACCAGTGACGAGGGCCTCAATGCCTATGGGGCAGCCACCTGGGGTCAGTTCTTCATCTATCAGGGCTTCAACGAGCGGCTCGGGTGGATGCACACCTCGAGTGGCGTCGACAACGTGGATTTCTTCAAGGAGACCATCCGTCGCGATCACGGTCGCCTCTATTATCGTTATGGCAAGGTGTGGCGGCCGGTGGTGCAGCGTCCGGTCACGATTGCCTACCGGGACGCCGCGGGCCAGCAGGCAATGCGTCGATTCACGACCTATCGTACGCATCACGGTCCGGTGATCAGTGACGCGAATGGCCGGTGGATCAGCATCGCCCTGATGCAAAAGCCGATCGAGGCCTTGAGTCAGTCGTTTCTTCTGACCAAGGCGCGAGACCATGCGGCCTTCATGAGCGTGATGGCGTTCAAGGCGAACTCCTCCAACAACACGATCTATGCCGATGCCGATGGCAACATCGCCTACCTGCATCCGCAGTTCATTCCAACACGCGATGATCGCTTCGACTACACCCATCCGGTCGACGGGTCGGATCCTGCGACCGACTGGCGGGACTTGCATGCGCTCGACGAGGCGCCGCATCTTCTGAATCCGGCGAATGGGTGGATCATGAACACCAATAACTGGCCGTACTCGGCGGCCGGTAGCGAGAGTCCGAAGCTTCATGATTTTCCACGCTACATGGATACCTTTGGCGAGAATCCGCGCGGGCTGCATGCGACGATGTTATTGAGCGAGGCGCGGTCCGTGACGCTCAACGATCTCAACCGCATCGCATTCGATCCTTACTTGCCGGCCTTTGCAAAAGTGCTGCCGGCGATGATCGGCGCCTATGACGGACTGCCGGCGGGCGATGCGCTCAAGGCGCCACTGTCCGATCTCATCGAGGTGTTGCGGGGATGGGATGAGCGTTGGTCGGTGCATTCGGTGGCGACCACGCTCGCGGTACTCTGGGGTGACGAGCTTTGGGACAAGGCCAAGCAGGATGCGGAGGAAGAGGGCTTGTCCGCGTACGATGCGATGCTTAGCCTTGTGACGCCCGCGGAGAAGATGGCGGCGCTCGACACGGTACGTCGGCGGCTGCAGCAGGACTTTGGTACCTGGCGGGTACCGTGGGGGCGCATCAACCGATTTCAGCGTCTCACGGGCGACATCACGCAGCCTTTCGATGACCGGGGCCCGAGCGAGCCGGTGGGCTTCACGTCCTCGCGTTGGGGGTCGCTGGCCTCTTTCGGCGCGCGTCGTTATCCGGGGACGGCAAAGTACTATGGCACGAGCGGCAACAGCTTCGTGGCCATGGTGGAATTCGGTCCGCGGGTGATTGCGCGGGCGGTCACGGCCGGCGGCGAGAGCGGTGATCCCGCCTCGGTGCATTTTTCCGATCAGATTGCGCGCTACACGGAGGGTGCGTTACGCGAGGTGTACTTCTATCCCGATGAGCTCGTCGGTCACATCGAACGAAGCTATCACCCACAGTAGTGGGCCACGTCTCAACGTTGGCGAAGCGCGCGGCGTGCCCGAGCACGCCGCGCGCATTCCGTCAGAAGCGCTGACCGAAGCTCAGGCCCACGAGGCGTGGTTGCACTGGGATCACATACACGAGGTTGCAGACCGCCGGTACGCACTGCGTGAAGCGTAGGCCCTGACCGCGGTTGTCGAGCGCATTCTTCACATAGAACTCGCTGGTCCAGTTGTTATGAGCCACCCCGAGTGCCAGATCCACGGTGCCGTAGCCGGGTAGCGGCCCGATGGTCGCCTCGTCCGCGCTCTTGATGGCGGCGTTGGCGCTTGACTGGTACACCGCCGCCGCCTGGGCGTGTGCACGGTACTCACCGGTGGTCCACTCATAACGAGCGATGGTGTTGCCCTTGATCTTCGAGGACACCGGCAGCTTTTCACCGGCAGGGGCGTAGACCGAGTTCTGATGCCCGGTTCGGCTGTCGATGTTGGTGCACTGGAAGGTCGGGTCGAGGTAGTGACAGACGTTGGTCAGCAACTTCGTGTCGAGATAGGTCAAGGACTCGGTGAGTGTCAGCCCGTCCATGACGGCCCAGTGCACCTCGGCTTCGATACCCTTGATCGCCGCTTCGCCAGCATTGGTGACGACCGTGACGGCATTGGGGCCGGGATAACCGAACTGCGCATCCTTCCATCTTTCGTAGAACACGGCGCCGTTGACGCGCAGGCGACGATCGAACCAGGTGGTCTTGGTGCCGATCTCGAAGTTCGTCAGGTAGTCCGGCGTATAGGCCGGGACGCTGGGGATGCGGTTGATGCCGCCGGGACGGAAGCCCGTCGACCACGTCCCGTAGACCATTTTTTCATCGTCGATCTTGTAGGTTAGATTGACGCGGTGCGTTTCGCTGGTCTGCGATGCCCGGGCATTGACGTTTTGGCAGGGTGCGGAGGGGTTCTGTGTGATCGGCGTCGTGCAGATATTCTCGCCCGTGAACGGACCGCCATCGACCGCCGGCGGGAAGCCAAGGCCCCAGCCCGAGAAGCCGTTGATGGTGTTGTCGTAGTGGAAGAGACGAATGCCGCCGGTCAGTGCCCATTGCGAGGTCAAGTCGTAGGTCAGATCCGTGAACGCCGCCTTGTCGCGGTCGGTACGGTAGGCGTGATCCATGAAGATCGACCCGGGTGAGCCATCGACCGAGTAGGCGGCACCGAGCAACGGATCCACATAGTCGTAGCGGATGTCGTCGAACTGCCGTTCGAAGAACAGACCGAACACGCCGTGCAGGCGCCAGTCCTTCGGCGTCGACAGGCGCACTTCGTGCGACTGCTTCTTGAAATGGTTGGTGCCGGTTTCGTACTGAGCCGGGCTCACCGGCTGGCCATTGCTGCCGAGGTAGTGATGGCCGAAATACGACGGGTTGTTAGCGTAGTACGCATCGTAGAAGAGCGCGTAGTCCGAGTAATCCTGGATGCTGTAGGTGTCGCGCTTGATGAAGCCGCCCGCATAAGTGAGGTCGAAGTCGCCCACCTTGCCCTCGACCACCATCGTGCCCATCCACCAGTCATCCCGGTTCAGGTTGGGCTCGAACATCGCGACGTTGAGATCGCCCGTGCCGCCGAGCGTCATCGGGGGGCCGCCGTTGGTCGGCTGCACCGTCACGGCATTCGGGGTGTAGGCAGTCTGGCCATGCGCCGTCTGGCTTTGGGTCATCAACGTCGTGAGCACCGTCCAGTGGTCGTTCATGTCGAACTTGAGGGCTGCGCGGCCACCCGCCGTGTCGACCGGGTTCGAGTTCTTCTGGACGAACTGGCTGTTGGTGCGTGGTACCCCGCTGGTCGGGAAGTACTCCCCGCTGGCGGCCACCTGGTTGATGTAGCCGCCATCGTGCTCTCCCCAGCCGACCAGCCGGATCGCAGCATGCTCGCCGAGCGGAATGTTGGCGAAACCTTCGATCTTGCCGCCGCCGGCACCCATCGTGTATGCCTCACCCGCCACATCGTAGCCCGCCTCAAACTGAGCGGGATCCGGTTTGTTGGTGATGATGCGCATCGTGCCCGCCATGGAGCTCGCACCGAAGAGCGTGCCTTGGGGCCCTGAGAGCGCCTCGACACGCTGGATGTCGTAGATGTGCACGTCGAGGTTCTGGGCAATGGTCGTCACCGGCATTTCGTCGAAGTAGAGTCCGACGAGTGGCTGCGAGCCCACGTGTAAGCCGTCGCCGCCATTGGTCACGCCGCGCACATACAGTTGCGACTGGCCGGGACCGTACGACTGCACGGAGAGGCTCGGCAGGTAGCGCGAATAGTCCTGGAAGCTCGCAACCTGCAGGGACGCGAGTTTCTTCGAGTCGATCGCCTCGATGCTGATCGGCACCGACTGCAGGTTCTCTTCCCGCTTCTGCGAGGTCACCACGACCTCTTCGAGCACCGCCCCCTGGGAGGGCGCGCTTGCCTGCTGCGCGTGCGCCGTCAGGGTGCCGGCGAGGATCGCGGACGTCGCAGCGACCAACGGTTTCATTCGCAAGGCGGAGAAGCTGCTCTTCGGGTTTGGGGTGCGCATGAGAAAACCTTTTGACGAAGTCTTGAGAAGATGCGGCGGCAATCCAACGGGTGAGTCGGCATACTGGACAAACGACAACCTAACCGTATCACGGCTCGGAATCCGGGCGCCATACCTTCGGCCACCCCGCCAGCACGTCGAGCGTGGATGTGGGGTCCGCGGCCGCCACGTCGTCAGAGGTCGATGACCACCGATTCCCGGGGTGTCGAGCAACACAGCAACAGTTCGCCGGGCCCAGGCTCCGTGAGAGGTGGCTCGAGGTAGTCGACGGCCCCTGAGCGCAAGCCGCTCAAGCAGCTGCCACAGACGCCTGCTCGACAGGAAAAGGGCGGGCTGATGCCGTGCGCTTCCGCGAAATCCAGCAGTGACGGTGAGGCGGGGTCCCAAGGGGCGCTCACGCCAGAGCGCTCGAAGGTGACGGTGATCGTCCCAAGGGGCTCACTCATGGCGGATCCTTGGCCTCATTCGAGGTGAAGCGGTGCGCCATGTACTGAATCAGATCCCAGATCGTTCCTTCGAAGTCGTCCGGCGCCAAGGGGCCGGGTGTGTAGTGGCGACTGCGCATCGCGGCTTGCAGTGCCTCGAGTTCGCGGCGGTCCTCGGCGGAGAACTCGCGGGTGAGTTGGATGTAGTCCTTGACTACCGTGGAGTTCGGGTCGCTCGCGTTGCCGGTGATGCCCCAGCGAATACCCACGGTGTCGACGGTGAGCGGGCGGATGCACATGTACAAGGTGAAATGCGGGCAAAAGCCGACCACGAAGCTCGGGTAGATGCAGTAGAAGACATCCGAGCGACGTTCTTCCTCCGTCAGGTTCGGATGATACGGACCACGTTCCGGGCAGTTCGGGTCGAAGTTCGAACGATAGCCGGTGAAGGCCGGGCCATCGGCAAGTTTCTTGCAAAGGCGCGTCGGCGTGATCGGATGAAGTGTGGTGGCGTGGGTAGGGCTCAGGTGATAGCCCTCCATGAAGTTCTCCACCAGCAGCTTCCAGTTGGTCTGCCAGACCTCTTCGGCACTGAACAGAAAATGCTGTTCGGCGGGATGGTAGTTACGGATCGTCGGTTCCATCGCCGACAGCGTCGGCGCGAGCGGTGGGGCATCGCCCGACAGATTGACGAACAGATAGCCCTGCCAGAGTTCGCTACGAATGACCGGTAGCCGACAAGCGCTTTTCTTGAAGTGCTCGGACTCGGGGATCAAGGGGGCTGCGAGCAACTTGCCATCGGTCGCATAGCTCCAGGCATGATAGGGGCACACGAATCGGCTGCTATGGCCGCGACCGCGTGCGATCTGGTTGCCGCGATGGCGGCAGACGTTCGAAAGGACCGTTACCGTGTCGTCGGCCTGACGCACCGCGACCAACGGTTCGTCGATCAGTTCCGTGGTGAAGAAATCCCCGGGCGCTGGGATTTCCCCACTGTGTCCGATGCAGATCCACTGCGTACGAAAGAGTGTCTCACGCTCGAGTGCGAGCCAAGCACGCGAGCTGTAGTAGGCCCCCGGCATGGCGCGGGCTGCGCTACGCGCTGCGCCCCGACGCTCGGCGAGTGCGGCTAGGATCTTCTCGGGTGCGCGCGTGTCGTCCGTCATCGTGGTGATCTCATGGCGATGAGACGGACGATACGGTCGAGGGGTGTTGCTGTTCCCGGGCGATCAGTTCAGCGAGTTTTTTTCGGAACGTGAGCGGTGCCCGATCGATCGCGAGATCGATGTTCGGGCTGGTCTTTCGAGCGAGGCCCTGGTGGACGGCTTCGAGCACCACCTTGTCTTCCGCAAACGCTGCGCGCACGCCGTTGTTCATGGTCTCGGAGATCGTGCTGTCGCCCACGGCGAAGTTGCGGATCTGGAACCAGTAGTAACGTGTGTGATCCGCATCGACCGGCGTCATGAAGTTGTACGAGTCCATGACCGCGGACTCCGGTGCGAGCGGTCGATCATCGCCGCCGCTACCGATGGGTGCGAACACCGCACGGATCAGCGCGTGGCTTGGATAGCGCACTTCATAATGCTGCAGACGATCCGTGGGGCCGGTCATCGGCAGTAGCGGCGCGTAGAAGGGTGCGATGTCGGTGTTCGTCATCCAACGGGACGAGATGACTCCCTGCTCGTTGCTGGTGACACGGATCGGTGCTTCCTCAGCCGCCGCGGTGCCGAAGGAGGAGGGGTGTACCCAGGCCACATGCGACGGGTCGAGCAGGTTGTCGGTGATATAAAGGTAGTTGCAATGAACCAGCATCGAGCCACCGCTGTTGCGGCTCCAACCGGATTCGCCGTCGTGTTCAACCTCAAAGATCGTGCGCGGATCGGCAAGCGCGGCGTCTCCCATCCAGATCCACACGAGACCGTAGCGTGACACCACCGGGTAGCTCCTGACCCGCGCCGCAGGTGGAATCCGTGTGGCGCCGGGCACTCTGACGCACTGTCCTCGCCCATCGAAGGTCAGCCCGTGGTAGCCGCACTCGAGATGATCGCCCTTCACGCGGCCCATCGACAGTGGCAACTTGCGGTGCGGGCAGGCGTCTTCCAGAGCGACCGGTAGGCCTGCTTCCGTACGGTACAGAACCACGCGCTCACCGAGCAGGGTTTGCGCGAGGGGTGTGCGGGTGACCTCATGGTCCCACGCGGCGACATACCAGGCGTTTTTCAAAAACACGGGTGTCTCTCGATCCAGGGCGGCAGGGGGCGTCGATCAGGCGACGCGTCCAGTACGCCAAGAGTCTACCAGCCCCGGCGGATTGCCGGGACTCAGGCCCTGTCACGCCTGCGCGGGAGAGCCGTCAGCGCGATCGGCAGGCGCGAGCCTTGAGCCCGCGGGCCAAGAGGAGGGACAGGAGCAGCCCGAGTTCGACCGTTCCGGTGGCGCCGCCACCGCCGGTGTTCGCGCTCTCGTTGGCGCCGCTGGCGGCCATGACGGTAGGCATCACGATCCCGTCGGTGTTCAGCACGTTGGGACGGACCAGATACGCGTGGGTTTGACCCGTCCGGGCGTCGATCCCGACCACGGCCAGCACACCGCCATCGTTGATGGCCGCACCTTGCTGCAGCGTGACATAGGGTGCCAATGGATCGTTCGGATCGATCAGGGTGTTGAGGTCACTCAGTGTGGTGCCATCGTAGAGATAGGCATGCGTATCGGCGTCGCCCATCGTCCCGGAACTGCCGGTGACCCATCCGGAATTATTGATCCAGAGGGCGTCGCTTTGCGATCCGCCGAGTGTGCCGAGATCCGTGAGCGTGCCGCCCGAGTAGAGGAAGGCGTGCCCCGACCCGTTGCTTGCGGTGTCCGCACGGCCGACGATATCGCCGTAGGCATCCACGTGGCGACCGACGCTGCTTGGGCCTCCCAAGGTCCCGAGATCCACCGTCGTGCCACTCGAGAAGCTGAATGCGTGTTGTGATCCGTTGACGTCGAAGCTGCCGGTCACCACGCCACTGTCATTGAGGCCGAAGGCATAGACCCCGTTGGCACCAACGCCGAGATCGGTGAGCGTGCCGTTCGAATACCAGAAGCCGTGATCGCCGCCTGCGGTATGCGAGTAACCGATGATATTGCCGCTGCTGTCGATGCCCTGACCATAGCTGTAGCCATCGGTGTTGAAGGTATCCAGAGCGCCGAGGTCGGTCATCACTCCGTTGCTGAATGCAAACGCGTGGGTCGAGCCGTCTGCGAGCGACGCCGAGCCTGTGATCGTTCCGCTGTCATTGAGGGCGCTGGCTTGACTCGTGGTACCACCGAGCGTGCCGAGATCCGTCAGCGTGCCCGCGAGCACATCGTAGTAGAAGGCATGAGTCGACCCGTCGGCCGTCGTCGAGTAGCCGACCACGTTGCCGGTGCTGTCGATGCCGGTTGCCGTGCTGCTGGAGCCGCCCAAGGTGCCGAGATCGATCAGTGTGTAGGTCGCCGGTCCCCCCGGGACGGCGATGGGTAGACCGATGGGCGATCCAATCGGGATCATCTGACTCATTGCCGGGCTTGAAATCAGACCGAGCGCCATCGTCAGGTGAACAATGTGCCGGCGGAGGTACTGGTTGATCATGCGGCAGGACTTCTAGTGGGCTGGGTTGCCCTTGGCCATCGCATCACGATAATCATTAGGCGGCGGCGTCGCAACTACGGCCGTGACTTTTAGGTGCGGGTGTGAAGGGAGCAACACTTTCGCGAGGTCTTCGCGGGTACAGCGGACGGGTGACCCCGCAAGTGGGGGGCTCGGGTCGGGCGACTCTGCTCACGCGTCCGCGGCGTCGAAGGCTTTCGCCTCCTCGACGATCCGACGGGCGATGGTCTCCACACTCAGTTGATCGGTGCGCTCCTCGAGAAACACCCGATGTGCCTTCAGGGCGATGCCGGCGATGGCGATTGGCGATGTCGGCAAGCGGATCGTCGCGACCGTCCGGCCAGGTCCTGTAATGAAGTCCGCAGTGGCTTTGATCGCCCGATGGGTCTTCTCATCCTCGCGCGTCGCGTACCGAAATCGCCAGGCGCCGATACGTCGATCGACGGGCGTCTTGCCAGGTCCGGCGGACGCGAGGCCGGCTGCAGCGAACAGCCGGCAGTCGAAATCCCGGCAAGTCTGTGGTCGGTGCTCATAGACCGTGCAGCGAGCGTTCAGAAGCATCGGGCAGGTGCCATCCGCGCGGTATCCCATATAGCGTATCCCAACGGGCGCGTCCGGCACCTCGTGGAGGTAATCGGGTGGGAGTTGGCCGACGAGCTTGGCGTCTGCCGCCCGTAGCGCGATCGGCCAGGCGGCACTGCAGCAACCCACACAGTCTCCGCACGGCACGTCAAGACCAGGTCCGCCTCGCAGCGACGCGCTCATCGCCTCGAGCCACTGGCGGAAGTCCCCGGCATCCACCGGTGGCCGCGTGCTGTGATCGGGCTCGGTCATCGGGGTGTCGCGCTCGTCGAATCCGCAGGCACGCCGTGGATCGTCATCAGGCCATCGCTTACCGTGAGGATGGCGTTGAAGGCGGGGCGCACGATGTCAAAGGTCTTGAAGTCGATGGAGGACTCAGGCCCTAGGCCGGTCACCGAGAATCGGGCATTGCCGAGGGATTTGCCGGCAACGATCGGGTCGGCCGGTGAGGTCAGTTGGAGGAGCCAAGCGTATCCGCCACCGCGGTTGTGAAATGTGCCGATCCCGTCCCCGTCGACGAGCAGAGCGGTGTCCTCGTCGATACCCAAGCCCCGTATCGACGGGTCGTTTTCTTCCTGGACGAGGCGCGCCACGAAACTGGCCAGTCGTCCCTCGCGGTCGCGTATCGCGAAGTGCGAGTCCGTGATGATCTTCGACAGATACGGCAGATGCAGGAAGTCGCGCACCAGCGTGACGCCCGCGGCGGTAGGGTTTCTGAGGGCCTCCTCCGAGGTCATGCTGACCGAGTCGAGGCAGCCGTAGCTGAAGCCCCCGAGGATCGCGAGACCCGCACTCGTGCCGCCGATGGGCTTGCCGGCCGTGACGTGGGCATCAATCAGGCGATTGATCGCTGTCCCGCGCCAGGCGCGCACATAATTGCTTTGATCGCCGCCGCCAATGAACAAGGCATCGGCGTGTGCCAGGATCTGCTGAACGCGAGGGTCCTCCGCGGCGTCACTCGTATGGATGACCAAGGTCTCGATCGAGGTCAGGCCGCCGACATTCTCCTCGATGTCCTGTTGCAGTTCGGCGCCGCCCGTGGCGCGGAGAACCACGAGATGTCCGCCGGCCGCTTTTTTGACCAGCCAACGGAAGGCATCGATCGGCCAGTCACCACCGCCCATCAGCGCGATACCTGGCGCGACGGCGCGTAGCGTCGGCGCGGCAGGATCACCGAGCCGATAGTACTCGACGTCCGCCGTGGCCCAGTCCGGGTTCCGCGCGGCCGGTGTTCCAAAGGCGCCCTCCGTGGCGCCGAGCAAGAGCAGCAGTGCGAGCAGGCGGGCGCGGAGTGTGTGGAGATTGGGGTGCATCGTTCGGGTCGTGGTGTTCGTGAGTCTTACCGGTTCCGTGGGCGGTTTTCTAAGGCATGCGGATCGCGACACGGACAAAGCCGCTGACCGGTCGATGTCCGGAAGATGGCGGGGTCACCGAAGCTTGCGTCACCCTCTCGACCTAAGCCGTACCGAGTCATTCTGCCTCGCGTGAACGCCTGTTGTGTCGTGAAGACCCAGTGCATCACCGGCGCTGTGCGCCTTGACCCATCGCGGTCCCGTCCTGAGGCGGGTCCGCACACGAAGGGGTCTGGGGTCACGTCCGAGATCGCGAGGCACAGCGAGATATTATAGTGAATTCGGTGGCGACCGCCCTGAAGTTAATCCGATGTCCCATAGGCGCATCACTCCGGGGGCGTGGTCGTCGTCTGCCGCTCACCGGGCGATGGCTCCCCTCCCGCCGACTCGGGCCACAGGCGCGGGCCCACGGTATTTTTCGGATCGTCGCCTAGCGGGCTGCTCCGGACACGGTGATCGGCTATTGTGGGGCGCCTTCGCGGAGTCCTCTCTTGAAGATCGCCGTCTACGCCATTGCCTTGAACGAGGAGCAGCACGTTGATCGCTGGTGCGATTCGGTCGAGGGCGCCGATGTTGTCGTGGTTGCCGATACGGGCAGTGGGGACCGTACGGTCGAGTGCCTGCGTGCGCGGGGGGTCACCGTCACGCCAATCACGGTGGCCCCGTGGCGCTTCGATGTCGCGCGCAACCTGAGTCTTGAGCGCGTTCCAACGGATGTGGACGTCTGTGTTTGTCTGGATCTCGATGAGTTTCTGTTGCCGGGTTGGCGGCAGCATCTAGAGTCGGTCTGGGTGCCGGGCGTACGGCAGTTGTCCTACCTCTTCGCGCCGGCGTACGAGGTTGACCGGGCGCCGACGCAGGCTTATCGCAAACATAAGATCCACGCCCGTCATGGCTTCGAATGGTACCGACCCGTCCATGAGGATCTTCGCTACACGCGTGGTGAGTGCCACCGGGCGTCGACCGATGCCTTGCTGGTCGGTCAACGTCAGGACCTTTCGAAGAGCCGATCGAGTTATCTCGATCTCATGGTGCTGGGCTGTCAGGAAGATCCCGAGGATGCGCAGTTACGTCTCTGGCTTGGGCGGGAGCAGGTCTATGCCGGCCGGACCGAGGCGGCGAGCGAGACCTTGCAGGCCTATCTGCGGTTATCGAACGGCAACGATGAGGAGCGCTCGGAAGCCTGTCGGCTTCTGGCGATGACGCATCCGGAGGACGCGCTTCATTGGTTGCAGAGGGCCATCGGCTACGCTCACTGGCGCGTCCCGGTCTGGCGTGAGTGGGTACATTGGCATTATGTTCGTGGTGACTGGTTGGGAGTGTTGCGCTACGCCCTCGAGGGGCTCGAGAAGGGTCGGCGTACCGGAAGTTATCTCGATGATGCCGCGACGCTCGATTATGCGTTACATGATTATGCGGCCCTGGCCTTGAGCGAGCTCGGTCGGTATGACGAGGCGGTGCAGGCGGGTGCTCGTGCGTTAGCGCTCGCCCCCGGTGATGAGCGCCTCGCGCGCAATCTTCAGTTTTTCAGATCGCGGCGGGAGGCGACGCGGATCGAGCAACGGATCAGGAGCGCGGCCGACGCGACGGCGAGTGACGTCGGTACGCTGATCGAGGCGGCGGTCAGCGCGCCCTACCGAGAGGAGCCGAGGGCTGTGGCAACGCGGGCAGCGACTGATTGGACGGTGCATGTGATTGCGCCGCAGGGTTGTGGGCCCGCCCGGTGCTTCATCGAGTTGGCGGAGTCGGTGACGTATGGGTTGCGCGCGCTGGGACTGACCGTGGCTTGTGTCACGTCGCCGCCCGTGCAGCCGGCGCATGCGATACTGATCGGTGCGCACTTGCTGACGGCCGCCCAATGTGCCGCCGTGCCGCAGGGTGTGGTGGTTTACAACACGGAGCATATTGACTCCAGAGTGTTCACGGGTCCGCCGTCCCGAGGCTATGACACCTACCGAGCGTTGCTGCAGCGCTCGGTGGTCTGGGATTACAGCGACGACAACGCCCGTGCATTGACAATGGCGCTGCGACATCCGGTGCGGTACGTGCCGATGGGCTATGTGGCTCAGTTCAGTCGTCTCAAGACGCACGCACTAGAGGATATCGACGTCTTGTTCTACGGAGCCGCCCATCCGCGCCGCCTCGCGGTCCTCGAGCGGCTGGCCGCGGACGGATTTGCCGTGACCTATGCCGAAGGCGCGTTTGGCGCGGTTCGCGACCAGTTGATCGCTCGTGCCAAGGTGGTGCTCAACATGCACTATCATCTGCCCGGCGCATTCGAGATTTGCCGGGTGGGGTATCTGCTGGCCAATCAGAAGGCGGTGGTCAGCGAGCGCAATGCGGGCGAGGCGTCCGCGATGGATCTTTCGGGGGGGCTCCTTGAGGTCCCCTATGATCGCTTGGTGGAGTCGACGCGTCACCTGATCAAGGATCCGGCGTCGCGACGAGCGTTGCAGCAGAAGGGCTTCGAGCGGTTCAAGGCACGAGATCAGGCGGCGATCTTGCGAGATGCGCTCGCCGGAATGATTCAGTGAACCGCGGGAGTGGGCTGGGAGGAGCGTCATGACCTCGGCAGGCATGGCTGTCGAAGGGTGGACTCCGACCGAGGCGCAGGGTGGGACGCAGTTGATGGTCGCAGGGCTTCGTCGAGGCCTGGGTGCCTGGCTTCAGGCAGTCGATCTGCATGTGAATTCCATCCACCGAGTACCGGACCGCGCCAAGGCTCAGTTGCTGTGGATACATCACGACATCAACATTCCCGAGGTGCAGTGGCTTCACGATCAGGCGAAGCGCGATGCCATCGATGGGTTCATCTTCGTCTCTGACTGGCAGCGCGCCCGTTTTGTGACGACTTTCGGGATCGATGCGGCACGCTCGCTCGTATTGAGAAACGCGACCGATGTCCCCAAAGCGCCGAGGCCCTGGCAACCGGGGGCCATCCGCCGCATCGCCTACACGAGTGTGCCGTACCGGGGCCTGAGTGTCCTGCTGGATGCCTGGTGCGAGGCGGCGATTCCGCACGCGGAGCTACACGTCTGGTCGGCGATGCGTCTTTACGGGCCGCACTATGCCGGTCGAGATGCGGATTATCAGGCGCTCTATGCGCGCGCACAGGCGCTCGATGGTGTGGTCTATCACGGCGTCGTTCCCAACGATGCGCTGCGACGTTCGCTCGCGACCATCGATTTTCTCGCGTATCCCTGCATCTTCGCGGAGACCTCCTGCCTCGCCGCGATCGAGGCGATGAGCGCCGGCTGTCGGATCATCTGTCCAAGCGTCGGTGCCTTGCCGGAAACCACCCACGGTTTCGCGCGGGAGTATTCCTTCATCCCCGACCCCAAGGCTCATGCGCGGCATTTTGCGAGGCTGCTGCGTGAGGAACTCGACCAGCCCTGGGCAGGTCGTCCCGAGCGCTGCCTGGAGCAGCAGGCGTATGCGGCGGCGCACTACGATTGGTCGGTGCGACTCATCGAGTGGAAGGCGATCATCGGTGCGTTACTGCATACCCGCGTGGGTGAGTCTCGCCTAAGCTTAAATCACGGCTGCCTGGGCGCGGCCCTGCCGTTCGGTGTGCGAACAAGGTGATGGGTTGCGGGATTGTCGACGAGTTCGACGAAGGCGGCGAGCGCTCGGATCGATTCCTGGGGGCTTGCGAGCAGCGTCGGGTAATGGAGGCGATGAATCGGATGATCGGCGGTATTGGCATAACGCGCCATGGCCGCCTCTACGCGCTCGGCACCCTCGACGCCCAGGAACGCGAACCATCCGCGTCGCGCGTGGGTTGCCGCAATCTCCGACATCGGGCGGGACACGTAGATCAACTTGAGATCGAATACCTGACGGAGCTCGGGCAGGATGATCGCGGCCATGGCGTACTTGAGCGCGATCGGGCGTCGCGTTTCGCGGCTCAAGTCTCGAAGGGTCGTGCGGATGCCCCGTAGGCCCGGCAGGATCGCTTCCCGGTGCGTGACTTCTCCCGACTCCTCGGCGACCACCGATTTCACGAACTGATTGAACCCCACCGATTCCCAGCAGTTCGGCGTACGCGCGTCGAAGGTGGTCTGGTGGGGCATGGGGACCAGCGCGCCCAAGCCGGCGAGAATCTGCATCACGACGGTCGTGCCGCTGCCCCACGGTCCGATCACCAGAATGAGCGGCAGACGATCAGGATCGTGGGCGGTGGTGGAGGGGGTGCTCATCGGCAGAGTGCGGTGAGCGGACGGTGCTCATGAGCGCGCGCAGTCATACGGCGGGATAGGGCTGTTCGTTCAGCGTGTACGCGTTCTGGCGACTCGCATCGTCCCGCTCTCGCGTGAGACGCCCCGTGTGGAGCGAGTAGATACCGTTCAGGAAGACGCTCCGGTAACCGGCTGCGGTGAAGCGTCTCGCATAGTCCAACTCGAAATGGCCTGTGATCGCGTACTCGCCCACCGTCTTGAAGATCTCGGTTCGCAGCACACTCGGTCGAAGCGAGTAGTGCGGCCAGTAGGCGTTGTTCAGTCGCCCTGGGTACTCACGGACAAACCTTTGGTAGGCGTCGCTGTCGGCAGGAAAGTACTGGTGACGAACGAACGGCACCATGTTGGGCGGCAGGTATTCGCGAATGCCACCGGCGAAATCGCGGTCCTCGAGGGTTTCCGCATAGTTTCTGTTGAAGAGCACCTGGCCGAGCCGCGGATCGCTTTCGAGAAGTGCTAGGCACTCGGTGACGTAGGCGCGTCGGGCAAAGAAATGCCAGTCGTCTTCAAGATGCAAAAGCCACGGTGTCTGCACCTGCTCTCTGATCAGGTTTAGGCTGTGCGCGTGCCCGCGTTCGGCGCCGGTTTTCCAGACGAACTCGAAAAACGGAAACAGCGCCTGCATCTCGGCCCGGTCGTCCGCGCTCGAGTGGTCGTCGATACACAGAAATCGATCGATACGGTCGATGTCGGTGCAGGTGTTCAGGAACGAGCACACCGTGGCTTTGAATAAATCAAGCCGCCGACAGGTGGTGATAGAAAGCGTGACCTTGGGCTCGCCCGTGCGCGTTCGGGTCCCGAGGCGTTCGATCAGCGCGGCCGGGTACTCCAAGTACTGATCTTTCAGATAGGGAACTGCGTAGTCGCGGTTGCGTTCAAGGCGAGCCAGTTCCCCGGGCGGCGTGCCAGGATGATCCAGGAGGCGTGTCCAGGCGTCGAAGGCGGACGCATAGGCGCCGGCGCCGTAGGCGGCGAGCGCCGCTTGGTCGAGCTCCTGCCAGTTCACGGCAGGCGCGGTCATTGGGTCGATGGTCCGGATCGTCGCGTCCGGGATACTCGGGGGCGCGGTGAGCGACACGGGCGGTGACGGCAGGGATGTTGGTGAGGGGTGGAGCTTGTCGAAGGCGAAGCGGGCGTTGCTCAGGAAGCGCTTGCGGTCGGACGCGGGTGCGGTCTCGCAGGCGAGCAGCGTCAGGCAGGCATCAAGACTCTCCACGTAGTGACCTGCCCAATAGCCGCTGACCGCATATTCGTCACGCAAACCGTATTCGTATATCGATGACTCGACAAACAGACCTTGCGGTGGTGCGGTACGACCGAGTCCGCTGGCCGCAATGTCGAACGCTTCCTGATAGCGCTTCGCAAGCCGCAGTACCAGGGCTGCGCCGTGGCGCGCCTCGAGTCGTTCCGGCAGGAGAGCGGATGCGCGCGCAAAGCTCGCCAACGTCTCTTCGAGCGGGCGCTTGAGCTCAAACTGCAGACGCCCCGCCGCCAGCAGACTGATGTACGTTTCTTCAACCCAACCCGTACATTCCGCGCGTTCTAGGTAGTACTTCAAGGCGGCGGGGCGATCGCCGCCGTCTCGGTAGCTCTGGGCAAGATAGAAGAGGTAGCGTGTGCGTAGCGCGTCGTTGATGTTGTCCTTCTGCAGGGTTTCCTCGAGCAGTCGTGCATCGCGGCGGAACTTTTCCGGATCCTTGGATCGAGCGCCGTCCCCGTTGTAGCGGATCGCGAGGCCGGGTAGATGTTCCACGAGGTGAGGATCGTCGCAGGTCAGGTACTCGTGCAGTACGCCTTCCCAGTGCCAGGACAGGGCGTTTTTAACCAGATGCGCGCGACGGTAGCGTACGGAGCCATGGAGGATGTCGAAGCTGTAGCCATCGGCGGTGAGTTCAGGAAGAGAAAAACCATCCGTCAGCTGTAGATTGTCATCGGCGTCGATGATCAGACTGTAGGAGGCGAGGGTTCGCGCTAACGCGAGAGACTCGTTGCGATTGTGCGCGAAATCCTTCCAGGGCCGCTCGAGCAGCATGCCCGGGAGCGTTCCAAGCGTGCGCTGGATAATGCTCTGTGTCCCATCGGATGACCCCGTGTCGGCGATCACCCACGAATCGATGAAGGGCAGCACGGATCGCAGGCACCGTTCGATCACGTGCGCCTCGTTCTTCACGATCATGCTGAGGCAGATCGAGGGTCTTGCCATCTCGCGGGTATCCAAAGTCTCGATCGGTTCTATGAAGGCGCAGCTGTTACCAACTCACGATACCTGCGAGCTCTCCCGCGAGGGGTGGGAGAGCCCGCGTCGCCTCACTGGGAATGAGGTGAGTGGTCCCGAAACCGCTGACCGTAAGCCTTTAAGTAGACTGCACGACTAGGCGATTGCTCCGGTCGGTCCGGTATGTCCGGTCGGTCCGGTCGGTCCGGTCGGTCCGGTATGTCCGGTCGGTCCGGTCGGTCCGGTCGGTCCGATAGCTCCCGTAGGTCCGGTGGCTGCCGATATCGTGCCGATGATGCTCGCAGCAGAGGCCGACGCGGTCGGTCCTGAGTATCCTCCCAAAGAGTTGATCGTTGCGACCGGCAAGATATTGATTTGCACGGTCCAATAAGTGCCTTGTCCGCCGATGCTACTACTATTAGAGCCGTAATTGCTGGTTACGCCTCCCCCGGTGATGCCGGAGAAAGTGGGAACGAAGCAATTTAGGTCGAGCGCATACGCTTGGTTGCTAGGAGCATTCACAACACCGCTGAACGCATAGGTCGTAGTGATGCCCGTCAAGGCATGCATCGCTAGATTGCCCAATTGCGCAATCGGCACTCCGGCCCCAGTGGGGATGGTGACGCCGTAGTAAGCGTCGACCTCACAGTTGGCGAAATCCGCGGTGGAGCCTGTTACGGGCACGAGTTGCAACGTCCCTGTAATCAGCGCGGGACCCTGCGGCCCCGTGGTTCCTGATCCACCAGCGAAGGGCACCTGATTGGTGGTCCAGAGCGCTGCAGCACCCGCAACGCCGGTAGGTCCGGTCGGGCCGGTGGCACCTGAAGCACCGACGGGACCTGTATAGCCGGTATAACCTGTCATGCCGGTAGGACCGGTCGGGCCGGGTGGGCCACTTGCGCCAATAGGACCGGTAGGTCCGCTTGCGCCGGTAGCTCCTATTGCACCCGTAGCTCCTATTGCACCGGTCGCACCTGCCTGACCGGTAGGACCAGTCGCACCTGCCTGACCGGCC
>Ga0164296_1001577_pt1 | contig 23776 bp, 23 predicted proteins | sample GEODES057metaG_FD_113533 | JGI IMG/M metagenome (GOLD analysis project Ga0164296, IMG submission 113533) | Dystrophic lake water microbial communities from Trout Bog Lake, Wisconsin, USA - GEODES057 metaG | ecosystem: Environmental > Aquatic > Freshwater > Lake | place: USA: Trout Bog Lake...
CTCGTCATCGGTTTGCGTGTCGTCTTCATCCCAGTTGTTGGTGCACGCGTTGTTGTCGCGCGCGTACTTGTCCCACCCCTGGCCGTGCTCCAGGACGACGATGGACATTTGCTTCTGTTCAAATTGACAACGCGCGGATGTATTCCACGCTTAAATCGTCCTACAGCATGAATGAGCTCTCGTCAAGCACTCATGGCAGCTGTGACGTATTGACTGGAGTGAAATACTCAGTTGCCATTTCATCCATCTAGCCTTCCACCAGATGGTCCCTTCCTTTGCAAAGACAACAATCAAAACTGTCCAAACTGGGCCAATCAAGGAGAGTGCACCAAGAATCCTCAGTTCATGGCGCAAACGTGCATGCTACCGTGCAAGATGTGTTGAAATCAAAAACGAAATACAGCCTTGTTTTTTTTTCGTTTGTAAAAATGTCGCTGTTTGTCGGTCCGAAACGTAGTCCCCCCAGCGGCTTTCTCGAAGCTCTGATGGAAGAAGCAGACAAAGAAGAACATAAAACAAAATGGTCAAAACGCACACTAGACACATGCGCACCCAGTGACTTTGTTCCAACACCAAACATGTGGATTAAACCTGATGATGTTGAAATACGCGGTCTCGAAGAACAGCCAGAGCAGCTCGGCGTGTTTGCTATGCACCCCCTCGGGGCTGGCAAAATTATATGTGAGTACGTCGGCGAAAGAAAAACAGTCAACAACCTTCAGGTGAAGACACACGCCATCCGTGTGCCCGGGACACCTGACACGGTCATCGACGGGGTTGCACAGCGGGGGACGTCTGACACACGAGCCGCTGGTGCGTTGATCAACTCTACCTACGATCCGACATCCAGATTGAAAAACAGACACTTGGCAAACGTCAAACCAGAATGGACTGGTCCTCCGGAATGCAGATGTTTCATGGTCAGCACGCGAGACATCGAAGCGGGTGAGCAACTCCTTTGGTTTTATTCATTTTGAAACTTACTTGCTTCGTCATCAATACGTTGTTACAAAAAAAGATGCCTCCCATGTCTCTGCAGTCAAGGGTCCTCTGGCGCACCGTCAAAATGACGCGAACACCGACAGCGAAACGGATGCTGAGGTCCGGGCGCAGGATCGCCGTCGTCGGAGGGAGAGCGCTCGCCTTTGGTCTCATGCCTAGCCTCATCACACACGCCATCGAAGCGAATTCGTGGCCGCCCACGCAGACAGACTTTGAACATTCTTTCGAAAGCACCTTGATAGATACGGCTCTCGCCACCGCGTTGCTGGACACGTACTTGTCCATCGTCAGACGGGATTAGCTTTGAAGAGGAGTTGCTGGAGGTTGTGGGAAATCCGGAAATGGTGGACGAGCCGGTGAAGTACCGTCAGACTCTGCTTCCTCTCCGTCCAAGCCTGCCTGCCCTTCGACTTTAACTCGACCCCCGGGTCGGTTACCGATTGAAGTTGCGCCACTCGAAGTAGCTTCTGAGCCGCCTCCGGATAGGTCGGGCACAAATTCGTTCAGTTCCTTATCTTCCCCTGTAATTGTATGATACATTTCCTTGACAACGTCTCGCAGCTCGGTGAGCGCATCGCTGTATTTTCGTAAAGCTTGTTGTTGCTGTGAAGTTAGTGAGGTTTCTTTGCTTCTTTTTTCTAGTGCATCACGTATTTCTTGAATGTTCTTCGGGTTGTTGCCTTTGAGCGGTAGGTTAGGATTGTCGTCTCGGAAATCTTTGTCCACCTCCTCGTACTGCTTCTGGTATCGCCGTGCTCGTCTGTACAATATGCGCAAATCTGCATACTCATCATCTGGTCCGTCTCCGCCACCGCCGCTCGTGTTGTTCACCACCGTGCCTGACACCACCTTGGGCTCCAGCGTCACGCCGGGCGGCGCGTTGACGACGCCTTGGGTCGTCAGGACGTCCTGACGAGCTCTGTCGTACGAGTCGAACGCCTCACCGTCGTCCGTGTTATACCACCGTGCGTCCCCAGGGTGCTCTATGGCATCCTGCAGGCTCTGCAAGTTGTGCAACCCGCCCCAATACACGGACATTGCACGTACAAAAGCAAAAAATGCGCATATAAGTACTCTTTGTTTTTAAGAGCGTGCGTGTCTTTTTAATACCTTTTTACGATGGGATGGGGACTAAGTATAGGTCTGGATGACGACGGCTACGTCGTGTGTTCCGAGTGTGACTTTGAAACCACCGCCGATGACTACGTCGACGTACCGATGTCCGCCCGAGAATTCATCAGAGACGCCATGGACCGCAACCATCACAGCGAGATCGACATGGCTCGCGACGAGATCGGACTGGATGCCGGCCGCGAAGCCTGCCGAGAGGCTTTCGAAGATGCGAAGGGAGACTACGAGGGTCTCGAGGACGAAGAGAAGATGAAGATGCATGAGGAATACATCGCCGAACTGAAAGAGGAGCTGGACGCTACCGCGCCATCCGATTCGAAAAAGACCAAGCGCCTGCGTGACGAGATGGACGCTGAGGATGTGAAGATTGCAACCACCAAAGCGAAGCTGGAGGAGGACATCGCGCGCCTGCAGTACCAACTGAAGGACAAAGAGTCTGCTCTTCAGACCCTGCTGTCGACGCGCAACGCGCTGCAGGCTGAACTGAACAGCGAGCGCGAGCCTGACCGCAAACGCCTGCGTCTGCAACAGCTTATTCACAACGAAGTCAGTTTCTTCGAAGGCTTCGTGGTGGACGAAGAGGACGAATGAATGAACTTATTGTTTGTATTCAAAGTTTTAACTTCTCAAGTTCCTCCTCGACGTTGAACGTCGCTCGCCTGTTGTTTTCGAAACGCCGGCTCTTGTCCTGATGAGCGTCTTCGTCAGAGTCTCCCGTCAGATCAATAACTTCTACTTGAGGCGCAGCTGCAACCGGCGGGGATGCAGCTGCGGGTGGTGGAAAGGCCAGACCCGAAGGACCTGCTTCTTCAAAGGGGCCAGCATTGCCTGAAGGTTGAATGTTGAAAGGACCAACACCATCATCCTCCATAACAACGTCTCCGCCTTCATAGATGCGACCTTCATCATCTGCAGCACTTCCCGGGGCTGCTTGAGCATCACCAGGCTCATTGTACGCAGCTTCGTCGTCATCTTGACCTTGCGCGGCATCTACCAATCTTTCAAGCCGGTAGTAAGCTCGCAGTTTCTTAACCAGCCTCTCTTTAACAATGGCAACGGGCTCAGTACCAGCCGTATTGATTTTGAACTCTCCGTTCACCTCCTGCACGTTTGTGAGTTGCAAATACTGATTTCTCGTGTCGTTTTGCATCTGGTGTTGGACAGAGAAAATGAAACGGCTGACTGTGTTTCGTGGGATGACGTACGCCACACGCACGTCTCGGGTTTGTCCGATGCGACATGCGCGAGCGATAGCTTGGTCGTGAACTGCGCTCGTCCACCACCTGTCCAAGAAAATAATGCCCGAAGCAGCTGTGATGTTGAGTCCTGTACCACCGGCAAGCGTAGAAATGCAAAGAAACCAAGCGTTTTCGTTATTTTTAAAGTTTTTTATGATGGTTTCACGTTGCGTCATCGATAAACTCCCTGTGAATACCTGTGGTTTCTCGAGGTTTGGAATAAATGGAGCACACTTTTGATGAAGAAGATCCGCCACGACGTACAGTGGGGCGTTGTATTGGCAGAAAACAAGAACTTTTCGTTGCAGAGGTTTACCCCATGCTGCGCCAGGGTTCGGGCCTGTAATTAATGTTAAATTACTATCATCACCCTCGGTGTAGTACTTATTTTCAGCCATTCCAGAATATGTCTGGCCCTGCAATATTAACATCTCCTGTGCATCTACGTCAGTCAAATCTGGCATCAAAACAGGCAATTGTTTTGGTGCTGCGTATTCATTCTTCTGCATCAAAAGTGCAGTTTCAACCAAGGCGTTCAAGGTGGATGACGGCTGCGCCAAGATGGCGAGCTTGAGGTCATCATTTATGGTCCACGTCGTGTTTTCAGGTACAGCTTGATCATTGTATTCTGGATAATTGGGTACCATACGCGCATCTATACAGGCAATTTTCATCTTGTCAATAACTCGCATAGACTCGTTTGTTTGCGCAAGTTTGCGCCCCCGTGTCAGCTTGTTTGACAATTTATTCATGTAAGTGAATTCAGATACCTTCTCGGGTTTTTTCTGTCTGCCGCCATCCGTTCGCGTATCCTGCCATGTCAAGTACTCGTTTGTTTTGTCAAGATCTAACAGCCCGAAATCAAGCTTTTCGGTCTCTCCGGTGTTTGGAACATCTCCTTCTGTTGGGTAAACAAACAACGCCGGAAACTTATTCTGTATGTTTCCTGATGTTTTATCATGTTGAACCAAAAAGTTCCCAATATCCTCCATGATGCGCCGCCGTCCTTCGTTGTTGCCATCAGCAGACTTCTGAAGGTTCAAGTATCGTGTATCCCGTATGGTCTCTATTTCGGCAAGGTCGGGACGACACAAATCAGCGTATGCTGCGATGTTTTCCAGACCGTTTACGATGGGTGTTCCACTCAGCAGCAGCACCAGTCCTCCTCTCGCATACACTGATGGCACTAATTGCTTCAACAGCTGTTGCCCCGCGTTCCTGTTCCGAAGCTCGTGCGCCTCGTCGACGACAATTGCATCCCAGTACAACTCAATAGAATTATTGTTTTGAATAGCTTCATACCGAGAATTGAAAGTTGCCAAAGTTACTACGTGTATGTTGACATGGCAATTATTGACGCGTTCCGCAAGCTTCGCCATCCAGTTTTGGTTGGGAGGCCAAACAAACACGGCGCTCAGCATGTTCAAGCCTGTAAATTTCGCCACCTCGTTTTCCCACTGCGTTGCAGTGGATTTTGTCGCCAGAATGAGAATGTTTACTTTTGACTTGACGTCTCGTGCCGTACCGTTTCCATTTAATTTGATAACGTCGAGAATGCAAGCAAATGCAGACACTGTTTTTCCAAGTCCCATGCTGTCGGCTATAAACAAACCGCGTCCCAAGCCACGTTGTTGTTTTGCACGCATCCTGTTATCCAACTGCCAACCGAATAGCGGTTCAGATTGTAAAAAGTCAAAACGTACAGTGTACTCGCCATTACGATTGCGAGACAGAGCATAAGATTGCGCAAGCTGCGCATCCGACAGTTGCGATAGCGTATTGGCGAGCTGCACGTCTCGCTGCGTAATAGGCTGAAATACGCGGTTGGAACTCAAGTATTGCCAAAGTAACGAAACACGAGACGCTAGTGCGTATCCGGACAGCACTGGTGTTGGCGCTTGCGGTATGCGAGGAGGTACAGGAACAGGAGAAGGGTCAGAAGGAGCAGGAGCAGGGGCAGGAGCAGGAGCAGGAGTAGGAGACACAGCATCGTCGTCTTCGTCACTGTCGATGACTCTTTGTCTTGGTCTCGGTTGCACAGTTCGATTCGTTTTTCTGCCAGTCACGAGATCTTCTATATCTGCATACGAGTCAGAGTCGCCCGAAGAGGGGGCAATAGACTCGTCGTCGCCGTCGTCTTCTTCTGAATCGCTGTATGTAATTTCAGCACTCGTGAAAAAGTGTTCGAGTGCATCGGTGTAATCGCCTTCAGACGCCGACCCGCCGCTTTGCGTTGGCTGGCCATGTTCTGCTGGCGGGTAACCAACCAGTCCGTTTGCGTCTCGTGCGCGAAGGTACATATAACCAAAACTACCATCGTCCCATGACAACCGTGCTTTTTTAAGGTACATGCGTTTTTTGTACTCGTCGCTTTCTGGATCGTCATTTTGCATAGGTATCCAAACTTGAGACACGCGTTTGTTAATAATAGGATCTATTTGATCAATTGAATCAATTTCGACCTTCATGGTTTCGATAGGCTCATCCATGTAAGATTTGACTAAATCTATTAACCATTTTGGAATTCCAACATCCTGATTATGTTTTTTATCAGGATTTCTTTTTGCACCGAGAGAATACTTTTTAATGATGGCAGTAAGAACTTGCAAAAAAAGAAACTCTCTGTCTCGATACTCCTGCAAAAACATCGCACCAACAAACCACGGCTGAAACCCAGTATACCGGTTGTTAACTGAAATTTGGTTTTCGGCAATAAATGCCTCCACTTCCTCTTGTGTTGTCGGAACCTTTGTGAAAAGGCTATCAATTGCTCTTAAAGCAATCTCCTCCTCCTCTTTGGATACCTGAACACTTGTTCCCGCCGGAATGTCTTGTTCACCGCCAGAAAATAAAAGTTTTTCGGAATAGGGATACTTGACTTCACACCCTTTACCAATGACAGAAACAAACCTGTGCGCGCCGGTTTCATCGCTGCAGAACGAGAGAATATCCGAAGGGATGAATGGAAAATGGCCCTGAGATCCTTGCGCGACGGGCTGATTCGTCACCGGTGTCATCGTGAAAGTCTGACTTGCGCGTCTGGCGTCGTCGTCCAAACCGGTATCAGTCATTTTGAAAATATGCTCACTGAGCATACTCATTACTGTATTCAACAGCACATAATTTAAATAAATCAGAACGTTTTCAGGTGTTTCAGCGTTGATGACTGTGTACTTGTCAGGTTGAAGATATTCACCATTCTCGTCAAGCCAGTCTCGAACTTTTAAATACTGTGTAAACTGTAACTGGTTTGGCCATCCGCGCTTCCAGTGTGGTTGGTCGGGATGTCCAGGCCAAGGATAGTAGAACGAAGCATCGATGGTCTGAGGTTTACGTCTGTTAGGACCTCTTCTGCCGGTCGTCAACTGTTCATCACGACGTATTATTCTTTTCAAATTTCTGTGTACTGTATTCGGTACTGTATTCGGCCGTAACGCAGGTGTCTCACTCGGGCCCGCGTCGTCGTCGTCCAGGTCGGGGGGCGGCCCCCAGAAGATGGACATTTATCTTGTATATTTTTAGTAAGTTGTAAGCGGCGGAAATTTTTGCCGACGCTTTTTCTTTCGTTCTTGTCGCTGTTGACAAACTGACATATACTGCTGACGAATCGGTAAGCAGTTGGGAGGGGGGCACGGCCACTGAACTCGTTTGCCAGGCGAGGTTGCTAGCGGTCCTTGCCCGAGGACTTCAAAGTCAAACGAGTTCGCGAAGGGACCCCACCAAGGACCCCTCCAACACTGGGGTCCGACAGTGAAGAATATAAGCTCGTTTGCACCTTTACACACAGTATACAAAAGGCCACTCGCAGACCCCTTCCCTGCCTTCTGCAAGCACAATGGCTGACACTGTCATGACCGAGGCACCCAAGAAGAAGGCTGTGCGTCTCAACGACAGTGAACGCAAGGTCATTGCCGCGGCCAAGCTCGCAGTCAAGAGTGCGGGCACCAAGCTCGCCATGCTGGTTGAGAAGCAAAGGAAAACTGCGCTAAAGCGCAACGACCGGGAGAGCAAGCTGCGCCAGCAGCTGCTGGCGCTCAAGGCGAAGCACGCCCCCATCAAGAAGGTCAAGGTGCCACGGGGCGAGAAGCAGCCCAAGGTGGCCAAGCTCACCAGCGCCTACCTCGCCTTTGTGCACGCCAACCGAGCGAGCATCGTCGACAAGCTCAAGGCTGAGACTCCTGGCGACGCTAAGGTGCCACTGAAGGCCATCTCAACTGCTTTGGCCACGGCTTGGCGCAACACACCCGAGGCTGCGCGCAAGACCTACGTCGACCAGTCAGCTGCCTACATTGCAATTCACGGCAAGCCAACCAAGTCCGGCCTGCCCAAGGGCTGGTCTGTGGAGACCATCAACGGCAAGACAATGTACCTTCACACGGACGGGACCGCCACCATGAAGAAACCTCTCTCGGCTGAGCGCCTCAAGCAGAAGCTGTCTGGGGTCAAGCGCCCGCTGGGTGCATACGCCCAATTCGTCAAGGCCAACTTCAAGGCGCTGGGCGGCATGGCGCAATGCGCTGTTGCGTGGAAGGCGCAGAAGGCCAAGGCGGCCAAGTAAGCATCCAACGTTGTGAATACAAGCAATTTTTCGTTTCCATCACAAAGTCAGCAAAGTCTTGTATTGAATGTTATTTTTAAATGTTCGAATTACGTTTGCTTGAAAACTTAAACGAAACACCTTGGGACCCTCTTCTTTCTATACACCCTTTCGATATAGTGTATAAGCACGAAGATTGTGTGGAAGACACAGTTTTTAAGTTTTTCAGCCTGTATGCTATTCACAACTCATCAGATGGAGGCCGCCATTCACCACAATGGTACAACGCTGTTTTAATTTTTCGAGATGCAGACCCGAACACGCAGCTTCCGCATCTCTACGTGAAAGTACTGAACAAGGCGGAGGGTGAAACCGAAGCGGACAACGTCACACGCCTGTACACGGCGCTTGACGAAGATTTGTACGGCGAATTCAAGTGCGTGCGAGCAGAGGTGGCGCACACCCCGACCGATGCACTGCCGTTTTACGTCATCATTACGCCCGATGCCGGAACAACAATCTATCAATACAACTTTAAAGATACGCAGGAAATCTTTTCGGTTGTTTACACTATAGCACATGCGCTTTTTGAACTCATGAAGAAGACAAATATGTGCTATCTCGACATCAAACCTATGAATTTTTGTATAGATGAAGAGAAGAACGTGTCAATCATAGACTACGGCTCATTCGCGCCTCTCAACTCCAGAATTGGAACCATGACGTATCCTCATCCAAGTTTTCCGTTCGGTGTGGATGTCAAAGCCCAACCGGTCGTCATGGTGTACGGCATCGGCGTGCTGCTCGTCCTTCTGCTGCACAGGCACAAACACGGCACGCACAGCTCGCCAACGGAACGTGGGTTCAGATTCCATAAAGCTAAGAAATTTGACAGCATTGACGAAGCGCGAGAGTACCTTCAGCAGTGTCGCCAAGCGCTCCTCGCACACTCGAACGCAATCCTCAAAAGTGTAGATCAGCTCGAAGATGACGCTTTGCAAAAAATAAACATTCGAAACCTGCTCGTGGATTCCATCATCAACCAAATCAACTTTAACGATCTGCTGAAACAGCTGAAAGATTATTTTTGCACCGCATAATTGTTTATATACAAATGGCGCATTTTGGAGCGCCGGAGTTTATTGATGACGACGGAGACGTGAAAGGTGGAGGCACCTGGGTGGGGTCGCTCATCTCCTGGCTGGGAGGATTGGCTGGGTTCGGCGGTGGAGCTGCTCCGCCGCCTCCTCCGCCACCGCCTGGAGGTGGGCTTGCCCCTGCACCCGGAGGTCCTGCCGAGTTTGATGTCCTCTTAACACTCTTTCAGAACGCGCGAGCGACCAAAGCCCTTTATCTTCCGGACTTTACCACCATGAAGTTTCAAGATTTATGCAAACATTGGTGCGATTACCACTATAAGTACCGTCAGTCGCTCAAGCGACAATACTTTGCAAACAACAAACACGACCGCCTCGAAAATATGTTTCAGACGCGGACTTTACTCAACATACTTTTCCTCATTGAAATTTTCCTCGGGAACGTCGCTGGAAATTATCCGCCAAAGCCGCCAAGTATCGAGTTTATGAAATTTCGTAACCAAGTGCAGGCAACAGCTGCAGCCGCCGACCCTGCTGCTGTGCTGGAGTATGCGCTGACGCAATACCCCGAATTGCAGATGGAACTCAAGAGTGTTCCGCTGAACGACGTGCCGCGCTTTGTGGCGGTCTACGAGGCTGTGCTGGGAGGCGCCTTTGCAGACAGCGTCGAGAGCGCTAAGGAGTGTACAAACATGTTAGCGAAACGTGTTTAACAACAGAAAAAAGTCATTGTCCGCTCCCCCTTCCCATGTCCAACGAGCTCGCCAACATGAAAGTCGCGCTCTGGGTCGCCCCGCCAAAACCACGAGCGCGCCCGACGTTGGTCAAGGACGTCGACCTGACGCTGACGGTGGACCAATTCAAACAGCACCTCGCGACGATTCCGCGACTCGGTCTGCAGCCAGAGGACGTGTGCTGCGTATCCGTCGTCTATTTTCGAGGAGCGCGAGGACGCAACGGACACCAGGAGCTTGCCGAGAGCGCGACGTTGCAGGAGTGCGGCGTCGAGGACAACGACTTTCTCGTCCTCAGAGCTGTCACTGGCCTCTCGAACGGCGCTGTTGCCGAATTCATCGTCGAAAACGGCCAGATGATTGTCAAGCCCTTGCCTGCCCCGGACCTGCCACCGCCCGACTACACGATGCGCGAGCTGTTCCACATGTGGCTGGATCGGAACTTTGGACGCTTGATTGAAAAGGCGCTCGTGTTTTTCATGCTCATTCTGGTCGTGGCGTGTTTGCTGGCGTACATGCTAAACTGAAAGTTTTGTGTAAAACAAAACCACTCGAGAGTGCCTCCCCCCGAGCTCGTGTAGCCATGTCGAAGAGAGAGAGAGAGAGAGAGAGAGAGCGAGAGAGAGAGAGAGAGAGAGAGAGAGCAAGCAAGCTTTGCCAAGCGGGAACGGAGCTCCGATCGACAGCGCGAACGTGCTGTACTCGAAGGGCGGCAACGACGAGTGCTGGACGCCTCGAGAGTACGTCATGCCCATCGTGCAGTACGTCCCGCCCGGCGCCGTCGTCTGGTGCCCGTTCGACACGGACGAGTCGCAGTTTGTGATGGTGCTGCGCGAGCGCGGGTTCCACGTCATCGCGTCGCACATCAGCCGTGGGCAAGACTTCTACGTTTGGCAGCCAGACGAGCACTGGGACTGCATCGTGTCGAACCCGCCCTTCACAAACAAGCGAAAGATTTTCGAGCGAGCTCTGAAGTTCAACAAGCCGTTTGCGCTCATCATGTCGAACACCTGGCTGAACGATGCAGCGCCGAAACAAGTGTTCAAGGATAAGGACCTGCAACTGATGATGTTTGAGCGCAGAATGGAGTTTTTGCAGCGAGACGGACGCACTCGAAACAAGGTGACTTTCTCCTCATCGTACTTTTGCTGGAACTTTCTTCCGAAGCAAATCGTTATGAGCACGTTTTAAATGAATATAAGCGGTGTGATTTTCACGTATCCATTTGTCTTTTCCCAGCCCATGCTTGCATAACTGTCGAGGTGTTTCTTCGTGATGCGACCAGACGGCCCAGTCACAACAGGCAGGCTGTTGCTGGTGGCCACTTGGGGCCAGTGCAGACCGCCGATGCGGCTCGAACTGGGTCCGTGCAGCCACAGCCATCCGGCATCACGTTCCGAGCTGCATACCTCGCTCACAACGCCTAGGCTGGACAGGTGCGTCCCCGTGCAGCCGGCATGGTACACGACCCCCTCCTCCTCGTTGCCGTTGCGCTCCCTCACTTTTACTATCGTGGAGTCAAACACGTTGTACATTGTGTCCACCAAGTGCGGGTTGGACTTTTTGGGAACAAGACCGAAATATTTCAATGTCTTTTCAACCATGGAAACTCGGATGCCGTGGGCCAACTCGTGTATTCTTTGAAACACTTTGCGGTCAACCAGCTTTTTCCACGTGTCGCTCTGCGGGTTCTGGTATAGTAGTATACGTATCTGGTCTACGCTCTCGATCGGCAATTTGTATTTGAGACAGAGGTAAAAGTGACGCTCAGTTTCTTTATGGGACGACAACGACTTTGTTTCTTGACTCGCGGTGGACCAGTCGCTGCATCCAAAGTACATGTAGTCGTTTGGTTGAAGCTTCAAGCGTGAACACTGCTCACTCTTTAGATAGTTTGGGTTATATGTCCGCAACAAAGGATCTTCTGCAAATAATTTGCTCGCAAACGTTTCGAAACTTTTCAAAGTGTCTTGCAGCACGAAACCGGGTGTGTCTTTGTAGCCATTCTCCCCACGCACGTGCGCTGCAAAGGCGGACACCTTCTGTGTGAATGTGTTGGTCAAAAAATACTGTTCGGTGAGTCTCAGACCAGACGCGTCGTCCAGAACGGGCTCAAGCTCAACCATCGTGTATCCTGACGCATATTCCCAAATTAAAGGGAAAAAGGAGGACGGCGTCGGGGTGCGCCCTGCGCAGAGCACATACGTTGTGCACGTCGGGTAGTCGCACCCCTCCGGCGTGTGCGCAAACGCATGCGGCACGATTGCCAAACACTGCGAGCTGCACGCCGTCAATGACCGATACAAAGCTTCCCGGCGGCTTGTGGGCGGGAAAAACTCCGTCACGATGTGGTGCGGAATGCTCAACGCCTCAGACTCTTCTGTCGGATTCGCCATACTTTACCGTGACTCTAAAGTGTTTTGAGAGTGATAAATATATAACTCCTTGAAGGTCTCTCACATTTGTTTGAAACCCTTGAAGTCTCTTCTGCAAAAAGTCTCAAAAAAATCTTTAGCGCTCCGCGCCTTGCTGACGTCACGCTGTACTCGCTCCCTCTGCCGATCGCTTCGAGTATAAGCTCGCGCTGCGTTCCTGCGTAACGTGCGCGGAGCGCAGCTCGTCGACGAGCGATGCAGCTCTGAGAGCGCCATGGACGCGCCGCCGGCGCCGAACGTTCAGCGCGTGCCGTGGTGGAAACCCGAGCACGCACGAATCGCACGCCAGCTGCCTAACGTGTGCCCCGAAGACCGGCAGCCGCCGAACGACGGCTGGCAGCGTGCGCACCGAGCGAATCGTCACGTCCTCAGAAACGGAGATTCGAAGACCAACACCTGGGCGGGGGCGACGGCTGTCAAGCTTCGAGGGAACCCCTACGCCCCTTTGATCGACGAAACGCTCGCCCCGAGCGTCACGACGTGTGCGGGGACGGCGGTCGTTCGAGCTGTCAAGCTCCGCGTTCGATTCCTGGGAGTCACTGCGAAAAATGTGAATCGAGCGTTCAACGATCACGGTGGCGCTGCGCGCTTCATTTATAATTCCGCGCTTTCCGACATCAAATCTTTACCTCGAGACCAGCAAGCCCGTGCGTTCAATATGACGGATTTAGCCAAAAAGTACGCTTCGGCTGGAAAGGTACACGCACCTCAGACCTTGAAACGCAAACAGGACGAAACGGACATTGAATTCTCTGAGAGACAAACTAAAACTTTGAAACAAAGGCAGCGAAACGCAGACCGTCAAGCTGCGAAAGGTATTACCCCCGGAGAGTTTGTACGAGACCACGGATGGCTTTCCGCGATCGATTCTCAAGTCAAACAACATGCTGTGATCGATTTGGTAAAAGCCTTCGAAGCAAACGTTGCGAAACAGCAGTTACAGCGCCAGCGAGGGCAACGCGTTCGGTGTTTCGAATTGAAGCGCAAACGGCGAAACACCTCATCATCATGGACATTTGTTTTACCTGCGCAGCGCATCGCAGCGGAACACGTTCCGCGCCCTACGAATGGCCCTGCGGTACGAGGACAACCGCAGCCGCAGCGTCAGCCTCACATGTGGACAAAGTTGAAACTGCCGAGAGTCTTCGGTGGCGACGTGTACCTCTCCGGTCGTGCGGATCTCACGGATGGCGGGAAACTTTTAGCTGATGTTCGCTTTACGCGCTCTCGCAACGGGATCTGGAGTGCAGTGGTCCATCGCGAAGCGAAAGCGACTCCAGCTGGCGACGGGCGCTCGAACAGGAAAGCTCGTCGAGCTGCGTCGCGAGGGGAACCTGTTCCTACGCCGCAACATGCTGCTCGCGGTCAAGTGTTCCTCGACCCCGGAAGCCGAAACGGCTGGACTGGGTACGCACCGAACACATCTGAGACTGTCACCTACCTTCCGCACGGGGCTGGATGCGATGTGGTCTTGGACATCGCGCAGCGTGCAGACGCCCTGATTTCGAAAACCAACGAGATCCGCCAAGGACGCACGGTGCACAGCCTTCCACCCGAAGATAAGCGGCGCGTGCAGCGGCTCAACACCCAGAAGCTTCGTTTGTTCGCCAAGGCGACAAACATGGTCCGAGACGCACACCGACGCGTCGCTGCGGATCTCGTGAGCCGCTACTCGGAGATCTATCTTCCCATCTTCGAGACATCTAAGATGGTCAAACGCAAGCGGCATCCAGACGATCCTGTACGCAAGCTCAACAATAAAGCCGCTCGGGCTTTGGTCACTCTTTCGCACTACAAGTTCAGAACCTACCTCGCACATGCGTGCAACCTGAGCGGTGCGAAGCTTTTCATCGTCACGGAGGAGTATACGACCAAAGGATGTCCTTTCTGCGGGGTATGCAGCGTTCCCAACTCGAACCGGGTGTTTCGATGCACGGGTTGTGGGTATACCGGCGATCGCGACGAGAAAGCGGGCTTCACGCTCGCGGTCAAGCTTTCGCGGGTGTAAACGCTCCAAGGATCCGTGGGAGAGGTGCTTCCCACGTAAAGCCATTTCCCGAGCCCTACGGGGCGATGAAGGAGACACGAAAAAGCACGAAGCCTGGTACGTCGTTTCTCACTTTTAAAATTTTTCTTCGCTCCGCGTTCTCACACGTATAAACTCCCCCTCGCTACTCTCACAAACCCGAACTCTCACAACACTTTAGAAATACGGTATTGGTGGTTTTAAAAACGTAATAACGCACAACCATGAGACCCGTTTCTTTCGCTTGGAACATCATTCACCTCGTCGTTGCAACACCCATCGCTGGCGCTCTTATTTACTTCACTGCAGTCACTCGAAAAGACTTTAGTTGTCGTAGCGACGGCACATGCCCCGTCGGCGTCTTTTCAAACTCCGTGTATCACACACTCACGCTCGCGCTTGCACTGGAATGCGTGCGTGTAGCGTTCCTCCTCATCACAGCCATCTTTGCATTCATGTGTCTACGCGGACCGGTGCTGCGAATCATGTTTTCCTACGCAAAACACATCACAACCGTTCTAGGGGCTCTTGTTTGTGGTGCACTTTTTTCGAATCAAATTATATTAAACTCAGCTGGCACTAAGGATAGAGACTCGACCGTTTTATTTGCTTTAACTGTTGTAGACATATTCGTGGACGTCCTGTTTCTGTGAAAGTGACACGTCACGACAGACTATCATTGCCGCCCCCCCTCCGACAACTGTTTTCCCCACATGGCCGAGACAACGCCCGCACCCGAGGCGCCCGCAACTGCAGCCCCCGTCACGCTGCTCACCAGCGACGGCCAGCGCTTCGTTGTGACGCGCGACGTCGTCGAGCTGTGCAAGACGATTCTCAACCTGCTCGATGACTGCGACGACGACGGCACACCCGTGCCTCTGCCGGCTGTCGACGCCTCCGCGTTGACTCACCTCATCGTCGTCGCCAACAAGTGCGTCGACCTCAAGGAGGAAGACAAGGTTCGCGAGTGGTTCAAGGAGGAGTACGCCAAGAATCTGAGCCAGAAGGAACTCTTCGACCTGCTCATGGCGGCCAACTACCTCAACGCCAAGGAGGTGTTGAACGCGTGCTGCTCCTTCGTCGCCTCGCTCATCGCCAACAAAAGCCCAGCGGAGATCAGAGAAGTGTTTAACATCAAAAACGACTTTAGCTTCGAGGAAGAGCAGGAGGTTCGGCGTGAGAACTTGTGGGCGTTTGAGTGACTTTTTAAACAGTATATGCAGCAGCGCGCGTAAACTCGTCTTCCGGCGTGTATTCTTCCACGTCGCCCCTCGCCACAAAAACGATGCGCGGCGACTTTGCAAAATCATGTTCCTTCCCGGTCGGTGCGCGGTGGCACGTTACGTTCGAAAAGTAAACGCCTTGTCCGACAGATCCGTTGCGACCGCACACGTATTCCGGTGTCCTATCTTCGGAAGCACACCGCTCCGAGTTTTTCTCTGAAAAGTCGAAGACGGTGTGTGGTGAGTTGTCCGTCAACTGCACGACGAGAGCGCGCCCAAATGTGTCATCATTGTCGAAATGCCAGTCGTTGTTTGCCTCAACGCGCTGCCAAACTATCTGGTCCCCATCCAAAAATTTCCTGTTTCCTTCGTTTCGAGGCACGCCAACGTGTTTGAAAAACAAGGCGACGTCTTCGCTTAACGTATTGTACAGAGAACACCATAGTTCCTCATCTATCCCTATAGTTTTTTCTCCCCATAAGCCCGGATCGTCGGACTCGTGGCCGTTTCGCTTGGCACCGGTTAATATCCACTTCCCATAAGGTCGCATCGACGCCATTATGTGTTCGAGGTTTCCGTTTTTTTCAGAAACCTCCTGAAAGTGTTCTGAGAGGTTTTTTCCACGCACACCCGAACGTAAAGCGGCAAGAGTCTGTTTTGAAAACACCTGTGACACGCACGCCATTTGCGGCCATGGCCGACGCTTGCGTTTCGGGACCCCGAAAAAAACAACCGACATTTTTACATAAATATGTTCTATTTATTAGTACATGTGCGTCTTCTTAAAATTGACATACATGTAAAATGTCTGCATTCTTGACGACGGAGCACAGTCCCTCAGGTATACCCTTCACAACCGAACCTGAAAGCATCGAAAGGCAACTCGTGAGCGCAATCGACCGCATGGGAATGCTTGAAAAAAAACTGCAGGTGGTGGCCACTGTGTACGATATTCTGCGAAAACTGAGTTGTTTTTTTCTCGTGCAAGAACACGTCATTGAAAGCACTCATGAATCACACCTTCCACAAAATTATCCGCATGGCAATAATAATCTTCTTAAGAATGTTTTGAACATTCCTCTTTTAAGACGACGCCGACAAATTGGTTTCAACTATCGTCTGGTTGAAGCTGTTATTTTTAGACATTACACGTTGATATTGAATCCAGATCAAGAAAATGAAGAAGGCGTAAAATTCAACAGATTCGAAGTGTGGTTGCAGTTTTTTGAACCGGACAAGTACAAGTTTGTGTATGAAATCTCAGACGATATGAAAAACACAAAACATTTTGAATTGCCTTTTGATAGTACCGAGATGCGTGGGTCGTTTGGGGAAATGAATGTATTCGAACCTCGTCTCACAATCGATCACCTTGGAATTGTTCAAAATTTAAAACAGCTCATTTACATTTTTTTTACGAACAATTTGCTTGAAAACTCTTCATAAAATCAGAATGCTGGGAAACTAGGGGAATCGAACCCCTGACCTCTCGCAGGTTCGCTGTGACCCAAATCGCATCCCCGAAGCGAGAATCATACCCCTAGGCCAACTGACTTAATCAGTTTAGACCAAGTTTCCGCTGTAATGCATACGGCGCGCGTGTAACTCCACGTTAATGGCATTTCTGTTTCGAAAAAAACGTTTTCAAAACGCATGCGCGTCGCTTACGTCAGCAGCCATGACCCGCGCCTGTTCCGCCCGAAGCAGCGCCACCACCTCGCCGTGACCCCTACGCCTCGCTTGCTTCATCGCCTCGTGCTGGCGTGCTGCGAACCAGGCGTCGCGGCGAAGCAGCATACGCACCACGGCGGTGTGACCCCCGCGCGCGGCGCCCCGGAGCGCCTCGTCGTCTCGCCATCGAACGGTCAAGTCGGGGTCCGAGTCCAGGATGAGACGCACGATGTCAGCGTGCCCCAACCAGCACGCGGCGCGCAGCCCGGCTGCGTCGTGCAGGGATGGGTCGGCGCCGTGCGCCAGGAGCACGCGCACAACCTCCACGTGGTTCCGAGCGCAAGCCACATCGAGTAGATAAGGGTCGTTAGCAACACACTGTCGTCTGCCGCTTTGTAGGAACGCTTCGACCACGCCGGCGTGTCCGCGCTTGCACGCTTCCGTAAGCATGTCGTGCACTACCACCTCTTCTGGAGTCGCCAGCAAGCGACGCACAGTATCCGCATACCCCCGTCGAGATGCAAACTCAAGCTCCTTTTCGAAGGAAGGTACAGTTGGCACTGCGCTCGTTTTTGCATCGTCAACGTCGTTATCTTCATCGTCACTCGAAGCATAATAGGCTCCAACGTACGAGTCGTCATAGCCGTCACCATCGCGGCTCATGAAAGAGGACAATCTGAACACTAATTTGTTTAGATAATTCGCAGACTCGTTAAATAGATCGTCTTGAATGTTTCTAGATGCAGTTGAATTGAGGTATCCAGAATTCTCCATCTCAGCAAAAAGTTCTTGAGCATTCGCAACATAATTATTCGGCGGATCCTCTAGCTCAACTTGCGTAGTTTCTAGCTCCGTGTCGTTTTCGCGGTCAACAATCTCCAAATAAGCATATGCAGTGAGTGGTTCATTTTGTCTCTGCCATGCATACCTTCCTAATTTCACCCACACGTGCACACGGAACTGGTTTTCAGAACCACAAGAAAACAACTCTCCAAAAAAAGACATTATCGTTCCATCGTTCCATATCTCGTATTGAATAACCGTATCATCGATGAGGTTATGAATGCTTTGAAAAACGTTGTCTGGAACGCCGTGGCCAGGCATTGTCAACCCAAGCCAAACACGAGACTCCCGAGAAAGGTTACTACTCGACACACTCAAAAAGATACGCAGCAACGGAACCAACGCGCGAACGTTGCGGCACATGTGCGCCATGAGAGCGCGGCGCCATAAGGGGGCGTTGCTCGATTCCAAGGCTGCGATCGCTGCGTCACCCGCCGGGTACGGGCCCGGGTCATAGACCGGCATCACACGACACACACGCTGCCCGTGAGCGCACACCCAGGCCAGCTCGTCCGAGTTCAGCACACGAAAGCGCATGCGGCGAAACTGAACAGACTGAAGTCGATTCCGGACCCAAGTGCAGCTCGCAGAAAACCGCACCACGTCCGCTGGCTCGTCCAGCCAACACGCGACGAGCTCAAACAAGCCAGCCACACCGCAGAGACGCTCGAAGGTTAGCTCCATGGTCGTCGACTCGGCGACGGAGAGGGGGCTTGCAATGAAGCCAACGTCACGTAAAATGCATCAGTAGAACTACTTTCATCCCAAATAAACTTTGTTTTTATAGTTTTAAGATGTTTTTGCATCTTTTCAATCTTCTTTTTAGGTATTTTGCGAAGTGTTTTGATTGTGTTGTCTTTCTCGTTTTCTGGTATGCGTATAGAAAACTCGGGCCAGTCTGGTTCGATGTGCCCTTCGAACGGCTGCAGAATGTCGTCCCCGACCAGAACAGGAATGCATCCGCGGATCACCGCGAGCACGGCGCGCGTGGTGAACCCGGCGCCGGGCGGCGCCAGACAAAACACGCTGCGGTCCATTTCGCGTGCCAGATCGGTCATGCGTTCTGCGAACAACACGTCTGATTCTGAGGCCATTGGAGAATCAAAATAATACGAACGAATCGGATGACTCCTGCTTCCGCTGAAAAACAAAAAAGTTGTTCGAGGTTCTTTTGAAGAATGTTGAAACTTAAAGTTGTGTTCCATCGTGTCCGGAATCACCGTGTCATACGTATCGCGAACAGATGCCCCGCACAGAGGGCAGTCGTTGACGTACATCTTGCTGCGTGTCGTCAGCCCCCAGTGACTGATGGCACGCACGTGCTGCATCTCCGGGTACCCTGTGATCCAGCTTCCACCAAAGTCCCATGGGAAAATAATAAAATGGTTGGGGTGGCGCAGCCCCCCCACACCCCCCTGGTGTATAGATGCGTTCAAATACGGAAACGTTTCCTGTACATATCGTATCGCCAACAGAGGCACGCCATGGCTGATGACTCCCATCGCTGACACAGGGATGAAGAATAGGTCGGCTGTGCTCGCGTCGGATGTCAAGTGAGGTGACATTTTTAAACGCCGCAAAAACTCGTACGGCGTGTTTCGGTCCATGGCGACTCGCGGCCGGTGCCTATTCATGCCTGGCGGCAAACTGTAGACGTACACGTACGGTCTGCGCGTAGCTGAGCGATTGCCGGGAATATCGAACAGAGAGTCATCATCGTTATGAAGCACACGAGTCTCGCAGCTCGGGCCTTCCCAGTCGCAAAAACAACTGCACTGGAGGTTTTGCCACCAGCCGTTAAAGTTGCAGCGCTCTGGTTCGCTATATATTTCATGCGCTTGCGGATGATACACGGTATCGAAACGGTTCTCGTTGGTTTCGTGCACGTTGTGTCCGCCAGGCGCCAGCGGTCGCTCGAACGTGTATTCTACGCGCGGACCGGCTAAGAGTTCTGTGAAGGTGCTCGGGCGTGACACGTTGTGACAGTACGCCGGACCCCAAAAAGCGTACATTCGCTCGCATGCGCGAAAGCACTCGCACGTTCCGCCACTGGCACAGTCTGTGATGTGGAGAGGGCCCACGCGACATGCTTGCGGAAGCCATGGGTGGCTAGACACGCGCCAGTATGTGGCACTTAAGACGATGAAAAAGACCGTAAAAGTCCACATGCTTTCCTTTGACACAAACATATATATTATTATTCGTCAAGCCATACTGCGGGCTTCACATCGACGCCAATGTACATCGTACGCTGTTCTGCCGGAACTTCAAACTTGATCACATCGCCAATAGCGATGGCATACCTCATAAAATCTTGTTGTTCTGTTTTCCTTGTACCTGTTCTATCTGTATGAGTAATTGTAACAATGTATTCGGAAGACGTGTAGTTTGGGTTCCTCAACATCACAAACGGTGTATCAAAATCTGGTCCGTATAGCTCCCTTTGGATATTCATGAATGTAAATGGACCATACGTGACTTTCGGAACTTTATCATATGGCTGAGTTGCGGCTAAATGCCCGTCAAACAGTGATGTAATGTCAATCACTGCCTGAGTTGTGCCCGACGCGTCTATTGTCACAGCATATAAATTTACATCCATAACAATAGCATTTTCAGCAGTATCTCCAGGACGAGTTCCCCAAGAAATAGACATTTTGTTCATTTCTTATATTTTGAAGTATTTGTATTTAGTTTTCATTTACAGGCGTTAAAAACGAGGATAATATTTATCAGTAGCATGAAAATTCAAATTGAATGTGCTGAAAATGGACAACTTCAAATTATGAATGTCTTGCTCGAAAGATATCAATATTCTCCAGTGGAGATAACGTCGGCACGCTGTAGCCTACGATCGCACCAACACCGCACGGCTTTTGCTCCAGCGAGGGGCACACATCACACAATCAAGTCTCGACCATGCAAGGGGACGCTTCGAAAGGCCTAGCGAGGAACTCACCACGATGCTGCGCGAATGGTTTGAAGCGCATCCAGATGCGTTGGAACCCATTTCTGAATCCGAAGAGCGAATATCTCATTTTGGAACAAATTAATACATACAAAAAAATGAGCGTTTTCTTTGGTTCCAAGAAGGAGACTGCGATGAAAAAGGAGATGCATGCCCACACGAAGGGCAGGCAGCCTCCCATGATGGGGGCACACGGACAAGACGTCAGCTTCATGGCGAACGGACAGCCGGTGCATTTCGTCGAGCACGCAAACCAAGGACATGCGCAGCATCACACGCTGAACAGCAGCATGATTGCGCACGAGTTTAAAAAGGGACACCACTAGTTTTTTTTACAGATCCGTGCGAATGCCCTTGAAACACGGGAAACGCGGCACCCCGTTTTCCGTCAGCTCGAAAAAAGTCACCGTCACCTGTGCGCCCACCGTCGGCGGGTGCTTCATCACCGCTTCAGTCACCTTGACTGAAAAACTCTTGCCATTCATGCTGCATGCCAAAGACTGGGGGCCGCCCGTGACCCAGTTGTAGCCTGTGACGACCGCCTCCGCGTCCTGAAAAGGCTTGAGCTTCAACATGCGCTTGCTCCGTCCGTTGACGTAGGGTGAGGCAGGGTCACGTAGCATCAAACCCTCGGCGCCGGCGGCGCGCGCTGCGGCCAGGCTGGCGTCCAGCGCCTCCGCTGTCGTCACCGGGGTGTGCTCCACCAGGCGAACGTGCTTCGCCTCGCGGAAGCTGGGCAGGCACTTCAAGCGCTCCGACAAGCTACCCAGCGTCTTGGGCGCGTCAAACACCAGGTAGCTGACTTCCAGCCACCGCGCGTCGTCAGCTTTCAGCATCCGCACCAAGCCGTTGACGGCGTTGAAGGAGGCGTTGCCGTACCCGATCCATAGCTCACCGTCAAGGGCGAGGTCGCAAGGGAGCGCGCGCGTGAACCACTCGGGCGCGTGAATCCGGTTGCCGTTGCGCGTGAACAGCGCCTCGCCCGTCCACAGGGCGCGCACGCCGTCCATTTTTTCCGAGACCCACCAGCTGGCGACGGATGAAAAGTCGCCGCTGTAGTTGTGCGCCAGCATCACCTCCAGAGACTGCTGCGTCGGCTGGTGCTTCGGCTCGGGCTCGTCACCGCCCGCCTCCTCGAGCGACCGCGAGCGCTTGTAGCCCTTGGACACGGACGTCTTTTCAGCGTACACCTTGTTGGCTGCAACGCACGCTGCGCCGGCGCTGGCGAACGTCTTCACGGAAGACTGAGGCTTGACGCACTGAATCGACCCCCACTCGGTGTGAAGCGTGCTGCCGGTCACCTGGATCACGTAGTACTTGTTGTGCCCCTCCTGCGTGTTGGTCAGGCGGACGCACAGGTCGCCACCCTCCGGCGCGAAGGGGCCGACAGAACCGGGTGCGGCGCGAGGGGGCATGGCGAGGGGAGGCGCAATGATAGTATTAGTATATTTTATTTGACTTGAACTATTGCACATCTGGCTCATATGGAACTGTAGGAGCTTCGGCGAGTGGTACGGGCTCGTAGGGAATTGTCGGGGCTTCTGCGAGTGCGTCAAATTGCGAGAAAAGGTTGCGTCGTATGTTGCCCCGTCTGTTTGCCGCGTTTGCTGGCAGAGCGGGCGCAACCTCGTGAAGCAACGTCGTGTCTGCGTCCGAAAACTGCGTTCGACACAGCGGGCAAGCAATGTGATATCGGTTGATCATTTGTACGTAACGGAGCATGCATGCTTCGTGAAACTCGTGTCCGCAGCTTTCAGAAACAAAGGACTGGATGTACTGCTCCGGTGTGCCCCCGGAAGGCAAAACACCTTCAGGTACTTGTCGAAGAGTCGACAAGCAAATGGCGCAATCATTATCAGCGTCGTTCCCGCTGAGATTCAAAATTGGACCGAAGTGAACGCTCATTGTTTTATTTTTTAGAATGACCCCACCTAATACGGGCACATCCTTTTGACTTCCCTTCGCCATGTCCGCCGTCGCCCCCCTCGCCTCCGTCGCCTCCTTCTGCGTGTTCCTTTCGGAGGCTGGATGCCGCGTGCTGTCCACTGTACAAGGTGACGCGGCGCTGGTACCACCAGAAGAGGCGGTGCGACAAGCTGTGGCTGACGCAAAAGGCCGGGTCGACGCCACCGTCGACAACGTCCTTGTCAACTTCAACGTGCTTTCGGACGACAGGATCTTGGTTCGGCGTGTGAGGCGCGTGCCTTCGGGCGTGGCGCCAGAGGACGTGCTGGCAAACACCACACTCGATTCTGGTCTGAAGGGCGTGCGTCAAACGTTCGAGGACCACAAACGCCGGCGCAGCGAACTGCACGCCGCTGCGGAAGCCGCTGGTATCAGCCGTGCGGACGCCGCCGAGCTGGTAAACGATACCGTAACTGCAGAGTGTTGTGAGAGTGAGAACTAATTAACTCTGCGTCGCAAACTCAGATATATAGTTTTGCGTGAAACTCGCACGGGGCTTGAGCTGAGAGTACAAGCCTTTCTTGTAAAAAAGCTACAAGACCCAAAACGCCCTCCCCTCCGGGGGCACGTCTACGTCCCCATGAGCGACACCGCCGATCTCGTCACTCGTCAGACAGGCTTGGCGACGGTCGGGGCGCACCCAGGCTTCACGGCGTGCGTGCGCACCATCGTCGACGAGGCTTCCAAGCTGCATCTGGCGGCGCTCGATCTCGTGAATCTGCACTTCCAGCGAGCGCAGACGACGCCTTTCGACGTGCCGGCCTTCGAGCGCCCGCAAGCGGAGTGGGTTTTTCACCTGTTGACGGGCGACGACCCCGCCGCTGACGACACATGGCGCGAGACGGGAGCTCTGTACAGAGACACGATTCTGCGTCAGGGCGACTGGAGCTTCGCGCTGCAACGCAC
>Ga0164296_1001578_pt1 | contig 23774 bp, 20 predicted proteins | sample GEODES057metaG_FD_113533 | JGI IMG/M metagenome (GOLD analysis project Ga0164296, IMG submission 113533) | Dystrophic lake water microbial communities from Trout Bog Lake, Wisconsin, USA - GEODES057 metaG | ecosystem: Environmental > Aquatic > Freshwater > Lake | place: USA: Trout Bog Lake...
AACCAGCGGCTACACGATCTCAACCTCCGGTTCAGGTCAAGCTGCTACCGCAACTGTTACCGCTTCGACCGGTACAAACTGCGGAACTTGGACTCCGTCCACTTTCTCGCTCGCTCTCTAATCAAGAGTTATTGATCAAAAGATTTGTGGAGCGATATCAGTTGATATCGCTCCACTGTCATTTTTGAATTCCCGGTTGTCCCGATTTCATCAGGCAATCGTTGTCACTCACGCTAAGAGTAACGAAAATTGCGACTCCAGACGCTAAAATTGAGAACGTAAACTACTAGATCAGATAACTCCTATGCGACCAAGTCTTAAGCTGTCCAAAGCATTCACGCTGATAGAACTTCTCGTCGTCGTCCTGATCTTGGGAATTCTGTCCTACTTCGTACTTCCCGCTTATATCACTTCAGTGCTATACACCAGGCAATCCACTGCCAACTCCAATGCACGAGCTTTGGCAGCCCAAGTTCAAGCAAGAGCCGTTGGTGTGAATGCATACAACACCACATTGGCTGCTTATGCAGTGGATCTCGGTGGATCAATACCGTTGAATCCATGCACTGGCACAACAACCGGTTATACAATCACCGCCACTACAATAAACGCTTCCGTCGTGGCCACCACCGGGACCAATTGCGGCACCTGGACTCCAATTACCTACAACTTAACGCTCTAGTGGCTTTACTAAGCAATCATTGGACAGCGAATTGCCCGGGAAGAAATGCCCAAAACCCAACTGGGACCTAAGAAAGCCTTTGAGGCTCGCCGATACCTCTAACATTGAAACGTAATCTTTCGTTTAATGGCATGGAAGCAGGCTTTTTCAGATCCAATAGCCTTTACTGTTAAGCTCATCTCAATTTGACCGAAGATGGAAGAGAACGCTCAATAAATGTGTTTCCGCCTGTTGTCACGGAAACGCGTGACGATCAAAAGGATACAGGATGTGGTTTATTTGGGTGGGGCATGCTGTTAAAAGCAGTTGCTTCTTGGACGAAAGACACAAGAATCAAGTCTTCACTCCAATTGAACGAATTCCCGTATCATTAGAAATGGATTAATAGAGAAATTTATCTGGTATTGAACCGGTTAAACGACCTATAATTGAGTCTAAGGAAACAGAACGAATCTTAAAAAAGGAACGGTAGGAAATAAAAAAAGTATCTGCTCGTATCAGCCCAGATGAATTTGAAATTCAGGGACGATATGGTCGGTTGAGATGAGGAAAGGTACACTAAGGTAAAAATGAAACAAAATCATTTTAGAACAACGCGAAGGAGAGAGGCAGGCGCAGCACTCATTACTGTGTTGCTGATCTCCGTGGCGACCGCCATGTTGCTTGGTGCCAGTCTGCTCGTCACACTGTCCTCCAGCAAGCTTGGCTGGAAACAAGCACGAACTGAGTCAGCCCTTCAATTGGCTAACGCAGGAATCAACTCTGAACTGCAGTACATCGCGCTGAACCAAGCACAGACCAATGTAGCGCTGAGATCCTCCCAGCCCACCATTGCTTCTGGTCAGACGTACACATATCCTGGAGAATCCACTGCGATTAAGGGCCGCCAAGGCTCAATCCCTGGTTTCTCAGGTTACTTCTTTGTATACAGCAGTAACGATGCAGCGGGCTCAACCGCATGGGACGGCGTGACCAGCCCGTTCTATATCACGTCGAGCGCCCTCATCAACGGTGTGTGGCAACGAGTCCAAGTGTCCACACAGGCCTCCTCTTTATTTAATGATTGGGGAATTAATATTCCCGGCTCATATGGAGACAACCCTGTAACCACAACCTGTGATGCCAATGGAAGCATTGTCGTCACCGGAGCAGCTGGAATTAACGGTCAGGTCTCTGTGGGTAAGGGTTGCACCGTGCAGACACCTCACGGCGTTAATGGCAACGGTTGTACTTACTCGTCTGGCCAGCTGACTGGCAGCAACACGACCGGCGGCGACTTGGTGTCAACAAAGGCTCCATTCTGCTTCCCCACTTGTGGTGATGTCATCCGAAGAGCTTGTGGACATCCTGAGTACAGCGACAACGACTGCTACTCTTGGCAGTCCAGTCACTGCAATAACAGCAACGGTTGCTACACCTATAAGTCAAACACCAATGATGCAACGATCAACACCTCGAACTGTACAAAGTTGACCGGTGGTTGTGGAACAACATTGAGCAACAGCTGCTTTACCAGCTGTGGAACACACCCTGGAACCTACACCTCATCCGGTTATTACTACTGGTGGTGGTGGCAGAATCCAACCGTAGCCGTTCAAACGCTCATTTTTGAGCCTGGCGACTACTACTTCAACTCCGTTCAGCTGGCTTATTCAGCAAGCTGCGAGTGCATCATCGACAGCCAAGCTTACGCAAGTGGTGGAACACCTGGTCAAGTCCGATTCTGGATTTGCCCAACAGGTTCTGGCGATACAGACGACAACATTAGCCTTCCGATTACTCACCTGCCTGCCTCCGGTCAGTCAGCTCCTGACTGCGGTCTATTCCGCATCTATTGCTGCAAAGACAGCCATGCCTGTAACTTCACCCGACCATCGGGCTGCAACGACTGGCAAGGTAACGCGGTCTCCGGGGACTTTGAGTACCACTGTGGGCTCTATGCTTGTACGCGAAAGCCAGACCAGATTCCGACTGCTGACGGAACAGATTGTCAGACCAATCCAAACATTGATACTACCAAGCACGGTTGCACCGTACACCTGTGTGGCCAAACAACTCGAAGCAACGGCTGCTGCAAGATCACAGGATCTTGTATCTCCGACAAGCTTCAGTGCACAGGTGGATGCACGCTGAACTACAAGGCGTCCGTGACCTGCGGTAATGATCCGTGTTCCGGTGCGAAATGTATCAGCTGGTGTAAAAAATAATGCGGAGGGCTCGTCGTTCTCAGGCAGGATTCTCATTGCTGGAAGCAATCATTGCGCTTCTGATCTTGAGTGTCGCTGTTGTGGCAATGTTTACTTCTTGGTCGACAACTTTCAAGCAAAGCAAAGTCATCACGGAAGTCACGCAGAGCGAACAGATCGATCGAGCCGTCCTTGAAACCGCCAAAGCATTTGGCGCTTTGAATCTCCCAACTGGGACGTACAACAGTACGTCCCAGTTGGGAACTTGGACTGGAGCCTATACGAGTGGCGCTTGGACTTCAGGCGCAACAGCTTATTACGACTTCAGCGGCAACCAGCTCTCATCAAGTACGGGAGCTTATTTCAGCGTAAGTGTGACCATCACGGATGCAAATGTTCAGGTTGGAACAGGAACGTCATACACGGTTCAAAATTCGACATTAAGATCAATCGTGGCTACTGCGTCCCGAGTTTCTGATGGCACTGTAATCCTACCTATGGCCACTAACATCATTGCAGGTGGTATGTGAAACGGGCAGCCTTCACACTCATTGAACTTCTGGTAGGGGTCATTGTTGTTGGCGTCGTGATGTCCGCAATCCTCGCAGCATTCATCAGCCTGTGGAAATCCCAGGGAGCAGCGGCTGGCATGGCCGACACTCAGCTCAATGCTCAGCAAATGGTTTCGACAGTTGCGAATGCATTCAGGGGAGCGACGCTATGTGCTTCTACTGACACTGGATGTACTGTCGGAGCGAACGCACAAGATGCGTCATCTTCCAGTTGCACGATTTATTCACGAGACTCATCCAACAACCTGGTAAAGACAACTTATGCCGTGACTAACGGTAACTATCAGGTGACTGTTGGCACCGGGACTCCCAAAGTTTTCTTTGGCAACGCCACCTTGACTCTCACCTATTACACGTCGGCAAACTACTACACAACGTCGATGACTACGTTCACACCGACGAATTCCACCATAAGCAGTCTCATTGCGGTAGGCATCACGGGTACAGTTACACAGTTCGAATCTTCAGGAAGAACAGCAAGTAGCACTTATTCGACACTAGTTAGCCTTGCGAATCGTTAGTACAATAGTGGCGACAAGGAAGGTCGCTTTGAAATGATGGCGCGAAAAGACGTATCTCTCTTAGGAATTGATCTGCACGAAGACGAGATTCGCGTCGTTCAAGTCAAATCCCGGGCAAATAAGACAGTCATTACTCAGATTGCACGAGCACCCATGCCAGCTGGCGGTATCGTGCGAGGCAAGGTAATGCAGCCCTCGTCCGTGGCAATTGCCCTCCGCTTGCTCATGAATACGATGAACGTCGGTTCATCTCCTAGAGCAGTTTTTGGAGTTCTGGGCGACACGACGACCCTTCGTACCCTACCGGTCCCCCCTGTTCCCGACAACGACCTCGGCATGATCGTGGCTGGTGAGGTGGAACACTACGGGATCGTCAAAACCGATGGTGGAACCCACGACTTCCTCAAACTCTTTCCACCTCCAAAATCTTCTGACGGCGATAACTCTGATTCACTCAAACCAGTCAACGTAACGATCGTTGCGCTCGAAGAAGACGTCATCGCCAACTTACGCGAAGCAGCCAGCGAAGCCAATATTACAATTGAAGCGATTGAGCCGACGCAATACGGCATGTATCGCACGCAAATGATCGCGGCCACCGGAACAGTCAGTTCCTTTGGATTGATGGTCAATCCGGCAAACACAGACATTGCCATCTCGTACAAGAACAACCTGGTCGCTTATCGACGTGTAGACGTTGGTTCACGATCCATGCTCGCCAACACCCAAATCCGAAGCGAGTACGGCTATGTTGACCCGAACCAGGAGATGTTTGTTGATGAGTTTGCCTCCGAAGAGTCCTATGAGCCGGATTTGAACTTCCAAGCGGTGGATAACCTATCCATCGAAGTTCAGCGCACTCTCGACTACTATCAGCGAGAATTCCCGACGGTTGGCATTGGCGACCGGATCTATCTCGTCTTGGATGATCAACGGCTGGCACCTCTCGCTGAAGAACTGAGTCAACGTTTGGGTGTATCGGTTGAAACAGTTCAACCGGCAGCCGCTAATGCAGATAATGCTGAGACTGCCGCTGAGCTGAATGGTGCCTCCGCTGCAACATATTCGGCAGCATTCGGATTGGCAACGCAGGGCGCAATTTTAACGAAGATTCCTCGCATAGACCTCTTCACCAAGGAGCGGTTCGCGGTAAAGAAGGCTGAGACAAAGCGAAACTTCAAGGGTTCCGTCATCACCTCATTGGTTTCAATAGCCCTGGGTTATGTGGGATACACCCTCTACGCGAAGCAGATTTCAAGCTTGGAACTGTACACCAAACAGAAACAAGACGCCGCGAATCAGATCCGTCAATCAACGGATAAAGAGAAACATAAGAGGGCCACAGAAGCTCAACAATATAAAGCCTTGCAACATGAAGGTGAGCCTATTACCGCCGTGATGGATTTTATTGCCAACAATTTGGGTCCAAGTGTTGGGTTGGCACAGGTTTCTATTTTCCAAGATATGACTGTTGAGATCACGGGTGAAGCCACAAATCAGGGTGCAGTCATCGACACCCTTTCCGAGCTACAGAAATGCCCAGTGCTACAAGGTCTGCACACGGTTAACTTCAAGTCACTTTCAGCAGAAGAAGGATACGGCGTATCGTTCCAATTCAAGGGAAGCACTGTTTCGATCGATAAGATCGCTTACGCTGATGACTCCAAGAAGGCGGTTGTCGATAAGAAGACTACAGATCCGAAGAAATCTCTTGACATTAAGAAGCCAGAGGTGATGAAACCAAGATGAAAGTCGATACCACTCGAATTCTAGGTTGGGGCGTGCCAATACTTTGTATGGCCATTGCCTTTTACGTCATCTTGTCTCAGAATTCTGCTTTCCAAGCTGCCAGCGCGGCGCGAGATCAGGCCAACCGAGATATTGAGGCGGCGGCTCAAGATAAAAACGCCACCATGAACCTGCCAAGAGAGCCTCAATACGCGGCTGAACCTGACGTGCCGGAAGAAGAACCAAAATTCATGGCCTATCTTCGCACCAGAGCATTGGCAAATAATGTAAATTTAGATAACTGGACGATTCAAGCCTTGGAATATGGCAAAGATCGGTCCTCGTCAAATCCTGATCCGAAAATCAACGAACTCTTGAAAGGAATCAAGAAGATCAGCACGACCCTCTCACTCTCTGGCCCTTACACAGGCTTGAGAACACTAATCGGAGAACTTGAGTCGTCCAACCGACTCATCACGCTATCCAATGTGACATGGAAGAGAACAAATGGTGGCAATGTTTTGGTGCTTACAGTCGGGCGGTACATCCTGCCCAAGTCGTCTATCACTGAGGTTGCAGCAAAACCGCAGTGACAAAATTCATCATTTCTGGACACCATGGAAGGTAAGTCGGAATCGTTCTGAGATTCGACTCGTCTTTAATCTGATGATGTCACGCTTGTCTAACGGCGATATGCCTCTAGACGGGAAAGCATTACTGTCATTGAGTAAGGAAACTCGCGCACGGTCATGAAAAAAACTTCACTACTAGCATTTGTAGCTTTGACCGGCATAACTCTCGCTCACCAGGGGGCTAATCGCCTGATTACCATGGTGTTTACGGACACGGATGCGTCCTTGGCACTAATGGCTATCAGCATGAGGACCGGAGCGAATATTGTTTATGCCAACAAAGTTAAGATTCCGATCACGCTGAAATTATCAGTCAACACGACTGAAGAAGCAGTTCGTAGCGTCAGTTCGTCTGCAGGCTTGGTCTATAAAAAGGTGGGGTCGGTATACATCGTTGCCCAACCATCTTCTATCAGAGACTCGCTTGCCCCATACATGCATACGACCACGTATGCTGTTGAGACTGGAACTGCCGACCAAATTGTACAACGTCTTCAAGCATCCATCCCAACCGTAACCGCCCAGGCGAACGGTGATCGAGTCATCCTCAATGCAGTCAATGAAGATGTTCAGGACGCTATTGCAATTATTCGTTCTGTTCATTCACCCGTAGTGACCAAGAACATGAGGGCCCTGGTTGTCATGCACCAAATGACGGCAGAAGAAGCAGCGCCTCTGATCAAAGGTTTCTATCCCGGCTTGACAGTGACCAATACTGAATCATCCAAAGGTCTGGCTCCTGGACAAAATACTGCCACAGGCGCGGTTATCAATCGATGGGCACCTGAATCTCACGGTGCTATCGGCTTGATCGGACCTGAAGAGCTGGTCACCGAGGCCAAGAAAACTCTGGAGATGCTCGATACTCCAGCGGAAGGTTCTCAACGAGATGCCGTAACCTACTCGGTTTATAACCTCCGCTACTTGAATGCGCCGAGCGCAGTTGAATTCCTCAAGAAATCGGCTCCAGAAATCGATGCCTTCGCAGGTCCCGAGCAAATCAGTCCTCCACGAGCTCAGTTCAGTTCCATGACGAATGCCATTACCAGTGCTCAAAGTGGTGGAACTGGTGCAACTGGAGCAGCTGGCGGTGGTGCAGCCACCACCGCAACAGGTAGTGCTACCGGTACCACGGCGACCGGTGCCAACGGCAACATGAAATTGGGCGAGCGCGCCAAATCCATCATCCTCAAGGGACGACGGGGTGATGTTGATAGCGCCTTGAAGATGATCTCCGATTTGGACGTCAAACCGCGTCAATGTATTGTCGAAGTCAATGTCGTAGAAACTTCGCCAACCGATGCGGAGCAACTTGGTGTTGGTTGGTCATTCAATCCGATCAACTTCTTTAACGTACCGCCTGGAACAACCCTTGGAACAACCACAACCGGTGGAAGTAACATAACCACTCCTACAACCAGGCCCGTTGGCATTGGTCAAGTTAGTATTTCACCTATTAATTTCCAATCCATTCTATCTGCGTTGGTATCACACCAAAAAGCCAAGATCCTTTCCAAGCCAAGTCTACAGGTCATTGACAACGATCAGGCTTCCGTCTTTATAGGCAATACGATCTCAGTAGAACTCCAAGGCGCTGGCGCACTCGGTGCTGCTAGCCAATCAATCGTTCAATTCCCGGTTGGAATTATTCTTTTGATCAGTCCGAAGATCAGTCCGGATGGCACAGTCACGATGCACGTCAATCCGGTCATCTCCTCGGTGAGCTCGATTGATGCGAACGGTATTCCACAGACGGCCGCTCGAGAAGCAGATACAACCGTCATTGTCCGGGACGGAGAAACAGTTGTGCTAGGGGGCCTGATTCAAGATCAGGAAAGTGTGACAACGTCAGCGGTTCCTGGACTGTCACAATTGCCGATCGTGGGTTCACTGTTCAAATCCAGAAATAAATCGCACTCCCGCACTGACATAGTTGTGAGCTTGACCACTCACATTGTGAAGGATAAGGAGGCACCTTAACCTTGAAGGCCATGAAGCCTGAAGACCGCCCCAAAGCCATTGGCCTTGGGGTTGGTGTAGTGGTAATTTTCACCCTTGTAACGCTCCGCGTAAAGAGCGCCATGGGTGGAGCGGACGTACCCCAGCCTGCCCAGTCATCCGTTACCCTTTCCGGATCAACTGGTGGGACGTCGCCTGCACCTGCTCCTTCGGGCGGTGGATCCACCGAGATTATCGGCACCCTTCCACCAAAAGGAGGCGATTCAGGCGGTGACAAGCCAATCATTATTCAGCCGACCAAGGGTTCGCAGAATAATCCCTTCCGCACGTTTCAAGGTACCGGCGATAAGCCAGCGAATGTAGAGAATCCCGACATCAAACAATCGGTAAGAACTACTGCTCCAGTCACAAACTTTCAGCCAACCGATGGAGCCTTACCTCCAGTCAATGGAAAACGGCCTGTAGATCCCCAAACAGGACAAATTGGATTGGATGTCGAGAAAGATGTCGCAGCCCAAGAAATGCAGGTCACAGGTGTTCTTACGGGTAAAAAACCTGTTGCGGTAATCAGACTCTCTGGAAAAGATTACGTTGTGACTGCTGGGGAGACTTTTGCGAACGGGCTCAAGTTGATTACGGCAACTCCTCGTGAAGTTGTGATCAGTCAAGGCTTGCTGACACGGACCCTCAAAATGGGTATTCCTCTCTTCTAATCGGAGGGACCTGAATGAAAGCCAACCTACTCAATCGATTCTCGCTGGCTTTCTCGTCAGCAGGTGTCGCAATTGCGGCTGCGTTGACCGTAGCTCATCTATCCAAGACTCCCCTTCCTTGTGGAGGAAGTCATGGATGCGATCAGGTCGCAAGTGACCCCAGTTCTCAATTCTTGGGCGTTCCCATATCTCTCTTTGGCCTATTGGCATATATGCTGATGGCGGGATTGGCGCTATTGAGAATCTGCGGTATGCCTTACAATCGCCAGAATATCTTGACCTCATTGGTTGTCTCTGGTTTGGGTGCCGCCGGAAGCATTGGCCTGACTTGGTACTCGGTGACCCATATTCATGCGACCTGCGCATGGTGCTTGGCGTCGCTTTCCATGATGGTCCTACTGACTATCACCCATTCGGTTCTAGCGATCGGGAAGAACCTTGAAGAAACTGGACATCCCTTAACTTCTCTTCCGTGGACATTTGTTCCCGCTGGGATCGTATGCTTTATTGCAGTCTTTGGTGAGGCCAGTAAATCGAAGGAGCCCGACCTATCCTCCGTCAAACTCGGCCTTGCTTCTTTGAGTGAGCTCACCCAAATCGGCCACGTCCTTGGTTCAATCAAGAGTCCAATTGTCATCGCTGAATTTGGAGATTTGATGTGCCCGGCCTGTAGGGCAATGCATCAGAAAGTTCTCTCTTTTCAATCAAAGCATCTCGACAAGGTCTCTCTGGTCTTCAGCCATTTTCCGCTACCCAAGGAGCAAGGACATGAACTTTCCATCCCGGCAGCGGAGATGAGTGAGCAACTTTCACCAACCGCTTTTTGGAAGTTCATAGAGAAGGTTTACGCTTCAGAAAAGAAGCCGGATAAGAATCAACTTAACAGCATATTCCAAACTTTCAAGTCCGATTCAATTAAGGATGCCAAGTCGGCAAAGACAGCCCTGAAGTCAGAACGTGACTTGGGAACACGTTACGGTATAGAACAAACTCCGACGTACATCTTGTTCGTCAATGGGAAGCCAGACGCCGTCGCTACGAGTACAAACTTGGCCAAGGTCATCTCAAAGCCAGAGTTCGCGGCGATCATGCAAAGCAAGCAACCAAATCCAAATCGCTAGGGATATCGGAAAGTGATATCGTATTGGCCCGCTGTGGCCCGATCGATTCTTCGGTCAGTTCCATCGTTGTCGATCAAATCTGGTCCCACGCTATAGACAACAAATCCGTTCCCTTTGAGCTTGTACTTTAAAGGCATTCCAAGAAAGGGATCTATCCAGCCGGCTCCGTTTGGCAATTGGATGGGGAAACCAAGTCCGTTCGCCTTTCCCTGAAGAAGGAATACACCTGCTGACATCACCTTGGCTCGGGCTTCATATTCGCTTACTGCACGAACAAGCCCCGTAAATGTAGGTGAATAGGCTTTTGTAAAAGCCAAGGTCCAGTCCTTCGAACGACTCAGTCGATGGTCAAGTGCCAAAGTGTCCTGATTCATTGCTTGAAAGGCACTTTGATGTTTGCTGATATCCAAGTAAAGTCGGTGGATTATCTGAACGTACCGCGTTTCCATTTGAGCTCGAACCGGGCCGAATTTAAGTGCACTTGTCCAGACACCCTGTCCAGCTCCGAGCACCTTTTCTGCGCCTACGGTTGCCACCGCACCGATGCCAAGCCTCCCTAATACCAATTCCGATCCAAGTGCATTTCGTATGTCGATTGGTTCTGATAAAGACTTCAGAACAACCTGGCATTGCTTGAGAAACCCTGGACGGTTAGCATGAGTTCTAATTGCCCCATCCAAAGCATTCAAGATCATTAACTGCACTGAACATTGAACCAAGCAAGAGATCAAGGTCGGTTCTTTGCCAACCAAGCTTGAGATTTTTGCTGCTTTAAGGATTTGGCCAATCGCCAGGTCATCTCGACCTTCAGCAAATTTCAGCCGAGAATCCAGGAGAAGGATCTGAATGCAGCCTCGAATAGACGGGTATTCGGGAAACGCAAGTGCTGGACCGTCTTCCCATCGTCGATGATAATCCACTTTGTGCATCAACGAGGCCTGATCCAAAAGAGGCATGATCGGCTCCAACTCGTGTAGGACCTCTTGTAGCTCGGAGAGTTGAAACGGCAAGAGTTGTTCGTTGGAGATAAACGGCTTTTCGTGCCGGGTGAATAATCTGCCTGAGGGAGATTTTTTCCACTCCTCATACTCTTTACATGCTTGTTGAAGAATGGGACCTGCATTTTGGCTGGCCTCGACCCGCGTTATCTCTCTAAGATCTTCAACTGTCGTCGGAAGGCCATCGAGCTTGGCAGCAGTCAGTTCCTTCTCTAAAGTCTGCTGAGCCTGGCCTAGAGAAGAATGCGACCAAATTGCCCAACCAATGCCTAACACGGCTCCTGCAGTCAGTAGCGAAACGTGAAGGGGTCGTAATCTGGGCGACGGGTGATCATTCATTGAATCACCATCCTTACTAATCTGAGAGTCCTAGGCGGTGTTGGACAGTTTGCGTCGAGCATAGCCGGCGCTTTTCTCCACCCAAAACATAAAGGATTCCAGGTTATCCAAAACTTCACGAGGCATCCGAACATATTCTCTCATAGGTTCGGAATCTTTGTCGGGACGCATGGGGCCAGCGCCGGGCAATTTCATGGCAAGCTCCAAGTCTTCTGGGCAAAGTTTGAGACCGATGTCTTCACCCACCAAAAAAGCGAACATCTTCTCTCCGGTGTAGACTCCCATCCCACCAAACATCCGACGTGCTCGTACATCGTAGGCCTCTGCGGCCCTCATCATTTGTTCGTAACGAAGTGGGCGATAGACCATGTTAGATTGATGAGCTACTCCCCCGAAACATAAGTTCGAGATCGGCCCCTGGAAATTCTGCCGACCTTATAAGTTTACCACTCTCCTCTGAGTTTGAGAAGAAGGTAGCCCGGACCCAAGGTGCCGATTACCTGGTCAAAAACCATTAATTCAGAAGATCGGCGATCGGTTCTGGCTTCTGATTGATCAATCTGCTCGCTACTGCATCCATTTTCACGAAACCAAATGAACGTGAATCGAGGGAAACTGACCTGTTATCACCCAAAACATAGATCGAGTCAGAAGGTACTTCAACTTTTCGATAGATATTCTTTGTTTTCTTTAAATCAAGGCGCGGTTGCATACCAATGAGGTCAAACCAACGACTGCCAGACTTAACTTGATAATAAGAGTCCCCTGGCATCATCGCAATTCGCTTGACAATCATCCCCTCTGGCCCCTGGATTACGACCACATCACCTTTTTTCAAATCAGTTGGCGCGACGGAAGTCGTGATCTGAAAAGATCCATTTCGATAAGTGGGCTCCATCGATCTTCCGACCACACCCACAACTCGAAGTGGTTGCAGGCTTAATACGCCAAGCGCTGTTACCGTAACGGCGGCCTTGGTGAATAGGGCGATCGGAATGTGAAGATTCGACATATGTTAACCATTCATTAAGTTTTAATATTTCAATCGACGTGTTCAATCAGGAAAACGTTTCCATTAAGGTCAGAATCCTCAGATTTGGCATGCAAGAAATTCGGCGCCTAATTGATTTTTCTTAACATGAAGATGGGATGTTCATCGGCCATTCTCAACCCAATCGTCCGAAAGACCTAATTGGCGGGTAACTTTAACCTCATGGCAAACCGTCGCCTGGTGATCATTGATGGCTACTCGCTCCTCTATCGAGCATTCTTCGCCACGCGTTACATGAGCACGAGTGATGGCAAGCCAACGAACGCGTTGTATGGCTTTACATCTATGGTCTTCACCTTGTTGGAAAAGGTGAAACCCAATGCGGTAGTAGTCGCACTCGACGCTCCCGGCAAGACTTTCCGCCATGCCAATTACGAGGCGTACAAAGGCACCCGTAAAGAGACCCAAGAAGAATTAAGAGTTCAGCTCAAGGCAGCACGGCAATTTATCAATGCACTTGGAATTCCCAGCATCGAAGTAACCGGATTTGAAGCGGATGACGTGGTGGGCACCATCAGCAAACAGGCCGAAGAGAACGGCTACGACACAACGATCGTTACAGGTGACTTGGACGCTCTGCAGCTGGTTGACGATTGCGTATCCGTCCTGACCCTCAAGCAGGGAGTCACAGAAACAATCACCTATACGCCATCCGATGTTGTGGAACGTTACGGTTTTGGGCCTGAGCATATTCCAGACTTCAAAGCTCTCAAAGGCGACACAAGCGACAATATTCCAGGCGTTCCAGGCATCGGTGACAAGGGTGCCACCGAAATCATTCAGAAATTTGGTTCTGTAGAACAGCTACTAGAACGGTATGACGAACTTGAAGCGAAATACAAGAAGAAGATCGACGAAAACAAAGAGTTGATGCTTCAGTGTAAGTATTTGGCGACCATCATCCGCGATGTACCTCTCGAATACGACTTCCAACCCTTCGTTCTCTCCAAGCCTCAAATGGAATCGGCCATCGAGATGTTGGAGAGCTTCGAGTTCCGATCACATGCAAAGAGAGCACTTACCGTACTTGGCCAGTATCTAGAGGGTGTCGATCACGATAATGAAGACTCCGAACCCATTGAAGTTGTAGAGGAGCGCATTGAGATCACACTTCAAAAAGCTGATTCCGCCCAAGCATTGCGTAATCTGCTTCAGGCAAAGCCCGTTGCTCTATTTATTCAAGCCGCACCAACCCGAATTGACCTCTTCGAAGATTCAGACCGACTTGCCTATGCTGCCCACGGGAGTGATGTCTATGAAATGCCCGAGACTGAAGCTCTCCGATTCTTGACTGAAAATCCCGAGCAGTGCATTTTGCATGACGCCAAGCCTGTTTACCGCAGACTGGGACGCCGGATAAATTCTCCGAAGTTCGATACAATGTTGGCGGGATATGTGCTCCGATCTGAACGCTCAGCATACGCTTTGCGCGATCTGGTTCAAGGTTATCTCGATGTCACCCCACCCACCAATCCAGGCGAGATGGCGTCAGCCCTTTTCCGACTCTCCGAGACTCTGGAAGAACGACTGGCTAAAGAGAGCCAAACTCAGGTTCTCCACGATATTGAGTTACCCCTGGTCCCGATATTGGCCCAAATGGAGGATCTCGGGATCCGAACGGATAGAACTCAGCTCAAGGAGTTCAGCAAGACCCTTGAGATCACGATTGAACAAACGACTCAGAAGATTTTCGAGCTCGCCGGTCAAACTTTTACCATCGGTAGCCCGAAGCAGTTGGGTGAAATCCTGTTTGAAAAGCTGGGAATTCCTGGCGCACAGAAGACGAAGACCGGTTATGCGACGGGCGTCGAAGTTCTCAGCTTGATCGCACCTCAATACGAGATTGCCCAGGAAGTTCTGAATTGGCGAGAACTCACCAAACTCAAGTCCACTTATGCCGATTCGCTTGAAAAGTTGATTCAGTCCGATGGCCGGATCCACACCACCTATAATCAGGCAGTTGCAGCCACCGGTCGGCTATCCAGCAACGATCCGAACCTACAGAACATCCCAATCCGAACTGAACTTGGACGAGGAATCCGTAAGGCATTCACTGCCACAGACGGTTATCAATTGGCCTCCCTCGACTATTCACAAATTGAACTGCGCGTACTCGCCCACCTGTGCGGTGAACCCGCGTTGGTGGATGCATTTAACCGCCATGAGGATGTTCATACCGTCACAGCTCAACAGATGTTTGGTTTGGGTAACCAACCGGCAACCAAGGAACAGCGCCGATTGGCCAAGATGCTGAATTATGCCGTTCTTTACGGTGTGAGTGAATTCGGTTTGGCTCAGCAGCTTGGTGGAGGATTTAGCATCAGTGAGGCCAAGGAATTGATTCGTCTCTACAACGAAAGATTCCCCACCGTGAGCGACTTCACCAAAGCAATAATCGCGGACGCAAGAAGCAAAGGCTTCACCGCCACAATGTGCGGTCGCCGTCGATACTTCCCCGATATCCATGCTCCCAAGGTCATGGAACGCAAATATGCCGAACGTCAGGCAATGAATGCTCCGATCCAAGGAACCGCTGCTGACATGATCAAGATTGCGATGATCCATGTCGACAAACACATCCAAGGAACATCGACTCGAATGTTGCTCAATGTTCACGACGAACTGGTCTTTGAAGTTAAAAGGGGTGACGAGGCCGTCATTGAGCCGATTCGACACGACATGGAACAAGCATTGCCTCTCCATGTACCCGTTGAAGTGGACGCCAAAATTGGACCAGATTGGAACAGCATGATTCCGGTTGGCTAGTACCAGCCATCCGGATCGTTGTTCCCTGCTTTCTTACGCGCCAACCGGGTTTTGCCAGAAAGGGTTAGGAGTGTCAAAAGGATTGCCAAAACGGTTACCACTCCGGCTACCTTGAGCACGTTCTCAATCACGATGCTCCGTTTGCCCGTTAGCGGATCGATGTGAATACATCCGAAAAAGATGTCAGGAGACTTTATTCCAAGCTGATTTTTCTTGGCTGTCGCTAAATCACGCTTGATGTCGTCCGCCTCAAACTTTGCTCCAAGAATATAGCTGGACACAACACCTGCCGGTGTAACAAACATGATTCCAGCCGGATGGTTAATCGTCTCGGTACTGGGTTCATAGGTGTAGAAGAAACCCAGCTTGTTTGTCACGGCGTGAATGTTGTCTAAGCTTCCCGTAAGAAAATGCCATCCACTTTTGGTGTCTTTGAAGTTCGGAGATGTGGCAAGCGTCTCAACCAGTTTTGCTTTTGCCAAATCCGGCGTTTCTTTCGGGTTGATGCCGATAATAATGACGTCGAAATCCTTACCGACTTTGAGATCGTTCATCTTGCCCAAGGTAGTGGCCAGATTCTCCATCTCTAGCGAGCAAACGCCTGTGCAGAGGTAAAAAATAGCGAGCATCAGGACCGGTCGGCCCGACTTCAAACTGCCCAGCGTCACGGATTTGCCATCTTGGTCGATGAACGGAACATCCATCGGCAACTGATTGCCAATGCGTTGAATAATCTTGACGTCTTTGAGGTCGATGTTGGGGGGCGGAACTGCAGTGGCTTGTTGAAAGCTCTGCCCAAACGCTGCGATTGACATTGCCCACAACAAAACGGGGAGGACCCATCGCGTGGTCAGAGAGTGCGAAAACCTCACACCTCATTTTACGCTCTACCCAGGTCACCCTGCCCTAACGCTTGGAAATCTTTCCGATCAGCCACCGACCCTCTTGCCGTATTGCCTTGGCAAGGCCCTTCACAACCGCTAGCGTTGGAGGCCCTTGGGTAAAGGCGGCAGCGATTGCAACTAGTGTGGTCAACGAAAAATGAGACTCCTTGGAGATGACATAGATCGGCTCCCAGTCATCAGGTTTGAATTTGGACTTAAAACGGTCCAATCCTTCAAAGTTATAAAACCGAATTCCGTGGGAGCGAACCCTTCTCGTTAGCCATTGGAGCCACTTGGGATTCCCTTGAGTGGCTTGGTCACCATGAGGAGAGAGTGGAACGATTCCCATGGTCACATACTCCGCACCCGAATTGGCTACTGCACGGATCGCAAAATCCATGAGCGATTCCACAGTTCCGTTGGGTGCATCAAACCCACGAGGAAATTGCTCAGTAAGCCACCCCTTGCGCTCAGGAACCGGACATAGCACAAGAAATCCAACTGGAGTGCCGTACTTCTCTGCGACAAAGACTCTACGGTGGCCAACGAACCCCAGTGCTTCCGGCTCAACCAAAAAGTGCATCGGCGGCAGTCCTCGATTTTCCAGCCAGTATTCCAAACATCGATGCAATTCTTGATGTTCTCTGACCTCTTGCTCAGTCCATTCGGAAATCACCAGACCCTTATGCTTCGCACGGTTTCGTTGCGCACGGAGAGTTCGATTACCATCAAAAGTGGATGCCCAACCCTGTGGGTCCCAGTTGGGCTGAGCACCCAAGCAGACGGTTGCGTACCCACGGTGATCTTTCAGCAGGTTCACCATCCGACCTTCTGCTCCAAAATAACACACCCTGTGGCCAGAGCGAAGGCAATCATCTTCCCATTCCTTGACAACCTCGGGCAAGCGTTCCAGTGAACAAACCGGCGCTCCCGCGACCACACGAACTCCCTTACAAAGCACGTAACCCACCAGGGCATCACCGCTTTGGGAGAACCACCTTTCCATTCCCGGATTTAGAATCTGATAGCAAGTACTGTTCCATCCATGGCGATGGATCAGCTCGACGGCAGCTTGGAAGGTTGACGGTTCCATAACAATGCTTGGCCAGAATAGGGGACAATCTGGTTATCGGTTTGGATGCAATATCTGCCAGATCCTTATCGTACGAATATTTGCGAGTAACCGCCGTTTATGGGAGAAGTTCTGGGTATCCATCATATGACCGCGATTAGCGGGCCCGCTCAGGAGAACCTTGGCTTCTACACCGAAATCTTAGGCCTTCGCCTTGTTAAGCTCACTGTCAACTTTGACGATCCGAGCGCACATCATCTTTATTATGGGGATGTTGCTGGCTCCCCCGGAACCATCTTGACCTTCTTCCCTTACCCTGATGGACATGAAGGAAGAGTCGGTGGAGGTCAGGCATCTCTCACCAGTCTTTCGATTCCACCCAACTCGGTTGACTTTTGGCAAGAAAGACTGGAGCATTACGAAGTCGAGTTCCAAGCTCCATCGGTCATCGAAGGAACGGAGCAAATCCACCTCAAAGGTCCAGATGGTCTTCCTCTTGCGCTGATCGCCACCAAGAAGTATCAACACTCCAAACCCTGGTTGTTGTCCACCATCCCATCTGAAAATGCTATCGGTGGAATTGACTCGATCACACTAATCGAACGCTCTCTTGCCCCAACCCGAGCTGTATTGGAGAATATTCTTGGGTTCAAACTGGTAGGAGAAACCTCGGAGGGGTACCGATTTGAAGACGGGCTGGGCGGGCATGGCCATTCCATCCTGGTTCAAGTTGATCCGCAAGCAGCCCCTGGACGCCAGGGTCCTGGTGCCGTTCATCACATCGCTTTTCGGGTAGCCAATGCAGAGGCACAACTGGAGCGTCGCTTGGAATTGGTCAAATTGGGCTATCACGTTAGCGCAGTCATGAACCGGAACTATTTCCAATCTATCTATTTCCGGGAGCCCGGTGGCGTCCTCTTTGAGATTGCCACCGATGAGCCAGGATTCACTGCCGATGAACCATTGGAATCTCTGGGAACCCACCTGAAACTCCCTGAACAATACGAGCCTTTCCGTGCCCAGATTGAGGAGGAACTACCCGATCTGCATCTGCAAACCATGGAGCCATGAGCGAACTATCGAACTTCCAGCACATTTTCCAAAAGGGTTCGACCGATTCTGGACGGACCATACTCGCGCTCCATGGAACGGGTGGCGACGAGGGGAGCCTTTTACCGATCACTCGTGTAGTTGCCCCCGGCGCATCGATTCTGTCTGTTCGAGGCAAAGTCTTGGAAAATGGCGCTCCCCGATTTTTCCGGAGATTGGCAGAAGGAGTCTTCGACATGGAAGATCTCCATTTTCGAACTTCCGAACTCGCTGAATTCATCCACCAAGCTGCCACTACCTACAATTTTGAAACCAAGGATCTGTTTGCTATCGGCTACTCAAATGGAGCCAATATCGCATCCAGCCTGATGCTCTCATTCCCGGGCCTTTTGCGAGGCGGAGTACTGTTCCGCGCAATGGTCCCATTTGTGCCCCCTACATCACCAGACTTAACAGGCACTCATGTTTTCATGGCACAAGGCAAACATGACCCGATTGTTCCATTGGAACAAGCGGAGGATCTGTGCTTGATGATGAGGAGTTTTGGTGCGTCGGTTGAGTTGAAATGGATCGAAATGGATCATCGAATCACACGCGCAGAACTGAATGATGCTTCTGATTGGTTGGCCAAACAGGCGTAATTCATCGCTAAAGTGCCTCCTGACTTACAGAATCTGACGTAACGGCAGTCAAGATGCCACAATAGCGTAACCATGGCTGGACATTCGAAATGGAAGAACATCCGCATCCGAAAGGGTAAGCAAGATGCGGTCAGAGGAAAGATTTTTACGAAATTGAGTCGTGAGATTATCGTCGCGGCCAAGATGGGCGGTGGCGATGTTGCCATGAACCCGCGTCTTCGCGTCGCGGTGGAGAAGGCACGAGAAAACTCCGTACCCGTCGAAAACATCAAGCGCTCAATCGCCCGGGGAACCGGTGAAATCGAGGGTGCCGATTACGAAGAAATCGTATACGAAGGCAAGGGCCCCGGCGGTTCTGCCATCGTCCTTGAGTGCTACTCAGAGAATCGTAATCGAACGGTTGCTGAAGTGCGACACGCCTTTAACAAGGCAGGAGGCGCACTCGGTGAGAACGGTTCAGTCATGTGGCAGTTCAAGCACGTTGGAGAAATCCTCGTGGAGCGCGGCACTTTGGATGAAGAAGAGTTCACACTCACTGCTCTCGATGCCGGAGCTGAAGATGTTGTGGCAGACGATGAATCGTTTACGGTCTACACATCAGTTCCCGATCTCCATAAGGTCAACAGTGCTTTGGAAGCGGCTGGAGTCAAGACCTCAGAAGTCAGCCTCACCTACGTCGCCACCAACAAGGTTGAACTTACTGCCGATGACGCCAATAAGCTGATGAATCTTCTGGAAGCATTGGATGACCTGGACGACGTTCAAGAAACGTACGTTAATGTCGACCTGCCGGAGGACTTGCTCGAGGAAGAGTGAGTGGTCGTTCTCGCCTTCCGATAGTAACACTGCTGTTGATCGCCGCAAATATTCTTGCGGCGTTCATCTTGCTTGTTGCTCCTGAGTTGGCGGGATCTCTTGGCTTTTGGTCCAACCATCCCAACTTTTTTTCTGCTATTTCCAGCCTGTTCCTTCACGCGAACCTGTTTCACCTTCTGGGAAACATGGTTTTCTTGGCAGCAGTAGGTGCGGCAGTCGAATTGGCAACCGGTTCTGTTCGGTTTGTGACGGTTTACTTTGTCAGCGGTTTGGTTGGGGTTGCAACCCACTTCCTCGTAACCCACAACACACACAATCCCGTTCCGCTTATTGGAGCAAGTGGCTGTATCGCCGGCTGTGCCGCCTATTACAGTGTTCGCTATACTTCCCTCAAAGTACCGATTGCTCCCAATCGAGGCATTTCTGTTGCCTCAGTCACGGGAATCTGGCTTGCATTACAAATCATCGGCGCATTCGTAAAATTCGGTGAAACGGGCGGGACTGCCTTTTGGGCCCACATTGGTGGATTTGCCGCAGGCGCCATTCTCAGTGGAATTTTTAAAGCTCCCGACCTCAAACAAATGCAACTGGGACACGAGGTTCTCGATCAAATGAATGCTCGTGGCCCTGCGGCGATGGAGATCGCCGCGAAGAGGCATTTGGAGGTACACCCAAACGATATTAAAGCGCTTTGGGACTTGGCGAACGCTCAACATTCGCAAAATGAAGCCTTGGCTGAAAGCAAAACCTTGCTTCAAATTGCCGAATTGGGAATAGAACAAGAACAGATTGAAGCTCTGCGACGCCTTTGCCAAATTGGTCGGGTAAGTTCCCTAACTCCATTGAAACGTTTGCAATATGCGGGACGCTGCCATGACAGCGCACCAGCTATAGAGAAAGCGCTCCTCAAGAGTGTTGTGGAAGGGCCAAAGGATGAGCTTCAACGCCCTGACGCTATTCTTGCGCTTGCCGCCCTTGAACGGGAGTCTGAACCACAACTTGCTGACACACTCCTGAATCAACTCAAACAGGAATACCCCCTTCATCCCGCCGTCGACTTGGCAAGGAAGCGTGGATGGCTAATCTAAAGCATAAGTGGCGAGAATCGCGGCCTCGTGTTCTCAGTGGCCTGCTTTACTCGATCGTCAGAACTGTCTGTTCGACGGTCAGATTTGAAATCATCAACTACCCCAAGGATGATTCCAAGATGATCTTTTGCGGATGGCATGGACGCTCGTTTACCTTTGCAGACTATTTCCGACGTCGCAACTGGTGGGTCATCATTAGCCACAGCAACGATGGTGAAATCCAAAATCGAATCTTCCAAAGACTTGGATACCGAGTAATCCGTGGTAGCACCGGTCGAGGGGGAGTCCGCGCTGCTGTCGAAGCAATTCGAGCATTGAAGGAGGGCGGTACGATCGCCATGACTCCCGATGGTCCCAGGGGCCCGAGTGGTGTTGTCCAAGGTGGAATCATGCTCATGGCTCACAAAAGTGGCGCTGGACTTGTACCAGTAGGGATCGCCTCCTATCCCCGTTTGACCGCGACCAAGTCGTGGGATAAATATCAGGCGCCGGTCATGTTCGCCAAGTGCGTCATGATTTTTGGAGACCCTCTTTACGTACCGGCTGATGCAAACGAAGAACAGATTGAAGCAGTCCGACTTCAGCTACAAAACGAGATTCATCGCCTGGAAAACGAGGCAGAAATAAAAGTTGGCGGCAAGAAAGTCCAGGATCATTCTGGACAAGATTAGAGAATCCTAGCCTTGGAATTCTGGGGAATTTGTAGAATGGGACGATATGGTCCCATTGCCCTGCTTTAGCCCCAGTAAATTTGCTCTCAAAAGAGGACCGATCGGTCTTCGAAATGCCCTTACCGTCGGCGCCTTGATGATTGGAGCGTTTGCCCAAGCTGGTCCAACCGTCGATCCTGGTCTGATTTCTGGACTCGTTTGGCGAAACATTGGCCCCTTCCGGGGTGGACGCGTTTCTGCTGTTAGCGGAGCAGTCGGACATCCGGGAATTTTCTACGCGGGGTTTCCTCTTGGCGGAGTCTGGAAGACCACCGGTGCAGGAACAACTTGGGTACCTGTCTTCGACTCCATCAAGGAAGCCTCATCGGTTGGAGCAGTAGAAGTTGCACCGTCCGATCCGAATGTAATTTACGTCGGGATGGGTGATTTAATCACGGGTGGCGGCATCAACGAAGGAAATGGTGTCTACAAATCGACAGATGCTGGCATGACATGGAGTCACCTCGGCCTGGATAACACCAAACAGATTCCCTCCATTTGGGTAGACCCAAAAGATCCAGATTTGGTCATGGTTGCTGCCCAAGGAAATATCCACCAACAATCTGAAGATAGAGGGCTATACCGAAGCACCGATGGTGGCAAAACCTGGAAGAAGACCCTGTACGTCGACAAAGAGACTGGCATCCAGAAGATCACTTCGGCTTACGATCATCCAGAGATTCTCCTGGCGACCACAGTCCGCCACTATAATGCCCCGGGCCAAGGTGGTCGGGGTGGAGGTGGGTTCGGAGGCGGTGCTAGCGGTGGTACGGTTCCACCGGGCACGGCGCTTTACAAATCGACCGATGAAGGGCTGACCTGGAAGAAGATCACTGGCGGAGGATTACCCGCCATCTCAGGAAGAACTTGTGTGGCCATCGCAAACGGAACCGACGCCCAACGGATGTTCATCGTTGGAAACTTTGGGCTTTACAGGTCAGATGACGGTGGAAAGAATTGGAGGCAAATGGACGCGTCAGACCAACGCGTTCGAAACGGCCAGGGTGGATATAACTGTGGTGTCTATGTAAACCCCAAAGATTCCGATACCGTTTACGTGATCAACACTTCAAGCTACATCTCTCATGATGGCGGTAAGACCTTTACGGGATTCAAAGGCGCGCCTGGGGGTGACGATCCCCAGCAAATGTGGCTCGATCCAACCGACGGTAAGCGACTCTTCTTGGGTACTGACCAAGGGGCAACGGTCTCGCTGGATGGTGGACAGACTTGGAGCTCTTGGTACAACCAGCCAACAGCCCAGGTCTATCACATCGCCGTCGATAACTCTTACCCGTATTGGGTGTATGCCACTCAGCAAGATTCGGGAACCGTGGCAACTCGAAGCCGCGGGAATCTCGGTGCCATTACTCCGCTCGATTGGCAGCCCACTCCAGGATATGAATTTGGTGCCGTTGCAGCCGACCCGTTGAATCCAAACATCGTCTACGCAGGCGGTCAGGGCGGAGGAGTCGTGAAGATCACTTACCCAAGCGGACAATGGATCAACGTGAGTCCCAATGTAGACACCAGCCTCGCACTTCGAAAGGTCGGCAATCAACCGATCGGCTTCTCGCCGGTCAATCCTCACGAACTGCTGTTTGCATTCAACTACCTCATGTCGTCCACCGATGGCGGTAAGCACTGGAAGAAGATTAGCCCTGACTTGGGCTTCCCCAAGGGGTACAAGCCTCCTGTTCCCGCCGCACCAAGCGCAGCCCCTGCTCCAATTCGCAGAGGGGCTGGAGCCAATACGGTTACGACTGGCAAGGCTGTCATTGCAGGTAAGAGCGGTGGCAATACCGAGCTTGATCAAGATATGGACGACGATGATCAAGATCCCGATCAACTCGATGAACAGGGCCCCGGAAATGCGGGAGGCGCCATTGAGTCGTTCTCGGTATCCAGTGTGAACGGGAATATCATTTGGGTCGGAACCAATAATGGACTGGTTAAAGTGACCAAGGATCACGGCAAAACCTGGGATGACGTTACTATTCCGAAATTGCCCAATGCCACCCGAGCTGATATTTCAAGCATTGATGCATCCCATCAAGATCCTGGCACCGCTTATATCGCAATCGACTATCACACTTTGGGTGATTACAAGCCTTACTTCTATCGAACCACTGACTTCGGCCAGACTTGGACCAAGATCGTAGACGGTCTTCCCACGGATCAGCCAAGTGGTAGCTTTGCACGCGTGATTCGAAGCGATACCAAGCGCGCTGGATTGGTTTTTGCT
>Ga0164296_1001581_pt1 | contig 23744 bp, 29 predicted proteins | sample GEODES057metaG_FD_113533 | JGI IMG/M metagenome (GOLD analysis project Ga0164296, IMG submission 113533) | Dystrophic lake water microbial communities from Trout Bog Lake, Wisconsin, USA - GEODES057 metaG | ecosystem: Environmental > Aquatic > Freshwater > Lake | place: USA: Trout Bog Lake...
ATTAAAAAATATTTTTTAATAGTATTTAGGGGATTTTGACCCCGAGTTTTATGTAAAACTAACGTAAAAGTTTAATAAAAGTTTAATAAAGTTTTACGTAAAACTAACATAAACTTTTAGACTTTTACGTAGAGTTTTACGTAAAACTTTATTAAACTTTTATTAAACTTTTACGTAAAACTAACATAAACTTTTACGTAAAACTAACGTAAAACTTTATTAAACTTTTAGACTTTTACGTAGAGTTTTACGTAAAACTAACATAAACTTTTATTAAACTTTTATTAAACTTTTAGTAAAAGTTTTAGGAAAATTGATTCCAAAAATAAAAGTCTGTCAACACCCATAAAACCCCTAATTTTTATTTAAACTAAAAGTTAAACTACTTAAAAAAAAAATCTCAAAGTATTCTATAATATTTAGGAATGTCAACGTTCGATCGAAAAACCTATATGAGAAATTATATGAAAGACTACAATAAAAAGACAACTGAAAAACTCCACACGATTGAAGATAAGGACAAAGAAATAGAATTTTTAAAAAAGGAGGTCGAAAGGTTAAAAGGAGAATTATATTTGGCAAATAGAGAAATCGAGTTAATGAAAAAGTATCAGTTCTCACCTGTACCTACACAGGAACAAAAAATAGAAATAATACCTGAAAATATAACCTACACGGTAGAAGAAAAGGTCGAAGAAGAAAAAGAGAAAATAAACGAACCTATTTACTTGTCAGCACCGATAAAAATAAACAAGTTAAAAAAGAAAGACCCTTCCTGCGAAAAACCCGTTGAAACTTTTGTCGAAAAACCTGCGAAGAAACCGAAGAAAATCACACCATTCACAGAGTATTTAAATTCAATAAGTCCTGAAAAAACATTCGAAAAATTCTACAAAGATATGGTTTTAGACTATTACACTCTTGAAAGCGTTTATATGAATGGTTGGACTGTAACAATAACAGATTTATTCGACGAATATTACGAGGCAATCCATAAAGACGAAAGACCGATTTACAATAACAGCGATAAAATCACAAAAGTTATATTACACTTGTTTAACGGAGACGAATTTGTAGAAGAAGAAAGAAAAACCAATAATGATATTAAACCATTCGATAATACCGAGATATTCAAGTTTATTAATAATGTGTATGGTTCGGTAAATAGAAAAATACTTACTTTAATACAAAACCATAAAGGACAAGAAGACGACGAATATGGAGGTAAAGTGGATATTTACACAGACGAATGTATGGAAGGAATGGACGTATATAAAAAACTCTACAAAGATTCGGGATATGATTTATACGAATTTAAAGGGTGGTTCAATATGCCAGTATTTAATTTTGAAAAAAACAAAAAAGAAATTTACAAAGAGGTATTCGAACATATCGCAAAAAAGACTTATGTCGAGAAATAAAGGTAAGGTCAAGGTAAGGTCAAGGTAAGGTCAAGGTAAGTTATTTTAAGTATTTTTTTATCACAAATACTTAAAAAAAATAAACGCAGTTAGGAATTATTGAATTCTGCCTCTAATTTGGCTATTTTCAGATTTCGAATAATTGCCTCTTTATTGTCCTTGTGCAGTTCACAAATTATATCTATTTCAATCGGAGACACGAATTTCTTGTAATAATTCAATTTTGCCTCGAATTTATATTTTTCTTTATTTGCCTCATACCAGCGTTTATTTATAAACGCGTTGTATTCTTTTGATTTATAAACCATATTTGCTGTGCCTCCTGATAATGATTTTTTAACGCTTTTTATGGTCGGTTCGGTAGGTTCGGACATATACAGAATTTTACTATATTATGTCTAAATATTTTTTTTTGAATTACTTTTTAATCCAGTTTAATATAAGTTTGTTCTTGTTTAGTGCTTGAACCCATGTCAGTCATATCTTTTTCAAGTTTTTTCTGTTGTTCTGAATGCGTGGCGTATTTATCGGTAAGAAATCCGTGTCTTAAAGCATTCACACTTACTTTTTTACCGAAAATTTTATTGAGACGCTGGTTGAGTTTGACACTTGACAATTGGTTCATATTGGAATCGAAAAATAAAAAGTCGGTAGGGTTTTTCGAAATCCATTTGGTAAGAATAGTTTTTAGGGGTGGAGGACACACGACTTTTTGCTCACCATAGAATTTGGCAGTTTTATAACTATTGAATACCAAGTTGTTTTTATCCAAGTAGTTGTCTTTTTCTCGGTCAACATTTTTAATCTTGAAATTGACAAAATCGAGAGAACGTCTAGGAGGAATGAAAATACCACCTAAAACTGATAATAAAACGAAATTTTGTATTTCTTGTAGGTCACTAATAGACGGGGTCTTTTTTTTGTATAGCAAATCAGTATCACGTTTATAATTGTCCCATAGTTCCTTTATTTCTGTGGTATTTACCCAGTTCTCTTTTTGTGTCTCTGTTTTTTCTTGTTTTTGAATATCATGATTGTATTCCTTAATATCCTCCAACATAAGATTGCGGTATGCCTTGTTGTCAGTAACAACAACCAAAGCACTCAATACCGTTTTTCTTTTATTACACGGAAGTTCTCGTAAATAATGGAGAACCTTGTCAGTTTCTTCGAATCGGTCAATTGAAAATTCATGATCTCCAAATACATTCTTGAATAGGTTTTTTAGAATGCTTGAATAAGTGGTAATGCTGGATTGAGATAAACTCGGGCGTTTATGCTTGACTGCTTCTCTAATTTTATCCATTAGATTATAGTTTATGTTTAGAAATAAATCTCTAAATTAAAAATCAATATTTAGTATAAATGGAATATTAAGAGGTTCGTTAATTTACGAATAAAAAATATATTTAGGTAATTTATAGAATGAGCAGATTTTCTAAAAAAGATTATGAATACGGACGACAAAAAGAGATTCAGTTTTTACCTTATATAGAGAGGTATTTTAGCGATAAAATCGTAATGGCAGAGAACAAACTAAGTAGGTTTGACTTTATAGGTGAAAAGGGACAAAAATATGAATTGAAATCGAACAAGTATCCGTTCAGACGATATGTACCATTAATAGATAAACAAAAGATAGATTCGAATAAAGAACATAACACGATATTTGTGTTGGCATTTATAAATCCCGATAAAACGGAGGAATTGTATTATATCAAGTATGACCCAGTTCTGTTTGAAAGCTTTGTAGTAGAGGATATATATTTGGATAGAGGGTATTCGAATACAATTGTGAGAATACCACATAAACACTTGACAAAAATCCCCCTTAATTAAATAAGACCAATATGAATAGTTATATCAATAATTATGTATTAGGTTGTAATTGTGTTCCAATAGCATTATACCCAACACCAGTATTGTATATTTGTATTCCGTAGATATGACTTGCTGCTAATGTGAAAAAACTCGTATTCGTTCCATTCCCCCAACTAAAATTAGTATTACTGCCTGTGCTGTTTGCGTATATCTTAATATTCCCACTTGAATTATTATACACACGAATATAATAAGACCCACCAACTAATAAGGTAGAAAAGTTGAAACTTGTAATATCAATACTCATATCAATAGTAGCAATACCATTCGTTAAAAAATTACCATTAATAGTTAAAGCACCTGAAATATTGTCAATATACATACCAGTAGGATTACCGATTGTGTTTGTTATACCATTAGGATTACCTGCAGTAATAGTACCTGTGTCTATAAATTGGAGGGATTGTTGCCCCAAAACACTTGAATAAACACCACCAGCATTATCAATACAACTAACATTATCATAACTAATTCCAACAAAATTATCTCCTCCTGTCCCTTGTTGAACTTGTAATCCAGTCGCATTACCAAAACTACTATAACCAATATAAGTAAGAGTATCACTATTATAACTCTCAATACAAGAGTTTGTCATATTAATATGATTGAGTGTGCCTTTTGTTCCGTCTTCAAGCACTAATGTTTGACTACCAGCATTCGCAATAAACCAAGTATTCGCAGGGTTGCCTGTCACCTGTGTTGTGATAGTCAATACTTCTTCGTTTGAACCATTAGGCATTATATCAATATCGTATGTCTGTCCTGATTGTTGAGAGTGTAACTGAATATTCCCATTCGCATATATACTGGTGCTATTTGCTCCGTCTGTTAAAATCATGCTATTATTTGAAATAGCATTCGTATTAGAATCAGCAGGAGCAGTAAGATTAATACCACCACCAATAGCACAAGTAGAGGTCGTGTTATTACTTGCGTCCAAAGTATAATACGGTATAGAGACTTGTGAATAAATACCAGCAGGGGTATATGCTACTGGTTGCGCCCCCCCTGAAATATCATAATAAAAGAAAATACCCTGTCCTGTGTGTTGAACACCGTAGTTCTGTGTAGAACCACTCGCGTCATTTGCTATACAAAATAGTTGAGGAACACTAAATCTGTCGTAACCTAAATAATTAGTCATTATATATACTATACTTATATATAAAAAAAATAGTTTTATACAACATACCAAATACCAGCACCAGAAGTTCCAGAAGCGAGAAACACTAATGTTGTAGAAGTTCCAGCAGATAAAGCAATAGAACTCTGTGTAGGAGTTGCTCCATTATAACTATTAATAGCAATAAGTTGAACGGAAGAAGGATAAACTGCTATTGTTACAGCATTAGACGTATTGTTTCTTATAATTATCTGTAACCCACTATACCAAGTCAAACTTGTGCTATAAGGTAAATAATAAGTCCCTGACGCCCATGATTGATAAGGTGTTCCTCCAATTGCTATAAATTGATATAATTGTGTAATTTGATATGGGTTAGAAGGTTGTGTTGTTATGATTAAACTATCCTCATTCCCTCCTATTGCTTGGTTCACATAACCGATAGTTGCTAGATTGGTAGTGGCGGAGGAAGGGTAGGTTTGTGTAGCAGAACAAACAGGGGCGCTACTAAAACTCGCATTATTGAAATACTCTGTTCCTTGTGCTAATGGGAAAGTAAGAAAGTATTTACTTAATGTGGCTATACTTGCCTGTGAGGCAGTTGAAAAATATAAGGTATTAAATACTGGTGTGTTTTCAGTTGGGGGTGGATAAGCACTCATATCTATAATATAAAACTTTATTTTATTTTTTCTGTCTTAATTATATAATGCCACGTAAACCAAAAACAGAACAAATAGAACATAACCCTTCTAAAATAGTGAATTGTTATGAGTGTATTCCGAGTGATTTTTTAGACAAGAAATTGTCTAATCCAAACAGACAATACCATAATTTCGATATTCCATTTAGAGCATGTGTGGTTGCTCCGAGTGGTTCAGGTAAGACCAATTTTGTAACAAATTTAATAAGAATTTTTTGTATGGGTGCTGGGACATTCTCGAATATAACAATAATTTGTAAAGATAGTTCGGAGCCACTTTATAAATTTTTAGCGTCACGTTCAGATAGTATTCAGGTAAAAGAAGGACTACATAATTTACCGCAATTAGATAAAGCGGATAAAGAGAATAGTACATTAGTTATTATAGACGATTGTCAATTAGATAAAGACCAAACAAGAGTTTGTGAGTATTATATTCGTTGTCGTAAGAAGTCGGTTTCAATAATTTATTTAGCACAGAATTATTACCAAATTCCAAAGGTAATCAGAAACAATTGTAATTACTTGATTATTCTGAAAATAAGTGGAGATAGAGATTTAAGAATGATATTGAAAGAGAATTCTGTGGGAATACAGAACAAAGACCAATTAATCAAAATGTATCAATACGCAACACAGGAAAAGTTCTCTCCCCTTATTATTGATATTGAATCGAGTGACATAAACCACAAATACAGAAAGGGGTTGACGGAATACCTCGAACCTGCTAATTTTATCTAAATATTATAATATGGAGAAAGAATGGAGTGCCGACCAAGAATTAATCTTGGAGAATATTCGTAAGAATGCTATTATTTTGAGTAAGGAACATAAACGCTTGTTTCTTCAATTAAACCATACAATCAAGTATTTTAAACTCCCTGTCATAATTTTGAGTTCGTTTAACAGCGTAATATCGGTGGGCTTGTCAAAGTTCCTTTCACAGAATTACATAAGTGTTATGGTTTGTCTTATTAGTTTGACAACGAGCCTCATATCGAGTATAGAATTGTTTCTCAATATACAGAACCAAATGGAGAACCATTTAAATATGAGTAAGGAATACTATTTATTGAGTGTGGATATATACAAGACCCTTACACTTGAAATATGTAACAGAACGACAGACGGAAGCACATTTTTAGAAGAGAAAATATCGATATATGAAAACTTGTATGAGAAGAGTTATATTATTAAGAGACGGATAGAGGATAGTTTGACACAAATAAGAAACACAAACGGGTTGCTTGTGAATCCGCCAACACCTAAAAACGACAATAGTTCTGATAGTTCTGTGTAGTTTATTTTATCTGTTAATAATATATCATGAATACGACCTTATTAGACACCTTTAAAATAGGGGACAAAGTAATTCACGGGAGAAACGAATTACCGCCTGACGTGAAATTATTCTTAAAAAAGAATGGAGACGCAGTAATACACAAGATAATAATAGGTAGAAGTCCTTTATCGAGTGCCTTGAATTTTGCTCTCAATATTACAAGTTTAGGACAATTTAAGAAGAAAGTAGACGAGAGTCCGTATGATACTCTGTTCCATTTATTTATGGTTCTCGAAACAAGTAAAGGTATTTTTACTACGGAAAAAGAAGCAGTTATTAAACTGAAAAGAGGTAAAGTGAGTAGAGATTCTAAAACGGAATACAAAGAATTTCCAGTAAATAAGAGATTAACTTTACAGGAATTATTTGATAATGGAGAGAAACAAGCAGGTTCAATACAGAACTTTATTTCCTATTCCGCCAAGAATAACAACTGTCAAGATTTTTTAATGTATCTTTTGAATGGAAGTGGATTAGCAGACCAAAGTGTTCGTGAGTTTGTGAAACAAGACACCAAGAAACTTTTTGAAGGTATGGACTGGTTTAGAAAATTAACCAACACAATAACAGACATAGGAGGTCGTGCAGACGTGGTAACACAAGGAGGAAGCCTTCCTGACTACGAACATATGAAATGGGGCTCATTCACCAAACAATTCAAGGCGTATCATAGCACTCACCCACATATCAAAGACTTGGACGATTTTGCTAGACACGTGGTAGAACACCCAAAAGAGTTTCAAACCACAACCTTGAAGAGAGCAAGATTTTACTTGAATGTTATTGAGAAGAAACACACTCACGGAGAAGGTATAACACCAGAGCAATATAATGGTATAATGAATAAGATTATAGACAGCAGACAACCACAGAGAGAACCAGCAGTAATGAAACTTTTAAAACAGAGAAATCCAAGACAAAATCTATTCGGTAGAGGAATAGAACAACACCACCACCACTATTACCATATGGAAGGAAGAGGGGGAGGGGCAAATGTTCCTGTTTCTCCTATTATTGAGAATGAAAGAGAATTAGAAAGATTACACCCTGAACTTTTTAAGTTTGATTATATGGGAGGTGGTGGTGGAGATAGACCAATACCTTTACCATATGCTTATGGTAGAGAACTTACGAGGGCTTATCTTAATGAATATTATGATACACATAGAAACGAAATAAGACTAATGACACCTCAATTAGAACAACATTTAAGAAGTTACTATCGTTGTAACTTTCCTCGTATAATTAGAACACCGCCTATGACAGAAGTAGAGGAAGAAGAGCCTGAATAATTTTTTTGTATTGATATATATAATGAATAAAGAAACACATACACACCATTACTATACTGAACCAGAGCATTCCAAAGACTATGTAATCGCAATCCCAAGTTACAATAGACCAGACGGATTGAGAGAGAAGACCTTGACTATGTTGAAAGAGAACAAAATACCAAGTGAGAAGATTTATGTTTTTTTACACAATCAAAAAGAGGCGAGTGAATATGAACGAGCAATACCGAAGGATATGTATGGACGAATAGTGGTGACAAACTTGAATAAAGGATTGGTAGGACAGCGTGAATACATAGAGGAATATTTCAAAGAAGGACAACATATAGTATCCCTAGACGACGACGTGGAAGAGGTCATATTGTCCCACAGCCCCCTTTTTAAAGACAAGTCGTTGGACTATTTTTTCAAGACGGCATTTGAAACTTGTATCAAGGAGGGAGCGTATATTTGGGGAGTTTATCCAGTCAATAATCCGTTTTATTTGAAAGGACAAGAAGTAACCACACACCTTACCTATATTGTAGGTGCTTTCTTTGGAATTATTAATAGACCACATAACAAGAAATTACAATTAGAAATAACAAGAGAAAACGGACAAAAAGAAGACGTAGAACGCACGATTTTGTATTATATACAAGACAAAAAAGTGGTAAGGTTTAATAGAGTAACATTCAAGACAAAATACTATGGAAAAACAGGAGGTTTGGGAACTTTTGAAGAAAGATTGAAACCTATGCTTATAGCAAGTGAAAAATTGGAGAAAAAGTATGGTGAATATGGATATGTAAAAACAAGACCGAATGGAATGACGGAGTTTGTGTTGTATAAAAATCCTAAAATAAAAGGAGGTAAGATAACCAAACCTATTGAGAATGTGAGTGACAAAGAGAACCCAGAGATAATCGTGGATAAGATAGAACACACACCGAAGATAAAAGAACTGCAAGAAAGAATTGTGAGGCAATTAGACCAAATCAAATTGATTCAAACAGACCCAAATAGAACGAAAAAAATAGGAAAGGGATTTTGTATTCACTTTGGAGCAGGAAGAAAAAAGTTTAGACCAAATGGAGAGTTCAAAGCCAATAAACTTTATCCTGAACTCTTCAAGGATTTGACAGATTACGGAAACACAATCCTTCCTACTGGGTATCAATACGAAATGATTACAATAAACAAGAACTTGAAAGCAAAGAAACACACAGACATATACAATACAGGAATAGGATTCATTACTATATTGGGAGATTATACAGGGGGAGGATTGTATATCTATGAAAAAGGAAAAGCAAAACTCTATGACACACACAATACCCTTATTGGATTTAATGGGGCTTTGTATCCTCATAGAACAGAAGCGTTCAAAGGAACGAGATATGCTCTTATCTTTTTCAAACAGATTGGTGAAAAAGTCAAAGGAGTTCATATGGAGGGTTCAGGGATTACAGAGGAATATATAGAGAAAGTTTATTAGAACTCTCTGTGAAAAAAAATATTTACATAAAGTATAATATGCCAAGAAAACACGCTCTAAAAAAAATGGACGGAAAGGTTCATACCCAAGAAGAAGAAGGGGAAAGAATGTTCCATACCCAAGACATTAGAGAGCACGAACCTATGCACTTACCTCACGGACACAGTATGGTATTAACCCATTCCTTTATGGACGGTCAAGGAGTTACTCACCATATTCACCACCATTTAGAAGGAGGAGATATTGGAGGTTGGTTCAAGCGTTTAGGAAGAAAAATAAGAAGCACTTTCAGTCCAATAGAACAAGGAGTAAAGAAAACTTTTACACCACAATTAGGTAGAGATATTGCTGGAACTCTTATTCACAAAGGTATTCCTGCTTTGACTGGAACTATAGGTTCAGCACTAGGTTCTATGGTCGGCCCTCTTACTGGAGTTGCTGGAGGAACAGCAGGAACTATGTTGGGTAATATGGCTGGTGACGCATTAGGTAAACAAACTGGTTTAGGATTGAAAAAAGCAAGAAAAGGTAGATTCGAAAAGGGATCGGCAGAAGCAAAAGAACATATGCGAAAAATCCGCGAAATGCGAGGTAAGGGAGTACCTGCCCCACATTCGAGATTACCTATTACTGATCCTATGTTAATGGGTTCGGGTTTAGGTGCTGGAATGGGATTGTATGCTTAAAAATTATCATTATTAATATATGGATAAACAACAAATAGCAAGAGAACTTAAACCAATAACAATTCAACAGGTTCTCAAAGATTATGAAAAATTAAAAAATATAAATTTAGAATTAGTAAAACCATTATCAAGAACAGGTAATAAAGTAGTTGATTATTTCACATACTATCCAAGACTAAACACAAAGGGTTTTAAAGGAATAAGTTTTTTTGACTTTATAGAGAACTTACAAAAATACAACAAGGGTTCAATAAAGAGAACCTTTGAAAAAATAAAAGAAATAAAACCATATTTGTGTGATACGGAAATATGTAATCAAATATTCAGATTGTACTATGGTTCTATTTCAATATTCAAACCAATAAACGCTATGAAAATCTATACACAATTTAAACCAAAATGCGTGTTAGATTTTACTATGGGTTGGGGTGGGAGGTTAGTTGGTGCTTGTGTTTTGAATATTGAAAAGTATATTGGTATAGATTCTAATCCTGAATTAGAGAACCCTTATAAATTAATGACTGAATTTTTAAGAAATCACTCTACAACAGAAATAGAATTATATTTTACAGACGCTTTGACAATTGATTATTCAAAATTAGAATACGATATGGTGTTCACAAGTCCTCCGTATTATAATATTGAATTATATTCAGGAACAGAAAAGAAAACAGAACAAGAATGGAATACAGAATTTTACCAACCTATATTTGAGAATACATATCAGCACTTAAAAACTGGGGGTTTTTATTGTTTGAATGTTTCTATACCTATTTATGAAAAAGTTTGTGTAAAAGTTCTCGGTGAATGTCTTACCAAAATTCCTCTTGTCAAATTTTCAAGACAAAATATGGAATATAAAGAATTTATCTATATATGGAAAAAATAATATATACGTTAATGTATATATTAATTTAGGATAATGTCACTATTAGAAACTTTGATTACTTTGGATTTTCGACAAAAGACCACTATTCTTGAAATAGAATATTTACAACAGAGACTTGCGTTAATAGACGAGAAAAGAAACAAAAATGACTATATCATAATAAGTTCTCAACTTGAAGGATTGAACGAAAAATACAAACTGATATTAGAAGAACAAAAAGAGGCAAAAACAAGAGCAAGAGGACTATTTAAAATATCAGAATAGTATATATGGAAGGAGAAGTTGAAAAATTACAGAGAATTATTTTAGAAAAAGATTATCAAATCAAAAAACTTATTGAAGACAAACTGAATTATGAACTAAAAATTTTAACACTAGAAAAGAGACTGAATAAGGTGTTAAAATCTCCTCATGAAAGAATAGTCTATAAATATGTGGGTTGGTAAAACAAAAATTAAGTATTTCATATAAAAATAAAAGGTTGGTAAAACAATTTTTTTAAGGAATGAGAATAAATTGTTAAAAGAATTATTAAAAAATAATAATATTTTAACTGAAAATTAACATATTTGTATAATAATTCAATAAATAACTTAAAAATTAACTTAATTATTGAATAAATTAAGTAAAAACTATAAAATAATTGTTTTTTTTATAGATATAGGACAATTAAAATATTTTAATTGTCCTATATCTATTTTTTTTATGGATTTTTTAAAGAATATCCTTAATTTATTGTTATTTTAATTGATTTTTAATATTAATATTCATAAAAAACAATAATTTTTATATGAATAACTTAATTTTTATTTAAAACCTTACCTAAAAATTACCTAAAACTCTACATAAGACTTACTTAAACCTTTATTAAGACTTACATAAAACTTACTTAAAACCCTACATAAAACTTAATTAAAAACTTAATAAACTTTTACATAAGACTTACTTAAACTTTTAATAAAACTTAACTAAAACTTAATTAAACCTTTAATAAACTTTTACATAAGACTTACTTAAACCTTTACATAAACCTTTACATAAACCTTTAAACATTAAACGGTAAATAGCATTCAATTCTTAAATTTATTAAAAAAAATATGTATTTTACCATATAAAATCAAGAAATTTATTTCTTCCAACCTCTCTTTATTGTCATTTTAAAGGTTTTTTGTAGAAAATTTTTTTATTTTTCAATTCGATAAAGAATAATTCATAATGATAAGTTCTTTTCGTTGCTTCTTTTCCTTTTTCATGACAACATTAAACTTGTTGAATACCGTAACCGTTTTTATGACATATCCCTTGAATAGGTCTCTGATATATTTGTTGTCATTCAAGGTCACCATGAATTTACCTTTAATATTTCCGACTACTTGTCTAAACCTCTCGAAATCAAACTCGTTGCCTTGTGCATATCCTATATTGTCACTTGAACCCTGATAGGGAGGATCTATAAAAAAGAATGTGTCTGGAGAATCTATTTCCTCTATTACTTTTTCATAATCCTTACTACTTATAGTAACCCCTTTTAGTTTGTCTTTATAGAACTCGATATTTTCAAACACGGTAAATGGGTTGGAGTTTTTATAAATAATATCCGAATCTCTTAAAGGGACAGAACCGAACCCGTTACAAAAGAGTATTTTATAACAAACCACACGGTCAACTATATTCTTACTGTTTTTGTGGGTTTTATAATAATCACTAATTTTGTCAATTGTGGTAAGGTCTTGTGGATATAAACTTGTATCCGAAGGTGCTTTTTTCAATAGCCGTAAATAATCGGTTATTCTTTTGTCTAAATCATTAATTAAAGTTCTCTTACCATTCGGGACATTCCAAAATACTGCTCCCGAACCTAAAAAGGGTTCACAATAGTTTTTATATTCGGGTATGTACTTGAATATCTCTTCTAATAATGATTTTTTAGAACCATTACGACACAATGGTGCTTTTTCAATATGTTTATCTTCCATATATGTTTATTTATATTTTTTTCAAGCATAAAGACCACTACCCACGTTTCTCTTTATTTGTTCTTGGTATGCTGGTGGGAATCGTGAGGCGAACTGGAAATTAGCAGAGTTAGATTGACTCATTAAAGCAGGAGGTAATCCTTTACCATGACTTAATAAATTTCCATGAATTCCAATAGAACTCTTTTCGTATGCTCTATGCATGTGTCTGTGTCTAATTCTTCCGTGTTTTTGTGCTTCATGAATTTCTTCCAAGTGTTTATGTGCTACACCCTGTCCCGATAAAGCTTTAAATTGATAAGGAGCAATAGGAGTAACGCTTTGTTTTTCTTGAACTAAATTTTGTAGTGTTCCGAGATCTACGTTGTTTAAAAAGTTTTCGTAATTTGCTCTTGATAAATATCCAGCATTATCTCCTGTGTATGCGTTTAAACTCATTAGAGCAGGACTAAATCCTGTGTGAATGTCTGAAATACCAGCACTACGGGAAGGTGGTTGTTTTCGTCCACGTTCTCCCACACCGAATTTACTTGGATTATCCAAATAAGAAGAACCAACCTTTTTCAATTGATTTCCTCCAACTGCTAAAAAAGGTGCTAATTCAGGTTGATAGGCAGATAAAGCAACAACACCAGCGTCTATACCCTTATTCAATAAATCTTTTGCTAGTGGTTTTACCTTGTCACCTACGGCATAGGCAAAATCCTTAAATCGGTCACCTCCTATACCTGTAATTCTTCCTATTTTTCTCAAAAATCGGTCTCCTATTTTACCGAAAATACCCATACCATGATTGTGGTGGATTTCTTCTGGGGTTAATGCCATGTGCATACCTTTTCCTTTATGAATAGCCTTCATAATATCAGGTAATCTGTGTTTATGAACGCACAGAGAGACTCCCTCTCCGTGTTTTTCGTGGTGTAGTGGAACTAAACGAACCTTGTGTCCGTTTTTCAACTTGCTAAATACCTTTTGTGAAGGGTGTTGTATAACAATCTCTTCCATATCCTCTGCCATTTGTTATATATGTATTCGTATATAATAAATTATGACTTTTTGTTAATTTCCATATAAATTGTAGTGGGTTCTCTAATTCTTGTCTTGTGAAAATCGCAATAATCCCTTTTGTGTTTTATTCGGTAATACAAACACCTAAAACAACTTATTCGAGGGAGTGGTTTCGGGGTTTCCATATATATATACTAATTATTTTCGTGTTAGTTCTAAATTTGCTATACTACTAATAATTTAGTCTTTAAATTAGTTTATGTATGGTAAAATTACCATTCGCATTCCAAAGGAGACACCTCGAAAGGTTATTAGCACTATAAGGGTCGTTTCTCCAATTACCTCTCATACTAGCAGTTCTCCTTAAATAATTTTGTCTGCGTTTCTCGTCACCATGGTGTGTAAAGTCTTCCGCTCCAAATTGCCCGAAGTGAACCCACTTTTGTGTGTTGGGATTCAGCACCATATACTTTTTTTTCGGGTTGGTCGAAAATTCTATTATCACGTCATTACCTAAATATTCTTTTGCTTTTTTCAATACCTCACGTGGATTGCTAAAATCTGTGATTTTCATATATTAATAGTTATATTTTTATACTCTTGCTCCTGAAAGAATATCAACAGCAATACTAACACCGTATTCGACAAAGATATACATATCAATAGGAATAGCACTCGCAAGAGTTCCAAGAATGTTGACTGATTTTGGAACTGATTGTTCGACTGGAAGCATTCTGCCACAGTCAACATAGTAATAACAGTATTCAGTTTCGAAATCTAACTGACCGATTAGACCACTTGACTCTCCGTCAGTTAATCCTCCATTCAAAGAACCAGTTTGTCCGTATAATTGATTCATGAATTGCTCATAAGCATAACGCTCGGTGTTATAAATAGCGTTTTGTCCCGATATTTGGACGTTGAATTGGTTAAACAAGACCAAAGGAGAAGTGGTAGAAGAAGCTGGGTCAAAAGGACTCTGAATTGGTGTAAGATTTCCGTTACTTCCCTTTTGGTAGTATGGTAAGACCAATACCGACTTAATATCGGCAATACCGTTTGTAATCAAGTTATTGAAAGTCCCACCAGCGTTAATTTGATTGACAATTTGGTATTGATACAAATCAGTATAAACGATTTTCTTGACTGGACTGGCAAGATAGGCAGATTCAAAAACACTGTTGAAAGTATAGGCAGGAACGTTAAGAATAATACTTGGAGAAAGAGGAGCAGAAATAGCACCGAGAGACGATTGTATAGAGTTCAAAACTTTTGCTCCGACAGCAATAGAGGCAATATAACCACCAGCAGTAAGAGGATAAGAACCCGAAGTTGAAGAAGTAATCATAATAGGGTTTGTTCCTCCTAATGGAGAGTTGACAGTACAGGCAGTAAAAAGTTCAGCACCTGCAGTTCCAGAAGTAGTGAAATTGACAGAGCATTGGTTAAAGTTAAGGGTTAGTTTCAAGAACACACCTTTTAATAGTGGGACAGCGTCAAAAAAGTTGTGTAATTGTTTCAATCTAATTTGGGCAGTAATAGCACATTGCCATACCATAGATTTACTTGTAGCAACACCAGCAACCTTGTTGAAAATATAAGATTTCCATACTTGGGTTAATCCTCCTGTGGATATAAGTGCGGAATAAGTTGCCGAACTTGAAGCAATATCAGTTAATCCCGCAGGGTCAAAGTTCCAGTATTGTTGTCTTTTCAATAGACCAAGATTGTAAGTGCTATAAGAGTTTAATGCTTGATTTACAACTGAGAATGAACCTAACACATTATTGTTACAAGTTGTTCCTGAAATACCATTAGTATTATTACCAGTAGTATAATTGACAGACAAAGCGTCGTCTAAATAAAAACCAATAGAAGAACCTTGATTTAACACGTCGTCGTAACAAAGAGTAGTATTTAATTTGAAACAATTCCACAGGTTAGTGAATGGAGTTTGTTGAACGATTGTTGTTCCTGCATAATCAACGGTAATAGAGTGAACTATTTGTCCATACCAGTTTTTCAAACCAAGAACATAATCACAAGAACCAGCAGCAGAAGTTGGATCGACCGCATTAGTAGGAGCAGCAGAATCGTTGGTCAAAGTAAGTAAAAGAGGAATCATTAAATAACCCTCTCTGTAATTGATATATTTGTTCGAATTGCACAACGCTGACGTATCGATTACCGATTGATTACCGGTATAATTCTGATTTTGGTTGTCGAGAATTGCTAACCAATCTTTTCTAACAAAAACGGAAGGTTCGCCCTCGCTTGTTGAGGACATATCGTAAACAAGAGTATCTGCCATGTTATAGAATAACAATAGACAATTATTTTTAGAATGATTATAAATTATTCTAAAAAAGGGAAAAAACGAATCACGCCTAAAAGTCAAAATGGATATTTTTTGCTTTTGCTTTAAGAGGTTTTACGACTAATTTACTCAATTTATCAGTAATTCCTGCTCCTAAACCTCGTGCCATTCCTGCTCCTAAACCACTTGCCAATCCTGAACCCATACTATTTGGAATTCTATTTCCTGTTATTTGTTCGTATTGTTCTAATGAAGAATAACTTGATCCTGGACCTGCTCCTCCCTTATTCAAGAGAACCGAACCCATACCTCTTCCTACTAAATGTCTTAAATGTGTTCGAGGAATAATACGCCCTCCGACTACTTTATGTCCTTTATGGTGTCTTGGCATTCTATATTATGACTGAATATTTTAAATTCCTTATAGTAGTTTTTTTCTGTAATTTTTCAATTTCAAAACATTAATCATGAGGTTATTTATCAAAGGCAGTTGTTTCGTTATTTCTTTTTCTTTTTGTGGTTCGCAGTCACTCTTTAACTCATTCAATAATTTCTGATTTTCTCTTGCGAGTGTATCGTAAAATTGTCCTAAATTTTGTTCTGTTAAGTCAAACATATACAATATCCCCAGTATTTTTTCTGTCTTAATTATATAACAATGAACTACCTACCTTCAAAAGAAACTGACAATTATGGCAACTGGTACTTTAAAGTTGGTAATCCTCACTTGTCTAATAACATTCCTCAAATGAGAAGTGAGGGTTTTACTCCTTATTTCGCAACTGGGGGTTCAAATGCCGTTCCTTACTATTTAGGGTTTAAAGGTAATACCTCCTCTTCTCTACCTACCTATTCGAACCCGTATATTTCACATTACCTAAAAGCAGTCCACGAGATTAAAGAAGGCAAACACCACAAGAAATAATTACAATTTGTTTAAAATAAAATATTGACTTATTTTATATTAATGCCTTCTACTATTGTTTTAAACTCCAATAATGTCGTTCAGGACGGAAATAACAATCAACTCGTATATAACTTCCCGAATAGTGTCAGTTTTCCTAATCATGAAATTGCGGTTCAAAGTGTAGATATGTACTACTCTTGGCAGAATATAAACGCCACTCCTCTTAACAACAATTCATTTCAATATACTTGGGCTACACAGGCAGGGTTAAATACCTATATTGTGACCTTACCAAACGGACAATACCAAGTTAGTGATATAAACGCTTATTTACAAAGTCAAATGATTTCGAACGGCACATATTTAATTAACGACAACGGACAGAATGTTTATTACATGGAGTTGATTTTGAACCCAACCCTTTATTCAGTTCAATTGAACTTGTTTCCTGTTCCAACTTCTCTTCCTACCGGTTGGTCGTTTCCTTCGAATTATCCAGTAGGGGGGTTGTATCCTACCACTTGGGTCCCTCAATTTATTATTTCACCAAGTAACAATTTTAATCTTATTATAGGTTTCCCACAGGGATTTTCTTCTCCTTCTAATTTAACAACTACAACCAGTTATACAAGCAGTCAATTTGGTTTATCTCCCGAAGTTCAACCAAACCCTTGTGTATTTCTTGCAGTCTCGGGCATTCTTAATAAATACGCCATACCTAACTCTATTATCTTTAATGTGACTCCTAATGTTGGTTTCGGTGAGTTGATTAACGTTGTCCCTCCTCAATTCTCATGGAATACCCTTTTACAAGGTAATTACAACCAAATTAGAATACAGATTTTAGGGAGTAATTACGCACCTATACCTTTATTAGACCCGAATATCACGATTGTGCTTGTCATTCGTGACGTTATAGCCGAATTACCACAGGAATTAATGACAATTATTACTGGAAGTAAATAAAATATTAACTTACTATATATTATATTAAATGCCTTCTACTATTGTTTTAAATTCGAATAATGTCGTTCAAGACGGAAACAATAACCAACTTGTATATAATTTTCCGAATAGTGTGAGTTTCCCTAACCATGATATAGCAGTCCAAAGTATTGATATGTATTACTCTTGGCAGAACATTAACGCCAATCCACTCAATAATAATACCTTTTTCTATTGGTGGGTTCAGTATGGTAGTGGTGGGAGTTCTGTTATTACTGCTTTTCCTGTTGTTTTACCGAATGGACTTTACAATATTGTTGACATTAACAATTACCTACAAAGTGTTATGATTGCCAACGGGACTTATTTAATTAATGCCGTAGGAGAGAACGTCTATTATTTAGAAATGATTTTAAACCCGTCTCTTTATAGCGTACAAATAAACGGGTTTGCTCTTCCTACTACCTTACCAGCAGGTTGGTCGTTGCCTTCGAATTATCCAAGTGGAGCAATATTTACTAATTTTGTTTTCGCACCTTCTTTTGCTTTAAATGTCCCTGCGAATACCAGTTTTACCAGCAATAATTTTTACAAAATAATAGGGTTTCCACAGAATTTTAATAGTTCCAATAGTCCTACTGGTAATCAAACTCCAAACTATTCAAGTTACACTTTTACAAGTTCTCAATTTGGTCTTGCTCCACAGGTTCAACCGAATCCTGTTATTTATTTAGCGTCCACTAATATCGACAACAAATACGCCAAACCTAGCACCATTCTTTATTCTGTCACTCCGAATGTCTCGTTCGGTGCTTTAATTAACATAGTCCCGCCACAATTCGCATGGAACAAACTATTACAGGGTAATTACAACCAATTAAGAATACAAATTCTCGGTAGTGATTTTAGTCCCATTAAATTGCTTGATCCTAATATGACAATTGTTTTAGTCATTCGTGACAGAAGTTTAATTATTCCAAAATCTATTCGTGATAGTCAAGCGAGTATTACCGACAAAAATAAAAATAGACAAATAAGAGTTACAATTTAATTAATATTAATCTTAAATTTTTTTTTATTGCCTATATATATAAATGTCTTATTTCAAACAAGCAGATTTCAAGGGCGAGGTTGTCGAAAGAATTAGCGTGGTAATAAACCATAAAATGGGGTTGCCTATTTTACACAAGTTCTCCAATCTTAATGACATGAAAAAGAGAAAATACAACAGAATTCTTAATGAATATATTAGTGATTTAGGTAAACACGAGAACTGGAAAGAATTGTTGGAAAAAGAATTTAACGAAATAGTTTTAGAGGACTTGTTAGACGAAAAATTCAGACCAGAGAAAATTGTTATTCCCATGACTACTATTACTCCTTCTCTATTAATGACAAAAGAACAGCAAGAATTTTTAGAATCAGAAGAAGCACTCAAATATGACTTCTCCAAAGACTTCAAAATCGAAAAGGTCTAATTTTCTTTTATAACTATATTTATATATATATATAGTTATATACCATGAATCCTCCTTTACGAAATCCGAGCGACGCTGCCAAATATAGAGAGCAATATCTCTCCAATCTTGCTCTTGAAACAAGTAATAATCAAAAGAACTATAATGCGAACGCTATTTACCAAAGAACAGGACAAACCCCTACTCAACCTCCTGACATGCGTTCATTAGAAGATAAAATAGCCGATATTGAAAGTCAACGCATAATGTTAGTGTCTCAATTGAAACAACTTACTGACGGTTTTATAGCACAAGGTATTGCTACTTCTCTAAAACCCGAAGAAGTCACTTTTGCAGTCCAGAATTTTCCACATATTCTTACACAACTTAAACCTCGTTATGCTCTCGGTGTTCCAAAGGAAGTATTTATCAACTTTTTGAGAACTTTAATGAAACGAGCAGAAACCGCTATTGGTGTTGAAATGGGACTCCAACAAAGTACTGGTGAGAGTATCCTGTTGAGTTTAAAGAATATTGAAAATGTATTGACAAATAAGTCTCAATTAAGAGAACTTAAACAAAAAGTAGAAAAAATGCCTGAAAGTCCACTTAAAGAGGCAACTATTCGCAGAATTATTAATTTAGAAGAGAGTTTATTTACTCCTGACGAAATAACCAAACTCAATTCACTCGACCCATTACAACAAGAAGGATTTATTAAACTATTAAACGAATATATGGCAAATTACCCTACACGAGAACAAATAGACAACGAATTGCGTAATATCGAACGATACGAACAACAAGGTCCTATAACTCGTGAAGAAGCAGGTACGGCATTAGAATCTATTAATCAAGTTATTCCACCTTTGGTTGGTGTTGAAATAGAACAAATAAAAGAAGATTTAAATAATGCTGGTCAAGAACAACCAAGTTCAGGACAACCTGCTACTCGAATATCAGTATATTATGAACCTAACGAATTAATAGAAGCAAAAAACACTATTACTGGTTTAGTATCTGATTTTGAAAAGTCAGACGATCCAGACCAAAAAAAACAGATAATAAATGAAATGAAGAATGTGTTTAATCGTTACGGTATTGAGTATCAATTCAGAACAAACGCCAGTCCAGCAAGTATTAATAAAAAGTTCAAAGAATGGTATGACAAACAGGTTTCACAATTAGACCCAGAAGAACGTGCCGCAATGGAAGGTCACGGTCTTAAAAAGAAAATAAGAGGTAAGGGTCTCTCGAAACCTGTTGCTCGTATGGAGGGACAATATGTTAAACCAAAAGCATATGTTCAACTCGGCAGGTATTTATTGAATAATCACAGATTAAAGGACGGAATTCTCATGATTAAAACCCCAAGTGGTCTCGCCATTCCCGAATTACCAACCGAGAAAATTAGTGAATCTCTTACAGACGTTATTAAACATATTAAAGGCGGTAAAATACCCGAATTCGATATGCTTTCTAATCTTACCGAACTTGAAAAGAAAAAACTTAAAACTATTGTGAAAAAGTGTCAACTCGATATTTCAGTCCCTAATCCCGACATGAAACAAGAACAACACGAAAATAGACGGTTCGAATTATTGAGAGGAGAAATTAGTGCTGGAAATGATAATCCGAAAATAGCCAAAGAATTAAAAAGTCTTATTGTCAAATTCATACACGACGGTCGCCTACCTAGAAGACAAGCACATGAAATATTACTCGACCTTACCTCAATGGGATATTAATAATTGTTTTTTCACAATTTAGAGAAACCCGTAATTTAGGTCTGTCTTCCGTTAAACAGACATAATATTCATATCCGTTGTCGACCGCATAACACATATAGGGAATAAGTGGAAATTCACCACCTAATTTTACAAATATTCTTTTACCTAACATTAATTTATATTAAGGTTTATATTAATACTGAAAAAAATATCTCTCGACATAGTATAAATGCTCGGATTTTACGCTGGATTTTTTCTAATGTGGTCTTATGAGGTAGTCAGGGGATTTAATAAAACCAAACCTACACCTAAACCCGTGTCATTATTATTTCCTCATAAAATTGAAAAACCTACACCTAAACCTACACCCTATTACAATCTCCGTTTAACACCCCCAAAATAATATAAACTTCATATTAAGGTTTATATTAATTTTCGTTCAAATTTCGGTAAATTATTTATATCCTTTTATTCCTTATCACTAATATGTTTTATTTCTTCTACGGATATTGGTTTTCTTAATGCTGGATCAACAGACCTAAAAAAGTGTTTCAAAATATACTCGTTTTTCTTCCATTCAACACTCTCATTCAAGTCGTCGAACAAGTCAATAAAGTCTATACAATCCGTTGCTAAATCTCCTGTTCTATTGTAATATGAATTAATCCAGTATAAAAATGCTAAACAATAATACCCACATGCTTCATTCATGAGACTCTGTACGTCCTTTTTGTTATAAGGTATTTTACCTCCACCCATAAATTTTTCAACTACAATAGGCGGTGGAACTCCAAAACTGTCAAAATAAACCTTTTCTATTTTCCCGTTTGGATATTTGTTTACTTGAAAGCAGGTATAATGTGACCCGTCATTCAACATTCCTTTTGCGTCATATTCGTCTTCCATATTAATGATATATGACTTGTTGTATTGTAGTTTCTCGGTTTGTAAATTATCCTTAAAGTCGCAAAATACAAGCGGTATATCCATTCTCTTTGCTAGTTCCCAAATTTGTGTGTCCGTTAAACTCATTATATAATTAAGGAGGATATTTTTTTTATATTTTTATTGTTTATTAGTAATTTATTTAGGGCGAACGGGTTGAACGAGTTGAACGGTGAACACCCCGTTTTTGACCCGTACAAATTATAAAAAAAAATTTTAACAAAAGTAAAAGTATAAAAAAAATCCTTACAGGAGGAAAATAACCCGTTCAACCCGTTCAACCCGTTCGTTTTCTATTATGCTCTTACTAATTATTTTATAATTGAATTATTTATTACTATAATAGGTAATAAATAAATAGAAATAGAAGTAGTAGTAAATTTATCGAGCGAACGGGTTGGCGAACGGGTTGGTATAACTATCTATAACCCGTTCGTGAACCCGTTCAGTCTGTTTCGTCGTCTTCTTCATTATTTAAAACAATCGAGCAACCTAACCCATAATGCTTTGCTAATAGGTCAATATCGAACCTCTTATATCTACCTGCTAAATTATGATTAGTAATACCCTTCAAATTCATATTCATAATACGGCAACTCAACTTTATAGAGTTAATTTCATAAATAACACTATTATCACGTTTCCAATTTTCAAAATTACTAATCAATTGAAAATTATCAAATTTCATTTCTTTGATACCTTTGTTGAACTTTTCAGTAACAATATCCTCTAACCATATATCAATAGGTTCTCTATTTGCCTTCTTTTGTTCTTCTTGATAAGAAGTTTCAGGAATAGGAATAGAACCAAATTTATCTAAATCAGGTATAGATTTCAAGTAATCATAGAAGGTTCTCAACGCATTAATGTCATTCATATATTCGTTGATTTTTTGGAAATATTCGTAATTACCTTTTAATTCGTCACTCGCAAGAATAATCAGATTTCTGCGGTCACCCTTTTTAGTATTAATAGGTTCTCTGTTATTAGTAGTAGAAATAAATCTATGATAAGAAGTAATTTGAAAACTTGGAACTCCCTTATCATTAATGGTAAGTGCTGGATTGGTAATTAGAGCCAACCAAGAACACCTTAAATACAAGAGAGAACGTGAAGAGTTTTACAAGAAAAACGGAATGATTTAAATAGTAGAATTTAGAGTAGAATAGAATAACCGAATAACTGTAACTAATTATTTTTTAGTGCTTGAAAATAAATTCTTCAATCGTTTTACATAAAAGTTTAAATAAAAATACTATTTAATCCAAAGTTAAGAAGGAAAAAGGGTGGTTTGAAAGGTATTCCATGAGAATATCAAGTTTGTATTTTTTACAAAAAAAAATTTTAGAAAAAAAAAAAATTTTCTACAAAAAAACTTTTAAAAGGACTAAAAGAGAGAACGAGAGAAATAAACTTCCTATTTTTAGGGGAAAAACACCACTTTTTTACTATTTTTTTAACAATAATATGAATATTTTTTCTTTAATTCAATTAAAAAATATTTTTTAATAGTATTTAGGGGATTTTGACCCCGAGTTTTATGTAAAACTAACATAAACTTTTATGTAAAACTAACATAAACTTTTATGTAAAACTAACATAAACTTTTATGTAAAACTAACATAAACTTTTATGTAAAACTAAC
>Ga0164296_1001582_pt1 | contig 23738 bp, 18 predicted proteins | sample GEODES057metaG_FD_113533 | JGI IMG/M metagenome (GOLD analysis project Ga0164296, IMG submission 113533) | Dystrophic lake water microbial communities from Trout Bog Lake, Wisconsin, USA - GEODES057 metaG | ecosystem: Environmental > Aquatic > Freshwater > Lake | place: USA: Trout Bog Lake...
ATGTAATTCTTGAAATTCTTGTAATAATAAAGCATTATTTCCTTTTGGTTTTTGTCCCATAGAAGATTTGTTTAAGGATTTCATACACATAGAAATAGTATCTTCTGTAATTTCAGGTATTTCTAGGTTATTATGATATTTATGTAAAATCCATAATCGTAATAAAAAGTATGTTTTAGTAGTAATTGCATTGGTTCTAATAATTGCATTTTGTAAAGTAACCATGTTTTTTTCAATAATTTCTTTATTGTTATCTTTAATGAAGATAGAATTCATGGGAAGTTTCAAACACCGATATTTATCGGGTGGTTCGTTTTTAGAATTCATCCTATAATATACCTAAAGATTATATTTTTAAGTAACTTTACGCTAAATATTATTTTTCCTAAATGAAAAGAAAAATAATATTATTATTTTTTCATAAAAATTTCATAATTACACAAGAAACATTTTTCATTACCAAAATATAATAAAAAATTTATACAATCTTCACAATAAAAATGTTTTTCACACTTTTTTATAATTTTTTTATTATTTTTAAAGCATAATATACACAATATTTCATTTGAATTTTGCCCCCCTTACCATAATCCATTATATATTATCACTACAAATTATTACTTACAAAATTTTTCATTTTTTCTTTTCGTTTTAAATAATAATTTCTTCTATATTCCTTCAGTTTATCAGGATTTTCTTCTTTTAATTTTTTCAAATAATTTGAACCATTTTCTATTATTTTTTCTTTGTTTTTTTCGTAATATTTTTTATGCCTTTCATTGTTTGTATATTTTTCTAATTGTTTTTCTTTTTCTTCTAATTTTTTCTTTAATTCTTCGTTTTCTTTTTTAATAATTTCAATATCTTCCATTTGTTCGTTGCTAATATAATATGAAGATATTTTTTAAATATTTTTGTGTATATTTATTATGAAGCATCATACAGAAGATTATAAAATTTCTGCAGTAAAATACTATTTAGAACATAATGAAGATATGCGCGATACATGTGAAATTTTCAAATGTAAATTTCAATCATTAGCAAGATGGATAGAACGATATAAAGAACAAGGTAATATCAATAGAAAAACTCGTAAAAATCACAATCTAAAAATTACACCAGAAATTGAGAAATTTGTTAAGGATTATGTTAGGAAATATAATACAACTACTTTATGGGAATTATCAAAATTAGTAAATGAAAAATATAAAGTTTATCTTACCGATATGAGTATTTATAATATTTTACATAAACATAAAATTACAAGAAAAAGGTTACGAAGTAAATATTATCCTGAAAAAAAAGAAGGACAAGAAAAAGAAGATTTGGAAAATTTTTATAAAAAGTTAAAAAATTATGATTACAAAAAAACTATTAGTTTAGATGAAACTTCTATTTACTTAAATATGGTACTTGCTTATGGTCGTAGTAGAAGTGGAACACGAGTAATTAAAAAAACAAATAAATATCCATATAAAAGGTTTAATTTATTGTGTGCTATTTGTGCAGATAAAGTAGTTGGATGGAAATTATTTCCTCAAAGAAAAGGAGGTGTTAAAACAATTGATATTTTAAATTTTTATGATGAATTTATAAGAAGTAAATACAAAAATTATTTAGTAATAATGGATAATGCTCTAATACACAAACCTAAAATAATAAAGGAAGAAATAGAATATGACAATAATAATTTATTACATTCTGTTCCTTACCATCCAGAAACAAATCCAATTGAAGAATTTTTTAGTCAGTTAAAGCATTTTATAAAAAAAGAAAGTCCAAATACTTATGACGATATTTATTATTTGATAAATAAGATAATAGAAAAGAAAATATCAAAAGAACACTTAACAAATTACTTGAAACATAGTTATAAAATATATAATTCATAACTGCGTTTGTCTCATTTTTCTTTTTGGTCGGTGTAATTTTATCAATTTCACTGCATTATCCGCCGACATTTTTTTATTCATCCTATTTTCTATAAATGAAATGACTTTTTTATTATACCAAATGATCATTTCATTCTTCTCATTTTGTAAACCAGCAATCCTCTGAAAAAAAGTCAATACATTTGTCCAAAATAATACACTATTTGTTTCACCTATATATGATTTTTCGAAATCCATAATCAATACTTTGTAACCATGTATCGGTTGTATTCTTTTTTCTTTTGTAAATTCATATGTAATATTCTTTTTTTTGGTTTTCTTTATAAGCACATTTCCCCAATGTAAATCATTATGAACAAATCCTACTTTTTCAAATGCAATTGCAAGTGATAATACTGTTTGTATAATTACATTTTTTAATATTTCCCTTTTCTCTATTGTCCAATTATAATTTTCGAGAGAACCTTCTTTTATATATGGCATTATCAAGACATATTTCCAATTTTCCATTATTTTTTCATTCGCATTGCATATTTTTGTTTTTATAGAAATTGATTCTTCACCTACTTCGATCGTCTCAAAATTCGTATTTGTATCATCAAAACATGCAAATAAACAAATATATTTTATAAATCCAGGTATTTGATTCAATCGTTCTCCAATTTTGTACTCTTTTTGTGCCATGTATTCTTTTTTTGTTTTGTTTCTACTTATTTTTACTACTACATCATGATGATTTTTTATTGTTTCATCTGATGCTATTGCTTGTAGAATTGTTACATCTGTTTTTTTCGTATTTTTTATCAGGGTTTTTATTTCAATTGAATCCGGATTTTCTTCATAACGATTGCAATCAATATAATATTTATCATTTTTTCCACGGCCAGTATATCTTTTTTTTCGTAATTGTTCCATACAATCTTTCTACTCTTTTTTCTATATTTTATTTATAAACATATTGAAAATTGTTTCTTTTGATGAAACTTTTATAGAATGTTGGAGAACCTGGAACGAAAAACCCTTGATTTTTGATGTTTTTGGATGGTTTTATTCAGGTTCTCCAAGTATTTTACAAAATAATCAATGATTTCTATCATAAAAAATGATTGATTTTCTTTTTTACTATTTGAAATTTGTTTCTTTTGATGAAACTTTTATAGAATGTTGGAGAACCTGGAACGAAAACTTTACGAAAAAACCCCTTTTCGAGAACCTTGTTCTCCAAAAAATAATATTTTATTATATAAAAATATTATTTATTATCGAGGTTTACTAAAACTTATTCGCATTCATCGCATCTATTTGTCCTATACACAATTTTCATTGTTTTACATAATTTTTTTATTATGTTCTCTAATAAGATGAATATCATTCTTTTTATTTTTTCATCATGTATATTGATTAAATCTATGATTACACATTGAATTAAGTGATTTATATGAATATCTAGATATTCAAGTATAAACAATAAAATTTTATGGATTGGGTAATGTTTCTTTACAAATAGTGTAGTCTATGGAATATAATAATACTGTTGATTCATTATTTGAACCAGACGATGTTATTGATATATATTTATAAGTTCCAAAAGATGGGATTGGTATTGTTTGTTTTTTTGGTGAATCATTAGATGTATATAAACTTGTTCCTAATGTCCCTTGTATATTGGAACCAAATATTCGAAATCCACCATTATTTATTATACTAGTGATCGTTATGTTTGGAATTGTTCCTGGTGCTACATTTGTTAATAAGTTCGATAAATCTAATTGAATATAAGTTGTTTTACTAATTTTATTGTCTATACCTATAGATAATCCTAGACCATTATCATCATCTCCGTTATTTTTTCCATATAAATTTACTGGTAAATCATTTGTTAATGTTATTTCATATCCATATGCTGGTATTACTGTATTATTGAGTATAAATTGAAAAGAACTATCTAATATTCCTAGACTTTCATCAAAATGGATCTTTTGTGAAAATGGTGTGAATATTGAACCTATTGTGTCTGATATTAGATTATCAGTTGTACCGATTGGACCAGTTGAACCAGTTGAACCAGTTGATCCAGTTGATCCGGTTTCACCAGTTGGACCAGTTGAACCAGTTGAACCAGTTGATCCGGTTTCACCAGTTGGACCAGTTGAACCAGTTGATCCGGTTTCACCAGTTGAACCAGTTGATCCGGTTTCACCAGTTGGACCAGTTGAACCAGTTGATCCGGTTGGACCAGTTGAACCGGTTTCACCAGTTGGACCAGTTGAACCAGTTGGACCAGTTGAACCAGTTGAACCAGTTGAACCAGTTGAACCAGTTGAACCAGTTGAACCAGTTGAACCAGTTGATCCGGTTGGACCAGTTGGACCGAATGTTCCTGTTTCTCCTTTTGGACCAGTTGGACCAGTTGGACCAGTATCAAATGAACCGGTTGGACCAGTTGGACCGATTTCACCGGTTGGACCTGTTGCACCATTATTTGGCCCGGTTGGACCGGTTGGACCAGTTGGACCGATTACATATATAATTTTTTTTTTATATTTTCGTTTTTTAGATGAACATGAACTAGAACTGCTAGAAGAACTTGTATTATTTCTTTGTATAGTATTCGATGGGTCAAATGTATTTCTTCTTCGTCTATATCTTCTTCTACTGTATGAAATTGATGATGTTGATGACGAGTTATAAAACGAATTACTGGAACTTGAAGATGAGCTATAAAATGATGAACTGGATGATGAACTGGATGATGAACTGGATGATGAACTGGATGATGAACTGGATGATGAACTTGAAGAATCGCTAGATGAAGAACTAGAACTTGATGAATCTGAACTATTTAGATCACCTCCGCACCTTCAACGACCTTCACCATCACGACGACCTCTTGAGCCTCTACCACGGCCTCCATATCCTCCATAACCATAACCTCCATAACCCCATGGACCGAATTCCATAAATTTCAATAAATTGTTTTCATTGTTTGTTGTATTAACTTCATCTCGTAATCTATTTCTATCAAGTGTATCAACAACACCAATAACATCTTGTGTTCTTTGATCAACTTTTTGTTTGATTTCACAACAACAATCACCCAATTCTTTGGATAATTCGTTTTTGTTTTTAAGAGCTTCGTATTTTGCTTCTTGTAATTGTAATGTGATAGATTCGCGTATTTTTTGGTTTTCTAATTGACTGACTGCAAAATTTTGTGCAGCTTGTTGAGCTAAACATTCTTTTACTTTTTGTTGTTCTAATAATAATGTTGCAAAATGATTATCTGTTTTACTTATCATTGCTGCAAAATGATTATCATGTTGTTTATCACTAAAATGTGCTAATTTTTGGTTTTCTAATAATAATGATGCATATTGTTGACCTGCTTGTGATGCTAAATCATGTTTTGTTCTTAAATGTTCTTCTGCTACATTTTGAAACCCTGCTGCCATTCCACTTCGTGCTTCCCATGCTGCATCTGTTACTGATTTTGTAATAGAATTTAAATTTTGAGTATTTGCTCCTAACAATTCATTTGCTGAACGATTGACATCATTTAATATTGCATGACGAATATCGGCTAATTTAAAATCGGTTTGACCAGCGGATGTTAATGTTTGGACACGATTTTCACCTGCATTTCTTTCAATTGCACCTAATAAACCATTGTGTGTATCTTTAATGTTTGCTGTTGCATCTGAACCAACACGATCGACTGCTCTTAATATATCACGAGCACTATCATTTGCTGCTTGTCTGGAAGCTGCATCTGTAACAGTTGTTGTTAAACGGCCTTCACCAGCAACTCTTTCGATTGCTGTTGTGATGTTTCCACCATTTCTTTCAACTGCTTGTGTTATTTGTGTTGCATTTCTTTCTGTTGCATGAACTGCATTAGCACCAGTTCTTTCTATTGAAACTGCGTTTTGTGCAATTGTATCGAAAATGTTTTTGTTTACACCAGTAATTTCTGATGTTAATAATCTTTGTGCGTCATTGACTGCATTGGTTGTTTTTGTTGTTGAATCATAAATATTACTTGTTAATGCATTGTTTTGCATGGACATTAATATTTGGGTTGGATCAAGACTGTATGGATTGTATCCGTTTGGATAAAAAGCTGGAGGTGGGACTGTTGCTGGAATAGACATGTCTATTATATATTATAGAAATAGAAATTATTTTACAAAAAAAATATCCTAAATAATAAAAGCATTTATCGTAAGGTAGTATTGTAATTACAAATTACAATTTGTGACTTGTAGTTTGTAAATATACAGTTGTATTTTTTGTATTAATTTTGTAATTTACAAAGCATATATGCTTTTGTTTAGGAATTTTTGGTTAAATCGATTAAACCCACAAAATATTGTATATTTTGTAATTATAGATGTCTGATTTTTCAGAAAAACACCGAACAACTTACATTAATACTCTTATCTATGAGAATTTCATTTTAAAAAATAAATACAATGAATTATGGCAAAAATATCAGGTTTTACAACATGAATGGAATCAATCAAATAATAATGATGATATTATTATTGAAAATGACCCAAAAATCATTTCTCATCTTCAAACAAAAATCTCTGATTTGATGAAAACAATTGTAAAAAAAAACAATGAAATTGCCGAATTAAAAAAGTTTGTTCCCCCATAATTTTCCCCCAATTTAATTCCCCCACAAAAAAACCCTTTCTTTAAGTTTGTTTCTTAAAAATAAATTATATCTATATAAATATATTACTATTTATAGTATAATGTCTTTGGTCATGGAAACTTCAAACCCTCGTATCTGCTCCTTTTATAAAGAAAATCCTACGATTCATTTCGAAACAGTGAATCTATTATTCATTGATCTTTTTGAAAAACTTATTACAAATGTTGACGACAATGTAAAAACAACCATTCATACTCAGATATTATCCACCATTCATGAAAATCGTAATGAAATCAGTGATTTGAAAACTTCGGTTTCATCTTTGAAAGATGTGCTTTTTGATTTCAATAAAGAAAATGTGGATACTCAAAATAAAATGAACACAAAAATCATTCATGAAATTGGTGATTTGATTCATTCTTCCCATAAATATCCTAATTCGAACGATTCCTCCATTCAAATTATATTCAATCAAATGTATAATAGTTCGGAAGTATTCAAATTAAAAGAATATGAAAATCGTAATCTTTTTTTTATGAAACGATTTCAAAAACCTCAAATTATCATTGAAAGTAAATCAAAAGATGAAAACATAAGTATGGATGAAATTCAAGATTTCAATAAAATTGTTCAACAGCATAATTGCAATGGTATTTTCCTTTCTCAAACAAGTGGTATTTCTACAAAAAACAATTTTCAAATTGAATATCAACGAGGAAATATAATTGTATATCTTCATAAAGTTGATTTTTCACCTGAAAAAATAAAAATTGCAGTCGATATTATTGATAGTCTATCTTTAAAACTAAAAGAATTCAATAATATTCACGATGAAAACACTATTCCAAAACCAATACTCGATGATATTAATAAAGAATATCAATTATTTATTGGTCAAAAAGAAGCTCTTGTCAATATTTATAAAGACTGTCAGAAAAAAGTTCTCAGTCAAATTGATGAAATTCGATTTCCATGTTTGGATAAATATTTATCCACCAAATACACCAGTATTGTTGCAAAACAAGGATTCAAATGCGATTTGTGTAAATGTTTTAATGCAAATAATTTGAAAGCACTTGCTGCACATAAACGAGGTTGTGTTCGTAAAAATGTATTTGTAAATATAACAAATACTGTGTAATTTTTACAAGTGTAATTACACTTGTAAAAATGTTAGCATACATGCTGCGAGGTTTTCATATTTTATACTTATTATTTTAGCATATTTTGTTTTGTATAGACATGTTATAGATGACTTCATCGAATCGTTCTTCTTCACCAGTAAATACTGGTAATTCTCTCCCAGTTTCACCACCAGTAAATCGTGATAATTCTTTTCCTTTTTCTACCGATATTTCTTACACAGTCACAGACATATCTTATACTATGGACCTATCAGACAATGATTGTTCTACGAATTTTATTCTTCCAGTCATTACTGATTTTTCTTACAATCATATCATCGATATAAGTGGTTATGAAATAACTTATCAGAGTGGTTCTACTCTTGATAATTCCAATGTCACCATTACTCTTTTCAATACAACTGACCCAAGTTTCATGCCGCAAATTACAGAAGATTTGGTTCAAGTAGAAACAACCTATAATGATGAAACAGATTCATCCAATAATGCAATATTACATCAAATCAAAATCTATGCAAGCGAAATTCAATGCCAAGATTTTCATGGAAAAGGAAGTATTGATGATTATGCAAATTTATTTCAAGCTGCATCCAAAATTGCAAATGAATCCAAACAAATGCAATTAGATTTGATATTGAAGGTTTTAATGAATTTGGTCAAGCTGCCGAAGATTTGAGTAATCTTTTTAATGGATTTATTATGCGATTACAAAATGTAAATATTATTAGTGATTATACTTTCTTAACTTCCATTGCAGATGCGCTGAAAAAAATCGTTGATTTATCCAAAATTTTCAATCAATTCAAAGCAACGATTTTGGCAACAAGCACCATTCAAATTCCAAAATCCGCACATGATACCTCCGTTATTCTTTCAGGAGTGATGGATGAAATCAATTGTGCCATGAAATATATAAATTATTTTGTCGATTCTTCTTCGAATTGTCCAGTCGATTCTCAATTATCAGATTCTGAAAAAAATGTTATCAATATGGCTGTTCAAACGATCGACAATTGGAATATTTTATGTGAACAAGGTGTTAGTATTTCCTTACAAAATGACCCAGATATTCAATTTATTACACAAGCAAGTACTGAACTTATTACAACCACAGGCGTTCTAAAAACAGCGACTGATAAATTAAAATCGAAATTAGCTAGCTACAATTTTTGTTGAAATAAAATATATTTATTATAAATGTAATAATGATTTATCGTATATATCATATACAACAGAATGAATTATTTGGTCGTTTCCTTATGGTTCTTTTCTATGGTTTCTTCCTATTTATATCCGAATCCTCACATATCCAATACAAATCAATATCGTATGACCAATCGTAAATATCCAATTTCTAGATACAATCGAGAATTCTATATTAAACGATTAAATTCAAAAAATATTACAGAACAATTAAATGAAATTATCAATGATATGGAAAATCCGATTGAAGACGAACTTGAAAAATCACTCGAAAATTCATTCAATGAATTATATAATATGATAAATCCTGAAAATTCTAGAAATACGACTTCTTCTCCTTCTGAAAAACCACCGAGTATTCGTATTTTTTTAAATAAAGGCAGTCTTGGAAATTTAGGTTTAAATTATAATGAACCTGAAGATGATGATGATAGTTATGCTTCTTATAAAAAAAATAAAAATAAAAAATCCGATCATTTTGAAGTCATTGATAAATCCCCTTATACTTTTAAAGATGTAGGTGGGTATGATAATATTAAAACGGAATTAGATCAAGTGGTCGACATCTTATCCAATTATACCAAATATTCTTCTTACAATGTTCGTATCCCAAAAGGACTTATTTTTGAAGGTCCACCTGGTAATGGTAAAACTCTTTTTGCAAAAGCACTTGCAGGCGAAGCTAAAATAAATTTTATTACTGTTTCTGGTGCTGAATTCCAAGAAAAATATGTTGGTGTCGGTGCTATGAAAGTGCGTGAATTATTTAAATTAGCCAAAGATCATTCCCCATGTATTATTTTTATTGATGAAATTGATGCGATTGGGCGTAAACGATCCGGTGAAGGTGAATTTTCAAACTCGGAAAGAGACAGTACATTAAATGAACTGTTAGTTTCGATGGATGGATTTAAAAATTCGAGTGGTATTTTTCTAATTGGTGCAACGAATCGTGCGGATATGTTAGATCCAGCTCTGATTCGTCCGGGTCGTATTGATAAACGAATCTTTATTAGTAATCCAGACAAAAAAACGCGTAAATCTATCTTAGATATTCATTTAAAAGGAAAACCGGTCGATAAAAAAATGTCAAAAGAAGATTTGGTGGAACAAACAGAAGGATTATCCGGTGCTCAAATTGAAAATTTAGTAAATGAAGCCATGTTACATGCTCTTCGTTACAACCGTGAAAGCATTACTTCCGAAGATATTGATGTAATTATGAATAAAATGATGGTTGGATGGCAACCAAATGAACATATTTTTACAAATGATATTATCGATCATATTGCAATACATGAATTAGGTCATGCAGTAGTAGGTCTTTTATCAAAAAATCATGCAAATATGACCAAAGTCATGATTAATTTATCCGCACCAAAAAGTCCAGCATATACTGTTTTTGAAAGCACTCCTTCCAATATTCTTACACGCGATGCTCTTTTTGAACATTTAATGATTTTATTAGCAGGGCGTATTGCAGAAGAAGTATTTTATGGTAAAGCAGCTGTATCCACTGGAGCGATTAATGATTTTGAAGAAGCTCTGAAATTAGCACAACGAATGATTACTTATTATGGTATGGGAAAAAAACTGATTTATCCAAGTAATAGTGAAAAATACAAAGAAGAAATTGATGCGGAAGTAGCAAATTTAATTAGTGATGCTCATGGATATGCCGAATTTTTAATTCGCAATTCCAAAGATTTAATTTACGAAGGTGCTGAAATATTGAAAAAAGAAAAGATATTGACAGCAGAAGCATTAAAAGAAATCATTGATGTGAAATATTCAGTTATTTTAAATTTAAAATACAACATCAAATCTGAATAATCAAAAAATAAATTCATAAGTAGCATTCTACTTATGAATAAAAAAAGCCCTCGATGAGAATTGAACTCATGATCTCTAGTTTACAAGACTAGTGCTTTACCACTAAGCTACGAGGGCAGGCGGCCACCCTACTTATAATAGGTCCGGTTTCTTTAAGTTCATTTTCTACGAATCTATTTATTTGAAAAATGTTCGAATTTCTAAAAATTCCAAAAAAAACCTCAAAAATCGATGAATTTTGAATAAAAATACAAACGTCTCAAACTATCCCAACAAAGTTCGGGGGGTTTTCAGAATTGGACATTTTAAAAATGTCCAATTTTAAAAAATGGCCAAAGACTTTTTTTCAAAAAAACCCGATTTTTCATTTTAAAGCATTATGCTTTAAATTCCATTTTTAAAAAATCAGTGTGACTGCATAAACTTTTTTTGCGGAGAAATGTCTAGGAGTTTTTCGACTTCCACCAAAATTCCTAAAATTTCTCCGCAAAATTAGAATTTCAATAACCATCTGCATATACGGTTTCATATAACCACAAAATCGAATTAAAAATGACTGCGGATAAAAATGGAAGTATTTTGGAAGTCGAAAACTCCTTTGCGGAGGAATTTTAGGAATATTTTACTTCCATATTATAATGTTTGGAAGTCAAGAAACTCTCAATAAAAACTCCGCAAATTATTATTGTGCAATATGTGACTATAATACATCATATCAAAAAGATTTAGACAAACATATTTCCACACGAAAACATAAAAAAAGAGAAATGGAAGTAAATGGAAGTCTTTTGGAAGTCGAAAATTCCTCCGCACCCGAAATTTTTTATTGTGATTATTGTCAATATAAAACAAAATCAAAAAGTGATTACTCGAAACATGAAGCTACTCAAAAACATAAAAAGAAGATGATTCACGCATCCATAGAAATGACGAATCGAGAACATATTTGTAATTATTGTGAAAAATCATTTGCAAATTCAGGTGGATTATGGAAACATAAACAAAAATGTAAAGAAAAACCGGAAGATTTCGATGAAAAACGAGAACATATGGCTGAAATTGAACGAACCCTCCCATTGACTATTACAACGGAAATGTTTCTTGAATTTATGAATCATAATAAAGAATTACAAAACTTATTAGTAGAACAAAATGCGAAATTAATGGAAATGGCGAATCATCATTTTACATTGAATAATAATAGTAATAATACAACGAATAATCAATTCAATATACAAATGTTTTTAAACGAAAAATGTAAAAATGCTTTGAATATAACTGATTTTATAAAGACCGTTCAATTACAATTAACGGCGGATGATTTTGAACAAACGGGTAAATTAGGTTATGTCAATGGTATTTCACGAATTTTTATTAATGGTTTAAAAAATATTGGTATTGAAAATAGACCAATTCATTGCACGGATTTAAAAAGAGAAACCATCTATATTAAACATGATAATAAATGGGAAAAAGAAGATGAAAAAAAACAATTACTAAAATGGTTAGTAAAATCGATATCGAAATTGAATTTGGCTCAGTTACCAAAATGGCAAGAAAGAAATCCATATCATACAGATGTATCTCATAAACAAAATGACGAATATGTGCGTTTATCATTGGTTGCTCTTGGTGGAGACACACCAGAAGAAGAAGATAAATACATTGATAAAATTGTCAAGAATATACTGAAAGAAGTGGTTATTGATAAAAAAAATGCCATGTAAAAACAATTTTTTGTATAAAAAATATCGAAATAATATATAAAAACGAAGATTTTTTGAATTCATGTTCTCGAAAAAAAACAAAAAAAATATTCTTTTAACAGATGTTTCTTTACGAGATGGAATACAAAATGCAAAAGTGGAGAACTTTCCAACATCTAGAAAAAAAGAGATTTTTCGTCATATTTTTTATGAATATTCACCTACAAATATAGAAATAGGTTCTCTTGCAAATCCAAAAATTCTACCCATTATGAGTGATACCATGGAATTCTTTGATGATTGTATAGATTTTTTTACGAAAATCGATGAAAAAGAGAGAAAAAATATCTATGTTCTCCTTCCAACAATAAAAAAATGGGATTGGGTATTGAAAAACAATATTCAATATATTTCTTTTATTACTTCTGTATCGGACGAATTTCAGAAAAAAAATACAAACAAAACATTAGAAGAAACAAAAATGGATTTTTATAAGATATTTGGAGAACCTGGTTCTCAAAAAATCACGAAAAAACTATATATTTCATGTATTGATCGATGTCCAATGGTAGGAAAAATAGAGAATGATTTCATTGTCAATGAAATAGTCTATTATTATCGCGAATATTTATTTGATGAATTGTGTTTATCGGATACATGTGGAGAACTTGAATATGAGAACTTTCGAAATATAGTCGAAAAATGTCGAAATTTCGGTATTCCGATGTCCAAGTTCTCTCTTCATCTACATGTTTCTCCAGAAAAAAAAGAGAACTTGGAAAAAATATTGTTTTATTGTTTTTTTATTGGAATAAATAAATTCGATGTTTCTTATTTAGAAACCGGTGGTTGTTCTGTAACAATGGAATCTTCGGATTTACATCAAAATCTTTCGTATGAATTATTTTACGAAATATTGGAAACATTTGAGAACATGAATGGAAAAATTGATTCTTTTCTATGATTTTCTATCATTTTTATTCTATGATGAAAAGTTCTCCACTATTTGAAGTAAATATTGATTTTGATGATGCAAGTAAATGTTGGTTGCAAAATAAACGAAAATTAAAAAATGGTTGTTATTGTTATATTGTAAAAAAAGATGAAGAATCAGAACCATTACAAAGACACAGATATAATACTCGTTCTCAAAAAAAAGAAAAAACATAAAAACAACATAAAAAAGAAAATGTATATATTGTAAAATGGATAGTCCAGAAACAACCGAAGTAGCAGGAGCAGGAGCAGGAGCAGGAGCAGCAGCAGAAGCAACAACACAAAACCAAAGTATTTATGATAAACCAATTACAGAAATACCAATCACAGACGAAAATGTCGCTTTAAATGTCATTGTTTCTTTCTTGAATGTTGCACAAAAAAGAGGATGTTTTTCTATTAATGAAAGTGCAAAAATATGGGAATGTGTAAAATTTTTTATGAATCCTTCTGCTAGGGAAACATCCGATGCATCACCAGCATATTCAAATACTGGCGCATCAACATCAGACGCATCAACAGCAGATTCTTCTGTATAATCATAATTCATTATAAATGATTTATTCTAATAAATAAATGATTTATTCTTGTAAAATTGCTTGTAAAAATTCTTCATCATTTTTTACAATAGGTTTCATGTATTTTCCTTTTAATAAAGCAATCATAATATAATTCAAATCTTCCATTGTCGCATTCAATACCATCAAATCTCCTGTTTTAATATTCAGTATTTTAAATATTTTTTCTTCGTCATGACTCATTTTCCATAACCAAGCATAAATGACTACTTGCAACAGATGATCAATAGATATTTTACTAATACATTTTAATTCCCAAAGAGTCGGTCCAGTAATTAAATCAACACGCGCCGTAAATCGAAATTTTTGATTTTCAAAATAGGGCGATAAAAAAGCGTCGATTTTTTCATGAGAATCTTCCATGGATTTATGTAAAATAACAGATTCAACCAAAGGAACACTATTTTCACACTCTTTTCCAATAGTATTTTTCAAAAGTTCTTTACATTTTTCCATCATAGATTCGGAAATCCATCGATATTCATCTCGATCAATTTGTTTTAATTTAAAATATAATTTTTCTTGAGTCGCAACATAAATATTGGCCAAATATAAATAATCACTAATACAAGTCATTTTATTCGGTAAATCGGAAATAAATTGTTTTATAAATAAATATTCATTTTCTTTTAATTCACGCATATTTTCTTGTAACATTTCATACAATATATTGGAATTTTCTCCCAACATGGAATCATAATACATAGATGGAATGGCAATACCATTTAAATCACTAATTTCTTCGAAAAATCCTTTTCGTGTTTCAATAATACTAGGTATTTCCATCTCCGATATTCCCTCTTCAAAAATAGGCAAACTTATAAAAATACGATCAATTATGGGTGAAATTTCTTCTATAACGGATTCTGGTATAAATTTAATTAATTCTGTCGGAGTCGTGTATTGTTTCTCTTGTAAAGAATGGGTTTTCACATCGATTTCTTTTTTCGTATAAAAAATAGATCGTGGAATTCCTTTAAAATGAATATAATCTTTCATTTTCATTTCATGATGACTTAATTTTAAGAATTCAAGAGGTCTGTCAGTAGCATATTCGTCGTTTTCCAATAAATATAATCCTTTGGTTGCTCGAGTCGCACCGACATATAAAGTATTCGGACATCGATCTTTAGGTAAATTACGAGCATAGAAATTCAAATATCCATTATCAAATCCAATAATAAAAACATATTTTCGTTGTCGACCTTTGACACAATGAAAAGTAGAAAAAACAACTTTTCCACTAATGACTCTTTCATCGATTTTATCCGTTTCTATCATGGGAACATGGCATGGAATACCTTCACGAACAAGCGCATTTTCTAATTTTCGAATATTACTATTGGGACCTTTTACGGAAGCACCTAATACAAAAATATCATCAGGGTGATTTCCATCATTTAATAATTTTTTGATTTCATAAATAACGACATTTTGTAAATTAATTCTCTTATTTCGAATATACATCACAGGTTCTCCATCTCTACATGAATCTAATCGATTTTCACCCAACATGACATTATTTACAAATTCTTTCATGGAATTGGTAATTCGATAAGACATTCTCATATTGGATTTGATAAACTCTTGTGTTTCTAGACAGGAATTATGACACCATATTTTATCAGCCAATGATAAAAAACGAATATCTGAACCTTTGAATTCATATAATCCCTGCATCACATCGCCTAATATAAGTAATTGAACTTTATGATTTTCATGGAGGAGACACATGTCTTTGATGAATTTTACGACCAATTGATAATAAACAAGCGTCATATCTTGTGCTTCATCAATAACAACGATATTGTAAATAGGTATGGGTATTCTTGATGGCAATTTATTATAGAGAATATATCGTATTCCAGTATCTGTATAGGAAGTTGGTAAATAATAACGAACTGCCAAACTATGATAAGTATGTATTTTCAGATTTTTCAAATTCAATACTCTTGTTTTTTCTTTGATTTCGGTTCTCAGAGAACTATTATAAGTGAGTTGCAATAGTTGAGAATCGTTCATTTCTTTTGCAATGGATAATACGGTGGTTGATTTTCCAGAACCGGCAACGGCGTCGACAATGACATTTTTCTTTTTTTTAATATTATCCAATATAAATTGTTGTTCTTCACTTAATTGATTCATTTTAGAGAACTTGTGTAAATATATTTATACTAGTTATCATTTATTGATATTATTATTTTTTACCATCGCAAATTGCTATAAAGCGCCCGTAAAAATACTCATCCATAATCGTTCTAAAATATATCCGTTGGCACCACCCTGATCATCATCTCTTAGCAATTCACTCAATAAATCGGTGTATACTGAACGAGGATATGATTGTATAATTTCTTTGGAAACGGAGAACAATGCAGCATAAGAAAATGAAACAGTCGTTACTGGTTTTGTCATAGGAAATTGAGATCGTTGTAAATAACCATTCATTAAAGACATGGATTCGTATTCGGTTTTTTCATATTTTTTATAATAATATTTGTTCAAGTTCTCAATACCGATATCTAAAAACAGAGAACTTTTTAAATTTCCATCGACGGTGAGGACAAGATATTGTAAACCATAATCGGTGGTTTTTTGAAAAGTATGAATTAATTCAATGGGTGGAATATTACGAGATTTCATGTATTGAAGACCATAAGGTTGGAAATCTTTGTTTTGATAATAATTATCAATACCAAATAAAACCGTTTCATTATGTTCAAAGGGAGAACCTTGTAAAAATATGACTCTTTCTGTCAAATAATCATAATTTACGGTAATATGATAAAGATAAGTGTGTCCCTCCCTGCCAATATTGGATAAAGTATGTAAACGATCAAATACGGATGGATAAGGATCGCCTTTATTGTATATGACGGCAATATCATTATAAGGAATAAGCCAATGAATATCTTCGTTATATCTTGCAATGACTAATGTGACTTTTTCCGGATCAAATTTTTCACCAGTATAGGTAATATTATATCGATCTTTTTGTTTTTTATTGTTTCTGTTTTTACTAATTTTCCATTGAGTGAAAATGTTTTTGGAAGTATATAAAAATACAGATTGATCACGGTTGGGAGAACCTAGATATTGTGTAAAATTTGGACGATTGGATGCGATTTTTATGTAAAAATGATCGTTTTCTTTTTCTATGATCCATGATTGTAACTCGGATCTTACTTTTTTATTGGTAAAATAAACAATATTTTGATTTTCCATCACGGTTAGAAATGAATTGTTGTATATAATTTCTAAAGGTTGATTGAATGCAAAATTTGGAATATGAAATTTATTGGTTTGTAAATCAATTTGAAATAATTCATCCGACATTTACAATGTTTTGCTATATTGTTTTCCGCTAAAAAATTTATTATAAGAATGTAATAAATTTTTTGAAATTACAAAGTTACTATTGTAAAATCACTGTGTGAATTTACCAGTATGCACTTTGGTCTAAGAATTGTACTGCCATTGTGTTGGATAAAGCTAAGTTTCCTCCAATAGCTACATTTGCATTGAATGATGCATCTGTTATTGCTATTAATTTACTGTTGAATGTTGCTATTCCTCCTACATGTAATGTTGAGTTTAATGAAGCATCTGCGTTTGCAATTATTTTTCCACCGAATGAAGCATCGTTGAATACGGATAATTTATCAGAGATACCTACTGTACCACTAATATCTAATGCATAGTTAAAACCATTAGCTCCTTCTGTTGATTTGTTAATACCAACGGAGTGATTTTTACCTACTGTGAATACAGAGTCTGTTGTACTGTATCCGAAGGAAGCAATATCTTGTCCTGATTGGTATTGTTCAACAGTTAAAGCAGTTCTTGTTCCAGAGTTGGATACATCGAAAGCTTCTGTTACATTGACAATTGTGTTTGTTGTTGTCATTTGTCCAGTGACTGTGATGTTACCATCTACTGTTAATGATCCAGGAACATAGACTTGGCCGTTATTAGCTGATGATAAAACAAGGTTTCCTGATGTTGTGGAGATTCTGTTTGGTGTTGAGTATTGTGCATCGTGTAATGTAATAGCACCAACTGTTAATTTGGAGTTGAAGGAAGCATCTTGTGATACGAATAATTTTCCGTTGAATGATGCATCTGCTCCTACAAATAATCTTGAGTTTAAGGAAGCATCTTGTGATACTAATAATCTGGATTCTATTGTAGCGTCTTTTTTAACATCAATAGAACCATTGAATGTTACTGTTTGTGTAGCTTCACCCATTGCAATAACATCTGTTGCGGATGTACCGATTTGTGTGTTACCATGTATTGTTGTTGTTGTTGTTATTGTTGAACCTAAGTTGATTGCTGATGCTGCTATTGCTGATAAATTTGCACCTAATGTTGCATCACCTGCTACATGTAATGTAGAGTTTAAGGAAGCATCTTGTGCTACTATTAAACGAGCATCACCTATGATATCTTTTGATACATGTAATTGACCGTTCATGGATGAATCAGAAGCAACGAATAATTTTGCGTTTAATGAAGCATCTTGTGATATGAATAAACGAGCATCGCCTATGATATCTTTGGATACATGTAATTGACCATTTAATGAGGAATCAGAGGAAACGAATAATTTTGAGTTTAATGAAGCATCGCCTGCAATTAATAAACGAGCATCACCAACTATATCTTTTGTTACATGTATTTGTCCGTTTAAGGAAGCATCAGATGAAACGAATAATTTTCCGTTTAATGATGCATCAGATCCTACTAATAATTTTGCATTTAATGAAGCATCACCTGTTAATAATAAACGGTTGTTTAATACTGCATCACTGGTTACATTGATACCGTTGGATGCTGTTAATAATGAATCAACAACTAATCCTGATAAATCGTGTGCACCATTTGATCCAATGATTAATTTACCTACTGTTAATGTTCCTGTAACACTAGCATTACCGTTCATGGAAGCATCACCTGCAACTGCTAAGTTGGAGTTTAATGAAGCATCACCTGCAACGAATAATCTTGCATTTAAGGAAGCATCTTCGTTTACAATTAATTGATCTCCAATATATAAGTTTGCATGGAAGGATGCATCATGTGTTACGAAGACTCTTCCTTCTAAATATGAATCACCTTTTACATATAATTGAGCATTGATGATTTCGTTTTGGCCGACTGTTAAGTTACCGTCAATACCAACATTTGCTCTGAAGTATGCATTGTCCATGACATATAATTTACCACCGATGGTTGCTGAACCTGAGATGTTAGCACTTGCTTGTGTAGTTAAACCACTTGTGGTGTTACTTACGAATGTATGGAATTCGGATAAAGCGGTTTGTACATTTTCACTTAAATCGAATAAATAAGCTAAATTTCCGGTTGGGACTTGTACTGTATCACCAGATGAGTATATTGTACTAGCACCTGAGTTTGTTGATGCTGGGTTAATGACTTTTAAGTTTGTTGCGTCAATACCGAATGTGGAGGATGTTGTATCGGATGTTTTATAGAAGTTCATTGAGTTATCTGAACGAACCATAATACCTCCACCACTGATATCAAGGAAACCTTGTAAGTAACTTCTACGAAGTTTGTTAGCGTTAGCTGATTGATCAAACCACAAAGACATGATTATATATTTCCTGAATATTATATTATTTCTTAAAATTATAATTCATTTTTCCTAAATCTGTAGTTTGAAGTCTTGAAGAATTGGACGCATCGATTTTTCAAATTTTACACCTTTCGCATGAAAGATGCGAAAAGTTGAGAAAAGTTGAGAAAAGTTGTAAATAGTAGAAAGAATTTCATAAGAGCATTGATTATATGGAATTCTTTTGGAAGGTGGTTGTAAAAATATTTTAATTCGTAAATTGTGTAGCTAAAGTACTATTTCCATTTGCAGCAGTTGTTCCTTCATATCTCCAAAATGATATATATGGATTACCAAAGGAAGATACACTATAATTGGAAGCTGGAAAATATAAATAACCAGCATCTGAATCTAAAACCCATGCGTATGTTCCACCTTGTGTAAGTTTCGTAGCACCGGAAGGAATTGTTATACCATTTGCAGTGCTAATACTGTTTGTACTACTTAAATTGGTATGATTACCATTACCACAATAATATACAGTAATACCGTAAGAATTATTTGTTATATCATAATTAAAAGGTATTGCATTGGTTAATAAATTTACATTTGTTGCAGGATTTGCAAAACGGTAACTGAAACCACTAGTGACTTCTTGTAATTCTAATGTATAAAATGCAATCCATGAATAAGTAGCACTGACTTGTTTGTATGCATAATTAGATCCGCTGGAATTTGGAATAGGAGTTACAGTTACTAAATCACTGTATGCGGTTCCATTTGAACCATTATAACCTTTTGTTCCTGGTGCAAAAGCCGGAATAGATTGGGTATATACTTGACTTGATAATATATTTGGTCTAGCAGATCCTGGAGCTTCACCAGCATAAGTATTATTATTTGTATTTGCAGCTGGTGTTCCTAATGATTTTTTAAATAAATAATCTATTTCAAATGCAGTAAGTGCTGTATTATATAAATTTGTTGATTCTGTAGTCATTATATATTATACAGATATAGTATTTTAATTAAAAATAATCTAAATTATATTCGATAAATAAAATTTTAGTGGCTAAACTAGATGATTTCATAATAAAATATTGCATTCAGAATGTAATATTTTATAGATTATTCATTAGGAAACATAACATATATATCATAAAATTATGAAGATGATTGTGAAACTGTGATAGATGAAAATGAGCAACTTGCATTCATTGGTAATCCAATAATACAATACAAATAGGATGTAGTAGGTGAATAATTACCACTACTATTTGCTGGATTAATACACTTGAATGTTGTAGCATTTGAACTATATATTGAATTTACTGTATCAATACCTGTATAATTAACAGAACCACTAAAATTACTTGAACTAATTTGTGTGTATGAATTACTATTTATACTTTGGCCGGTTGTTTCATTACCACTTACCCATGGTGTAGTAACATAGGAACCAGAAGTATCTTGTATTTTATAGTAAAATTGTATATAATTTGTAGTAGAACCCGCATACATGGCATTATAACCTGGATTTGAACCTCTTGCTGTTCCATTGAATCCATTGACAGTAAATGTAAAATAGTTACTTGCTGTATTAATTTGCCAAGCAAATGCTGCATATCTATATCCAGAAGTCGAAATATTTGAATTTGAATAATTTAATGTATTTTGTGAAGCGCCATAATAATAGCCATTATAATTTTTATATGCGGTTGTTGATGTAGCGATTGTTTGATGTAAACCATTTGCTATTTGTAATTCATATCCATAACTTGAATTATCAGTAGGACTGGATGGATTAATTGCAGTGGCATGATTATAAATATTATTATAATTTTGTAAAGAACCATCTGCATAATTATTTGCATTTGAATATTGGTTTTTATAAATTGAATTTACATTTTTACCTGACCATATTTTTGCACCTATTTGATTATTGGTTGAATTTGGTATACTATTTGGTATTGTATTTATTAAAGCGTAAGATGGGTAATCGACAATGGCTTGTATGAAATATGGAGAACTTGTTGTTGAAGAACCAGAAATATTATATGCTGTTGCTGATAATGAAATACTTGTTGCATAATTTGTTGATAAAGGAACAGATAAACTTGTGTTATTTATGATAACTGGATAAGAAAGGTTTGGTGATTTTGAACTAGTAACATTTGTTAAAGTAGTTTCTGAACTTGGATTTGATGCTACACCAGTTCCTGCATTATATGAAACAATTTGATTCGTGTTGTAGAAATAATTTCCTACATTTGATGCTATGTTTGCATTAACACTTGCTGAAATAGTGTTACATACAACCCAAACACCAGATACTTGTATAGCGGATGTACCTTGTGTTGTTGCAATTGAGTTCAATGTGAATGAGTTAAAACTAGGGATTGAATTTTGTGATATATCATAATAGAATGAATATGATTGTGATGATGATCCAGATGATGTTGTGTTTGTTACTGTTGCTGTATATTGTGAATTACTATTGGATAATCCATTGAAAAAAGATGTTGTTAATTGTAAATTTGTTGTAGAATAATAGTAATAACCATCATTACCGGATCCTGAAGTGTATACATCCTTAGGATTGGATGGTGGTGTTAATGTTAATCCATTTAATCCGATTCCACTATAGGTTCCAGAATATCCAAAACCATAATATGTTAAAGTTGGACCACCTATTGTTGATCCACCACTAATGCTAGCACTTACCCAAGATAATATATTTGTACTTCCACCTAGAGTTCCACGGTTACTTTGTACATGTATAGGTGCAGTAAATGAGTTCGATGTTAAAGATGATGAAGATGTAATTAAATTGTATGCAGTTGAACCAGTAATAACTATTTTTGCAGAACTTACACTTGGCGTAAATGATAAAGATGATAAAGTTGTATAAGTTGAATTTGTAAAAGGTGATGTTGTTCCATAAGTTGTAGCTTGTGCACTATAATTACTATTGACTGTATTTTTTGCCGAAACACCAATAACATAAGTTGTATCTGGATATAAACTACTAATGGAAGTTGATGCTTGATCATTTGATGATAAAGAACTATTTGGCCCAGTTATTGTAGTAGTTGCTGGTGTGTTTGCTGAAATTGTAGTTAAAGTTGTAGTTAATCCAGATAATCCACCATATCGAATTGTATTGGAAAAAGGTTGATATGTTAATTGGTAAGCATTGACTGTATTGGTAGATGTTGGATTGGTTATATCACTGTAGGTTGGATCATAATAATTAACTGTAATAGAACCGGAAGATACATTTGATAAAGATAAATTACGAGGTGCGGATGGTATTCCAGCGGATATAAAACCATATGCTGTACTAGATGCTTGATTATAATTAATGTTACTATTTTGGTAGTAAACATTTAATGTAATGGAAGATGCGTTTGTTAAAGATTGTATAGTACTATCTGTATATAAATAAGCATTACGAGTAACACCTGGTGTGTCTCCTGGGAATTGAATGTTCGTTTTTAAACCACTATTTCCAAGAGAACCACTTGTTGTTTTTGCGAGTATAATACCTGTTATTGGAGCATTACTATTGACATTTGAATAATAACCGTTAGTTGCAACATTTGTATTTACATAACTTGTAGTTGTTAAAGCATTGATAATTGTTGTAGTAGAACCACCATTTGAGTAACTAACAGTTAATGAATTAATAACTGGAACAAAACCTAATGCACCTATATTATATTGTGTAGGATAAACCCAAGGAATATAAATATAAGTGGAGTTAACAGAGGTTGTTTTAAAAGTGACGGATGATGGAGGATTAATTAAATTGGATAAAAGCCATGAATCGTTTGTAGTAGAATTTGTCGATAATGTATACCCTTGATTTTTAACAAATGCAGTCGTTGCTACTTTGGTTGAATTATCAGTGGAAGATTGTGTGGTTGCAGTTAAAGCGCCAGTTACATTCAAGTTTCCATTAAAAGAAGCATCGGAACCGACATATAATCTGGAGTTCATAGAGGTATCACCAGTTAAAAATAAATTTCCATTTAATGACATGTCTTCTGCAACGATGAATTCATAACTAATGGTAGTAATGGTTTGTTTTGTCGTATAACTATTTACATATAAATTACCATTGACAGTTAAATCTTTACCA
>Ga0164296_1001583_pt1 | contig 23736 bp, 19 predicted proteins | sample GEODES057metaG_FD_113533 | JGI IMG/M metagenome (GOLD analysis project Ga0164296, IMG submission 113533) | Dystrophic lake water microbial communities from Trout Bog Lake, Wisconsin, USA - GEODES057 metaG | ecosystem: Environmental > Aquatic > Freshwater > Lake | place: USA: Trout Bog Lake...
CCCACAATCACCCGTTGTACATGCGAAGGGCTAAACCATGGCCTAGCGGCAGTTTTCGTTTCATTTTTGTTTCACGGTCGTCACTGACTCTGGGCCTTCTCTGCTTGAGCTTCAGCGGCAGCCTCGTTTGCAGTGACAGCAGCTGCGAATGTCTTCAGATCACCTGTGGCCTGGCTTGCACCAAGACAATCCTCCCGTCTTCCAACACGACACCTTCACAATCCAGGGCCCCGCCTTGTAACGCATCTCGTGCCGCCCACCCCGCCTTTGCGATGCTCATCAACAGCTTGCTCCTTGCATTTTCATCCCACAACAGCGGCTCGGAATCGTAGCGCACAACCTCACGCAATGGCTGTGGATCAACTGGAATGCTGTCGTACAATCCCGCACCTGCGAACCCTTCTAAGTCTTCACCGTTGCTGTCTGAGCGTGCAATCAGGTTCACTCCAGCGCCAGCTCTCGCCCAGAAAGCCTGCAACTTGGATGGAAGCGCATGAACATGAAGCTTTCTGGATTTCTCGTCACAACTGAACGATAATGCCCGGCCTGGGTAAGCACCGACGAGCGCCTCGCCCAAGCCGCAGACGATCTCTCCCAGCATTGTGCCCGCGTCGTGAGTCAGCGGATGTGTGGTGTGAAGGACGAACGCATACCTCGCTGCTGCCACCGGCTGGATCAAAACACCCATCGCCAGCGCTTCGTCGCTCACTTGCGCAGTGCGACGAGAAAGCCATGCGCGGTCTGCCCACTTGGATGCCCAGACTGCGCTGACTGCATCCCAGAGCGGCTCAAACGCAGCCTCGGATGAAGTCCACGCACCTGGTGTACACATGCCCGCTGCAGACGCCTTCGCCTCCAGCGCCGCCACCAGCTCCGGCGGAGCCAGCAGCTGCGTAGCCACAATTGAGCGCAGCTCCGCTAAAATCTCGGACGGCAAGCCTGAATGCGCAGCATCCGCTTTGGCTTGCAATGCAGCAAGCTTCCCAGCAACCTCAATGTTGTCCGCGTGCGCCAGCACACGCTCGAATGTTCCATACGGAAGCGCCACGCTAGGAGGCACGATGAGATCGGCGGCGCTGAGCGCGGCACGCAGGCCTGCGCAGCCTAGCGCCTTTCCGCCGACGCGGCCGGGCTTGAACTCAATCTCTCCTAGAGCCCACTCATCGCCAGAATTTGCCAAGCCCAGACCATCAGCCGCCTTGCGCTTCGCCTTCATCTTCGGCTTCGGAGTAGCAGCAGTGGCGGCGGTTGCGGTAATGGAACCATTGTCCTTGGCTGCCAGGACTCCATCATGGGCGTGGAACAACACATCGCCAGAAGGCGAGACGGAGAGATGAACATCCGAAGCACTGCCCGTAAAGCGCGCCTGCAGTGCATCGAACTCGGCGCCATCAAGGCAGCTTGCTAGGAGGACGCCTTGTGCTCGAGCGCGAAGCGCGACATGTGAAAGGACATCGACTGCGCTGCCAGTGATGACGGCGACGATGCCTTCCGGGATGTCTTCCAAGCCATTCAGGCGAGGACTGAGCACGACGGTTGGCTGTGGCACCGCATGGCCTTGTAGCTCCGACAGGGGACAACACAAAACGGCGCCGCTGACAGTGCCGCTGTTTGGTGGAACAGACGCGACGCTCCAAGAGCCAAGACCAGCGGTGTTGCGTAGGTGCGTGTCCGCTGCACGCAGCAGTGGCGCGAGAACAGCGAATGACGCGCCTCGGACAACCTCCTCGGCAAAGTTGGTGATGTACGCTTGATCAACCTTGCCTGCGTGTCCGATGCTCTCGGCAGCGCTGGTGACGTAGGCATTGATCCGATTCGACACCGCTTGCAGGCCCTGGCTCGTGAAATCGGCAGCAGCGGCGGCGGCGGAAGACCATGCAGGGCTCCATTTATCGGGCTTAGACTCGAGCGCGCGCCACAGCGCAGCTGCTGCATCCAGCTCCGGGTAGTCTCCACTGACAGCTGCATTGCGGACAGACAGCGTGATGAGCGCGATGAGGTCATCCTGGCTGAGCGCTGCCTTGTCTGTCCGCTCAACGAGCGTCCTGAAGTGATTCTCCAGCGCAATGTCAAGCATGACGATGTCCCGGCCTGCGCCTTGAGGGCGGCGCCAGTGAGGCTGCAGCTGACTTCGGATCTCCACAATCTTGCCTGGCGCCCACCAGGCGTCTCTGTTGGACAGCAGGTCGCCGATGGTCCAGCGCAGACCGTCATCCAGAGCACCTTGGGCAAACTGGAACGCAGTGTCCAGGTTTGCGCCGCCGTGAGTCACCTTAAGAGTGTGCAGATAACCCTGGAAGGCAGGGATGAGATGCGGCATGTGCAACGGGGGTCCACGGATTGGATGGTCCATGCTCTCGAGGTACGCGCGGCTGATGCGGTGAACGTCCCATGCGTAGCGGTAAAACTCGTCCAGACTGCCCGTGTGGAGGTAATGGAGGTACGATTCGCAAATGCCGATGTCATCAGGCCCAGTGTTGGTGTGCAGCTTCTGGTGCCACTCCTCAAGGAAGCGGTCTTCAATCCCTGGACGGTGCCCTTCGCGGATGCCGTTGCCACGCATGATGTGGAGGATGCCCATGCGGATGTCATCTCCATTGCCTCCGCCGCGAGGCAGGGTGCCAAGAGCCATTCGCGCAAACATGCGTGCATCTGCATCGACGCCTTTGCATGCCACATCGGTGAAGCGCTGCGCCGCCTGCTCCTGCACGTGCGCCGCATCTTTGCTCTGGTAATTGCTGTTCTTGTAGTTTGGCAGCAGCTTCAGATGTGCGTAGCGGAGCCAAGTGAACAGCGCGCCGCAAGCTGCGCCATCCGCCGCATCTGGAGCAGGTAGTAACTCCAAGCACAAACACAAACGATTGAATTGACTGAAGTTGCCCCAGGTTTCAGCCTCACACGCTCGACAGACGACACGGCCAGCTCCAGCTTCACTGCCACCTGCTTCAGCTCCGCCCAGCGGCACCGTGAAGTCCCCGCCGCCGGGTGCGTTGAACCAGTCGTTCCCACGCTTCAATACAAACGCAATCGGCAGGCAGTCTGAAGGCAGTGGGCCCAAAGACAGCGTGGAGCCCCTAAAGCCCGACTGGACTGCTCTTGCATCCACCTGCGTCGTCCAAGCAGGCCGGACGCTCTCAGGCGCCGCTTGCCAGCCGTCAGAGCCTCGGAGGCCCCAGTGAAGAGTGAGTGGCTGCAGTTCCGGAGACGCAGTGAGCGACACAGTGAAGTGCCCCGTGACCTGGTCCTTACTCGTGGTTACAGTCACCTTGCCGCCGCCAACCTCGTGCGTCTCCTCACGTATCTTCTTCGGGCCAGTAGCAGGCGCTGCCGGGGCGGTGCGGCGTCGGCGAGCTGGGGCGGGCGAGACGAGTGCAGAGCAGCAGGTCAGGCGCTGGGACCCTCCGTGACACGAGTTCTGGTTCGAGCGCGGGGCATTCACGCGGCAGGCACGCATGGAAAGACGCGAGGGTGCATGGGTGGGAGCACCGGTTGCGCGAGAGAAGCGCATGCGGGGAGCGGACAGGGCGGCAGTGGAATAAGGGGCCAGGCACGCTTTAGGGGTATTGAGAGCTCCAGCGGCAGGGAGTGGCCTAGACGCGTGTCAGCTCTATTTGGATGCCCGCATTCGCCACCTCGAGTCGGTAACACGTGTATTACAGCTGATCGGGCGCCAGCAATGTGTCACCGACGGTGCAGCACACCTTCCGCTGAAAGTTTCAGCGGAAGACTGCGGGGTTGGATGACACGCACATCTCTATGTCAACTTGTCGCGTGTTGCATCGATGCCAAGGTCACCCAAATCTTTGCGCATCGCAGCAAGCAGGCTAGTGCGCACCGTGGGCGCAATGGTAGGCAGGTACTCGCGCAGGCGGCGAATGCGCACATCGCGCAGGCTGGCGTCGAACAAGTCGACGGACCCAAAGTAGCCACCATTTGCGACGCGTTTATAGCGTCAGCTACGCACATGCTTGTGCGCATCGGCGCCGCAATCAGTGAAACACCAGGCGCAGAACGCAGCGCCGCAAAATTTGCGGGTCCAGCCCGGCGTAACCGCCTCGTCTGTTGCACAGCGCAGTGCAAAGCACCCGTTGAAGCCCATGAAAGCTGCGCCGCAACGCGGGCATTTGGGCGTCAGGATGTGCTCTTGCACATGTAGCCGCAATGCCTCGCCCTCTCCCGCAACAGCCTTGGCCTTGGCCAGCTCATTCTCCAGAGCAACACGCTGAGTATGCCAGTCCGCTTCCATGCGCTGCCGCTGCTCATCAAGCGCCGCCTTTTCCAGCGCCTCCAGCGCGGCTGCTGTCAGGCCGCGAGCAAGGGCAGCGCGGTCGTATGTAGGTGCGTCGCAAGGCGCGTCGCCTTTTCGCCCCGGGCATCGAAGACCCCCAGCGAGGTGGGGTCCCGCGTGGGAGACGGTCCAGTTTGAGAGACAGGTGTAGCAATAGAAGTGCGAGTTCTCAGCAGCGCCGCAGTCAAGTCCAGCGCTGGGCGCCATCTCATCATCCGTGCAAATGGCACACGTGCGCAGCTGGGATCGCGCTTGTAAGTCGGCTACATCCGCTGCAAGACGTGCTGCGCGCGCCTCAGCAGCGAGCTCTGCATCTGCGGCTGCGCGGGTTTCACGAAGGACATCATGCGCAGCTTCCAGGGCGGCTAGCTCACGCACGACAACAACCATCGTGGGGCGATGCTTGTAGACGCCACAGCAGCGTTCAGCAAGCGCCTCCAGTGTCGCCGCGACATCATCAGGCCAGCCTCCATCACGAAGCCGGGGATCACGCGCGGCTGACAGCACTTCCACTCCTGTTTGGAAGAATAGCACAGCCAGTGCGCCATGACCTGGTGGAGGAGGGGGCGCCATCGCGCTGAGCCGGCCAGTGAGTAGCTCCAGGAGCACGACGCCGAAAGAGAACACCTCGCTCTTCTCCGTGAATTCCCCGTTTCCCTCGTATGCGGGGGCAGCGATAGCCCTGGGTGCCGAAGAACACGCCGTAGCCAGGCGCTGCCACAGATGCGCCACCGCGGGTGAGCGCCGCCAAATCCTCCTCTGAGAACAGCTTGGAGAGGCCGCCGTCAATGAGCTTGGGCGTGTAGTCTGCCGTCAATGCGACATTTGCAGCTTTGACGTCACGATGGAATGCCGGCAGCGTCTGGCTACGATGAAGGAACGCAAGCGCGCGGGCAAGGCCAGCCGCAGCGCGTAGCCGCAGCCGCCAAGTCAATGCTGCTGCACGACTGCTGTCCTCGCCCGGCTTGAGATGCGAGTCCAATCCACCGCGCTCAGCAAGCTCGTAAAGCACACAACGAGGCTCCTGCCCATCGCCCTCCTCCATGTAGCCCAGCAAGCGGATAATATTTGGGTGGCGGTACCGCTCCAGAAGCTTGACTTCACGGTCTGCGCACCGCTGCGCATCAGGACCGCATGCTAGGTGCAGGCGCTTCACAGCAAACCGCACGCCCAGAGCAGCATCGACTGCTCTGTAAACTGTTCCAAAATTGCCAGCACCGATGACACGGCTCTGCGCGAAGCCGCCTGTGCAGCGCTCTACGTACACATGGCCAACCACCACGGGCGGCGCCATGGCTTGCTCATCCAACACTGCAGCTGTGAGGCCACGGTGTTTGGCAGCTTCAGCGGCTGCTGCGGCACGCTGCGCTTCTAAGACTTGCGCCTCGGCAGTGGCCAAAGCGGCGGCAAGGCGTGCTTCATTTTGCTGAGCCTCGTGGAATACTTGACGAGCAAGCTCAAGCGAGGTGGTGGCGGCTGTATGCAGCCTGCGCAAGCGCTCCAAGTCTGCCTCGCTGGCGACATAGCCGGAGTTCATACTGATGATCGCAGCATCTCGCAATGCATCCCGCGTTGCATCATCCTTTGCAAGATCCATCGCAGTTTCACCATCCTGTGTGTCACGCAAGCATCAGTTCATGTCGTGTAGAGAGTGGGCACGCAGCGCTATGCAACCCTGCTCAACGCACCTTGTTCTTTGCCTCCATGTTGGCGCCCTTCTCCACCAGGTAGCGGACAGCGTCCACGTGGCCTTCCTCAGCTGCACCATGGAGCGGCGTCCTTCCGCCCTGCGCACAAGCCAGTCAGGCAGGAGGCAACTACACGCAACTCTCTGCACCCGCTCACGCACGTCGTTCTTGGCATGGATGTTGGCGCCCTTCTCCACCAGGTACCGGAAAGCGTCCACGTGGCCGTTGTTAACTGCCCAATGAAGCGGCGTGCTTCCACTCTGCGCACAAAGTCAGTCATGCAGGAGGCAAGCACACGCAACGCTATGCAGCCCCGGTCACGCACCATGCTCGTGGCATTGACGTCGGCGCCCTTGTCCACCAGGTACCGGACAGCGTCCACGTGGCCATGATAAGCTGCCCAAAGGAGCGGCGTCTCTCGATACTGCGCACAAGCCAGTCAAGTTGGTGGCACTTGCAAGCAACTCTCCGCACCCCCAACACGCACCTCGTCCATGGCATGGATGTTGGCGCCCTTGCCAATCAGTTCACGCAGCTTCGGCACGTCACCGTCGCAGGCGGCAGCAATAAGCTCTTCGGCCATCTCTTCCGGAGCCTCTGTTTGGCAGCAACCCTTCCCCACTATTCCTCGACCAAGGTGTCAACATGGGGCGAGCGTGAGCCCATCCCCACACAGTTCTGCGCGCGAAGGGAGCGTCGCTTTCCCGAGCAGTTTTCGATCGACGTCGACGAAAACCGCCTTCGCTGCGCACTGCTCTTCCCTCCTCGCCAGCGCCCAGCACCGCTGTCCGCCAGGCTGCGCTAGCGTACCCAGTATACACTGCACGAAAAGGGGCAAGGAGGCAGTCCCTCAACACCACTTCGCTCAGCGCTAGCGCCATGGGCCTTTGCGCCTCCTGCTGCGGAGAAAGCGCTGAACAAAGACGCGCACGTGAAGAGGAGGAGGCTCGCGAGGCGGCAGAGGCGCGGCAGAGGGCTGCTGATGCTGCCCAAGCGCGGGCTGACAAGTTCGACAAGTCCGCTCTGGGGCGCGCCGCGAAAGCCGCTGCTGTGAAGCCCAGTTACGGGGCGACCGCGCAGGAGAGGCACGACGCGGCTGTTGTCGCGGGCTGGCAGAACTAAGCTTGTCTGGGCAGACAAGGACCTTTGTGTTGGACAGAGAACGCGCACGCGGTTGTATAAAAGCACAGAACTACTTCTCTCATTGTGGCGTGTCCAGCAGCGACAGCGGCAAATAACCGAACTGCCTGCGTTGTGGGCGGAGTTGTTAGCTCACGCTGAGGCTTGTCAGTTGTGGTGAGAGCCAGGTTCGCGCCTGAACACTCCGTCTGGCAGTCCAGGTGTGAACAGCACGCCCCGTGCATCCCCTGCGTAGCCACTGAGGAACGCGTCTCCAGAGGCGGAGTTGTACTTGATGAACACAGCGCTGCTCCATGGTGGGAGAGTCAGGTCAGGCGCTCTAGACCAGCGGGTGTCTGTCATCCGCACCCTTGGATGGTGTTTGGCACGCCGTTGGTGTCCATCCCGTGCAGCAGTCGCCGTGGAAGGCCCAGGCCAGTGGTCCACGCCTTCAAGGCCGCCACGCCTGCGGCGCTGTCTTCCGCGCACAAGCCTAACATGACACTGCCTGACCGAGCAGCCAGCGACACGCACGCAGCACGCAACGCAGGCGCAGTGCATTGAGTTGTTGGAAAAGCAGACCCCGCAGCCCCTGCAGCTGACTTGCTCGCTCGCTGAGCAGCCATCCACTCGGTGTCGTAGCGCCGCAGAAGCGTGTCAGCGTCTGACACCTGCGAGGATACCCCGGACGGAGTGTATGAGCGACGCAGGTCCGCGGTCAGCAAACACATGCATCAGTCCAACCACTTGCCTGTACTAGCGCGTCCCGTGACTGTCCAGGCGCGAGGAACCCCGAAGGCACTGCCTGTGTCGAGCCTGGTGCGGATGCAGCGCCAGTCACGCCTGCTGAAGCATTGAACGGGTCACTTGAAGCCCGGACAACACCCGCTGATGGTCTGCAAGACGGCCGAGAAGCGCGGCTACGTCCTTGGAGTACAGCATGGGGCGATTGCAGCTGGTGCGCGTGCATGCTTGATGAAATGCACGAAATCGGTTGCGCGACAGGGCGTACAGGGTGCCTATGGCGCAGTCGTTGCACAGGCCTCTCCTTCGTTCGCCAGTTCCGTATGTCTGCGCTGCCTGTGAGTCCGCCCGTGGTGTGCAGGCCAGCCCATGTTGCTGGCCGGCGGCGTCTGAGGCATGCGCCTGCGCGGTGTATGGCGTCGGAGGCGGCAACAGAGCACTCTGAGGTTAACAGCGCCCAGGAGCTGGACACTGGAAAGCAGGCGCTGCTCCGCTTGCTGGCCACCTTAGACAGGGGCTCAGCTGCTAGTGCGACCGACCGGAGTGCAGTCGACGACGCAGTTGCGGCAATAGAGCAGAAGGGCAGCAAAAACAGGGGCGAGGCCTCTTCGCTCGCAGACCGTCTGGCTGGCAAGTGGCGTCTGGCGTACAGCAGCACATTCGCAGGCGTCTCCGGTGGCTCCCAGGGGTTCACTGGCCCGCCAGGCGCTGGGACGCCGCTGCGCCTGGGCGCAGTTTACCAGCGCATTCAGCCGTTTAACAAACGCAGGCTGGACAACATCGTGGAACTGCGAGTGCCTGGCCTCTTGCCATTCAGCGGCAGCATTCCAGTCACTGCCTGCCTGTCGCATTCTCTCGAGTTCATCGGACCAGACACTGTGCGCATCGAGTTCCTCGACGTCACTTTCCGAGTTCAAGGCGTGCGTGGCTTGAGGCCAATCACGCTGCCCAGCCCTGTGCAAGCGCTGGGGTTGCAGGCAATCCTGCCTCTGCAGCTCCGGGGTGGCGAGTTCACGACGACGTACTGCGTTGCCGACTTCAGAGTGAGCCGCGGTGATCGTGGAGAGTTGAGGATCTTCACACGAGCTTAGAGACACGCGCGATGCCATTCACGTAGTTGATCAAGCATAGAGACAGCAAACTCTCCGTGATATCTCTGTGTGTCACACACAGTGTGTGCCCGCGCGACGTCAGCATTTTCGACACTGTTTGTGCGCCGTTCGCAGAGCCGCAGTCCCTTCCTCGCTCCTAGTCAGCGATGGAGCGGAACCACGGGTTGCTGGTTCCCAAGGTGCAGAAGAGCCACGATGAGGAGGTGCGTGGTCGGGCAGCACTGTCGGACTTGACAAGTAGTTGCCCGTCTGACGGCGCCGGCGCTGCGGCTCACCACAGACGAGCTCCCCCAGCCTGAAGGCCGTCTTGCCGCCGGCAATCGCGGGCCTGCTCTACACCGGCAGCCCCGGCGGCGACGCGCCTGCCTCTCGGCCAGAGCACGATGAGGACATGACCAGTGTGGGCGAGCGCAAGCACGCGCACGACGACGAGAGCGACGAGCCGGCAGCAGCGAAGGTGCGCCACACACAGCTCCCAGTCCCAGGGCAGCTGCGCGGCGGAATGCACCACCGGGAAGCTCTGCCAGCCGCTCGGTGTGCCCGGCACCGCCAAACGCAAGGGACCCTCCCAGAGGCGCCCCTAAGGCCGGAGAAAGCGCGCCAAACACCTTGGGCTGGCGCGCTTGCGCGCCGCTGCCACACCACGCCGGCTTCTTCGCCGTGCTCCGCGCAGCGGTGTGCGCTGGGGACCTCGGTTCCTCCAGGGGCACCACTGCCCGCCTTTTGGTTATGTTTTTCCTTCACACGCGGCGGCCGGGCACTGCGCGTAAAGCGCAGACGCACGCAGTGCACCCCACACGAGCCTGCACGTGTCGCGGCTCACACTTTTTTGCCCCGTTCTTGTTCGTCACGGACACAGGAGTCGCGTGGCGTGTGTAGCCCTGCCTGGTTTGGCGGATCTCCCGCTGCAGACGAGGGCAAAACGGCGGACGTGGTCACCATCGCCTCCCCCGCCGTGCCTGCTGCGCCGCCACCCACACCTGCTGGCGAGACGAACGGCAACGAGGCTGCACGGGAGACGTGCGCTGGTGGCACTTCCTCCAGCTTGTTGGACCAGCTCACGGCCAGCGTGAACACCCTGGTGTCTGGCGCAGGTAACCTGGGGATCGGCAGCGCGTTGAGTGACGCGTACGCAGCGCTGGCGGAGCGCCAGAGCGCGACGATGGCAAGCATTAGGTCGCTCACCTCCATGAGCGTTGGTTCAGTGCCAGCAGATGCGCCAACGACAGAGACTGCGGCTCCTGCTGCAGAGGGGGCCAAGCCCGCGGAGCAGAGCACAGGAGGAAGCGAGACGGCAGCGGCGCCGGCAGCGGTTCCGGCAGTGGCTGCTGAAGCACCACACAGCGAGGCGCCAGCCTTGGTGATGGAAACTGTGCCGTCTTCTGATGGCGATGCATCAGGGAACGGCAAGAGCGGCGCATCCGGTGCGGCGCTTGCTGCAGAGGGGCCTGCGATTCTGCACCCCCGGCCGCGGAGCAAGCCAGATCCCAAGGCATCAGATGCAGCCAAGGCTGCCGCCGCTGAGGGTGAGGAGGGCGCAGCGGCTGCTGATAATAAGGAGGCTGATGAAGAGAAGAAGGAGGATGGTGAGGAAGGCGATGTGGCGGTGAAGAGCGAGGAGGCGAAGGAGGCGGAAGCAAAGCCTGTTGAGGCGGCTGAGAAGGCTGAGGAGGGCAAAGTCGGCAATGGCACAGGCCACGCGGAGGCCGCTGCTGAGGCGCCGGCAGCAGCAGAGGAGAAGAAGCCGGCTGAGGAGCATGGCGCAGCGGCGGAGAAGGAGGAGTCTGCGAGTGCCGTGGATGATGACAAGGCAGTTGAGGAAGCCCTTGCAGCTGCACGTGCAGCTGCTGCAGTGGCGGCTGAGGCCAAGGAGCAGGCGGCTCAGCAAGCAGCAGCTGCGGCTGAGGCGGCGAAGGCGGCTGAGGAGGCATTGAATCACGCAGAGGCTGTTGTTAGTGGGTCTTCTGTGGTGACGGGGGAGACGAGCGCGACCAAGGAGGTTGCTGAACCCGCGCATTGATATGACATGCACGTCACGTTATTTGTGTGTGTGCGTCGCAAAAGGGGCCAAGAGCTGTCACCTCCCAGGTGGACTCTGTGCTGTTGTTTCCCCGGATTCCCCGTCCCCACCAACGCCAGCGACGGCGCCGTCCGCTTTCCAGACGAGGAGCGCGTCGATTAAGCGCTTCGCCTCCTCTGGACCGCCCTTGCAGACAGCCCCGTGTGAAGCCAGCAACCTGACCAGTGCGGCACGGTCGTGACCCAGCCTCGTGTCTAGCCAGCGGCGGAGAGCAGCTGCCTGGCGCTGCTGGAGCTCTTCCTTGTCACGTGGAAGGCCATCCTGAACACAACACGGGGGTAAGAATAGGTGCTGACTATGGCCCGACATGCTCTCTCTCTCTCTCTGAGTGCGCGCACTGCGACACACCTGCTCTACTTCGCGTGCTTTCTGACTACTATCTGCGTCTGTGCTGAAGCTGGTATAGAAAGGCACCGTTAGATAAATGTACACGGGAAGAGTGGAGGTCAGACAAACACTTTGACGCACCCAGCCTGACTGGCTCGCGCAACAACCTGTCTCACGCTCGGCCATTGCCGGCACACGTGCCTTGTCTTTGCGAGGTGATGCCACATCCGACGGAGCGCTGGCCTAATTCTCTTGCATACATCATCATCTATCTATCTCTAGTCCTATTTCGGCGGCGGCACCACGAATAGCTGCTCCAGCACCGCCGGGAGCTCGTGCAGGCCATCCACCTGCGCATGGGGTGTCCGCTCTGGATGTTCCGCCGCTTTGGCGGCAGCTCCCGTCCCATGCCGCCCAGTACTCCCCGCAATCAACACGGTCATGAACCCCGCGCGTCGACCAGCTACAACATCATCGCGCGGACTGTCTCCAATCATGACGCACTCAGATGGTGCCACCCCCCAGCTCTCAGCACAGTGCAGCAACGCAGCCGGGTGTGGCTTCGACGGCAACCCTTGATCCCTGCTCACGGCGGGCTTGAATGGCGGCAGTGGCGACCAGTGGATAGTGTGCAAGTGCGCGACGCTGGCTGCCGTGTTCCTCGTCACAAGACCAAGCGGCAAGCCTCGTGCACTGCACCAGTGGCCCAACTCAACAGCGCCAGGCAGCAGCGCCATGGTTTTCAGCGCGTCCCGCTCGATCTCTTCGATCACAGCGTGTGCGTCTGCCCGCTTCGCAGGGTCTGGCCAGCTCGCAATAACTTGCAGGACGTCCTGCGACTTGTCGACGCCACAGCGAGCGTACATGGCTGTGAAATCGAGCGTGCTCTGGACAAGTGTGCCGTCCATGTCACACACGACGCCTCGAAGTGGCGGTTTGCTCGCCATTGCAGTTGCGAGCGATCGCGGAGCAGTGGCGCGGTGGACCAGATCTGGCAAGGATGACCGCAGAACGCGCATGCGGCAACGGCGTGCGGTACCAGGTACTCAATACTCTATCGCTCCAGCGAAGAGAGGCGCGCTCTGCGCTGCGATTGCGTCATCAAAAGCTTGGCGCTCTTCGTCAACGTGATAGCGGATGGGAAACTCGAATGCGAAGAAAGCTGGCGGCGGGACAAAGAGCAGCAGTAGCAACGGCAATAGTAGACGCAGCGCTGCCGCCGTTCCCGAAGCAGCAGATGGTGAGTTCTGTTCACCGACCTCTCGTGTCCCTTGCTTGCGCTGACTTGTGCGTTTCCACCTCGTAGTTCGCATCACAGAGGCTGACAAAGCCGTCCTATCGTTGAAAACGCAGCGGCGGAAGCTGACCGCGTACCAGGCCCAGCTGGAGGCGTCTATGTGCAGAGACACGGAGACTGCGAAGCAGTTGCTGGCCTCTGGGCGCCGCGACCGCGCGTTACTTGCGTTGCGGAAGCGTGCGAGCACGCAGCAGGTGCTTGCCCGTGTGGACGGCTGGCTGCTGAAAGTAGAGCAGACGCTGTGTAGCTTGGATAGCGCCGCAAGGACGCAGGCGTTGGTGGCTGCCATGCGGAGTGGCGCAGATGTGTTGAAAGAGATTAGCGCAGCGTGCACGCTTGCGGATGTGGACGCATTGCTGGATGATACTGCAGAAGGGGTCGAGGCCGCGCAGAAGTTGCAGAGCGCGCTTGCTGGTGGCAACGTGATGACGGAGGAGGCGGATGCGGAGGCGCAGTATGAGTTGAATATGCTGGAAGAGCAGATGACCGCGGCGGCGGCTGTGGTAGCGCCGCCAGGGGGCCAGGATGTGGGGACAGGGTCTGCAACGACAGAAGCAGAGGAGGCGATGCCGGCAGTGCCGATGGCAAGGGTTCACATACCCGTAGCCGCGGTGGAAGAACAGGCTCTACCTGCATGATGTACACATCATCTGCGCGCAGTTTCGCATACAAAAAAGCAAAAAGCACGCTGCCGACAACTGCAGTGTCTCTGCGCCAAAACGCATTTTGTCTTGAGTCGCCAGTGGGAGCGGCTCTGCATTTCGGGGCATACGCGCAGCTGTAGAGCAGTTACCCGCCATGTCGCGAGCAAACTCGGCGCTAGGTGGTGCGTTTTCAGTCAGATCACGCCTAGTTGGTGTTGTTGCACGTGCTCAAAGCAGGCGGCTCGCTGCCATATGGCTGCACACGCGCTGTCGCTGCTCAACTGCATACGCGCTGGTCCCAAGCCGCGAGCACTGCGCCCGGTGTTCACTGTCGAAGGCGGGTGGGGCAGTCTGGGGTCCGCTACCTTGTTTTGCAAACCTCCCACGAAGCGCACTCACACGCGTATGTCTAACACACTCGTGCATTGTGTCACTGCAGACGGGTTGCAGTCACGTGTTGGACGCAGCCGCGAGTTGCCGCCGTCGCGGGTGCGTCCACAGGGCTGCTTTGGCTGGCACTGTGTGTTATTCCCCCAAGGACACGGAGCGCGCGCTGACACCACGTGCACTCACACGCACGTATTGCAGGCGTCACAACGCTTCTCGGCGCTCTTCGACGGCGCGCTCGCTGAAGTTGAAGCACCGTCACGGACTGGAACGCCCGCTACTCCTCTGCCTGGCTCGTCAGCGAGCCTTTTCCCTGTGCTTGCACCACGGCCACGGTCCGGCACACCTGGAGGGACGCAAGATTTCGACCGCCAAGTCGCTGCTATGAACGGCGTGCCGTTTGATGAGCAGGGTGGCAGGGGCAGTAGGCAAGGCGTGTCGCCTGCTGGAGGGCGCCCCAACGGAGTGCTCACGACACCAGCGCCCCGCATGGGGGAGACGCCACTTGGTGGAGGAGACCAAGATGGCGGCGATACCGCGTCTGTGTTCACCAGGTCTGCTGCTCGTGTTCCACCCAAGCCAAAGGTTTCGGTGACTCCCCGGCGTGCTATCAGCGGCGCTTCCGCTGCATCTGGCGATACATTGTCTGCATCCGGCCAGATGGATGGTGGCAGTGGCAGTCACTCAGCATCGCAATCGTCTGGCAGTGTGGCTCAGGTTTCTCAGGCTGCGCCCCTGGCTGCTATTGCCACCGCTGTTGCGGATAGGCATGATGTGTGGAGCACGTGGATGGAGACGCGTGTGCGTGATGGAGCACGACACAGCTGCGCGCCGGTGCTCAGCACGGTTCCTGCAGGCTCCTCTCTCGCAAACTTCAGCGCAACTGCGAGTGAGATGATCGACGCTGCCCTCGCACATGCAGCACAAGACCAGCGGAATGCGGTGGATGCAGTTGCGCGCCTCGTTAAACGTGCAGCTGTTGGCGCACGACCTGCTGACAATAGTGTGGCTGCCTTATCGTTCTTGCCGCCTGGGACCAACATGATGGCCGCCACTGCCGCATCTTTGCGCCCGCCGTCACTAGGCGCCGGTGTGTGGGCAAATCCGTTCAGCCCTCGTGCGGACGGTGGAGCCTCTGGCGTGCCGGGAATGCTCGCTGGCCTTCAGCAGCTGGTCGCCCAAGCGCGTTCTGCGGCAGCGCATGCCATGACAGCCAGCATGTCCGCTGTCGTGCCGTCGGGTGATAAATCAGGCGTGCTCGCTGAGCAACGCGCCAAGTTGGCGGACATGGAGCGTCAATTGGCAGATGCGGAAGAGCGACTGCATGTGTTGAACAGCAAAGTGTCCGGCCAAGCGCCGCGCTCCGGTGAAGACATGGGTGATGGCGCGCAGCAGCCGTATGAAGGCTTGTCAATGACGCCGATGCCGCCGAGCATGGCGAGCACGCCTGCCCACAGTGGAGTGGCTCCGTGGAGTGAGCCGTTCGTGTTGGGTGGCGCCTCGTTCCCTGGTGATATGAACAATGATGCAGCTGTAGCCATGTGGACAGATGATGGTGGCGCGGAAACTGACGGCGCAGGCGAGGCAGCTAGTGCCCCTGCTCGTGAGTGGACCATGGCTGACGCCGCAGTCATGGACGCGGCGCATGCGGCTGTGAGTGAAGCTAACTATGAAGCTGCGGCGGCGGTGCAAGCAGCGTTGGCATTACATGCGCCTACACCAGCGCCGCCATCAACGCGCGCAAACAGCCGGGCGAGTACTATGTCTACGGGTTGGCATGCGACGGCCTCTGCACGGAGCGGCCGCATTCCTCTTACAGGAGAGCAGTATCGCCGTCTGGGTGTCATTTCTTCCGGAGTGGTTGCGCCACTCACGCCAGAGGCTCGTCGTGCTCGCATGGCTCAGCTTCAGACGAGGAAGCAGCAATTGCAAGCTGCGGCTGCTGTGGCAGCTGCGAAAGCAGCAGTGGATGCGTCCACCTCTGCACTTGTACCGCCGATGATGGGCTTGCTTTCTGCATCACTAGGTGACCCCTCTGCCGCTGATGCCGTCCATCCCGATGACATTCTGCGCGCCGCTCGCGCTGAAGCCGCGATGGCATCGCGCCACCACGGCGGCGCTGCAGTCATGCAGCCCGCATTCCGCCAGGCTGCGCAAACCGCCTCGATGGAAGCAGCGCTGGCATCGGCGGCAGCTGCACAGGGAGCCCGCGTGCGTGCCTTGCTGTCTGTCCCGATGCCAGCGACGCCCAAAGGTGCGGCTGAAGGCGAGGATGCGCAAGAGCAGCATGATCGTGGTCATGAGGGTCACGCCATGGCGCCCGGCTCAGCAAACTGGGCAACAGGGGAGACTGCAGCTGGTGGCGCTCCAACGCCGGGCACGCCCAGCAGACGTGCGCCGTCATTCGACGCCAACGTCGTGCTCCTTCCCAGACATCGCAGCCGCTCTCCCGTCCGCGGGGAGAGCGCCGAAAGCCCCAAGGCTGCACAGTTGCCGCCCGTGGCACAGCCCCAGCAGCAGCACATGCAAATCAAGCGTGCTGTGTACGGTGGTGCACCACAAGCACGCAAATCAGTGCGTTTCGTGCCGTCAAGCGCGCCTCTCGGCGCAGCTGGTGCTGCAGGCATGCACCGCAACGAGCCACTGTCCATGGCCAGTCAGTCCGTGTTCGATGCCGCTGAGCGTGCGCGCATGGAGGCGGAGGAAGAAGCAGTGCAGCTCGCTGCTCAAGTGCATGCCGATGTGGTCGCCATCAGTCAGTTGGCTGCACACATGATGGCCAGCATAGCGAACGTCATGCCTGCTGCAGCTGGCGTCATCCAAGACAGCGGAGATACAGTCGTGCCAGTTGCAGTCCAGCTGACGAGTGATGAGGAGCGGATACGATTGGAAGAGCAAGCAGCTCTGGACGAGCTCGCCAGCACGGTGCCTGACGGTGGCTCTTCTCTTCCAGCCGATGATGCCGACCTCAAGAGCCGCGTGTCGGCCGCGATGGGGACGATGACTGTGCTTGATGTGCGCGGCGCGCAGGGAGTCACACCAGATGGCGTGATAACAGCGTGCGAGGTCAATCCCGCCTTGACCCGGCTACACGCGTCTGCGATTCACGGCGACGGGTTCTCGCTGGATCAGGTGGATGTGCTGTACACACGCTTGTGGGCACCTCAGCTGGTGGAAGTGGATCTCCGTGCGTCGGTGGGCGAGGTTCAGCATTTAGTGCAGGCCCTGTCTCAACACCGGGGCCTCCGGATCGGCAGTCTCACACTGACTGGCGGCACATTGCGCGCGGATGCAGTCCGCGCGCTTGCAGCAGCCGTAGCTGCAACGCCTGGCGGATGCGCAGCGCTGCGCTTGCCGCAGTGCTTCCTCGCCACTGACGCACTGGCGGAGCTGCTCACACAGCTGCCGCCATGCGTGACTGCACTCGACTTGCGTGGCAATGCCCTCGCATCTGGCGGAGCTGCTCTCGTCAGCGGCTTCCTTGCACGTGCACGCGGTGCAGGTGGCGCACTTGCCGGCGGCCCCAATCTGCGCTCTCTCGTTCTTGACGACAATGCATTCACCGACGCTGATGTCGCATTGCTCGCTCACGGCTGCGCAGCTGCCTCTGGCCTGGATTCACTCAGCTTGCGGGATTGCAGGCTGGGGCCTGCTGCAGCCCGGCATCTGGGGCGGTGCTTCAGCGATACTCCAGGCGTCGGCCTCCAATCGCTGGATGTGAGCCGCAACCCGCTGGGTGATGACGGCATCTCTGCGTTGGCAGCATGTTTCCGCGTCGGCTCCGCAGCCGCGCGGGGCATCCACACGCTGAAGGTTGCGCACACGGGATGCACTGCTCAGGGAGTGCGCAGTCTGTCCGCTTGCTTGCGCGGTAATTCTACCCTTGCAGTACTGGATGTGAGTCACAACGCATTGGGTGATGCCGGTGCTCGCGTGCTCGCCACTCTGCTGGGTGGTCGTGGCGCAAATGCAGCTCGCGGGTTGGTCACAATCAACATGTCGCATTGCGGCGTCGGTGAGCTTGGCGCATTGGAGATGGGACATGCGCTGACAGCTGCGGGTGTCAGATGCAGTTTGCGCCAGCTCGTGCTGACTGGCAATGAGGGCATCACACTAGATGTCCTTGCGGAGACCAACTTGCCGTCGACGTTGAGGGTTGTCCTGTGAGCCATGTCATAATATACAGACGTATCAATCCGCGCCGTTGCAACGCAGCACTAGTCCAGTTTCTGACCTGCTGGCCAGGACCGCTTCCTGCATGCGTTTCCAAACATCTCCAGGCACGCCGTTGCGGCTGACATCCAGCACCTGCAACTTGGACGCCACATCGCGCAACATGTCAACCATGGCTGGGCTCCCCAGGCTTGCACCCAGCGCGTTGAGGCTCACATCAACATGATGTAAGGCTCCGCCACTGCTGCAATTTGCGCGCAAACCTGCAGCTAAATGCCTCACTGCCCCAGCATCCATGCCGCATTGCCGCATGTCTAGGCGCTGCAGGCACGTGTTGACGGCTAGAGCGTCACATAGGAGGCGGCACCCAGGAGTGCCCAGCGCTGGGTTGTCACTCACATCCAGCCGGGTCAGCTGGCATTCCGCATGTGCCAGCGCTGCGCTTAGCGAGTGAGCTGACGCTTGAGCTAAGCCGCAGGTCGCTAGACTGAGACATCTCAAGCGCGGGCACTGCAAGATTGCATTCGCAAGCGCGCCAGCGGTGTCGCCGAAGTCGTTGTTGTTCAGGATGAGAACCTGGAGTCCATGGCCGTCACAATTTCGTGTCTGCTGCATCAACGCATCGCTGAGCTGTGACAGCGCGGTTCCACGTAGGTGGCACTGCACGAGAGCAAGAGAGCTCAATCTTGAATTTTGCAATGCCGCCAAGAAGCTCGCCCATTGCCGTGGATCTGCAGCCAAGCTCGGGCATCGAGCTACACACAGCGTGCGAAGATTGCTACAATGTCGAAGAACAACCGCCAGGCAGCGTGGTAGAAGCGGCACTGCGCCTGTAGGTTGGATACCGACATCAGTGACGCTAATTGCGGCCAGCTTCAATCTCTTGTCCAAATCCTCTGCTAAGCTCAGCAGCGCGCTGTGACAGCCATCTGCCCCTGCTATTGTTTCGCCGTTTCGTGGAGCGCACGACAGTTCGGCAGCCCAGTCCTGCAACTGTGCAGGGACTCGCCAGTTCTTCACTTCCTGCAACACAGGTGCACGAGTCCGCGCAGTCGCCATGATGGGCGCTGGTGGCGCCACGAGCAGCGGCGTTCGCTCTCCACCGACATTACTAGTTGCCCCTCTTTCTATCCCCACTGCTCCTCGCCAATTCAACCGCGTCTGAAGCATTGCGCAGCAGCGGAATAGAGAGGCTGACCGAGCCAGCAGCTCTGGTGGCCCCGCGTCGTCCTCAAAGTCAGCCTCGTTGTCGAACGCGTCCTGACCTGCGGCGTTGTCGCCCTCGTCGACGCCCTCATGCAAGAATGCAGCTGCGAACGCCTCTGGCGTGAGCTTTGCCCGGCCTGACGAAGTGTCAACGCCAGCATGGCGCATACCACGCGCTTGTGGCGAAGCGCAAGCACCTCCCGCCCACAGCCCCGCCTCCGCCAGCGGCCAATTCCTTCGCAGGGAGGCTTTGCACACGCTCCAGTAGAGCTGGTGAGCACGCGCGCGTGCTTGCAGCGACTCCTCAGCGCACTGCGCGCGACGCAGCTGAGCGAGAGAGAGAGATGAGCGACCCGAACGCGTGGGACGCGTTCATGGCTGGTGCGTCCACTCACACCCACGCGGAACGGAAGTGGAAAGCCAGTGCCAGCTGCGGAAACGCGCCAGCCTGTAGGGGCGCGTCGCTGTCCCACTAGCGGGTCAGGTCGCAATGCCTGCCCCACTTGCAATCTCCTGTGACACACGCGCCCCTACACTTGCGGTTCCTGAATCACACGTCTGCACACACACAGGCATCGGTCTCGCGTCTGCGCCACCCGCAGCTGGCGCGTCTGCACGTGGTGGAACTAGCTCAGGCGCTGCAGGATCGACTGGAGCCTCGTCCGCGACTGCTCCGCCACGCAGCTCGCCATACATGTCCTTCCGGCCGGCCAGTGGGAGCACATACACACGTGACTCAGCCGCTGCAGCTGAGGCCTCCAGGTTTCGATACGAGGACGACCAGGGAACTCACTTCGAGTACACCCCTGCCTACGACGCCGCGTCCGAAGGAGGCGCAACTGCAGCAGACGCGCGCGCTGGTTTCACGGCTGGGTATTACAGCGTCCCAGACGCGGAGTTGTTGCGTCGAGCGCAAGAGGAAGCAGCGGGCCCTGCTGTGAAAGGCCCCAGGCTGCGCGTCCGAGATTTCCCGCAAGCGTGGCACAAAATCGACGATGCGGAGGGCCATGCAGCTGCTACGCGCGCCAGCGTCGCTGCAGCTGGGTTCGCGTATAGCGGCGGCGGCACCGCAAGTGGGTCAGCTCCTCGCTCAGGGGAAGACTGGAGCCGTGACGATACATACGGCTCCGCCTCCTTCGATGATGATGACACAGCCCTGCGTCGTGAAGCTGCTCGGCGGAGAGCTGAAGCTGACTGGCGGAAGCATCAGCAGGAGGCTCAACGCGCGAGCGAATCAGAAGCTGCTGAGGCTGCATCGAAGGCTGAAGCGGATAGAGCAGCACAGGAGGCTGAAGATCTAGCGTACGCCATGGCATTGAGCGCATCTCAGTCTTCGGATGACCCCGACGCGCGCTTGCTGGCCGAGCTGGAGCTCGCGGAGGCGAAGAAGGGGAGTGCAAATAGACAACGCACCGCAAGCAGCGGTAATCCCGCCGCAAGCGATGCTTACCAATCTGCTGGTGATGCAAGCAACGGCGGTGGGGGCAGTAATGGTGGTGCTGGAGGCGCTCCAGCCCCTGCTGGTGACAAGGTGCTTGGCCGGAGTAAAGGTCAAGCTCTGGCTGCGCGCTACTGGATCAGCCTGTGTTTGGATGGCGAGGAGGAATTAGACGCCTCTTGTGATGGCTTCTACGATCTCTGGGGCGATTTCAGCGAGCTTGAAGACGCAGAAGGTGGCCGCTGCCCATCTCTGAAGGCACTGCTCAGTGCCCCAGGCAAGAGCCCAGGCACCGGCGCGCCGCGTGAGGCGCTGCTGATTGACCGCCGCACCGACGCCCTGCTTGCGGAGCGATGCCGCCTCCTTGCGGATGATGTAGCGACAAACAACGCACTGGCGCGCTCTCCAGAAGCACGAGCGGCCTACCTCGGCCGCTACGTCGCAAACGCCCTCGGCGGCGCAGTTGGTGGCGAGGCCGATACCATAGCACTAGCTACATCATGGAGCGAAGCTGCAAACACACTGCGTGCAGCTGCCCGCAGCTGTGTGCTCCGCCTGGGCGACCTGCCTGTCGGCTTGCCCCGCCACAGAGCACTCCTGTTCAAAGTCCTTTCTCCGCTGCTCCATCTCAAGTGCAGACTCGTGCGTGGCGCCTACTACTGCGATGGCGATGACTCCTGTGCGCGGGTCATCCTGTTGACGGACGAGGGGTACGAGTACGATGTGGACCTCATGCTCAGCCCGGGTAAGTTAACAGCCCCGCCGGGGTTCGTGCCGCCCACGCCAGCTGCCGACGCTTCGACAAGGGAAGGCGCCCGCGCAGCGGAGGGCTTGCCCAAAGAAACGCCAGAGATGTCAGGAGCAGCAGAACAGAAGGCGGGTACTACCTCGACGACATCTAGTGCAGCTGGCGGGAATCGCTTTAGACGGCCAGGCGCACCGTCTGGAGCAGCAGCTGCCGCTGGGGGAGCGGATACGCAGCCGCGCGGAGCAGCCACGCCGCCACGACCTGCAGCTGCCGCCACACCTCCTGGTGATACTGGCGCCATGTCTGATGAGGATGTGACGGAGGAGGATGTTACCGTCGCTGAGCTGATGTCTGCATACGGGTGTACTGCAGAGCTGGCATTCGAGGCGCTCATGCAGGCTGACTACCACTTGCAGCGCGCACATTTGCTATGCCAAGGCGCCGCGATTCTGGGCGCCACTGTCCGGGAGGTGTATGACCTGCTTGTACTCAGCGGATGGAACCTCGAGAAGGCGGTGCAGACGCACATGGATGTCATGGAGGAGGCCCGGCGGGGACCATCGCCTTCGGCACAGAAGACTCAGCAGCGCAGCACGCCACCGCGGCCAGCTTCAGGGCCATCATCATGGTCAGGACCGCCGCCAGGGTCGGCGACAGGTACATCCCATCACGTGCCGCCTCGCAAGCAGCCCCAGGGAAGCAAGCCTGATACTCCTGCAATGCCGGCTACAGCGTCCATGGATCCCACTGCGCGTGCCAAGACGCAAGCCCGCTTATCAGAGCTGCGTGCCGCAGCGGCGGCGGCGGCGAAGGATGCCACCAGCGCGGATGTTGTCCGCAAAGCCTTCCACAACGAATGGGATCGCAAGGTTGCAGGGCTCGATCTGCCTGGTGTCTTGCGTGCATTCGGCGTCGCCATCCCGCGTCCGGACGGCGCTGCGGCTGCCGGTGCGCGGCCAAGCTCGGCGGCGGTGCGCAAGGCGTACCGGGAGGCCATGCTGAGATTCCATCCCGACCGGCAACGTGATGCTAGTCTCGCGGACCGCGTGCGTGCAGAAGAGACGTTCAAGATTATCCAGACGGCGGCATCCAACTACGCCGCGTGAGCGCCTACGGGAGCAATAATAAGGGAGGTGTTGAACCAAAGAAATCCGCGTCCTTCGGCGATTCGGTTCCGTCTAAAGTTCCCAAGTCAAGATGCTGCCTCGTGAGATCGCGGTTCGTGCTAAGACTGCCTCTGCTAGCAGTCCAGACCTGCCGGCACACGTTATTTTCCTCGTGCTTACCTTTTTGGTGGGCGACTTAGCGTCTCTCTGCGCTGCTACCTGCATCAATCGCTCCTGGCGCAAAGTCGCTAAGCGCAAATTTCTGTGGCGCAATCTGGACTTCAGCGATCAACTCGAGATTGCATCCCGCCTGACGGATAAACACCTCAAGACGCTGGTTCGACGCGCAGGCGACAAGCTCGTATGTCTTAACCTCGTACTCGAAGACCGTCGCGAGCACATAGACAATGTCACCCTGAAGGGCGTTTTCAAGGCGCTGAGCAAGGCACCGCTTTTGGACAAACTCGGTGTTCGCGGCCTACGGTATGATCACGTGCTCGATCATCAATCCTTGACGCGACACGACAAGCTTCGCGAACTTGTTCGCCCAGGCGTTGGGCTTCTGGACGCATGGCGGTCAGAGTCGGATGGCCGTATCGAGCTTTGCGATGCTGAAATTGATGGCGCAACATGCAGTCGTATATGCGGCATTGGTGACAAATTGTGCGAGGAATGCCGTATCTACCGTTGCCGCCAGTGTCGTGATATTGCAGAAGCGAAGCGCGTGCCGCCGTGCAATCATCTCTGTGACAGCTGTTTGCAATTTGTTGGAACAAGAAGATTCGTTTTTCCAGTGCGCGGACGAAAACTGCGCTGTGAGCGCGGTCAACGGCCATTGTTTCCGATGTGCAAATCCATGCACAGCATGCGAGTCGCTATGGTGTACGAATTGCGCCAGCAAGGACACCGTTATTATGATTTGCCGCGGCACTACTACTATTGCCAGAAAGGCAATGAAGAAATGTACTGCATCAGCTGCATCTACCCCTTGGCATTCCGCCGCAACAAAGAGCGCTTGCTAATTTTCTGTGAGGGCTGTGAGGACATGGTTTGTCCCCAGTGTATGGACCAGAAGAAAGAAGGAAGCACTTGCGTTGTGTGCTGCAATGAGTTTTGCGAGACCTGTCGGGAGAACGGGACGCTCACTCTCTTCAAGGGCGACTGGATCTGCAAGGCATGTGCCGCAAGCTACTGATGTCATTGCTGTGTGCTATGTGCACTTGGACGCAGGACGGACCTTTGCCAAGCCGAAGGCTTCGACGTAGCGGTAGCTTACCAACCAGACAGTACAAAGAGCCGGCCTCCGCCGCGCCGTGTCCTCTTGTCTTAGCTGTCCTGTTTGTGGAGGTCTTGTCGCACGCCTCTGCGCAGCGCGCAAG
>Ga0164296_1001585_pt1 | contig 23717 bp, 23 predicted proteins | sample GEODES057metaG_FD_113533 | JGI IMG/M metagenome (GOLD analysis project Ga0164296, IMG submission 113533) | Dystrophic lake water microbial communities from Trout Bog Lake, Wisconsin, USA - GEODES057 metaG | ecosystem: Environmental > Aquatic > Freshwater > Lake | place: USA: Trout Bog Lake...
CCGATGGAGGCCACCACGGCCCAGACCTTGTCTTCCCGATACGTGCTGAGGTTCACCGGATCAGCCATGCCCGAAAGGCTGGCGCGGTCGGCGTGCGTTGGCAAGATTTTTTGCACGCAGGTCACGACGGCGCGCCGGCTACTCTCGACGGCGGGATGCGGGCGGGCTTACGCTGCGTCATAAAATAAGCGGGGAGACGCTGAGAATGAGCGGTGAAAACTGCCTACAAGGCTTGAAGATCCTGGATCTGACGCAATTCGAGGCTGGGCCGTCCTGTACCGAAGCGCTGGCCTGGATGGGCGCCGATGTCGTCAAGATCGAAAACCCCGGCCTGGGGGATCCCGGCCGCTCGGTTGGTGGGAAGTCCGAAAAAGACTCCAATTATTTCCTTCAGTACAATGCCAATAAACGGTCTGTGGCGATCAACCTGAAGGACCCGCGCGGGCTGGACATCGTCAAGGCTCTGGCTCGGCATGCCGATGTGATGATCGAAAATTTTGCCCCTGGCGCGATCGAGCGTCTGGGCCGGGGATACGACGTGATCAAGGCGATCAATCCCGCCATCATCTTTTGCCAGGTCAAAGGCTTCGGAAGCGGAAGCCGGTTCGAAAAGAACCTCGCCTTCGACATGATCGCCCAGGCGTGTGGCGGGCTGATGTCGATCACCGGCGAGGAGGACGGCCCGCCGTGCAAGCCTGGTGCGACGCTAGGCGACACCGGGACGGGCATGCTGATGGCGGTCTCGATTCTGGGGGCCTATGTGCGTCGACTGCGCACGGGGCAGGGGGAGCATCTGCAAGTCGCCATGCAGGATGCCATTCTACATTATATCCGCAATGCCTTCGCCTATATGGAACGGTCCGGCGGGCAGGCAGCACCGCGGGCGGGGTCGAAAACCGTCGGCGGCGGCAATCCGCCGATCGGCGTCTATCCGTGTAAGGGCGGCGGCCCGAACGATTACGTTTATATCTACACCTCGGCCGCGAACCCCGAGCATTGGACGCGGCTGTTGAAGGTGATGGGCCGTGAGGACCTGATCGGCGACCCGCGCTACAGCAGCCCCGCAGCGCGCACCGAGCACCGCGAGGAGGTGGACGCCATCGTCGCCGCGTGGACCATACAGCACGATAAGCACACTGCGATGGAACTTGTCGGCGGCGCCACCATCCCGGCGGGCGCGGTGTTGGACACGCGCGAACTGGCCGAGGATCAAAGTTTCGTCGACCGCGGCATCCGCCAGCCAATGGCGCACCCCACCCATGGCGCATATGTCATGAGCGGTTGGCCGGTCCGCTTCGGCGGTGCGACGCCCGCGGTCGGCCCCGCGCCGCTTCTGGGCCAACATGGCCAGGAAGTCCTTGCCGAATGGCTTGGCTATGATCCCGGCAAAATCGCCGGCCTCCGCGATGAAAAGGTGCTCGCCTGATGAGCTATCAATACTGCACTGTCGAGGATGATGGGCCCCTGCGCATCGTCACGCTGAACCGGCCAGAGGTGCTGAATGCCCTGCACGCCGACGCGAATGATGAACTGTCCGCGGTTTGGGATGAGTTTGCCGAACGCGATGATTTATGGGTTGGCATCGTCACCGGCGCGGGCGGGCGCGCCTTTTCGGCCGGCAACGATCTGAAGGTGCAGGCGGCTGGCAAGCGGCGGCCGAATGGTCCCAACGGATTTGCCGGTATTTGCCATCGTTTCACCTTGGACAAGCCGATGATCGCCGCCGTCAACGGCATCGCCATGGGCGGCGGGTTTGAGACGGCATTGGCCTGTGATCTGATCATCGCCGCGGAAAACGCCATCTTCGCACTGCCCGAGCCGCGTGTCGGACTGATCGCCGGCGGCGGCGGCGTGCATCGTCTGCCGCGGATGATCCCGACCAAGAAGGCGATGGGCATGATCCTGACTGGCCGCCGCGTATCAGCGCGGGAAGGGTTCGACCTGGGCTTCGTGACCGATGTCGTGCCGGAAGGCGAAGCCTTGTCGGCCGCCAAGCGATGGGCAGCGATGATCCTGGAGTGTTCCCCGAAGGCAGTCCGCGCGTCCAAACAGGCGGCCTATCGCGGAATGGATATGCCGACCCTCGAGCAAGCGATGCGCACGGTGTTTCCCGCGCAGCAGGAGAATATCGACAGCCAGGATTACCTCGAAGGACCGCGCGCCTTCGCCGAAAAACGCAAGCCGGACTGGAAAAACCGCTAGGCTTTGGCGCGGGCGGGCTTGATTTTTCGCAAGCCTTCGCCCTCTGGCTTGCTCTAGAATGTCGTGGTAGGCCAGATCAGTAGCGAGCGCAGCAACGAGGATAATGGTGATGGCGGCGGTCAACGTCGACAACGTGCAGGCAGGGCATCTCTCCGTCGGGCGTGCCGTCTGGATGGCGCTGATAATCGGCGCCGGGGTGGCATGCAGCTTCGTTTATGCATGCGTCACGCCGTTCGCTGCCCTGGCGTGCTTGGCCGCCTTGAAGGCAGACCGGCGCGATACGGGGGCTATCATCGGTCTGCTGTGGCTGGCCAATCAGGTGATCGGCTATGGCTTTCTCGGTTACCCCTGGACCTGGGACAGCGTCGCCTGGGGGGGCGCCATCGGCGTCTCGGCAGGAATGGCGCTGCTTGCCGCGTGTGCCCTCGCACCCCGCCGGGCTGGGCCTTTTGCCATCAGCCTGTCCTTCGTCGGTGCCTTCGCGGCCTATGAGCTTACGCTCTATCTGGCCAGCGCCGTTTTACCGGCCGAGGCTGATGCCTTCTCTCTCAGCGTGATCCGGCAGGTATTCCTGATCAATGCCGTGGCACTGATCGGATTGGTCTGCATGCATTGGCTGGCCGGCATCGCGGGCTTGCTGCAACCGCGGCAGACCGCCGCATTCGGGTCTGCGGTCGCGGCCCGCTGACGGGGCTACGACCCACGGCATAGCCAGCGGCGCATCCGGCGATACCGGCGCGATGATAGGCGCCCCCATTCATTGGCAGGCCCCATGCGTTGGCTCGCCCCATTCGTTGGAAGGAGTAAGCAAAATGGCCGATTATGACTTTGTCACCGTCGACGTCTTCACCGCCCAGCGCTTCGGCGGCAATCCGCTCGCCGTCTTCCCGAACGCCGCCGGTCTGACGGATGCGCAGATGCAGGCGATCGCGATGGAGTTCAACCTGTCGGAGACGGCCTTTGTCCTGCCGCCGGACGATCCGCGCAACCATGCCCGCGTGCGGATTTTTTCGCCCAAGACGGAACTGCCCTTTGCCGGTCACCCCAATGTCGGCACCGGCTATGTCCTGGCGACAATGGCCGACAATCCGCCCGAGCATTACACGTTGGAAGAGATTGCCGGCCTTGTCCGTGTGCATGTGTTGCGCGGGCACGGCGGGGTGATCGAGGGCACGCGGATCAGCGCACCGCGCAGCCTTTCGATTGATATCGCGGTGCCCACCGCGCTTGTTGCCGACTGCGCCGGCTTGGCGATAAGCGATATCGTCACCGACGCTCATCATCCGCTGGTCGCGTCCGTCGGCACCCCGTTTGTCATCGCCGAAGTCGCCTCGCTGGATGCGCTCGCCGCTGCGCGTCCCGATCCCGGTGCCTTTCACGAAGGGGCGCACCGGCATCCAGAACTGGCCGCGCGCTTCAATCTGCTGCTCTACACGCGGCGCGGCGAAACCCTCACGCAGTTGCGCACCCGCATGTTCGCCCCGCTGCTCGGCGTTATGGAGGACCCGGCAACCGGCAGCGCCAATGCCGCGCTGGCAGCGTTGCTGACGTCCTTGGCGCCGGGCGATAATGTCGCGCTGCATTTCGATATCGAGCAGGGTATCGAGATGGGGCGGCCGAGCAAGTTGCTCGCGTCTGGACGGAAGACGTCGGAAGGGCCGGTGGAGGCAACGGTTGCCGGCAATTGTGTGCCGGTGATGCGCGGCACGATTACGGTCTGAATAGGCAACCCGGCAGCGTTAACCGTTCGTATACCAAGGCGCCCTAATCTGGCCGGGTAACCTTGGATGACGCGTCTTGCGCGAGAAACGCCTGCTATCCGCGCTGTTGTTGTTGCTGATGCTGCCTTGCCTGTCGGCGCGGGCCGAAGTGCGTATCAAGGACATCGCGGATTTTGAGGGTGTGCGCGAAAACCAATTGGTCGGCTACGGCTTGGTCGTCGGTCTGAACGGCACCGGCGATAAACTGCAGAACAATGTTTTTACGCGCGAATCCCTGATCGGCATGTTGGAGCGCATGGGCGTTAACACACGCGATCAGGCCTTGGTGCTGTCGACCAAGAACGTCGCCGCGGTGATGGTGACCGCCGAGTTGCCGGCATTTGCCCGCACCGGTAGCCGGATCGACTTGGCGGTGTCGTCTTTGGGGGATGCCACCAACCTGACCGGCGGCACGCTGCTGGTGACGCCACTCTTGGCCGCGGATGGTGAGGTCTATGCGGTCGGTCAAGGTATTGTCTCGACGGGCGCGGTCGCGGCGCGGGGGCCGGGCGCTTCGGTGACGCGTGGCGTGCCGACGGCAGGGCGGATTGGCAACGGTGCGACGGTTGAACGGGAAGTGCCGTTTCGTCTTGCTCAGGACAATATTCTCCGCATCAGCCTGCGTAATCCGGATCTGACCACAGCAGAGCGGATCGCGGCGGCGATCAACCGCTCGGTTGGTCATTTGGCGAAAGCGACGGACCCACACACGGTGGTGTTGGATCTGGCGGGTCGGGATCGGGTTGAAACACTCGGCGTGATCGAGCGTTTGCAGGTGGAACCTGACAACCAGGCCACGGTGGTGATTGATGAGGGGAGTGGCACCATCGTGATGGGGGCCAATGTCCGTATCAGCACGGTGGCGATCGCGCAAGGGAACTTGACCATTCGGGTTACGGAAAACCCCCAGGTTAGCCAACCGACACCCTTTTCCACCGGTGGCACGACGACGGTTACGCCACAGACGACGATCCAGATTGATGATCAGCATGATCGCAAGCTGGGGATCCTGCCTGCCGGTGTGACGCTGCGCGATCTTGTCGCCAGCATGAACGCACTGGGGGTGGGGCCGCGTGACATGATCACCATCTTGCAGGCGATCAAGGCAGCCGGTGCCTTGCAGGCGGAGTTATTGGTGCGCTGATGGCCGATTTGTTTCCCACATTGCCGCTTACGCCCGTTGCTCCGCGCCCGCCTCAGGCGCCGCGCCTGACCCAAGGCGCCAGCCCCGCGGCGATCGCCAAGGCGGCGCAGGACTTTGAGGCGATGGCGATATCCCAGTTCTTGCAGCCGATGTTCCAGACCCTGCCGACCAATGGTGCCTTCGGCGGCGGCGCGGGGGAGGCCGCTTGGCGGCCCATGATGATCGATCAGATCGCAAAACAGATCGCCGCGCATGGTGGCCTGGGTCTGGCCAAGCCGATCGAGGAGGCCATGCGACGGGCCCAGGGGAAAAGCGGCCAATGACGGCAGTAGCGGTGGCGCTGGCATTCGAGGCGCTGTTGGCGGAAGAAAATAGCCTGCTGCGACAGGGTGATTTCATCGCGGCCACGGCGTTGACGCCACGCAAGGAGGAACTGGTCGCCGCGCTCAATCGGCTGACCATCGACGATCCGGCGTTGATGATGGCCTCAGATTTCACCGAAATCGGTGCGCGCCTGCACGCCCTGGCGACGGAAAATCGGACGTTGCTGGAAGCGGCCATGCAAGCGCAGGCACGCATGATCCGGATGGTTGCCAACATCCCATCCTCGCACAGCGTGATCTACCGGCGTGGTGGCCGGTTCTTGCGGCCGCCGCTAAAGCGCGGCGTTCTGCTGTCGGAAGCCCCCGGCTAGCGCGTTCGGCTCTGCCGGGGGCGTCTGTCTTCGGTTGCGCTTATCGCCTGGGTCATACCGTCGGGCGGGGCGACGCCGACACGATCGTGCAAATTTCAACCGGCCGCGGTGGATCGGCACGCCGGCATCGTTCCGCTGCCTTATTCTATTGGCTTGGTCAGGCGGGAAGTTCCGTGCGCACGAGTTCGACCCAATAGGCCGCGCCCAGCGTCAGGATATCATCGTTGAAATCGTAATCTGGCCGGTGGACGGCAGCGCCGGGACCATTGCCGATGAAAACGAAGCTGCCGGGTCGTTCGTTCAGCAGAAAGGAAAAGTCCTCGGCACCGGTAATCGGTGGCGCGTCGGTCACTACCTTGTCCGGTCCGACCAGGGCCGCGGCCGCTTTTGCGGCGATGGCGGTCTGTTCGGCGTGGGTTACCAGAGGCGGGTAGCGGCGGTCATAGATCGGTTCGGCCGCGCAGCCGAATACGGCGGCTTGGGCGTGCGCGATCTCCACCAGCCGCGTTTCCAGCAGGTCGCGGATCTTCGGGCTATAGGACCGTGCGGTGCCGGTGATGCAGGCGCGCGCGGGGATGATGTTGGGTGACCCGGGATCGCCTGCCTGGATGGAGCCGACGCTGATAACCGCCGTATCGCGTGCCGGGACGTTGCGGCTGACGATTGTCTGCAGAGCGGCGATGAAATGCGCTGTCGCCATGGTCACATCGGTTGTCAGGTGCGCACCGGCGCCGCCGTGGCCGCCGATGCCGGTGAAGGTGACGGACCAGGAATCGCTGGCGGCGAGGAAAGCACCGGTGCGGGTGTGAAATTCGCCCACCGGAATGCCGGGCATGTTGTGCATGCCATAGACCGCATCCATGGGGAAACGGTCGAACAAGCCTTCGGCCACCATTTCCCGGCCGCCGCCAAGGCCTTCCTCGGCCGGTTGGAAGATGAAGTGAACGGTGCCGGCGAAAGCGTCTCGGTGTTCGGCCAGATAGCGGGCTGCGCCCAGCAACATGGTGGTATGACCGTCATGGCCGCAGGCGTGCATCTTGCCGGGCTGGGTCGAGCAATGATCGCTCCCAGGAATTTCCTGGATATGCAGGGCATCCATATCGGCGCGCAGCCCGATCGCGCGATTGCCGGCCTGGGTGCCGCGCAGCGTGCCGACCACGCCGGTTTTGGCGATGCCTTCCGTGACCTCGACGCCGTAGCTGCGCAATGTCTGGGCGACCAGGGCGGCGGTGCGCGTCTCCTCGAACCCGACCTCGGGGTGGCGGTGGATATCGTGGCGGATTGCGATCAGGTCGGCTTCGTAGGCTTTCAGGCCATCAATCAGATCGAGGGGCGCCATGGTCGTATCCTGCCAGAATCGATGCGGACCGGCAGGCTGCCTGTCGGCTGCTCAATGGTCAACGGATTTGACGGCGCGCGGGGGTTCGGCGTCAAAAGGTGCTGTCGATTGGCAGCGCGCGCGTGGTTTGGCGTGCGGACGCCTGACCAAACCCGGCTTGGCGGTTATAAACGGATCGGCCGCCCCGCGCGGCTGGGTGGCTGGGGCGGCCGCTGAGGTTAGGCGCCGGTGACGGCGGGGTAGGGTTGTTCCCACTTATCGAGGAAGACGAAATCCGCGAGGTTACCACGGCCGACCGGGCCGAATTTCCCCATCGGATAGCCGATGGGCAGGATGGCGTAGGAATGCACGCCCTCCGGCAGGCCCAATGCCGCGTCGGCTTCCTTTGCGAACAGCATATGGCGGGTCGTCAGCGTTGACCCCAGGCCCAGTGCGCGGATCGTCAGCAGCATGTTCTGCACGGCCGGGTAGATCGACGCACCGGCCATGCGGCCCGGGTTCGCTCCGTCCACCAGGCAGGCCACGATCCAGACCGGTGCCTCATGGTAATGCTCGGTCAGGTATTCCACGGCGCTATGCTGGCGCTTGTATTTGTCATCGGTCACGCCAGGCGGTGCTTCGCTGGAGGCGTAGCGCGGGCCGATCACCTCCTCATAGGCCTTCTTGTACCAAACCTGCACCGCTTTCTTGATTTCGACGTCCTTGACCACCAGGAAGCGCCAAGTCTGGTGATTGCCGCCATTCGCGGCGCAAATTCCGGCCTCTAGGATCTGGCGGATCATCTCGTCGGGTATGGGGTCGGGTTTCAGCCGGCGCATTGCGCGGGTGGTGCTGATGATGTCGAACAGGTCAGGCATGCAAGACTTCTCCTTGGGGTTTATCGACGTTTCACCGGGGCGACGCCGCCGGACGCGGACCGGCCGCCATCGATGACGATGTGGGTGCCTGTCACGTCGCCGGACAGATCGGAACAAAGGTATAGGACGGCGCCGGCGATTTCCTCGGGCAAGGCATAGCGGCCCGAGGGGATGCCGGCGGCATAGGCGGCGTGCATGGCTTCCGGATCGTTGGGGTTCCGCTGCGCTTCCAGAGATCGCATCATGCGGGTTTCCACCGGGCCTGGGCAGACCGCATTGATCCGCACGCCCAGCGCGGCGACATCGACGGATGATGTCTTGGTCAGGCCCAGCACGCCGTGCTTGGAGGCGACATAAGCGGGCATGCCGGGCGCGCCGAATAATCCGGCGACCGAGGCGGTATTGACCACGGCGCCGGAGCCCTGGCCGATCATCACCGGCAACACATGGCGCATCCCAAGGAAAACGCCCTTGAGATTAACGGCGATGACCTGATCGAACACGTCTTCATCATAGTCGTAGATGGGTGTGATCCGCCCCTCGATCCCAGCATTGTTGAAGAAGCAGTCGATCCGCCCATAGGCGGCGACGGTCTGTGCGACATAGTTGCTCACCGACGCCGATTTCGTCACGTCTGCGTGGATGAAGCGGGCGTTGCCGCCTTGCTGGTGGATGATGTCGACCGTTGTCTGTCCAAGGCTCGTATCGGCGTCGACCACCACAACCGTCGCGCCACGCGCGGCGAAGCCGGTGGCCGTCGCCCGCCCGATACCGCCGCCACCGCCAGTGATCAGGGCGACCTTCCCGGTGAAATCCATGATGTTCTCCTCCAGTTGTTGCCTATTTATCAGTAGCCGGTGCGCGTTGCCGCGACGGTGTAATGTTTGCGCGGAAACTCCTCGGTGTAGGCGCGTAAGCCTTTGCCCATCCGGGTGCCCATATCCCGGTAGGGTTTGGCTTTGAGCTTCGCCATATCGAGGTCGATGCCGATCCCCGGGGTGGTTGGCAGATCGACGAAGCCGCCGTCCAGATGCAGCGGCGTTTCGGCGATCTCATCACAGGCGGGCTTGAGGTTCACGAAACACTCGGCGATCCAGAAATTCGGTATCATTGCCGACAGTTGCACCGTCGCCGCCAAGCCGACCAGGGTGGAGTTGTAGTTGTGCGGTGAAATCGCCACGGCGTGCGGTTGTGCCATGGCGGCGATGTCGAGCATGGCCGAAACGCCGCCGCAATTGCAGATATCGGGGTTGATGATATCGGCGGCCCGTGCTGCCAGCGCCTGGGCAAAGCCTTCCTTGCTGTAGATCGCTTCGCCGGTGACGATGGGGATGCCGGGCAGGGCCTGACGCACTTCAGCGACCAGCGCGATGTTATCGCACAGGCAGGGTTCTTCGTACCAGCCGATGCCGAACTCCCGCAGGCGTCGGCCGATGCGGATTGCGTGGATGGGGGCCAGACGGCGATGAACCTCGACCAACAGGCCGAAATCGGGGCCGAGCGCTTCGCGCATCAGGCGGACGTAGCGGACGACATGGTCTTCATCCTCTTGGTGGATGAAGCTGCGCCAGGGTCCGGGGAACGGATCCCACTTGCAGGCCGAGAACCCCTGTTCTTTCAGCTTGAGAGCCGTTTCGACGTTCTCTTCGATCGAGGCGGTGCCGCTCGACCAGCCATTGGCGTAGACTTTGATGCGTTGGCGCGATGGTCCGCCCAGGATGTTATACAGCGGTTGTCCGGCATCCTTGGCGACGATGTCCCACAGTGCGATTTCAATTGCGCTCCACGCGGACATCAGATCGAGGGAGGTGCGGCGCATGGCGAAATCCTCGAACACCACCTGCGCGGTATGGCGGATATGGCGGGCATCGCGTCCGATCATGTATTTGGCGAGGTCATGCAGCAGGTGCTCGATGACCGTTTCCTTGCCGGGGGTGACATAGGCTTCGCCCCAGCCATGGTGCCCGTCCTCGGTTTCGACGCGGCAGAACAAAAGGTTCTTGGCGGTGCCGGGATCGAATAGGAAGGTCTCGATGCGGGCGATTTTCATGATGGCGTCTCCTTTGTTGCCGACAGGCTACGCCCAGTTGCGGCGGCTGGTCCAACCTGAGGTGGCGCGGTGAAGGAACTGTTTCGCGATCAGCGCTTTGTGGTGCTCGACAAGCCGGCGGGGCTGGCGGTGCATGCCGGGCCGGCCGGCGGGGCGAGTGTCGAAGATGCGTTCGGCGCTCTTTCCAGGCGCAAGGATGGTCCTTGGCTGGCGCATCGGCTGGATGCCGACACCGCCGGCTGCCTGGTGGTGGCCTTGCGGAAGACACCGCTGCTGGCGGCGCAGCGGCTTTTTGCGGAAGGTCGAGCAGGCAAAGTGTATTGGGCGGTGCTGGCGGGGCGGATCGCGGCGGAGGGGGGCAGGATCGATCAGCCGTTACGACGCGTGACCGATCCTGCCGGCTGGCGGATGGTGATTGATCCGGCCGGCCAGAACGCCGTGAGCGACTGGCGCGTGCTGGGGCGTGGCGAGGGCCTGACCTGGATCGAGGTCAAGCCGCATACCGGTCGCACGCATCAGGTTCGTGTGCATGCGGCCAGCCTTGGCGCGCCGATCCTGGGGGATGCGCGGTATGGCGCGCGTCCGGCCGCGGGATTGCATCTGCTGGCGCGCGCGATCCATCTGCCGTTAGACCCGCCGGTGGATGCGGTGGCGGAACCACCGATCCACATGCGGGCCGCGTTGCGGGCCTGCGGTTGGCAGGGGGCGGGGGAGCCTGGCGCAGATGCTCTACATCGCGTTGCGGAGGATGATGAAGAGCGTCCCTGACAGGGTGATCGCGGCCGGGAGTGTCAGCACCCAGGCCATCAACAAGCTTCTGACGGTTGCCCACTGCAGACCCGCGCCATTGGCGGTCATGGTGCCCGCAACGCCGCTTGAAAGAACATGGGTGGTGGAGACCGGCAGCCCATACATGTCGGCAGCGGCAATGGTCGCCGCCGCGACCAGTTCGGCGGATGCGCCCTGACCATAGGTCATATGGGTCTTGCCGATTTTTTCGCCGACCGTGATCACAATGCGCCGCCATCCCACCATGGTGCCGAGGCCCAAGGCGACCGCGACTGACACTTTTACCCAGGACGGGATGAATTTCGTGCTTTCATCAACGGCCGTTTTATAGTCGCGGAGTGCTTTGATCTCATTCGGGGCGAAGGAAATACCCTGTTTCTGCAAAATCCGGATTGCATCAGACACCAGGAACATGTCGGTGCGGATGTTCGCCACAGCCTCGGCCGGAACCTTGCCGAGAGAGCCGTAACTGGCCACCTGTATGCTGATTTCCTTGGATAACGACGCCAGCGAGGCATAGGTCGTCTGGTTGTCGAGCTTTCGCAGTTTCAGCGCGTCCTCAACCTGCGTATGGGCAGCGGCGGGGGGCATCGTGATGACGCCGCTGCGGGCGGCGAAGACGGCTTGGACTTCTTCAGTTGCCGTCATGAAGGCTGGCAGATGGTCGTTGGGGACGGCGCGGTTCAGGGCGTAGGCTGTCGGGACGGCGCCGATCAGGATCAGCATGATCAGGCCCATGCCTTTCTGGCCATCGTTCGAGCCATGGGCGAACGATACCAGGCCGCAGGTGAGGCAAAGCAGTCCGCGTATCCACAGCGGCGGCGGTTTATGGCTGTCGGGCGTTTGATACAGGCGTTTGTCGCGCGCGATCACCTTCATCACCAACAGCATCAACGCGGCGCCGACAAAGCCGACCACGGGGCTGAACAGCAGGGCGCGGAAAACGCCCATGGCCTGCGACCAATCCACGCTGGAGGTCGAGGCGCCGTCATCGGCCATAAGTTGGTTCGCTAGGCCGACGCCGATGATGGACCCGATCAGGGTGTGCGAAGAACTGGCCGGAAGACCGAGAGCCCAAGTGCCGACATTCCAGATCACCGCCGCGGTCAGCAGGGCGAATATCATCGCATAGCCCGCGCCTTTGCCGACCTGTAAAATCAGTTCCACCGGCAGCAGGCTGATGATCGCGAAAGCGACAGCGCCCGAGGATGTCAGCACGCCGAGGAAGTTGAGCAAGCCGGAGTATACGACGGCAACCTGGGGTTTGAGTGCGCGGGTATAGATCACAGTGGCGACGGCATTGGCGGTATCATGGAAGCCGTTGACGAACTCAAATCCCAGCGCGATCACCAGGGCGACCGCCAAGAGTGCGAAAGCGCCGAGCGCCAAGGGGGGCGTCGCACTGTTTCCAAGATCGATCGCTAGGCCGCGTATCGTCCAAAACAGGCCAAAAGCGAGGATCGCCAGGAAGACGAGAATGCCGGCGGCATGGCTGCCTGCATCCAGATTAGGGCGGCCCCCGCCATGGGCGTGGGCGTGACTGGCATGCGCGCCGATGTCAGCCGCGCTGGTTTGCTGAGACATAGAGATCCCCTTTGCTCCACTCTTCGTGACCACAGTGCTCATGGACGCGAAAAAGACGGGAATAATATTGTATTACATTTCTTTATCGGCGGTCCGTGCGGACGACATCGTCATCCGCCGCGGTCGGCGACCCGGCGAAAGCAGTCCGGAGGATATCAACCTATATAAGATTTATCTAGTCAACCTGGCGCCCATGTCGGCGAAAAAAACAAAGCCAGATTGCACAGCAGCGCCAGGCTCCATAGGGCCGAGCGGTAGGTCGGTTTGTCGGTGAGGTAGAACAGAGCGTAGAGGAGGCGGCAGGCGAGGAAAGCGAGCGCCAAGCCATTCACCACTCCCTGCGACGCCCCGTGCATCTCGGATAGGATGACGGCGGCGGCGAAGAAGGGAAACGCCTCGAACCCGTTCTGATGCGCTCCGAGCGCCCGTGCCCGAAGGCCGGGCGTATAAAAATTCGGATCGCGCGGGTTGGCGTTGTCGAACGATCGGCCGCCATCCAGTTTGGCGGGCGCGATCGACGCAATGATCAGCAACAGCATCAGCGGCAGGCAGAGTTCGGCAATGGTCATATCGCGGCTCCCAGCTTATCCTGGCCCGATTGTTGCCACCCAAGCGAACTATGGGACAAGCGAATGTCACTGCGCTGCGATCTGATTATCCGGAATGCCACGATCTTTGACGGCCTGGGTTCGCCTCGCATGCGTGGTGATGTCGCGGTCAGCGGCGATCGCATCGCGGGCGTCGGCGACCTGGGGGGCTGGAGCGCGGATCGTGAGGTCGACGCCGCCGGCAAGGCAGTGGCCCCCGGTTTCATTGACGCGCACACCCATGATGATCGCGCGGTGCTGTGCGGGCCGTCCTGCATGCTGTGCAAGATGTCGCAGGGCGTGACCACGGTCGTGGTCGGCAATTGCGGCATCTCCCTCTCTCCGGTGCGGATGAAATCCCGCCCGATCCCGCCGCTCGATCTGCTCGGCGACGAGACCTGGTTCACCTTTGATAGTTTTGGCGACTATGCCGATCGCTTGGCGAAAGATCCGGCGCCCGTGAATACGTATGCGCTGATCGGCCACATGGCGCTGCGGGTCGAGGCGATGGACGGCGATACCCAACGCGCCGCCACCGATAAGGAGGCTGCGCACATGCAGGCGCGGTTGAAAGCGGCCTTGCAGGAGGGCGCCTCGGGCTTTTCCACCGGTCTGTATTATCCGCCCAACATGATGGCGCCGACCGATGAGGTGATCGCCGTGGCAGAAGCGCTGCGCAGCGTGGGCGGCATTTATGTCACCCATATGCGCGACGAGGCCAATGACGTGCTTGCGTCGATCGAGGAGACGCTGAAGATCGGCCGAGACGTCAACGTGCCGGTGGTGATCAGCCATCATAAATGCTCGATGCCGGAGAATTTCGGCCGCAGCCTGGAAACCCTGCCGATGATCGAGGCCGCGGCGGCTGGTCAGAAGGTCGATTTCGACGTCTATCCCTATGCCGCTGGCTCGACGGTGCTGATGCCGCACCGGCTGCGTAAGGATGTGCCGGTGCAGATCACCTGGTCGGTGCCGCATCCGGAATACGCCGGGCGGATGCTCGATGAGATCGCGATGGAATGGCAGACGGATCGAAAGACCGCGGCTGAGCGCCTAGTGCCGGCGGGGGCGATTTATTTCCAGATGGATGAACCGGACGTGCAGCGGATCATGGCGCATCGCTTGGCGATGATCGGCAGCGATGGCTTGCCGCACGATTCTTATCCGCATCCGCGCTTGTGGGGCACCTTCCCGCGTGTGCTGGGCCATTATGCCCGCGACCTGAAGTTGTTCAGTCTGGAGGACGCGGTGCGCAAGATGACGGGACAAACTGCCGCGGTATTTGGCATGACCGATCGGGGGGTGATCCGCGAGGGAGCCTATGCCGACTTGGTGCTGTTCGATCCCGATAAGGTCGCTGACGCCGCGACCTATGATGCGCCGGAAACGCCATCGATCGGCATCCTGGAGACATGGATCAACGGCCAATCGGCCTATGTCTTCGGACAGGGGGCGACGGCTGCGCGGGCGGGGCGCTTGGTGACGCGGGGCCGCGACTGAGCGCGCGGCGTCATCTGAAAATTGTCATCACAAAGCAACACTTTATGGTCGTGACTCTGCTGGCGCGCGGGGCTAAGTGAGGGCGGTTCCAACCAGAATGCGGTAATTTGATGCGCGCCAACGCAATCCCCTCGATGGCCGCCTCTTGGCGGCTGCCAAACATCTGGGACGCCGTGGCGTTCGTCTGCGTGATCGGCGCGCTGATTGCCTTCGGTCATGTCGCCAAGGGCACTCTTGTGCCGATCGATGCCCCCGGCGCGACGGAGATCAGTCTGGATCCGGCCAATCTGCCGTCCTACGCGCTGCGCACCACGCTGCGCATGTTCGCGGCGTTGGCGGCGTCTTTGCTCTTCACCTTCACCTACGGCACGGCCGCGGCGAAAAGCCGCCGGGCAGCGCTTGTGCTGGTGCCGGTGCTGGATGTGCTGCAATCGGTGCCCATTCTGGGTTTTTTGACCTTCACGGTCGTGTTTTTCATGTCCCTGTTCCCAGGCAAGGTGCTTGGGCTGGAATTGGCGGCGATTTTCGCCATCTTCACCAGCCAAGCCTGGAACATGGCCTTCAGCATGTATCAATCGCTGCGCACCGTGCCAGCCGACCTGCAAGAGTGTGCAACGAGTTTCCAACTGACAGGCTGGCAGAAGTTCTGGCGCCTGGAAGTGCCGTTTGCCATGCCAGGCTTGGTCTGGAACACGATGATGTCGATGTCGGGCGGCTGGTTCTTCGTGGTCGCGTCCGAGGCCGTGACTGTCGGCGACAACAATTGGAAACTGCCTGGGATCGGCTCCTACGTGGCGGTGGCGCTGGAACAGAGCGATATCGTTGCCGTGTTCTGGGCGATCATGGCGATGCTGTTGGTTATCCTGGCCTACGATCAGTTGCTGTTCCGCCCGCTGGTGGCTTGGTCGGCGGAGTTCCGCTTCGAGACGACGGCGGGTGCCACGGCCAGCGATCCCTGGATGTTGCGCTTGATCCGCCGGACCCGAATTTTGAAGATGATCGGTGATGCGATCGGGGACGCCGCGGTCTGGTTCGGCGGCTTGCCGATTGCGTTTCAGCGTAAGCCATCGGCGCAGCAAGCCCAACCGTCCCGCATTGTCGATGCCATCTACGGGGTGATACTTGCCGCCCTTGTGCTTCTGGCGTTGCGCAAAGCGTATGATTTGGCGTCAGAAACGCTGTCTTGGCATGATGTGGGAGAGGCCTCTCTGCTGGGGCTTTTCACCATGGTCCGGGTTGCGGTGCTGATGGTGGTGGCCAGCCTGATCTGGGTGCCGATTGGTGTGTGGTTCGGCTTGCGCCCGGTCTGGGCCCGCCGTGCACAGCCGGTCGCGCAATTTCTTGCCGCGTTCCCGGCCAACCTGCTGTTTCCGCCCTTTGTTCTGACGATCGTCTACTTCCACCTCAGTCCGGACATCTGGCTCACGCCGCTGATGGTTCTGGGGACACAGTGGTACATTCTGTTCAACGTGATCGCCGGCGCTGCCGCCTACCCGGGCGATTTGCAGGAGGTGGCCAAGAATTTTCGCATCGGTGGTTGGCTGTGGTGGCGCACCGTGATCATCCCGGGCATTTTCCCCTACTATGTGACTGGTGCGATCACCGCTTCCGGCGGGTCTTGGAACGCGGCCATCGTGGCGGAGGTCGCTTCCTGGGGCGATACCAAGCTGCACGCCCACGGGTTGGGTGCCTATATTGCCGACGCAACCGACAAAGGCGACTTGCCGCACGTGGTGCTTGGCGTGGTCGTGATGTCGCTTTTCGTCGTGCTGTTCAACCGGCTGCTATGGCGTCCGATGTATGCCTATGCCCAGCGCCGCTTCACCTTGGCTTGAGGATCGGATCATGGATACCGCTGTGCCTACCCAGCCCGTTCTGGTCGATGTCAGTGCCTGCCGGCAGGCTTACCATAAAGACGCCAGTGCCGATCTGGTGGTGCTTGACGATGTCAATCTGACGCTGCGGGAAGGCGAGATCGTTGCGCTCCTCGGCCGCTCTGGGTCTGGCAAATCCACGCTGCTGCGCATCGTCTCTGGCTTGTTGAAGCCGACCTCGGGCGCTGTGACCTGGCGTGGTGCGCCGGTAACCGGCCCGACCGAGGGCGTGGCGATGGTGTTTCAGTCTTTCGCCCTGTTCCCCTGGCTGACCGTGCAGGAAAACGTCGAACTCGGCTTGGAGGCGCGCGGGGTGCCGAAATCCAAGCGCGAAGAATTATCCGAACAGGCGATTGATATGATCGGCCTGGGCGGGTTCGAGAATGCCTATCCGAAGGAGCTTTCCGGCGGCATGCGTCAGCGCGTCGGCCTGGCCCGTGCGCTTGTGGTGCATCCCGATTTGCTGCTGATGGACGAACCGTTCAGCGCGCTGGACGTGCTGACTGCGGAAACGTTGCGCACCGACCTTATCGACCTTTGGGTCGATGGCAAACTGCCGGTTAAATCTGTGCTGATGGTGACCCACAACATCGAGGAGGCGGTGCTGATGTGCGATCGCATCCTGGTGTTTTCGTCGAATCCCGGCCGGGTTGCCAGCGAACTGGTGGTGCCGTTTGCGCATCCGCGCAATCGTCTGGACCCGGCATTCCGGCAGATGGTCGATGACATCTATGCCCTGATGACGCGCCGTCCGGCGCCGGAACATAAGGTTGCGGCCGCGGCGGCGGTGTCTCCCTTGGCTATGCCGCTGCATCGCGTCGGCACCAACATCATGGCCGGCCTGATGGAGACCTTGGCCGGCGAACCGTATAATGGCCGAGCCGACCTGCCGGCGTTGGCGGGGGCCTTGCAATACGAAGTCGATGACCTGCTACCGCTGGGCGAAACCCTGCAAATGCTCGGTTTTGCCCTTCTGGAAGAGGGCGATATCACGTTAGCCGACACGGGGCGGCGCTTCGTTGAAGCCGACGTTGATGAGCGCAAAAGCCTGTTCACCGAGGCGATACGTCAGCATGTGCCGCTGGTGAAGATGATCCGCCAAGTGTTGGATGAACGGTGGAATCACCGCGCCTCCGCCGTCCGGTTCCGTGACGAATTGGAAGACCACATGTCGCCGGAATATGCCGAGGATACGTTGCGCACGGTGATCGGCTGGGGTCGTTATGCGGAACTGTTCAGCTACGACGAAGAAGCCGAACAGTTCAGTTTGGAAGACATCGAGTAAGGGCAGTCGGCGCAAGGGCGGGTAGCGGGTCCATTGGCGGCGCGATCCTAGCCAAGCGGAATATCCGCAGGGGCGGTGCAACGCCTGCTGGTGCCCCGCGTGGAGATAATCTGCGTGCCAATAACGCGCGCTGATCCGAACGCCGCCGGAGGTCGGGTTATGGGCTGTTGGGCGCCTTGGATGTCGATCCTAGGGGGCGCCGGACGGTGTCGGTTGCCCAGCAAAGCCCGATGGAGCCGCCCTTGACGTATGGCAGCAGCACCAGCGTCAGTATCAGGGTTAGCGGTGGCCATATCACGAATTGCAGCCACATCTCCGGTTGCCACGCGCGGTCCACAACGAAAAACAGCGGCACGATGATATGCCCGACGATCAGGATCGTCAGGTAGGGGGGCAAATCGTCGGCTGGGTAGATCGTGTTGTCGGCGCCGCAGTTCGGGCAGCAACTCTGTACTTTCAGAAAGCTCCGGAACAGCTTGCCCTCGCCGCAGGATGGGCAGCGCAGGTGTAGGCCGCGACGGATGCCTGTCTGGACGGAATGGGTGCTCACGGGTGCGATCCTTTGCGGCCGGGGTTGGCGCTTGAAGGTCTCTGCAAGAGAGGTGTCAACGTTGCGCCGATCCGGGCGCAAGATGGTTGGAAGTCATGATCCGCGCAACCACGATCCGCGCTTGGCTGCCGTGCCGTCGGCAGCGACGTTGTCCGCCCGGCGAATATGGTGTGGAGGCAGGCCGGCTCCAGGCGGAGGGTGATGGTGACGGCGTTATGTCTGCCCTTTTGGTGATTGCGGGGCTTGATACGGGCCTGTGCGGTGCCGAGCCACGCTGCATGAGGGGGTGCGTTGCCTGCGCCGTTGATCAGCCGCCTGTCACCGGCGGGAAGAAGCCTATCTCATCGCCAGGACCGATCTGGGTATCGGGGGTGGCGAATTCCTGGTTGACGGCGCAGCGCACTTTCCGCTCCGGCGCAAACGCGGCTGCGTGTGCTGGCGATTGGGCAGCGAGATGCGCCATCAGGCCAGCGACGGTGGCGATACCGTCGGGCAGTGCGATGTCTTGGCGAGCGGTGCCGATCTGCTCACGCAGCCAAGCAAAGTAAAGAATGGTCAGGGATGTTTCAGGCATCGTTCTTATATAGGTCGGCGTTGCCCGCCTGACCATCGACGGCTTGCGGTGTCCATGCGATGCTTCGGCACTGGTTTCATCAAGCGAAGGACGTGTGCATGACGACGAACCCCGGTCCTCTGGCGCGGTTCAAAGTGATCGACCTGACCCGCGTGCGCGCCGGTCCCACCTGTGTGCGCCAATTCGCCGATTGGGGTGCCGATGTGATTAAGATCGAATCCCCCGGCGGCGATTCCGGCCTTGGTGGGGAGCGGCACGGCCCGGATTTCCAAAATTTGCACCGCAATAAGCGGAGCCTGACGCTGAATCTGAAATCGCCCGAGGGCATCGAGATCATGCATCGTCTGGTAAAACAGGCCGATATCGTGGTTGAGAACTACCGCCCCGATGTCAAATTCCGCCTCGGCGTCGATTACGAAAGCCTGCGTAAGATCAACAAGCGAATCGTCTATGCCTCGATCAGCGGCTTCGGGCAGGACGGGCCCTATCGTGATCGTCCAGGCTTTGACCAGATCGCGCAGGGTATGGGCGGGCTGATGTCGATCACCGGAGAACCGGGCCATGGGCCGATGCGGGTCGGCATCCCGGTTGCGGATCTGACGGCGGGGATTTTCGCTGCCATGGGGGTGATGATTGCCCTGCTGGAACGTGAGCAATCTGGCGAAGGCCAATGGGTGCAGTCATCCTTGCTGGGCGCGCAGATCTCTATGCTCGATTTCCAGGCAGCGCGCTGGACGATCGGAAAAGAGGTGCCGCCGCAGGCTGGGAACAACCACCCGACCTCGATCCCGACCGGCGTTTTTGCCACGGCAGATGGCCATATCAACATCGCCGCAAGCGGCGAGGACATCTATCGCCGCTTTTGCAAAGCCGTCGGATCGGAGGAATTGGCGACCGATCCGCGCTATGCCACGGGCAAGGCCCGTTCGGCCAACCGTGATGCGCTGAACGATGCCATCGCCGCGATCACGCGTCACAAGACATCGGCCGAATGGATCGATGCGCTCAATAAGGCCGGCGTGCCGTGCGGGCCGATCTACACCATGGACCAGGTATTCGGTGATCCGCAGGTCCAGCACCTTCATATGACTCGCGTGGTGTCGCAGAAGGTGATCGGACCGGTCGAGGTTGTCGGCCAGCCGATCGAACTGAGCCGCACGCCATGGAGTATCCGGTCGGCGACGCCGGAACTGGGCGAGCATACCGACGCCATTCTGGCGGAAATCGGTTATGGAGCGGCCGATATCGCCGCACTGAAAGACAAACAGGTCGTCTGACAGGCCGCGATGGCGGGCTTTCCTGGCCTGCCATCGCGTCTGGGCGCGAGGTTTACGTGGTTTTACCTGCGGCGCAAATGCTGTAGACCCCGGCGCCGAACGGAGTCGACTTTTCGGGCAGAGCAATGGCAGGCCATTCCCAATTCAAGAACATCATGCACCGCAAGGGGGCTCAGGATGCCCGCCGAGCGCGTCAGTTCGCGAAGATTATTCGTGAAATTACGGTCGCGGCGAAAATGGGCAACCCGGATCCCGCCGCCAATCCTCGTCTGCGCGCGGCGTTGACGGCGGCGCGTCAGGCCAATCTGTCGCGCGACACGATCGATCGCGCGATTAAAAAGGCATCCGGGAAAGAGAAGGGCGACGATTATTTCGAGGTCCGCTACGAGGGTTACGGCCCCGGTGGCGTTGCCGTGATCGTCGAAGCGGTGACGGATAACCGCAATCGCACGGCCTCTGACGTGCGATCTGCGTTTGCCAAGCATGGCGGTGCGCTGGGGGAGACGAATTCCGTCAGCTTTCAGTTCAATCGGGTCGGTGCGATCGTCTATCCGAAAGCGGCGGCCTCGGATGATGATATGCTGTCGGCGGCAATCGATGTCGGCGCCGATGATGCCGAAAGCGATGACGCGTATCACTTCATCACCTGCAGCATCGAGAGCTTCTTTGCGGTCCGCGATGCGCTGGAAGCGAAATTCGGCGGTCCGGAGGCGGCGCGGATCGAGTGGCAGCCGTCGGTCGAGGTGGCGATCGATGCGGATGCCGAAACCAGTCTGCACAAGTTGATCGATGCGCTGGAAGAAAGTGACGACGTGCAGGCGACGTTTACCAACGCCGCCAGTCACGCGGACGACTGATCGAGCCGCACCGGGTGGGGGTGTTACAGCGCCTCCATCACTGCCTTGATGGCGCACAAATCGCGGACGAAGGCGTCATACGCGCGCGCCTTTGCCGCTTCGTCGGGCTGGCGCAGCAGGAAAGACGGGTGCACCGTCACGAACCCGAGAGTGCCATCTGGTAGGGCCACGGTTTGCCCGCGTTCGCGGGTGATCGTGACGGGGCGCTGAAGGATGGATTGCGCCGCGGTTCCACCCATCATCACCACCAATTTCGGGCTGATCGCTTCGCGCTCTTGCGTCAGCCAGAAGCGACACGCGTTGATTTCGGGCATGTCGGGTGATTGGTGGATCCGTCGTTGGCCGCGTTGGAGATATTTGAAGTGTTTGACCGCATTGGTGACATAAACCATGCGGCGATCGATCCTGGCCGCTTCCATGGCCTGATCCATCAACTGCCCGGCCGGCCCGACGAAGGGGCGGCCGATCACGTCTTCATGATCACCGGGTTGCTCGCCCACGAACATCACGCGTGCGTCGGCTGGTCCTTCGCCGAAGACCATCTGGGTGCCGCTGGCGTGGAGCGGGCAATGATCGCAGTCCTGCGCCGAACGGGCGATTGCAGGCAAGCGGCCGGTGGTGTTCGTCGGCAGCACGATCGGACCGATCGCGGGCCGGTCCGGCGGGCGTGGTGCCTCCGCTAGCGCCTCGGCAGGCGAGACCGCGGCGGGGCGGGTGGCGTCCGCCATCATGTCGACGCCATAGTGTTCCCACCATGCCGCCAGCGTCGCGTCGTCGCCGATCTGACTGGCACCGGGGCCGAAGCGGAGGAGACCATCGTTCCAATGGGCCGTCGCGTCCGGTGTGATGATGGACCACGCTAGGTTGGGGAAGTGCAAGGCGATGCGTTGTGCCGTGGCTTCCAGCACATAATGGGCCGGGACATACCAGCCGAGGTACCGCGTGCCGTCGTCCGTCGTCACGGGGAGGTAGCGCAGATGTGTCCGCATGCGGTGGGCGTCTGCCCGGACGGCGCGTGCGAGGCGGCGGGCTAGGCGGAAGTCGGGATCGTCTTCGTCGGCTAAGACGTTTTCGCCGGCATGGGCGCGCCAGATCAGGCTATAGAGCAGTCCGAACCGGTCCTGTTCGCGCGCCTGAATGGCGATCGATGCCATCTCCACCAGTGGTCTCGGCAAGGTGAAACCGCCGGTCGTAACTTCCAGGGGATCGCTGTGCCCACCGACGGACCAAGACACCTGCGCGGGCTCCACGCCGGCCAGTGTCAGCAGACGGGCCGCTTGTCGGAAGCCATGCCAATCGGTCTGATGAGCAAGGGCGATATGAGGCATTGGGCGGCTCCGTCCGGGTTCGCGCCTGTTGAAGGTTAGTGCGGGCGGTGGTCTAAGGACCATAGAATTGACGGGTGCCCGCGCGAAAGCGGGCAAGATTTTATGCATAAGATGGTGCAAGCCCTGTGGCGGCCGGTGTGGCGATCGGCGTGGGCGCTGCTTGCGGCGGCAAATTTTCTTTGGGCGGTGAACATCGTCCTGGCGCGTGGCATCGCCGGTCAGGTACCGCCGGTGACGTTGGCGTGGATGCGTTGGACGGGGGCTTGCCTGTTCGCGCTGCCCTTTGCGTGGCGTTATCTGAAGGCCGACTTGCCGGCGATTGTGCGGCAATGGCCGATGATGCTGTTGCTGGCGGCGACGGGCATCGCCTCCTACAACAGCATGTCTTATATCGGGCTTACGACGACCACGGCGCTGAATGTGCTGCTGCTGCAGTCTGTTTCGCCGTTGATCATCATCGTTTGGGCATTTCTGCTATTCCGGGAGGTGCCGACGCTGCGCCAGACGGCGGGCGTTCTGGTGTCTTTGTTCGGGGTGGTGGCGATTGCCACGCACGGGTCGCTGGCGGCGTTGGCGACGTTGTCGCTGAACCCGGGCGATGTTTGGGTGATCGCCGCGCTCGGTATCTATGGCATTTATTGTGTGGTGGCGCGCAAGCGTCCGAAGGTGCATCCGCTGAGTTTTCTGGTTGCCGCGATGGCGATCGGATCGCTGCAAATGCTGCCCTTTGCCGCCTGGGAGGTATGGCAGGGTGGGCGTATTCATGGCGGTTTGCCGATTTATCTGGCGATTGCCTACATCGCCGTGCTGCCGTCATTCGTCGCGTACATGCTATTCAATCGCGGCCTTGAACTGGCGGGGGCCGGGCCGGCAGGCCAATCGATGCATCTGATGCCGTTATTTGGCAGTGTGCTGGCGGTTCTTGTGTTGCACGAGCAGTTCCAGGTTTATCACGCCCTCGGCATTGCGCTGATCGCGGGAGGAATTTTGCTCGCGTCGTTCAAGCGCCGTCCGGCGCCGGGGCCGGTCAGCGTCTCTAGCCAAGCTTGAACGCGGGCAGCCTGTGTTGGCTGGCCTGTGTTGCCAGGGCCTGTGTTGGCTGGGCCTGTGTTGGCTGGGCTGGCTCTGGCTCAGCCCGCACTGGCTCAGCCCGCACTGGCTCAGCCCGCACTGGGCCAAATCGGCGCCAGACTAGAGCGGCGTCAGACCACGCGGCATCGGCTGCCGATCGCCCGCAACCCGCATAGGTCCCCCACCTCCAGGGCGGCTCTCGCATCGAACCGCCCCGCGCGCTCCGCTTTAGTGATCGGTCAGGCGCTGAGGAGGGCCTGCAACTCCGGGATCACCCATAACGGCTTTTCGCCGCGTGCCACGCGCTGGCAGTTGTCGAAGGCATTGCGGAAGCGCGTGTATTGGTTGTCGTATGTCGGGCCAGCGAAATGCGCTGTCAGTGTCACGTTGGGCAG
>Ga0164296_1001586_pt1 | contig 23714 bp, 21 predicted proteins | sample GEODES057metaG_FD_113533 | JGI IMG/M metagenome (GOLD analysis project Ga0164296, IMG submission 113533) | Dystrophic lake water microbial communities from Trout Bog Lake, Wisconsin, USA - GEODES057 metaG | ecosystem: Environmental > Aquatic > Freshwater > Lake | place: USA: Trout Bog Lake...
TGTGTGATGAGATCAAAACGAAATTCAATGCCCACGCTTTGACCAACACCTTTCACCCGGTCATAGATCTCGGTTGAGCGACTCCCAAATTTTTGACTCAAATATTGTTCTCGCGAAATGCCCTCAAGAGCCAAGTCTGGATTGAGCTGAAAAGCACTCCAACGCACCAAAGGCGCTGGTTGATCAGGATGCTGCTGTGCAAATAAGTCAAGAGCCCGCTCAAGCCTTCTCTTTCCAATGAAACACCAAGGGCACACGACATCCGAAAAAACATCGATCGACAAGGGGGTTGTAGTCATGATCAAACCACTCCAAAAAAATATCTATCAACTTGACAGGACGTCATTTGATCACGAATTGATAGAAATTAATCCACAAAAAAACACAGTGGTATTGTTTCTGTCAAAATAGACCCCAGTTTAAGAGGTATTCGCCCACCAGCACAAAGGAAAACAAAATGGCCAACGAACTCATCAAACACATCACAGACGCCTCCTTCGAAGCGGATGTCCTTCAATCTTCACAACCCGTCTTGGTCGATTACTGGGCTGAATGGTGTGGTCCTTGCAAAATGATTGCTCCCATTTTGGACGAAGTGGCCACTGGCTACGAGGGCAAGTTACAAATCACGAAGATGAATGTCGATGAAAACCGCGACATTCCCTCCAAATTCGGAATTCGTGGTATCCCAACTCTCATGTTGTTCAAAGATGGACAACTGGCAGCGACCAAAGTTGGCGCACTGAGCAAAGCTCAATTGACGGCTTTCATCGATCAGCAATTGGGTTGAATCCTGCCCCAGGATATGAACCTGTTGATTTGATTCATATTTTTATCCCAACCGGGGCCCATTTGGGCCCCGGTTTGTTTTCCAAGTCAGGGTATTCAATCCTGACCAGAGCCAATATTGAGCCCCAGAGAGGGACTTTTTATATCACTTGATGTAAATCTTATTCACAAAGCATTTTTTTCCTGACATAATAGACGCTGTCTTGAGCAGCTTGACATCAAGCACAGCCCATTGACCGGTCCCAGAGCTTTCAGCTCAGATTTCTTCGGACCTACTCCCAATCTTTTTTCAACACACTCCTCACTGGAGAGTCCCCCCATGCATCTGAACGAACTCAAGGCACTGCACGTGTCTGAAGTACTCAAGCAAGCTGAAGCGCTTGAGATTGAAAACACCGGCCGCATGCGCAAACAAGAACTCATGTTTGCCATCATCAAAAAGCGCGCACGAGCAGGTGAGCAAGTCTTTGCCGATGGTGTGCTTGAAATTTTGCCCGATGGATTTGGCTTTTTAAGAAGCCCTGACACCAGTTTTACCGCTAGCACTGATGACATCTACATCAGTCCCAGCCAGGTGAGGAGATTCAATCTTCACACCGGTGACATGATTGAAGGTGAGGTGCGAATCCCCAAAGATGGCGAGCGATACTTTGCGCTCACCAAACTCGACAAGGTCAACGGAGACCTCCCCGAGAACAACAAGCACAAGATCATGTTTGAGAACTTGACGCCCCTCTTTCCCAAAGAGCAAATGCGTCTTGAGCGCGACATCAAGAGTGAAGAAAACATCACCGGACGAATGATTGACATCATCGCGCCTATTGGAAAAGGTCAACGTGCCTTGTTGGTGGCCCCTCCCAAGAGCGGCAAAACGGTGATGATGCAACACATTGCTCATGCCATCACCACCAACTACCCCGACTCACACGTCATGGTCCTCTTGGTCGATGAGAGACCTGAAGAGGTCACAGAGATGCAGCGCAGTGTGCGAGGCGAAGTGATTGCCTCCACCTTTGACGAACCAGCGGCACGTCACGTACACGTGGCCGAGATGGTCATTGAGCGAGCAAAACGACTCACCGAGCTCAAAAAGGATGTGGTCATTTTGCTTGACTCCATCACCCGCTTGGCCCGTGCTTATAACAATGTGGTTCCCAGCTCTGGCAAAGTCCTCACTGGCGGTGTAGACGCCAATGCTCTACAAAGACCCAAACGCTTCTTTGGTGCAGCACGCAACATTGAAGAGGGCGGCTCCCTCACCATCATCGCTACAGCCCTCATCGACACCGGATCACGCATGGATGAAGTGATCTTTGAAGAGTTCAAGGGCACAGGAAACTGTGAAATTCACTTGGATCGCCGTTTGTATGAAAAGCGCGTCTTCCCTGCTATTCAGCTCAACCGAAGCGGTACCCGCAAAGAAGAGATGCTTTTGGCCCCTGAAATCCTTCAAAAAACCAGGATTTTGCGCCAATTCATCTACAACATGGACGAAATCGAATCGATGGAACTCATGCTCAAGAACATGCGTGCGACCAAAACCAACGTAGATTTCTTCGATCTCATGCGTCGTGGCGGTTGATTAACACCAAAAAACCACATTCATCCCCCAAAATCATCGCTTTCAGGCTATAATATTGGGTTGTACGGAAAGTGCGTGAGATTGGCTCGCGTGGCTACCGAATTATTTTTTGAGAAAAGAGATTCCCCATGAAAGAAGGCATTCACCCCAATTACCGTGAGATTTGCTTCCAAGACTTGTCCAATGGTTTCAAGTTCGTGACTCGTTCATGCGCCAACACCAAAGAAATGATCAAAATGGAAGATGGTCGCGAGTTACCTTTGTACAAACTCGATACCTCCAGTGAATCTCACCCTTTCTACACAGGAACTCAGAAATCAGTGGACAACATGGGTGGCCGTGTTGAGCGCTTCAGAAACAAATACGGCAAAACGCCCGTCAAAGCTTAAAGAGTTCTCGGGCACTTTTGTGCCTCCCAGCTTTGCGTTTCACACAGAAAGCGGCAGCACCATCATTGGCGCTGCCCTTTTTTTTAGGGCTATCTCAATAGCGCATCCTTAAAGCAATTCTCTTAAGCTCAATTTTTCATGCCCTCACAACCCTCCCCCGCCATCGTGACCCAAGAGGGTGTGCGTGGGTTGCCGCGTGTAGCCCTGGTTTTGTTTTGCTTGTCCTATGTGCTACCTGGCTTTTTGTTTCGAGAAGCTTGGAAATCTGTTGACCTGATCTCTTTGGGCTTCATGATGAGCTTGGCCCAAGGTGTGAGCGACTGGTGGCACCCCACATTCATGGGGCAGTCACCAGAACTCGCTGCACTTTTGCCCTATTGGCTGGGAGCCGGATTCATCCAGATTTTGAGCCCCTGGATTCAACCCCAATATGCCGTTCGTGTGCCTTTCATTGCAAGCACATTCCTCAGCATGGCAGCTTGTTGGTATGCGGTGTTTTATTTAAGCAAATCCGGCAAAGCTCAGCCCGTTGCCTTTGCCTTTGGGGGAGAGGCCAACGAGGAGGACTATGCTCGCACAATGGCTGATGCGGCACTCTTGGCTCTGATTGCCTCCCTGGGGTTGGCACTTCCCAGCCACGAAGTCACGCCCATGCTCATTCAACTGTGCTGTGTTTGCATGGCCTTTTGCTCAATCAGCATGATGACTCAAGACAAGACCAAAAGTGCACTCCTGGGCGCTCTGTCATTGATGGGACTGAGCCTCTCGGGTGCGCCCTCCTTGTCTGCCGCCATGGGCATCATATGCTCAGCTCTGATCGCCTTGGATGCAGAAGCCAAGGAGGACAAAAAAATCCATGCACTCGTTTGCCTGGTTATCACGATTTTGGTCTGCCTGCTCACCCCAAGGGAGCTTTGGCAATGGAGATTGGTATCTCCCAAAATGACTTGGCAAGCTTGGAGCGGCACATTGAACCTTTTGGTGTGGTTCACTTGGCCCGCTTGGCCCTTGTCCCTATGGACCCTTTGGAGATGGAGACACCATTGGCTCACCAGCGATTGGAGTCGCCACCTCCTCATTCCACTGGCCTTGGGTTTGCTCTTTTGCGTGAGCGCTATTTTGAGCGTGCCACCAGACCGTATTTTGTTACTGTCTTTGCCGTTTTGGGCTGCTCTGGCCGCCTTTGCGCTACCCACCCTTCAAAGGAGTGTCAGTGCATTGATCGATTGGTTCACATTGATCTTCTTTTGTGGTTGCGCTTTCATCATTTGGGTAGTTTGGCTGGCCATGCAAACGGGTTGGCCGTCTCAACCTGCAAAAAATGTGGCTCGCTTGCTCCCTGGCTTTGTACCTGAATTTAATGCCTTGGGTTTCATTTGCGCTTTGACAGCAACTTTGGTTTGGATTGCCCTCGTTCATTGGAGGGTGGGTCGCAAACGACATGCATTGTGGGTGCGATTGGTTTTGCCAGCAGGAGGCGCTGCGCTTTGCTGGTTGTTGCTCATGAGCCTTTGGCTACCTCTGCTTGACTACGCAAGGAGTTACAAACCCTTGGTGGCTCAAGTACAAAGCACCATTCAACCCGATCGGTGTGTTCAAGTCAGTGGTCTTGAATTGGCCCAAATCAGTGCATTCCAAATTTACTCGAACTTGCACGTGATAGAGCTCGATGAAAGCCATCAAAGCCTAAGTGTCGAGTCTTGCAATTGGCTCTTGGTGGAGGCCCCCACCAAGGGAGATGAGGCACAACGCACCAAAGAACATTGGGTATTTGTAAAAACCATCCCTCGTTCATCTGATGACAATCAAGACATGGACATTTATCAAAGACGTGCGACATTGTCTACCCGACCATGATCACCAAAAAAGCTGAACGCGTCCTCATCACTCAACACGCTGGGACCGTATTGGTGGGTCAACTGGCCGTCATGGCCTTTGGCATCACAGACACCTTGGTGGCGGGTCGTTACGATCAACACGCCCTCGCAGCTTTGTCGGTTGGCTCTGCAGTCTTCGTCAGCGTCTTTTTAGCGCTGATGGGCCTCTTGCAAGCGCTTTTACCCGTCCTCTCAGAAAGACACGGCGCTCAACAGCCCCTTGAAGTGGGCCGTCAATTCAGGCAAGGACTTTACTTGCTTTTGGCCACCACTGTACTTGGCGTTTCCCTCTTGAACAGCCCAGGCTTGCTCTTGGAGTGGACCCATGTGCCACAAGCCTTGAGAACCAATGTGAGCGAATACCTTCGCATTTTGTCGTTCGGACTACCGATGACCCTCTTGTTTCGAATGTTCAGCACCTTGAACCAATCCATTGGGAAACCCAGATTGGTCACTTGGGTTCAATTGGTGGGACTGGCCATCAAAATTCCCATGTCCATGACCTTGACCTTTGGCTTGGGCGGGTTTGTAGAAATGGGAGTTGTGGGATGTGCTTGGGCCACACTCATTGTGAATACGGCCATGGTGCTATTGTGTTTGGGACTGCTCAAGACTCAGCACATTTATCGTCCTTTTGAAATTTGGCGTGGCCTTGAAAAACCCAATTGGGTGAGTTTAAAAGCAATATTGAGACTGGGTCTGCCCAATGCTTTATCGGTGACAGTTGAGATCACCTCCTTTACCCTCATGGCCCTCTTCATTGCTCGCCAAGGCAGTGTTGCCTCAGCGAGTCACCAAATCATCACGAGCGTTGCTGCGCTCATGTACATGGTCCCGCTCTCTTTGTCCATCGCGACCAGTGCACGCGTGAGCTATTGGCTTGGAGCTCAAAACCCACACCAAGCGCGACTCTCCATGATTGAGGGCTTTAAGGTGCTTTGGTCCTGTGCGTTGGTGATCAGTTTGAGCATTTTGCTCTTTCACCCTTGGATTGCGACTCTTTTTTCCAAGCAAGCACAGGTGGCTTCAACCGCTGCTGGGGTTCTCATTTGGTTGAGTCTCTATCACTGGGCTGATGCCACCCAGGTGATTTGTTTCTTTCTCCTGCGATGCTACAAAATCACCGTCAAACCCGTATTCATCTACGCTGTTTTCCTCTGGGGCTTGGGTCTCATGGGTGGCTATCAATTGGCTTATCAAGGCATACCTTGGTTGGGTATTGAAGCCATGCCCACTCCCAAAACCTTTTGGCTGGCCAATGCATCTGCGGTGTTTTGCTCAGCGAGCACCATGCTGTATTTGCTGATCAAAGCGAGCAAACAATATAAACACAACACATTGGGCTGAATCTTCTCTCGGGTAAAAAAAAGCCCCAGAACCTCAGTGCTGGGGCTATTGAGTCTTTGATTTGAGCACCAACGCTCAAAAGCGACTCAAGGTGCAATGGCAATGCCGACTTGCCTCTTCCACGCCAGCCACTGCCTGGCTAGACCGTAGCCTTCACGCGCATCGATGAGTTTGGCCTCCTCTGGATTCAAGTACTTGATGGGTCCACCCAAAGCCATGGCTTGCTGCTGCAATGTGGCATCCTTGACCAAAAAGACCGCACGCCCAATGAGCCTTGGCAAAGAGGGACCCACGACGGTCGCTCCATGTCCGCGCATGAGAACAGCGGGATGGTCACCCAAAGATTTTGCCAAGGCTTGACCATGAGCTGAGTTGCGAATCAACATATCGGTCATGCCAAAGTCGTCAGCAATGTCGAACAAAGGAATACCTTGAGCCACAAATGCAGCCCGATGGTACAAAGGCTTCAAAGCCACGTTCGTCACGGTGAAAGGAATCAAGGGTGGAGCGTGAGTATGCACAACCGCGTTCACGTCTGGGTGAGCTCTATAAATTTCACCGTGTATGAAGCGCTCAGTGTACAAAGCTTCCTTTGAACCGTTGACCGGCACACTGTTGAAGTCAAACTCCAATATATCTTTAGCCGTCACCAACTCGGCCGCCAAATTGCGCGCCATGAAGTAATGCGTTGGATCCTTTGGGTTTCTAACACTCACATGTCCCCAACCATCCAAGATTCCTTCGGCTGCCAAAATTTTATTGGCTGCGACCAAATCCTCCAGTACCTGTGGATCAATCGCTGATTGCGTTTGAGCATAACCTTGAGTGCCCCATAAACCTCCCAAGATACAAGAGTAAATCAGCGCTTTTTTAAATTGAATACCGACGAATTTAAACATGTAACAATTTCCCTTTCATGGATTGCCATGTATTAGAGATGATTCAAAGCAAAAGTCAATCGGTTCATTCCCAGATGTAAATTGGACATGTTGTGGTCTATAAAACGTTTAGTGGTCCGCTCAATTCAACGCACATGGGATTAGAAGTCAGCACCGATACACCGGAACAATTTGCGACCTTCATCGAAAGTGAAATCATCAAGTGAGCACCTCTGGTCAAAGAGGCCACGACCTTAGAGCCTTAAAGATCAGAGCAAGGATTGCTCGGGCACGAGTTCTGAAATAGGTTCAATCAACATTTTCAATCGGGACTTGGGCAAGGTAAACGAAAACTTCGATCCTTTTCCAATCACACTTTGGATCGAAAGCTCTCCCCCGTGTCGTTGAATGACATGCTTGACAATGGCCAGCCCTAGCCCCGTACCGCCTGTTTCTCGGGAGCGAGAACGGTCAACCCGGTAAAAACGCTCCGTAAGCCTTGGCAGGTGCTCAGCTGCGATCCCTGGTCCAGTGTCTTGCACTCCAAAACACCAATCCCCATCCGCATTGAGCTGACTTGAAACATTCACCTCGCCTCCAGCGGGCGTATAGCGCAAAGCATTGCTGATCAAATTGGACATTGCACTGATGAGCTCTGCTTTGTTACCTGCCACCTCCAAACCGACAGAGTCAGCGCTCAGCTCAAAACTCAATCGATGCGGATTGAATTGATCTTGGTTGGCAGCCAATGCACTCAAGAGCCCCCTTGCCTCATCTTCGCAAATTTTAAGCATCTGCTCTACAGAGTGGAACTGCAAACCACTTGGCATGGGACTGCCTTCGAGCTTGGAGAGGGTGAGCAAATCCTCAACGAGAGTTTGCATTCTGCTCGCTTGAGATTGCATCAGCATCAAATAACGCGTTTGCTCATCGGCATTTAAATTCAAGTTTTGCATGGTCTCCACAAAACCAGCCAAAACAGTCAACGGAGTCCTGATTTCATGAGACACATTGGCAACAAAGTCGCGACGCATGACTTCGGCTTGTTCAAGAGCGGTAACATCTCTAGTGAGCATCAAGCGCCGTCCATCTCCATAGGGAAAGAGTTGAAGAGAGATGCGAAGGGGCTTGTTGATTTGACTTTGATGCCCTTCAATGACAACCTCATGGTCATAGACGTTAGAGGCCGCATACGATTGATAGATGGGGTCTCTCACCAAATTGCCAATGATTTGTTCACGATCTTTTAATAAATCAATCCCCAAATGATCACTTGCGGTTTTATTGGACCACTCAATTTTTCCATCAGCCTTGATCAAAATCACCCCATGAGGAGAGGCTTGAATGGCCGTTAAAAACTCCATCAATCTCTTGTCGCTGCTCTCAAGGGCTTGTTGATGAACTCGATTGAGTTTATGTACTCGCTCCCCCATCTCACCCCAAAGCCCGGTTAGAAACGGGGGCCCCTCTTGGTGACCCACCTTGATCCATTCCAATATTTTGTAAGCACGTCTTGCATCGTATAAAAACCAACTCAACGCAATTGCAAGGTCCACCAAAAAAGCGCCAAGCCAAGGTGTCATGAGAGGTAAAAAATGCTCACCCACAACCGCACCCAAAGCCAAGAAGAAAAAATATAGGTAAATGCGAACGAACATGGTGCGTGAGCTTTAAGCCTTTTCGTTTTGCCCCTGAATCAAGTCAAAAGAAGATTTGCGTGTATGTTGAGACGCTCATTGTAGCCTCTGCGCCCAAAAGGCAATCAAGACCAATGCGCGAAGAGCGCTTTCAATGAATTCCACTGAATCAGTTTTTGCAGCAACAAAAGGGGAAGTTGACCCCATACTTACCCTTAAACGCCAAAAACTTCACAGGACCGATGGATCAAATGGCTGCGGATACGCCATGTGCAACTGCAGCAACTGGACTTAGGGGAGTTGGAACAACCGCTTGAGCAGTGAATCGATAACCTGCACCTCTCACAGTCTCAACCATTGCACCTGCATCGCCAAGTGCTTCTCTGAGCCTTTTGATGTGTACATCAACAGTTCGCTCTTCAATGAAAACATGATCGCCCCAGACTTTATCCAACAATTGGGAGCGAGAATGAACTCGCTCGGCGTGGCGCATCAAATAGTTGAGTAATTTGAATTCAGTCGGACCTACTTTAAGAGCCTGTCCACCAAAGCTCACTCGGTAGGTAGCACCATCTAGAGTCAGCTCACCCACACTGACACTGTCAAGCGCTTGCTCTGGTGAACGACGTCTGAGTACTGCTCGAATGCGGGCCAACAATTCTTGAGTAGAGAAGGGTTTGGTGATGTAGTCATCAGCTCCAGCATCTAAGCCCGAGACCTTGTCACCCTCATCAGAGCGAGCAGTGAGCATCACAATCGGTACGCCTTTGACCCTAGGGTCGGCCCTCCATCGCTTGGCCAAAGAAACTCCGCTTTGCCCAGGGAGCATCCAATCGAGCAAAATCACATCAGGCAAAACAGAGTCAATTTCTCTTTGAGCAGCCTCTCCGTCCTCTGCCCATATGGGGGAGAGACCGTTGTGGCGCAAATTGACTGCTATCAATTCAGCGATGGCAGACTCATCTTCAACGATTAAGACTCTAGGTGGATTGCGCATATTCGTTTTAGCGTTAAAAGTTACTGGAGTGAGGACTCAATTTGCTCAATTGAGGTGTGACGGACATCATCACCCTTGACGATGTAGATGATGAACTCAGCAATGTTCTTTGCATGGTCCCCAATGCGCTCGATGGCTTTTGCAATGAAGAGCAAATCCAAACTGGAAGAAATGGTTCTTGGATCTTCCATCATGTAAGTGATCAAAATTCGCAAGAAGCCATCAAACTCTTGGTCAATCAAGTCATCTTCTTTCAAAATGGTGATGGCTGTCTTGGTATCGAGTCGAGCAAAAGCATCCAAGGCTTTTCTCAAAAGTGAACTGGCCATCTCAGCTGCCACTCTAAGCTCTGACGAGGGAAGTGAACGAGTGGTGCCACTGTTGATGATGGATTTGACCATGCGAGCAATTTTTTCAGCCTCATCACCTACGCGCTCCAAATTGGCAGTTGTTTTGGATATTGCCATGAGCAAGCGCAGATCAACCGCAGTAGGTTGACGCCTTCCAATGATGGAAGCTAACTCGCGATCAATTTCAACTTCCAATGAGTTGACATGCACCTCTTGCTCGATCACGTGATCAGCAACCTCAGAGCTGAATTGGGACAAAGCAAATACGGCTTGACGAATTTGTGATTCAACCAAACCACCCAACTCCATCACACGAGATGAAACGTTGTTGAGTTCGGTATCAAACTGAGTAGAGAGATGTTTATCTGGCATATGAATCCTAGAATTTAAAGCTTGCTGATTGTGAATACAAAAAAATATTAACCAAAACGACCCGTGATGTAATCTTCGGTCTCTTTGCGCTGAGGCTTGAAAAACATTTGCTCTGTGGGTCCGAATTCGACCAAGTCACCCAAATACATATAAGCCGTAAAGTCACTGCACCTTGCCGCTTGTTGCATGTTGTGGGTGACGATCACGACCGTGTAATCAGCCTTGAGCTCAATGATCAATTCTTCGACCTTGGCAGTTGAGATGGGATCCAGCGCTGAGCAGGGTTCATCCAAAAGCAAGACTTCAGGCTTGATTGCAATGCCGCGTGCAATGCACAAACGTTGTTGTTGACCACCGGACAGACCAGATCCACTTTGTTGCAATTTGTCTTTGACTTCGCCCCAAAGTGCAGCCTTTCGCAACGCCCATTCGACACGTTCTTCCATGTCTGTGCGGCTCAAGTTCTCAAACAATTTCACACCAAAGGCAATGTTATCGAAAATGGACATTGGAAATGGCGTAGGTTTTTGAAAGACCATTCCAACCTTGGCACGAATCAAAGCAACATCTTGTTTGGAGGTGAGCAAGTTCTCACCGTCAAGCACGATGGAGCCTTCAGCGCGCTGCTCAGGGTAGAGCTCAAACATGCGGTTGAATGTTCTGAGCAATGTAGATTTACCACAACCAGAAGGACCAATGAAGGCCGTCACTTGGTTCTCAGGTATGTCCAAGTTGATGTTTTTGAGCGCGTGAAATTTACCGTAGTAAAAGTTCAAGTCTTTCACGGAGATTTTGGGTGAGTTAGGTGATGCTACTTGCATTTGAAATCCTATGGAAAAACTTTAAATCAATGTTTTTGGCGAGTCAACACACGCGCCAATATATTCAACCCCAAAACGGCCATTGTGATCAAAAAGACCCCAGCCCAAGCCAACTGCTGCCAGTTTTGGTAAGGACTCATGGCAAATTTGAAAATAGTAACCGGCAAACTAGCCACAGGTCCCGATAGGCTTGAAGCCCAAAACTGATTGTTCAAAGCCGTGAAGAGCAATGGCGCTGTTTCACCTGAGATACGAGCAACGGCCAACAAAACACCAGTGACCACACCGGACCTAGCGGCCTTGAGCGTGATGGACATGATCACTTTCCACTTTGGCGTACCCAATGCATAGGCAGCCTCTCTCAAGCCGGCAGGAACCAAAAGAAGCATGTTCTCGGATGTGCGAATGACCACTGGAATCACAATCAAGGCCAAAGCCATGACGCCAGCCCAACCGGAAAAAGTATTGAAGCGCGCGACGACCAATGTATAGACAAAAAGTCCGATCACAATGGAAGGTGCCGAGAGCAAAATCTCGTTGACAAAACGGGTCACATTCGAGAGTCTGCTATGGGGGTTATATTCAGCCAAATATATACCAGCCATGATGCCAATGGGTGTGCCGACAACAGTCGCCAGCCCAACCATCACAAAGGATCCATATATCGCATTGGCCAATCCACCTTCATCATTTGGTGCCGGTGTCATCTGGGTGAATGTGGCAAGCGTCAAGCCCCCAACACCCAAAATGATGGTTTCCCACAAAATCCAAACCAACCAAACAAGTCCAAAGACCATTGCACACATTGACAGAGCAATAGCAACTTTGTTGACAAAATTGCGTCTTGCGTATTTTTGTTGACGCTCATCCATCATGATTTGGTTCCTTCATTTTTGCGCATTTGAGCCAAGAGCAATTTGGATAAACTGAGCACCACAAAGGTGATGAAAAAGAGCACCAACCCTAGATAAATCAGGGAAGCTTGGTGCAATCCATTGGAAGCTTCGGCAAATTCATTGGCCAAAGCGGAGGTAATGGAGTTGGCAGGCTCAAAGACGCTGATGGAATTGAGTTGGTTCATGTTACCAATCACAAAGGTTACAGCCATTGTCTCGCCAAGCGCTCTGCCCAATCCGAGCATGATGCCGCCCACCACACCTGCTTTGGTGTAAGGCAAAACGACTTGATAGACCACTTCCCATGTGGTTGATCCCAAGCCATAGGCAGACTCTTTCAATAGAGGTGGCGTCACTTCAAAGACGTCCCTCATGACAGATGCTATGAAGGGAATGATCATGATGGCCAAAATAATTCCTGCAGACAAAATACCAATGCCCACAGGTGGCCCGGCAAACAAGGCACCGATGAATGGGACACCACCAAACAAGTGCTGCAGTGGCAATTGCACATAGGTGGACAAAATCGGACTAAAAATCAACAAGCCCCACATTCCATAAACAATGGATGGAATGGCGGCCAACAATTCGATGGCAATCCCAAGTGGTCGCTTGAGCCAAGCAGGCGACAACTCAGTCAAAAACAAAGCGATACCAAAACTCACGGGTACCGCAATCAACAATGCAATGATTGAAGTGATCAGGGTGCCATAAATCATGACCAACCCGCCAAACTCGTTTTGGACAGGATCCCACACACTTCTGGTCAAAAAACCCAATCCATATTGACTAATGGCAGGCCATGCGCCTACCAACAAGGACAACAAAATCCCCGTCAACATGCTCAACGTCAAAATGACCGCACCAAGTGCAGACCAACCAAATAAACGGTCCATTAAACCACTCAAACTTCGATTTGGAACAGGAACAGATGTATTCATATTGGTCATCAAGTTTGTGCTTGAAGTTAAAAATTGTTCAGAAACACCAGAACCTTGCAAAGCTTGCTGGTCCATGGCATTTCTGAATCTTTATCAATTAATCAAAGGTACGGTCAGATCAGAAAGCGATTGCTTTGCCTGAAGCGTCCTTGATGGCTGCCCATGACTGACGAATTTCTTCTTTAACAGCGGCAGGCATTGTGACGTAATCCAAGTCAACTGCTGCTTTGTCTCCATTTTTGAAACTCCAGTCAAAGAACTTCAAAACTGCAGAAGCATTGGCTGGCTTGTCTTGCACTTTGTGCATGATCACAAAGGTAGCGCCAGTGATGGGCCATGAAGCTTTGCCAGGCTGGTTGGTCAATACTTGGTAGAAGCTCTTTTTCCAGTCAGCATTGGCAGCTGCTGCTTTGAATGCGTCTTCATCGGGCTCAACATAAGCACCGGTGGAGTTGGCCACTTTGACATAAGTCATTTTGTTTTGTTTGACATAAGCATACTCAACATAACCAATTGAGTTTGGAATGCGGTTAACAAATGCTGCTACACCTTCGTTGCCTTTGCCGCCCAAACCAACAGGCCAGTTCACTGCAGTGTCAAAACCAACTTTGGTTTTCCACTCGGGGCTGACTTTGCTCAAGTAGTTGGTGAACAAAAAGGATGTGCCTGAACCATCAGAGCGACGAACAGGAGCAATCAATGCATCGGGCAAGCTCAAAGAAGGATTCAAGGCCTTGATCGCTGCATCGTCCCACTTTTGAATTTTGCCCAAATAAATTTCAGCCAACAACTCACCTGTGAGCTTCATTGCTCCAGGAGCCACGCCAGCGATATTCACAACTGGAATCACGCCACCAATCACAGTTGGGAATTGAACTTGACCTTTTTTGGCCAAGTCTTCGTCAGTCAAAGGCATATCAGATGCACCAAAATCAACTGTTTTTGCATCGATTTGTTTGATACCAGCACCAGAACCAATCGATTGATAGTTCAATTTATTGCCAGTCAATTTGTTGTAATCAGCAGCCCATTTGCTGTAAATGGGGTTTGCAAATGAAGAACCTGCACCTGTCATGTCATCCGCTTTAACAGCCGTGACACCAAAAGCAGCAACCAAGGCCGCAATGAGAGAGAATCTTTTGATCATAAAAATATCCAAAGTTGTTGAAGTAACGAGCCAACTGTATTACTCAAATGTGACAATAATGTGACTAAAATCCCTGGAATTCACTTACCTCTACCCTGCGAACCAAGTGATTTGACATATTTTTGTAATATTTCAGTCATATGATACCTAACAAGCCTGATACAGATTTAGGCAAAAAATGAATACTTTATGATGCAAAATGGCTCTCTTCTCGCAGCTTTGGATTTGGGATCGAACAGTTATCGCCTGGAAATCGCAAGACTAGACCATGGTCAAATCAGCCGAACAGAGTACATCAAAGAAACTGTGCGACAAGGCAATGGTTTGGATGAAAATCGAAATCTCACTCCCCAAGCCATGCAACGAGGCTGGGACTGCTTGGCACGCTTTGGCGAGAGATTGGCAGGGTTTAAAAAGTCAAATGTAAGAGCTGTTGCAACACAAACGCTTCGAGAAGCCAGAAACCGGGATGAGTTTTTGGCAAAGGGGCAAGCCATTTTGGGTTTTCCCATTGAAGTGATTTCAGGTCGCGAGGAAGCTCGCATGATCTACCAAGGGGTGGCTCACATGCTACCCGAGACCGACGAAAAACGATTGGTCATTGACATTGGTGGTCGCTCTACGGAAATCATCTTGGGGCACCACTTTGAACCCCAAGTCATGGAGTCCTACAGAACAGGAAGCGTGGCTTGGAGCATGAAATATTTTGCTGACGGTCAATTCACGCAAGAGTCCTTTCACAGAGCTCAAATTGCAGCCAAAGCTGTGTTGGATGAAGCGATTGATTTATACCCCAAGGAAGAGTGGGACCAAGCTTATGGTTCTTCAGGAACAGTAGGCGCTGTTGCAGATGCATTGGGTGCGAGCGGATGGTCTTCTCAGATCATCACTTGGGAAGGCCTGGTGTGGCTTGAGAAGTCTTTGATTCGAGCCCAATCTTTGGACAGATTAAAAATTGAAGGTATCAAAGAAGACAGAAAAGCCGTAATCGGTGGCGGAATTGCGGTGCTGAAAGCCGTCTTTGAACTGCTTCAAATCGAATCTTTGCATTGTGCCCAAGGTGCTCTCAGGCATGGCGTTTTGTATGACTTGATTGAGCGCGAAGATTCAAGCACCGATACAAGAACTCTGACCATCAATCGACTTCAACATTCATTTCATGTCGATACCGCTCAAGCCCTTCGCGTGGCCAAAGTTGCTCATCATTTTCTCTCCCAACTTTGTACACAAAGAAATGAAAGCTTTGACGCCACACCCTTACTCAGAACCGTTGAATGGGCGGCTCACTTGCATGAAATTGGCATGTGCATTTCACACACCGATTACCACAAACATGGCGCTTATATCTTGGATCAAAGCGATGCCGCTGGTTTTGCGCTATCCGAGCTGCACCAGCTAAGCTTATTGGTTCATGGGCACAGGGGAAAACTCAAAAAGTTAGATGCAGATTTTGAAGATGAGAGTTTTTGTTTGCAACTGATGTGTCTTCGTTTGGCTGTGATTGTTTGCCATGCAAGACGAGATCCTCAATTTGAACAAATTTTGCTCAGCTTGCCCAAAAAAGCCACCCAAAACGTAGAGATCACACTCCCCCCACTTTGGAGTTTGAATTACCCACAATCTGCACACCTCTTACACGAAGAGGCGAACTCATGGCTCAAAACGGGCTGGCATCTCTCGATTCATCAACTCGAAGCCAAACCACTGACTCGCTGAGTGTCAAATCCCAACCAGTACCTCTCACAAAAGAGGTGAGGCTTGGCGCTTTTCCAATTACATCGATACTAGATTCTCACAATAACTGAGGCTTGAGTATAAACGGTATATACTATATAACTCGTTTAAAAGGGGACACCAAATGGACTCAAAGCATACTGCCTCAACTTCGCATACCAAAGTGCAATCAACAAACTCAGCAGCCAAACGCCCTCTAAAGGCAAGTACATCGGCCAAGAAAGTCACTCATACCCCATCCAATGTAACTACCAAGAAAGCAGTCACCCAAAAAGCTGCTTCTAAGACTTCTACTCCAAAGAGTACCCCCGCCAAGACACCTCTCAATACCAAGACCGTTAAAACGACTCAAAAAAAGGTGGCAGAGACTAAAAAAGTTTCACACCAAGCCATGACTGACGCAGCGACAGTCGTGAAAGTAAAGAAGAGCAAAATCATCCGCGATAGCTTTACGATCCCCAAGGATGAGTACCAAGAAATCCACACACTCAAAATCAGGTGCGCAAAAATTGGCATCCCCGCTAAAAAGAGCGAACTCCTTCGAGCAGGTATCAAAGTATTGAGCTTACTTTCAGACTCAGCACTTGAAAAAGCGATGGGGCAAATCCCGTTGATCAAAACTGGACGACCCCAAAAGAGTTAAGGCCGAAGCACCAGATTCAAAGCGTATCTGGGCCTTGCACACAATGAATGGATGTACGCAAGATGTCACCCTCTTTGATTTTGGTTTTCAACCACCAAACAGCACCCTTTTTGATGGAGCACTCTGAGGATTCAGTTTTCATCAATTTGGCCACCGTTTGCCCCAAATAGGGCTGGTGACCCACCACCAGCACTGGGTTTTTAGAATGCGGCCACTGCGAAAGCTCTAATACCTCTTGCGCATGTCCGCTAGGGGACAACTCTTCTCTGAGCTTGTAGCGTCTACCCAGAGCCAAGACGGTTTGCTCGCATCTCTTGGCAGGACTGCAAATGATTCGAGTTCCTTGTGGCAGCATGCGGTCTAACCAATGGGCCATGCGCTGCGCTTGCCTCTCGCCACGCGGGGTCAAATAGCGCTCCAAGTCGTTGTCCATCAATTCAACATCGATGGCCTCTGCATGTCGCCATAAAATCAAATCCATGCTAAACCGCCTTGATCAAAATTGATTGATTCAGCAACCACCCAACCAATCTTTTACTGCTTTTTTTCTCTGTATTTCACCATCAATGCACTCTGTGCACTGTGTGTAACTCCATCATGCTTATCTGAAACCTTCGAGTAGTGTCCCTTTGAATCCAGTTGCCAAGCGTCCTGTGTGTCGTACTCATAAGCCAACAAGCATTCGTCGATGACTCTCTGCCTGAGAACAGGATCTTCAATGGGCCAAGCGATCTCGATTCGACGCATCATGTTGCGGTTCATCCAGTCAGCGCTAGACAAGTACAAGGCCTCTTGTTGTCCTTGGGCAAAGTAAAAAACCCTTGAGTGCTCCAAGAAACGACCAATGATAGAGCGAATTTTTATATTGTCTGTGACACCTGGGACCTGAGCAGGCAATATGCAAGCACCTCGAACAATGACATCAATTTTTACGCCCGCTTGACCCGCTTGAACCAAGGCTTTGGCCAATCGGTCATCGGTGAGGGAGTTCATTTTGATCACGATTCGAGCATAATCTCCTTGCTTAGCAGCCTTGGCCACATCTGCAATGCTCGAAACAATTTTGTCATGTAGATAAAATGGTGCCACCCACAAATGGTGCAAATGAGGCATGGGACTTTGGCTCGACATGTGCACAAAGACTTGTTCGACATCTGCCGTGAGCTTTACATTGGCCGTTAAATGACTGATATCCGTGTAGAGCTTGGCTGTTTTTGCGTTGTAGTTCCCAGTGGACAAATGGGCATATCTAACCAACTGCCTACCCTCTTTGCGCGTGACCAAGAGCATCTTTGCGTGGGTCTTTAACCCCACAACACCGTAGACCACTTGAGCGCCGATGGATTCAAGTCTTTCAGACCAATTGATATTGGCCTCCTCATCAAAGCGCGCCTTTAACTCAACAACGGCGGTGACTTCTTTGCCTCTTCGCACAGCCTCTCTTAGCAAATCCATCAACTCAGAGTCAGACCCAGTTCGGTAGATAGTTTGCTTGATGGCCAACACATCTGGGTCATTGACGGCCTCCTTTAAAAAGGCCAATACTGCCGAGAAACTCTCATAGGGTTGGTGAATCAGAATGTCACGTTTTTTGAGCTGAGTAAAAATCGACTCAGTACTTGAATAAGCTTTTGGGAAAGAGGCAGCATAAGGCGGGAACAATAGCTTTGGTACATTGATCAAATCAATCATTTGAGATAAACGCACCAAATTCACGGGTCCATGCACACGGTACAACGCACTCTCTGGCAACTGAAATTGCTTCAAGAGAAAATGATAGAGCTCCTGAGAGCAACCTGATGAGACCTCGAGACGAATGGCTTGCCCAAACTGGCGGTGCTCCAAACCTTGTCGGAGTGCAGTTCTTAAATTTTGAACGTCTTCCTCGTCCACACTGAGCTCAGAGTCACGGGTCACGCGAAATTGAGAGAATTGTCCAACGCTTCGACCCGGGAATAAGTCCTTCAGGTGCGCACGAATGACGCTGCTCAACGCCACAAAGGCAATCCGTTTCCCAGCCACGTTGGAGGGCAATTTGATGATCCGAGGAAGCACCCTAGGCACTTTGACGATGGCGATTTCGTTTTCTCGTCCAAATGCATCAGCACCAGATAAGCGAACGATGAAATTCAATGATTTATTGGCAACCAAGGGGAAAGGATGCGAAGGATCCAAGCCCACAGGCACCAACAGAGGTTTGACCTCATGCTCAAAGTACTGTTTAACCCACTTGGTTTGAGCCGCATTTCTCTCACTGTGTGAGAGCAAAACGATGCCCTCTTTTTTAAAAGCGGGCATGAGTTGCTCGTTGTAGAGCTCATACTGTCTGTCGACCAAACGGTGTGCATGTTCGCTCAGGGCCTTATAGGAATGCATGCTGTACAAAGCGCGTGCATCATCGTGCCCCTGAGCTCTGAGGTGCAAAGCCATGCGGACTTCAAAGAATTCATCCAGATTGGAGGAGACGATGGTCAAATACCTCAGCCTCTCAAGCAAAGGCACCTCAGACCTCACAGCCCAATCCAGCACCCTTTCATTGAAGGCCAAAATACTCGCATCGCGTTCTAGAAACATATTTGAAACCTAATGGGGTTCGAGAAGTTCAGCCAATTGGCAATCTCGATGACATGCCAAACAAGCTGCCCGCAGCTTCTGAATCAATATTGGGATTAAAGTAGGTATTTTACTTTAATCTCCATAAATAAGGCCGCCCATCAAGCATCGTTCAAGGCTTGAGAAGGATCTTCCATGGTAGATGGATCCCAGAAAATCAATTCAAGCCGTCCATCGAAATGCTCGACCATTGCTGAGCGACTCTCCACCCAGTCCCCATCATTGCAATAAAGCACGCCTTGTATGTCACGAATTTGACCCCTGTGAATGTGACCACATACCACCCCTTGGTAGCCGCGCCGAGTGGCCTCATTGGCCAATGCGTCCTCAAATGCAGTCACGTAGTTCAAAGCCGATTTAACTTTGTGCTTGAGGTACGCTGACAAGGACCAATAAGGCAGCCCTAGAGCTGCGCGCAGATGGCTCAAATAGCGATTGAGCCTCAGAGTCAGCTCATACAAGTTATCCCCCACGTGAGCCAGCCACTTGGCATATTGCACCACAGCATCAAAGTAGTCACCATGGGTTAACCACAGCACGCGACCATCTGCCATGGTGTGTTCCGCCTCCTCGAGCAGTTCTACACCACCGAACTGATGATTGACAAAGTGCCTGGCAAACTCATCGTGGTTCCCAGGAACGTAGACCACTTTGGTGCCTTTCCTGGCGCGCCGCAAAAGCTTTTGTATGACGTCGTTGTGCTCTTGAGGCCAAAACCAACGTCGCTTGAGCTGCCATCCATCAACAATGTCACCCAACAAATAAAGGGATTCGCTGCTGTTGTACTTTAAAAAACTAAGCAACGCTTCAGCTTGACAACCTGGAGTGCCCAGATGCAGATCAGAGATGAAAATCGCTCTGTAATGCATCAAGCACCCAAGAAATGCTTTCGGTACCTATTGGGCAAATCTGCAATGCGCATGAGCATTGGCAAATCTGCTGTGTTGAAGTCTGGATCCCAAGCTGGAGCTCCAAGCACTTTGGCACCCAGTCTGAGGTAGCCCTTGATCAACGCAGGAGGCTCCACCACGGGCAAGGATTCAAAGTGCTCCAAGGGCAAGGCCAAGCGGGGTCTGACTTGAAATTCGATGGGAGCCAAATGTGTGTTCTTGAGCTGAGACCAAATGCTTGCAGCAGCTTGACCACTGACCACACCGTTGTGAAGCATGGGAATGCTTGCGCAACCGATCATGGTGTCGAGTTGATTTCTGACCATGAACTCGGCCAATGCACCCCAAAGCGCCATGATGACGCCTCCTTGGCGATACTCCGGATGAACACATGAACGACCCAATTCCACCATGCGGTCTCTCATGGAGCGAAGACGAGTCAAATCAAATTCTGTCTCTGTGTAATTACCACCCACGCGCTTGGCTTGCACAGGGGTCAAAACACGGTAAGTGCCAACCACTTCTTCGGTGTTTTGATCCCGAACAATCAAATGCTCGCAATAGTCATCAAACAAGTCGATGTCGTGCTCAGGAATGGAGGACTGAATGCGAGCACCCATCTCTCCCACAAAAATACTGTACCTCAGTCGCTGTGCTGCACGGACTTCATCGAGGTTACGCGCCCACGAAACAGAAATGCTGCCACGCTCAGCAGCTTGGGCTTGAGGGGTTGAAGAGGGTTGATTTTCGCTCGGATGAAGTGACCCCCGAGGTAAGGCCAAAGGTGACAAATCTAATGTGGGCGTTGGCAACTCTTTCATGAACACTCCGTGCTGTTGGTTTGCACAAGTGTCTATAAATTTGATGACGAGTTAATGTCTAATTTATGAAACTTTTTTGACAAAGCTGCGCAATTTGTATGAATTCGAGCTTTGACAACATCTACATCGGCTTTTGAACTGCGGCTTATTCTTGCTCAATGATTTGAGCCAAGTACTCAGCCCAATGTTGGGCTTGTTCGGCCACTTTGGCCTCAACCATCACCCTCACCAAGGGCTCGGTACCACTTGGGCGAATGAGCACGCGCCCCTCTCCTGCCAGTGCTCTCTCAGCCTCCTTTTGCGCGCTCAATGTAGTTTCACTCGCCTTCCATGGGCCTTTGACTTTGACATTGATGAGCACTTGAGGAAAGAGCTCCACATCACTCAACCACTGGCCCAAGGATTTTTGAGCACGCTGACACGCTTGGAGCACTTGCAAAGCGCTGATCAAACCATCCCCAGTTGAGTGCTGATCGAGCACGAGCAAATGACCGGAACCCTCACCGCCCAAAATCCAATGCTTTTCTAGCAAAGACTCAAGCACGTAACGATCCCCTACCTTGGCTCGAACCAAATCAATGCCCAATTTTTTCAAACCAATTTCAATCGCCATATTGGTCATGAGTGTGCCCACAACCCCTTTGATTGACTCTCCCCTTTCACACCTTTCCTTGGCAATGAGATAGAGCAACTCATCTCCGTTGTACAGGCGTGCATTCACATCGGCGACCAAGAGTCGATCAGCGTCACCATCCAAACTGATGCCAAAGTGAGCACCGTGCTCGCTGACCGCTTGGGCCATGGCCTGTGGGTGTGTCGCTCCAACCTTGTCATTGATATTCAAACCATCAGGAGAACAACCAATGCTGATCACCTCCGCCCCAAGCTCATGGAGCAAGGCAGGTGCAATTTGATAGGCTGCACCATGGGCAGCGTCGACCACGATTTTCAAACCATGCAACGACAACTCAGGATCAAATGTGGATTTACAGAATTCCAAATATCTCCCTTGAGCATCGTTCAAGCGACGGGTCTTACCCAATTGAGCTGAGCTCACCCACTCTGAGGGCTCACGCATCATCTCCTCCACCTCAAGCTCCCAAGCGTCGGAGAGCTTACTGCCTTTTTCGGAAAAGAATTTAATGCCATTGTCAGCAAAGGGATTGTGACTCGCACTGATCACCACGCCTAAGCTTGCCCTTTGCGCACGAGTCAAGTAAGCAACACCAGGGGTTGGCAAAGGGCCAAGCAAGAGCACATCCACACCAGCTGAATTAAAACCCGACTCCAATGCGGACTCCAGCATGTATCCAGAGATACGCGTGTCCTTGCCGATCAAAACCAAAGGCTTGTCGTGGTGTTTTTTGAGCACACGGCCCACGCTGTGAGCCAACTTCAACATGAAGTCTGGCGTAATGGGACTTTGTCCCACGGTGCCACGAATGCCGTCGGTGCCGAAATATTGTCTTGTCATGTCTATCGTTTTTATATTGAATTGAACAGTTTAGCTTGTATTAGGTTCTCTCATGTGAGCTGAACCCACCTTGCTCTTTAGACAACCATTGTCCCCTCATTTTTAACACCAGCAACAACTCATCCAGCAAGAGATTGGGTTAAGTTGCACTTTGAGGACTTGCGTGCTGCCAAATGGTCAATGCCTCTTGGGTGGCTTGCACGTCATGGACACGCACCACCTTGGCTCCTCTCTCAACGGCCAACAAGGCTGCAGAGACACTCGCCACCAATCGATGTTGAATATCCAAACCCGTAACAGCACCCAAAGAGGACTTGCGACTCCAACCCACCAAAAGTGGCAAGGAAAGCTGCATCAAAGCGGATTGCTTCTCAAGTAAGGAAAAGTTTTGCTCCACCGTTTTACCAAATCCAATGCCTGGGTCAAGTACCAAGCGCTCACGGGCCACACCAGCTTGCAGGGCAACTCGCACCTGCTCTTGCAAGAAATCTTTGACCATCAGCACCGCGTCGCCTTGCATGGGCGAGAGTTGCATGGTTTGGGGCTCGGCGTGCATGTGCATGAGGCACACCCCGCAAGCAAATGAGGATACGACTTTCAAAGCACCTTCTTGGCGCAAAGCCCAAACGTCATTGATGATGTCTACCCCCATGTCCAAGGCCTTTTGCATGGTGACGGGTTTATAAGTATCCACAGAGACTGGTACACCCCACCTGAGCACCTCTTCAAGCACAGGTTTTAAACGCGCCCACTCCTCTTCTGCTGAGACTGGGCTGGCACCTGGACGTGTGGACTCCGCACCAATGTCCAACAGATGTGCACCCGCTTTGAGTTGTGCTTGAGACAATTCAATGCTTTTCTTGGTCAACTCATTCGCTTGACACAGGTTTTGCCCCTCCCCCGTGGAAAAAGAGTCTGGTGTGACGTTCACGATGGCCATGACCCGAGGGCGCGCAAGGTCGATGGCAAACCTGGAGGTCTGCCAAATTGAGCTCAAGTGGACTTGAGGCTCAGAGTGAGACTTCGGAAGTCCAGTCAAAGGATGAGATTGCATGGAATTGATTCAAATCTTGGGGTTCAATGAACAAACGCGCCTTTCAGCGCGTTTGTTCATCTTTGAGCATTGACGCCCAAAGGGGCATATGCTTCTTTAGACTGAGCTCGATGTGGTCACCGGAGTGGTGTGAACCGCAGGAGTACCGCCCGAGGATCCATCACCAGAAGGGGGAACGCGAGGCGTCCAGTCCTTGGGAGGCCTTGGAGGGCGACCCGCCATGATGTCATCAATTTGCTCGGTATCGATGGTCTCCCACTCCAACAAAGCTTTTGCCATTGCATGCATGTGATCCGAATGGTCTTCGATCAAACGCCTGGCCAAGGCATACTGACCATCAATGATGCTCCTCACCTCGGCATCAACCTTTTGCATGGTGGCCTCACTCATGTTGGTGGTCTTGGTGACAGAGCGACCCAAAAAGACCTCACCTTCATTTTCAGCGTAAACCATTGGACCCAA
>Ga0164296_1001587_pt1 | contig 23713 bp, 28 predicted proteins | sample GEODES057metaG_FD_113533 | JGI IMG/M metagenome (GOLD analysis project Ga0164296, IMG submission 113533) | Dystrophic lake water microbial communities from Trout Bog Lake, Wisconsin, USA - GEODES057 metaG | ecosystem: Environmental > Aquatic > Freshwater > Lake | place: USA: Trout Bog Lake...
CCCCGCCCAGCGCCTAACCGGCTGCAGGGCGGGGTCTTTTTGGACCCTATTTCGCTTTCTTGCCTTTGGCCTTGCTCCGATATTCGATGCCGAAGCGGCTGGCGACAATTCCGGACCCGTCCGCGTCGCACAAGACAATTTCGCCTTCGTTATTGCGTAGCCACGCCCGCAGACGATTGGCGAGGTTCATGCGTTGCAGGCCGGGATTGAGGACTTCCCATGTGGTCCGCCACACCTTGTTGGCTTCCCCCGTGGCCTTCAATGCGTCCACATCCACCTTGGTCTTGCCCCGTCCCACAGGCTTGCAGAAATTGTCCCGCAGCGCGCAATCCAGCGGGTCGTTGGAGCCTGGGCCATGCGGGTTGTGAGAATACCGATCGTGGTACCCGGTGGACATCACCCCGCATTTGCCCGCAGGGGCGGTCTTTTCCTCTTTCGGGGATTGGAACGTCACTTCCCCCTTATCGAAAGCGTCGAAGGCATCCGCCGGGCGGTCGAACTCCTCAACCGACAACACAGTAGCGTCGTCGGTCTTGCCCAGGCGGAAATTACCTTCTGGTGTCCCGATAAAATAGATGCCACGGCGGGCGGCAGCTTTCAGAATGGTGTGGTGCAGCTTGAGGGGGTTCGAGGTGTCGGACATTGGTGTTCTCCTGGGGATTATATGGGGGGGGTGGGATGCCGGGGATTTCTCCCCGGCTTGTCGTGTGGGGTGTCAGTCCGCGCTATTCTTGAATTCCTCGATCAGGGCTTCCACGGATTGGATTTGCAGGTATAGAGCCAATTGCCGCGAGATCAGGACAGCCCGTTCACCCTTGCCGTTGATGAAGCTGGGGTTTCCGGTGAAGGCGCTGTCGAAACGGGTTGCGCCGGGGATGCCCACCACCCGCAGGCCCTCATACACGCCATCCGATCCGATGTCATCCACGGCCACGGCCAGCCCAGTATCGACCCATGCGTAAATTTTCGTGGTGTCGGTGGCGTCCAGCAGCATGCGGCACCCTTCCAGATTCTTATTGAGATTTCCCAGGAAGGACGAGATGGCTTCGGCGCGGATCGAATTGGTCATTGGGGTGTTCTCCGTATTGGTGTTGATCGACAAAGATATAAAACCATGGCTCGGGGGTGTTTGTAAATATTCCTATATCTGTTTGTGACCGCGTTCAACACAAATTCGTTATGCGGTGTAGGGGGTTTGGGCCAAAAATGTAGTGGGTTGTAGCCAGTTTTGTAGCCAGTCCGACACCGCGACGAGCCGAGGCGTAGGGGGTTGTAGGTAGTTTACTCCCTTTCCTTTAAGTGTAGAAATACAAAAGGGTGTCGGAAAAGGTAGTGTAAAAAGAAACGGGAAAAGGATAAGAGAAAACCGCCTACAACCCCCTACACCTAACGTATATTCCGCTCTCTCTGGGTGTCGGCCACCAAATTGTGGTATAGTTCCGGCTTGCCTTGGAATTTTGTAGCGGGAAACTTATGGGAAAGAACTCGAAGCATACTCCTTTTAAGCATGGCCCTGCCAAAGGAGCTGGTTGGGGACCGGGCTGGGGCGGGCCTGCTAGGGGTGCACACGAACAGGCTCCCCGTTCTGACGCGTGGACGTCCGAAAGCCGGCCTTCGACTCAGAAACCGGATGGTATGACCGACGAGGAGTGGGCGGCGCGGAAAGCCCGTAACGTGGCTCGAAAAGACCGTGCCGCTTGGCTGGAAAATGAGCTTTACGACATCGCCATGAATGGAGAAATTCCCCCACAAGTTCGGGTCGCGGCTATCGATAAGGCGTTGGACCGCATCGTGGGCAAGCCTATTCAGGCGAACCAAGACGATCCGAACACGATCACGGTTAATATCGTTGGCGGAATGCCCACCCAAAAATAATGGTATCGCTCAGCATAACACTGCCCGTGCTACACACCGGCCAGATCGAAGCGTATTATCTACGCGGGCCAGATGGAAAACCTGCCAGATTTCGCGCAATTCGGTGTGGCCGGCGTTGGGGCAAGACCGTGTATGCTCAGACTTTAGCTTCGGATTTGGCTATTCGGGGTCAGTTCGTGGGTTATTTTACCCCGGCGTATAAGTACCAAAGCGAAGTTTACAACGAATTAATGGAAACCCTCGGGCCTGTAATCAAATCCGCCTCGAAAAACGACGGCGTGATTCGAACCAAAACCGGGGGACGTATTGAGTTTTGGACGCTGGAAAACGAAAGCGCGGGTCGGTCGCGTAAATACCACCACGCTCTAATAGACGAAGCTGCTTTCACTAAACCAAATATGATCGACATTTGGAACCGGGCTATTCAACCGACACTGCTCGATTACAGTGGGTCGGCCACTGCTCTAAGCAACACGAACGGGGTGGACCAAGACAATTTCTTCTGGAAAATCTGCAACGAGCCTGAGCACGGTTTCACTGAATTTCACGCACCGACTAGCAGCAACCCTTTCATGCCGCAAGACGAGTTGGTGCGGTTGCAAAAAGAACGCCCGCCCCTGGTTTGGAAACAGGAATATATGGCGGAGTTCGTGGATTGGTCCGGTAACCAGTTTTTTTCGCTGGAAAGCATGCTGGTCGAGGGGTTGCCAGTTTCGTATCCAGTAAACTGTTCAGGTGTATTCGCGGTAATCGACTCGGCCACCAAAACCGGTAAAGATAACGACGGCACCGCTGTGGTATACTGCGCAGTAAACCGAAGCGCATTTGGGCACCCTTTAGTCATTCTTGATTACGACATCAAGCAAATTGAGGGGGCGCTGCTCGAACACTGGCTGCCTTCCGTGTTCGAACGATGCGAAGAACTGGCCAAAGAGTGCAAAGCCCAGGTTGGGTCCCTCGGGGTTTGGATCGAAGACAAGGCAAGCGGCATGGTACTCCTTCAGCAAGGCGCTAGGCGCGGCTGGGCCACTAATGCCATCGACAGTAAGCTAACCTCGGTGGGCAAGTCAGAGCGAGCTATATCAGTATCGGGGTACGTGTATCGAGGAATGGTAAAGGTGTCCCAGTTTGCCTATGACAAAATGGTTAACTACAAAGGGTCCACCCGCAACCATATGTTAAACCAAGTTCTCACTTTTACTATCGGCATCAAAGACCAGGGCGAAGACGACTTGTTAGACGCATTTTGCTACGCAGTAGCAATCGCTCTGGGCAACAACGAAGGGTTCTAACATGGATTTGGTCGAAAAATTGTCCGCTACCCTCGGTTTTCGCGGGATCTTCGTTTCCCCTCAGAAACTCGCTGAGGCTCTTAATTCTGTCGGTATTGCACTCGTAACCAGCCCGAGTTCTGGTGTATCCTCCCATCTGGCGGAACATCGCAAGCTGTTCGCTGAAAACTCATGAAGTAGGGTGTCACCTTGTCCGCGATCAATATCTCTGGGACTAATGTGGGTGGCTCACTTCAGCAATTGTTGATGTGCGACGAAATCGTGCCTGGGAGCGACGTTTCTTACCAGATTTGCAAAGCCATTTACTCGTATCATCCTCTTGGTCGAAAAATGGCTGATTCCCCCATTGTGATGGCACAAAGCCAGCCTCGCCAAATCAGCATTACTAATGCCCCAGAAGACCGAGTTCGAGAAGCATTCGAGAACGAATGGGCAAAGATGGACGTAGACGGCATAATCTCGCAGGTGGCGAGTATTGCCCGGATATATGGTATCGGCTCTGTGGTCATGGGTGCAGAAGGCGTCGAGCCAGACCAAGAAATATCATTCGATAAACTTGCTGATTTGTCGTTGTATTTCAATGTTCTGGACCCGCTGAACACTGCGGGGTCTTTGGTGCTGAACCAGGACCCTAACGCTCCAGATTTCCAGAAACACACTATCGTCACTGCCGCCGGTAAGCCGTACCATCGCAGCCGCGCAGTCGTGTTGATGAACGAACGTCCTATCTATATCGAATACACTACGTCCGCGTTTGGTTACGTGGGTCGTTCTGTGTATCAACGTGCTTTGTTCCCGTTGAAATCGTTCGTGAATACCATGGTCGCGGACGACATGGTGGCCCGTAAGCTTGGCTTAATTATTGCTAAGCTCAAAGCCCCAGGCTCGATCATCGACAACGCGATGCAACGTTTGGCGGGCATTAAGCGTGAAATTCTTAAGGAAGCCCAAACCAACAACGTGCTGTCTATTGACACGGCGGAAGATATTTCTGCTATTGATATGCAGAACGTGGATGGTGCAGGCACATACTCTAGAACTAACATTTTGAAAAACATCGCTACTGCGGCGGACATGCCGGCCAAACTGCTGGATAACGAAACCCTCGTCTCTGGCTTCGGAGAGGGCGTAGAAGACGCCAAGAATATCGCCCGGTATATTGATGGGATTCGGCGTTGGATGGCCCCTCTTTACGCGTTCTTCGACGACATTGTGGCCCGTCGTGCGTGGAATGAGGATTTTTATAAAACCATCCAGGAAGCATTCCCTGACTATAAAGATGTTGGATATAAAGAGGCGTTTTGGCGCTGGAAAAACAGCCTGAAAACCGAATGGCCGTCACTGCTCAAAGACCCTGAGTCTGATTCCAAAATTGAAGATGTTCGCCAAAAAGCGGTCATGTCGATGTTGGAAATTTTGCTGCCGCAGATGGATCCCGAAAATCGGGTTAAAGTTATTGCTTGGGCGGTAGACAACGCGGGTGAGAACAAGCTGTTGTTCCCTATGCCCCTTGTTCTGGATTTTGACGAGCTTAAGAACTTCGAACCCCCCACACCCCCTACGCCCTCTGCAGCCCCCACTCCGCCTAAACCCGAAACCGGCGGAATGTAACAAATGCATGACGATGTTGCTGCGTCGTGATGCTACTGCCGATCGGGCGGGTCCTCTCCCCTCGCCCGATCGGTGGGACCAAAACGGTGTAGAAGCGGAGTCGAGACGGATCGTCCGGGCTAGGCTAGAAGCCGATCATATGAGAAGCGCCCGTCAAACTGCAATGACAAAACTGGCGGGTTTACGGCACGACGTGTTGGCGTTTCTGCGAGTAGCGGAAGAGATAGAAGCTCTTGACGCTCAAATTGATCGGATAGGTTAATGAGTCGGAATGAAAAACCGCTAAGTTTTTATGAGGTAGTCACCGCCGCAGTACGGGATATCTCGGAACATGGATATGATAGTCAAACCCGTGTGGATTTTTGGCTGGGCGAAATCGCCAAAGCGGCTGCCCGCGATATGACCCCGCCCCATGTGTTGCAAGAAACTTTGAACGGGGCGTTGCGCGGATTATACCAGCGCCTAATCGACAAGGGCGGAATTCTGCAACAACACCCCGGAGTTTCTCGTTATACTCTTGAAAAGATAAAACCCGCTCTTCGTGCCGAGTTGGATAGGCGTATCGTGGCGTCGGCGCAACTGATCAAACTGAACCGGGAAGCGGCCATCCAGAAAACGTTACAACGATTCAGTGGGTGGGCTACGTCTATCCCTATCGGCGGGTCGGAAGTGGTGGACAAAGTAGACACTAAAGACGACATCAAAAAATCGCTTAAACAGCTGCCTTTTGAAGAACGTCGGGTGATCATCGATCAAAGTCACAAGTTGGTGTCGTCTTTGTCTGAAATAGTCGCCCACGACGGCGGGGCGATCGCCGGAGAGTGGCATTCGCATTGGAAACAACTAAATTATAACTACCGGCGAGACCACAAAGAGCGTGACCGGAAAGTGTACGCGGTTCGCGGGAACTGGGCTATTGAGCAAGGGTTGATGAAAGTCGGCCCTGCAGGATATACTGACGAAATCACCACCCCTGGCGAAGAAGTATTCTGCCGGTGCTATTATCGTTGGTTGTACAACGTTCGTGAGTTGCCTGACGACATGGTAACGGTTAAAGGCAAGGCTAAACTGGCCGAAATCAGAGGTTTACTTAAGTCATGATCAACCTTGACGACGCGTTAGCGCGAATTGACCGGTCTCTAAGTCGTAAACGGGCCATGGCGGCGGTGTCTCAGGCGTTTCCGCGCGTCAAGGTTGATGAAGCCGAACGGAAAATCGCTAAACTTTTGGCTAAAATTGATTCGCAGTTGGGTGGTGTTCGATCTGACGCCGCAGAATTTAAAGAAAATGACCACCCTCGCGGACCAGACGGCAAATTCACGTCTGGAGCAGGCTCTTCCGGCAAAACGTCACCGGGGGTGGTAAGTTACCGCCAGACTTTGGGCAAGAAAATCAAAGGAACTTCTCGCGGTTTGATCCGCCATATGCTGACTGAAGGCGGATATTCTGAAGAAGAGATCCTTCAGGCTGCTCGTGATGAGTACGGGCCAATGGATGAGACTTACGATTATATTGGTGAAAATCTCAAACAGTTAAACGAAGAACGGGCAAAAGCGGGAAAAAAAGAACTAACCCGCCCGCCTGTGAAAGTGCAACGAGACCCAGGTATACGTAAGTACGTCCGTAAAGGACCTGTTCATAATTCCGATAGACTATCTGAAATTATGGATTTTCAGGAAAGAACAAAATCCGAAAGCGACTGGCATATACGTACTGCCGCTTGGGCAGATGCTTCCGAAGATTTTTTGGACGTAATTGCTGGCACCGCGCAATTGGGTGGTGGCGTAATATCGCGTCCAGATTTAGAAAAATTCCTTTGTTATTATCATACTGAGTCTTCGTTAATTCAAATGGCCTGTTCATTTACAGACCCCGACTCCGCCATTGTGTTTAGGCACGAATACGGCCACGCAATCGATTTTAAAAGTGGGTCTACTCAAAAATCAGCCAAATACGTTGCGGAACGCGACGAAGACGCTGCTAGCATTTTAGGGTCGGCCTGGACTCCCGACAATGGTGAATGGGACGTGGAGAAACGGTTGGAATTTAATGACCGGGTCATGAACCAAATTGATTACTCCAAGGGCACAACTCAAGCCGTTTCAAAATCCCCACGTGGTTATACTCCTAAGGCTTTTTTCCATGATTTTGTGGGGGCTTTAACTTGCAACGTGTTGGGACAAGGCCACACGGACGAGTATTATAAAGGAAACCCTGACGCGCGTTTGGCCGAAATGTTTGCCAACTACGTTACGTTGACACAGGGAAAAGACGGGGATTATTGGGCGGGCATTTTGCATAAAATCGCCCCTAAATCCTGTTCGCGTTTCGACGAAATGCTTGAAGGCACCGCCGAATGGGGCCGTGTTACGATGAAAAAGGACTAAGTTATGGAACTGGATTTGTACGAAGTTACTGCAGAATACAAACGCAGGTTTGGAAGTCTTCCAAATTTGATGGGGTTTTCGCCCACAGCTTATGCCAAAATTCCTGAAGTATTGGCACTGGCTATTGTTAATGGGAAAAAATTGTCCAAAGAAGAGTATTATCGGCAATTGGGGGTTAATCCTCCTCCCGACGATAAAAACTTCATCATTTAGCCTAGGGCTGTAAAATGATCAAAGCCGCCGGTATCATGTTTTTGACTGACGACGGCGAAACGCTGTTGCTAAAGCGTGGACCGGGCGGGGACTGGCCGGGGGCTTGGTGTTTTCCGGGTGGAAAACAGGAAGATGGCGAAACTATCGAAGAAGCTGCCAAACGCGAATGCGTCGAGGAGCTGGGTTTTTTACCTAAAGGCCCTCGGATGGAGTGGACTAGGCGTATTTCAGCCAACGAGGCACCCATTCCTGAAGAAAACGTGAATCCTGTTCCCCCCATCGGGGACAAGGTAGATTATACTACATTCATTCAGCGTGTCGGTCAACCGTTTATCCCTAGATTGAACGGGGAACACACGGCGTTTACGTGGATCCACGTTTCCAAGGTTTTCCCTCATGGCTCGCAAGAGCCTGAGAAGGGCAAAGAAATAGTTCGATGAGCAAAGAACCCCGCATTGAGGTCCTTGACTTAGGAGCCATCCATCCCGGAGTTCGCATATCTATCGAACGACTGGGCATGGACGAAACCGATGTGGCCAAGGCTATTCGTGATGGCGAGTTGGTCAGTCCGCAGCACTATGAAAATGTAGCTCTGTTCGCTGTCCGCATCACCGGGACTGGGTCGGCTTATCGGCACAAATTAGACGAGTATGTGTATCGGGACCCTGCCCTCTATTTGAATCAGGATTTTCTGGATCGGTGTAATGGTTTGCCGGTGATTTGGGAACACCCAGACACTGGCAAGTTAAATACTGAAGAATTTGCTGATCGAATCGTTGGGACTGTTGTTCTACCGTATATTCGTGGAGAGGAAGTGTGGGGTATCGCAAAAATTTATGATGCCGATGCCGCCCACGCGATGGAATCAAAGCAACTTTCTACATCACCTGCAGTTGTGTTCCGGTCTACAGATGGAAACAAGCAGGCGACGTTGGAAAACGGGTCTGCTCTATTGGTCGAGGGCAAACCTAGTTTACTAGACCATCTTGCCATCTGTGAAGAGGGCGTTTGGGACAAAGGTAGAGACCCTACCGGAGTCGAGCTTCCAACCACTACTGTTGAAATTTCCGAGGGGTCAGAAATGCCTGATTTTGAAAAAGAAGCCCATGGCGCTGAAAAGCGAGATGATTCCGGGACCGGCGGCGGCAATCTGGACAAACTGTTGAAGGGTATCGACGCCCTTTGTGGTCGTCTGGATTCCATGGAAAAACGCATGGATTCCATTACTTCCCGTGCTCGCAAGGACGACGACACGGAAGAAGAGGAAGTCATGGGCGAGCCGAAAGAATTGGCTGCTGATGACGACGATGACAAAAAGCCTCGCAAGGACGCACGTCGTTCGCATCGCAAAGACGATGACGACGACATGAAACATCGCAAGGACGCCCGTCGTTCGCATCGCAAAGACGACGACGAAGATGACAAAATGCCCGCTCATCTCAAAGCCGATGACGACGATGACGACGATGACGACGATGACGACATGAAGCATCGCAAAGACGACGACGAAGATGACAAAATGCCCGCTCATCTCAAAGCCGATGATGACGATGATGATGACGACATGAAGCACCGCAAGGACGCACGTCGTTCGCACCGCAAAGACGACGATGACGACATGCGGCATGCCCGCAAGGACTCGAATTCGGTGAGCAAGCACATCGCCTCGGAAATTCGTCGTTTGGCCGCTTCCGTCGCTCGCATGCCGAAAAGCATGTCGGATGCTGATTATGCCGCGATGGCCGATCATCAAGCCCGTGCTGACGCCGTTTATGGTGGTTTCGGTGAACGTGCCCCGGCTCCGCTGCAAGGCGAGTCTCTTGGCGCTTACCGCGTTCGTCTCGCCAAAGGTGTGCAAAAGCACTCTGAGTCTTGGAAAGGCGTTGCTCTCCGTGATTTGCCAGCGAACGTGCTCGAAATCGCTGAACAGCGTATTTACGCGGACGCTACTGCGGCTGCTAAGAACCCGACCGACGTTCCTTTCGGCAAGCTGCGTGAAATTCGCCGTCGCGACGGCGCTGATCGCATGATCACCGAATTCGTTGGCGAGCCGAACGCATGGATGGGCGAATTCCGCACTCCCCCGCGTTCGATCAGCAAGCCGTTTTTCCGTCCTCGCACCGGGAACTAATCCACAATGGCAAACTCTGTCTCCTTCAATCCGATGCTGACCACCAACAACTACGGTGGTTTCAGCACTCAGTCCTACGGCCTCGTTCAAGGCGTGGCCATGGACGACCCCGCCGTTCGTTACCAGCTGATGGGCGGTACCCTGGCGACTTCCGAAACCTTGCCGATGTGGGGCGGCGTTGGTATTTATGCCAACACTCCTTCTTACAACACTGACGCTACTACGGGCGTTGTGGTTGGTCGCGGGACCACCATTTCGGCCAATGCGAGCGGAAAGCTGGTTGGTTTTTCGGTGTTCAATCAGGCGACTGCTTGGAATACTTGGCCCCAGTCTCCGGTGCCTACTGGCGCGGGCGGCATGACTGTTCCGTTCTACCTGTTCGGCTCTGACGCCCGCATTGCAGTCGCTTGCGATCCGTCGCTTGCTGCCTCGCTTTCGGGTGGCGCGATCAATCAGGCGGTTTACTGGGATTTCAACGCCCAGTGCCTCGTTGCGTCGGCATCTGCCTCCTACAGCGTTACTTCGCTCACTTGGTCGTCCACCAACGGTGGTCAAGTCGCGGTGGTGATGTCGGGTGCTACTCCGGTTGGTGGCGTTGGGGACAGCTTCACCCTGGCAGGCGCTACTAACAGTGGCACTGGCTCGGTTGCTGCGATCAATACGACCCATCAGGTCAACACCTTCACCAACAGCCAGAATTTCACCTTCCTGCTTCCGGGCACGTCGGCCATCTGGGGCACCTTGGGCGGCACCATTACGCTGGTTTACAGCGAAGCGGCGCTTCCGGTGCAGGTTCTGCGCGTTCAGAACGGCAACAGCAAAGTTGTCGTTTGGGACCCGGTGAACAACGTCGCCACCTGGAATAACAGCGGCACCGCCGCCTTGATCCTGATCTAAGGAGCCGCACTCATGGCTAACATTACCGCCGCTCGCGTAATGGTTTCTCCGCACTACATGGTGCCGGAAAAGCTGTTGCAATACAACCAAGCTTCAGGCGCGTTCGACGCCCTGGCCGGTGCCAACCCGCAAGTTCGCTTGGGTGAAGGCGACCTCTATGTGTATATCGATGCGTTCGATATCCGCACGGTGATGTCGTCTGGTCAGAGCGAATACAATTCGCTTCCCAGCGTTACGGTGACCGCCCGCCAGATTTCGACCCCGACTTATTTGCAGCGCGTCCGCGCAGAATACGATCACCACGATACCGCTGCCATGTCGCAGTGGGGAGTGAGCATCGTCGAAGCGCAGCGCCTCGGCATGCGTCAGGGCCATTTCCAGCTGATGCGTTCCGCTCTGCTCTACGGCATGAACGGCGCGAATGGCGAAGGCTTGCTGAACACTTCTGGCGCTACCACGGTCAACCTCCCGGCTGACTCGAACGGCAACACTACCGTTGTCACTTACGACAACGGCCAGATGGCGTTCTTCCTGCTGTCGCAGGTGTCGGCCATGAAAACCCGCACCATGCAGCTCGGTATGGGTCACCGTATTGTGATCCTCGGACCGCAGCGTGTTCTTGGCTCTTGGGAATACCAGGATATCGTCCAGGTTACTCAGTTCCAGCGCGTCGGTGCCGGCTCTCTCTCCACTGCCGGCGTTGTCAAGGCGGTTGGCGAGATGAACGAGGATGAAATCTTGTGGTGCTATGATGATACTTTGATCGGCAAAGGTGCCAATGGCACTGACGCTGTTCTGATCGTCATGCCGGAGGTTGAAAAGCCGCGCGGTGGCCGCATCAACACCAACGCGTTCGCTGAGCTGTCGCCGGGTCTCGCGGCTTGCACCATGCAGTTCTGCGACATGGCCGCGCCTCGCGAAATCCCGACCCCGCTGCCGGGTGGCGCGATTGACGTGCTTTCGGAAATGCGCATCACTTCTGGTTGGGGCGTTCGCCCGGAAGCGATTGCAATTCTGAGCATGCAATACCAGTAAGCCTACAAACGTCGAGGAGAGGTTAAATGACCACGCTATACGTCGCCAATGCCAGCAAGCAACGGCACGACTTCATCTACCGCGTTCGGGAGGAAACTTCGGTTCGTCGGCAGCAGATCCCGCCCGGTGGGCAAATCACTGTCTATCAACCGAACGCTACTCCCGAAATTCTGCACGATATCGTCGATCAGCACAAAGTGTATGGGCTGATCGACGTTGCGGAAATCGATCGCCGTAAGCCGTTTGTTGGGCTGTGTTATTCTTTCGACAAACCTATCAAAGTCGAAAAAATCATGTATGCAGACGAACATAATGCGGGGGTTCTGACCGAGGTGAGTCAGGAATCCCGCAAGCTTTCGGCGGCGGCGCTTCATGATGCTATCAGTCGGGTTACTGAAGGTGCTGCGCGGCTGGACGCCCTCGAAATGGAAGTCGTCGAGCAGAACAAGGCCAACGAACCCGGCATCAACGAAGTGGTGACGGTAAACAACACCGGGAAGGCCGATCCATCCCCCCGGCGTGGACGCAATAGGAAAACCTAATGCTACCAACAGTCGCGGGGTTTTTGTTATTCATTCGTAATGTCATGGGGATCAGCCCCTTGGTGTTGCCGGATAACAGCCCCACGATTAATTGGGCTTTTTCTATCGCTACCATGTTTGTCAATCCGGATTTGGGGGTGGTGGGTTCGTCTTTGAATGCATCCCCTCAGACCAACCTATTCGTTCAAGCTACCTATAATCTGGCCGCAGACAATTTAGTAAACTATGCCCAGGATCAAACTGGGCGTACTTATTTCGCTGATTTGCGCGCCAGTCTAAAAATCAACAACTTTGCTGCGGGTGTCGTGCAATCCGCCTCTGACAGTGGTACCAGCGATGGTCTGGTAGTCTCGGAGGCTTTGAAAAATCTCACCCTGGCGAATTTGCAGAATCTCAAAACTCCGTGGGGTCGCGCATATCTTGCCATGGCCCAGACTGCCGGGACGTTGTGGGGGGTCGCATGACCATTCTGCATCTGGGGGTCATAGATTTTCCGTACGCCAACCCCCCTAAAGAAATGCAGGGAAATAAGCCCGGTTCTTCTCCTTCTGGTGTGGTCACAACAGGCGACGTGGCTACTTGGCTCGAAAATAAATACCATATTATGGAGGTATTTTTCGAAGCCAACCGGCAGAAAATAGGGGACGCTATGGCCGAATCCGTCACAGGAGCGTTGGAAAGCCTTATGATGGGGAAACCGAATCCGGGTAATCCCCTCTTGTCGGCAGAGTCGGCCATTTCGACCTACTTTAAACAGTTCCTTGCTATGCGTCAAATTGAAGGGTTTGGTATTCCGGGGGTCCCAACCCAGGCTGCCCTAAATGGGGTAAATCACCGGTTCAAAAATCCGCGTGGTAAGTGGACCGGAAAAGGCAAAGACCGTAAGTTTCAGCGCAACCCTCGTCGTCCAAGCTTTATTGACACCGGAATGTATCAGGCGTCGTCAAAGGCTTGGTTTGACTGATGGCCACTGTAGCGGAAAGCCTGGGTAATCACTCCCAGTTAAAATCCACGCTCGAACAGGGTTTGCTTTCCATCTCGGAAAGTGCAACCGTTTCGTTCACGAAATATGTGAAACGAATACTGCCCCTGGATGGATATGTGTTTTGGCTGGCCGGCGAAACCATGACCATCCAGGGTTCGCTGCATTACTCTAGTTCTCGCGAGATTCGAGAAGATGAGACTATATCGGTTAACCGGGTGGTGTTTACTACTACCACCCCAGTTGCCCCATTTAACTATGTTAACCAGCAACTAATTTGGGTTGCTACCGTTGGGGAGATTCGTTTCTCCTTTTCTAACTTGGGCATGTTCTACGAACAGGCCGGTCTGTACCATTACACGGGCGAAGCGGTTTATCCAGCTTTGGCCTCTCAGTTGGTCAACAATCTGTATGATTTGTCGCCCGACAATCTGATTGTATCCAACAGCTTACCGGCTTGGTTAGCCATCCAAACTTATTTGCCGCAGTGGCTCACTATTCCGAATCCGGGCGTGTTGTTATATCCGTCTTTCCTAGTCCCTACGAACGTGGTTCCGCCCTATGGAGTCGTGCACGTAGAACCCTCTAAAACTACTGCAATCCAGGCTGCCCCCAGGTTGACGGTTAATGCGTCTCATTACCAGTTGGCCACGGATCATGTCCGTATTACTTTGTATGGTCTTAATAACAACTCGGCGTTGGATTTCATCGACACGGTAAACCAGTACAGCCTGGACACTGATGTATTTGGCATTATGAGTATGCCGATGGTGCGAGACGAAAAACGCACTCAGTCGGAAATTCAAGCTATTGCGATGAAAAAGACCATAGAATATGATGTGAGCTATTATCAAACTCGCATCAACAATGTTGCTCGACAGTTGATTCTCGAAGCATTCGTTCAATACACTGTCGCGTCATATCCAACAGCTGCTTAAACCCAGGAGCTTACTATGCCGCAGAACGCCAACCAAGTTTATCCTTCCGTATATGCCGGCGTAGCCAAGCCGCTGAACCTTGACGCGGCTGGCAATTTGCTCGTCGCTGACAATCAAAACGCTGAAGTTGCTGTTCTGAACATCACTTCTGCCACCGTGGTGAAGGCGTCGGCTGGTTACATCGGTCGCGTGTCGGTTGTCGTTGCTGGCGCTGCCGGCGCGATTTATGATTACGCTTCGACTTCCGGTTATGCCGCTGCAAACGAAATTGCCGTGCTTCCGGCTACCATCGGCCTAACTGCGTATGATTGGCCGGTATCGACTGGCATTCTGGTGGTGCCGGGTGCGGGTCAAACTATCTCGATTTCGTTCCGCTAATCGGATACCGTCGCACCTAATCGCCGGAGATACCTTATGCCCAGCATTGTAACAGTTAATGTCAGCCAGACTGTGGGGCCTGCGCCCCTCGTTCTGCAGTCTTCCGGTGCGCTTATCTCTCAGGGTGCGACGGTTACGACTCCTGGCACTTCCAGCTTGCTCACGCAGCTTTCGGATTTAACCCCGTTGCTTACGGGGGCCAAGGCTCTAACGTCCGCCACCTTGTCGGCTGGTACAGTGACAGTCGTGTGCACGACAGCGCATGGCTTCACGATTGGCGACACTCTGCTCATTACGGTGGCGGGCGTCACCCCAACGGGCTACAATGGTACGTTCAACTGCACCGTTACGACCAGCACTAATTTCACATACGCCCTTGCTGGCTCGCTTGCGGCTGGCACTGGCGGCGTTTATACCCCGGAAGACGTGTCTGAATTGGTAGCGATGGCTACAACTTTCTTTGCGCAGGGTTCGGGCCTGTCTTGTTACGTGCTTGAGCTGGGCGCTGGCAACGCCAACGATGGCGTGACGGCTCTGCAAGCCTACATCACTGCCAATCCCAACAGCAACTATGTCGCGGGGGCTTCGGGCTACTTCTACGCGTATGTGGTTCCTCGCACCTGGGACGGCAATGCGTCGTTCTTGGCGATGCTGGCCAGCTACGAATCTACCACAGCGAAAACCTACTTCTTCATTACTACTACGCTGGCGACTTACACCAGCTACACCAACTTGATGAAGTGCGCTTTCACTATGATCGAATCGCCTTCGCTGGGTGTATATCCCGCGAATGCTCTTACCGCCGCGTCCTATTCGGGCGGTTTTGTCACGGCTACCACAACCACTTCCCACGGTGTCGTGCCGGGCAACTGGTTTACCATCGCGGGCGTTACCCCGACAGGGTACAACGGCACTTTCCTGGCCTTGGCCGGAACCACTGGCAACACGCTGGTTTACGCCGTGTCGTCGAATCCGGGTGTCGAGACAGTATTGGGTACTTTGGTCGCCAGTCTTTATGCCAATTCCGCGATTCCTTCTACGGAATTCAGTATCGCGTCGGCTTTTTATCGCCTGATGCAGTATAACCCGTCTGCGTCGAATCGGGTTACACCCTTTGCCTTCGGGTATGTGTTCGGTGTCACTCCGTTCCCAACTCGTGGCAACAACGCGCTGCTTACCGCGTTGAAAACTGCTAACACTAACGTTGTCGGCACTGGGGCAGAAGGCGGCATCAGCAATACCATCATTTTGTGGGGAACCACCGAAGATGGCCACGATTTTACTTATTGGTACTCGGTGGATTGGGTGCAAATCAACTCTGACGAGATGATTTCCAACGCGATTATCAATGGATCGAACAACGCTCAGAATCCGCTTTATTATGACCAAAACGGCATCAACCGTTTGCGGGCGGTCGAACAACAGGTCATGAACAACGCCATCGCGTTTGGTCTGGCTTTGGCCCCGGTTACGGTTACTGCCACCCCGTTTGTCACATATGTGACGCAAAATCCGACCGACTACCCGGCTGGTATCTATCGTGGTCTTGCGGTGACCTACACCCCGCAACGCGGGTTTATCCAAATTGTGTTCTATGTCAACGTTACGTCGTTCCCGGCTGCGGGTTAATAGGAGGTCAAGAAAATGGCTGGTAATCCGCAAATAGTCCAAGGTACGCTTAACCGCCTTCGTGGCAGTGCAGTGATCCCGAATTTCCCAGAATTAAACGTAACCGCCCCTTACTTGGGACGGGCTGGGATTTCCATGGCGTTTGAAGGCGAAACCACTACGGCCATCCCCACGATGGTCGGCACGGTTCAGTCGCCTATGCCGTATCAAATGGTCACGGTGACACTGTCGTTGTTGAAAACCCAGTCGCTGGCTAGCTTGTGGGAATCCCAACGCCAGTTGCTCAGTGTTATCGGGGACGTTACCATCACCCCCGACACTACGAGTCTGCCTTCATACACCCTCAACAACTGTGCCATCGACAACGTTCGCGAACTGAATTTCGCGGGGGATGATGCCGGATATGTGGTCACGGTAAAAGGTTATTATCAGATTAACTCGTCGCTATGGTCTCTTATTTGACCTAGCGTAAACAAGGCGGTATGACGATGCGTTTAGACAGCAAGCTAAACCTTGTCACGGAAGTTGAAACGGGAGAGGGTTCCGTTTTCGTCCACAGCATGCCGATTTCGCGTGAGGTGTTCGAAAAATACTTCCTGACTATTTCCAAAACCTTTGCTTCGATCATCTCGGAAGGTCTTAGTTTCATCTCTGGCCCCCGAGTCGCGGCAATGCTGTTGAAAAAAACGGCCATCGACCAAGGGGTGTGGGAAGGCCGGGATGGTGTCGGCAATGGGTTAATGGCCGAAATCCGCCGTTTGTCCAACGTAATTGTACCTTCTGAAAATGGCTGGCAAACTATGCCATTTCAGGACGCCATCGACAAAAAAGTTATGGACCAGGAAGATATCGCTGAGGTTGAAGGTCTAGTCTGTTTTTTTATATGCGCCTCTGCTATGAGTCGGAGAAACGAAGTCCAGGGGGTTTTGGACAGAATGCGTTTGTGGGGATCGCTAACCACGTCCTTGAACTCTACGGCATACGCCGATTCCTTGCCGACATCGACCGAGACAGAAACTTCTACGACCACGGAGAACACATCGTTAGTGCCGCACTGACCTGGGCGGCTAACGAAGGATTTCACGATTTTTTCAGTCATCACATTCCCGAATGGATGTGGCAAAGCGCGCACGAATACAGACAACGCCATGTGATCAGTTCGATTAAACAGCTAAAGGTGTTCTAATGGCGGTCAAATCTGTTGTTGACATTGAAGTTAACGATGCGTCCTTTAAAGACTTCGTTGCTCTATTCAACAAGTATAACACCGCCTTGGGTAAAATGCCCGGAGTCTGGAACAGCACCACGGACTCGATCCAAACCACTGGCAAGAAAATCGATTCTCTGACTGTCGCGGTAGAAGCCTTGTCTAAAATATTGGGCAAGCAAACTGCCGAACAAGGCAAGATGCGGAAAGAGATCGACAACACTAATAAGTCTATGACGGATTTGGGTAAGTCTGCGACCCGAGTATACGACACGATACGCGGCATTACTACCTCGATGCTTAAGTGGGGAACGATTACCAGTGCATTCGGGTTGGTGTCGGGGGCTACCGGGTTCCTTGGTTTCGAAGCTTTAGCAAGAGCCGCGTCCTCGTCTCGAACTTCTGCCATGTCGGTTGGCGTGTCGCCGTCCGAATTTCAGGCAGCTAATATTGCGTATGCTCGAATTCCTAACGCGGGCGGTATGTTGTCGCGCTTGGCCGACATCCAACAAGATCCCGTGCGTACAGCGATACTTGCTAATAGACTGGGCATATCTCAATCGGATGTAGTTAACAAAAGCCCGTTTGAGTTGATGCAGCAGGTGGTTCCTGCGTTGCACGAAAGATACCAGACTTTGCCTAAAGGTGCCCAGTTGCAATGGGCAGAAAGCCTTGGCTTGTCTGACATCGCTGACACTTCTCAGTTACGCACTATTGGCGGCATGTCAGGCGCGGAACTCCAAGAACTTCAGTCCTCGGCTGCCCGGTATAAGCAAACATTGGGGGCCAACTCTGACGTAGACAAACAATACCAGGACTTTATTTCTAAATTCGACGAAATGTGGCAGGAAATTAAAAATCGCCTCACCACTGGCCTTGTCGGTTTGGCCGAACCCCTGGGCAAATTGACTTCTGCGTTTGGCCGTTTGCTGGAATCAGGCTTGGAGTCTAAGGCTTTTTCCGAAGGCATTACGGCCTTTGCTAAAGCTATCAACAGTTTTGCTGAATATATGAAAACCGACAAGTTTTCGAAAGATGTAGAAAGCCTGTGGAATAGTGTCGAAAGGGTAGCTAGTGGTCTGTCGCGCTTGGCCAAAAAACTTGGATGGCTGTTCCCGGAAGAGTCCGACCCGGAAAAACCCCCCGGTGGTTTTTATGGTGTGCATGGCATGGTTGGCCATTTTGAACAGGGTTTTGCTCCCAATGCACTTTCTGCGTTTCCTCCGCCAGAACCCCCAGACGAATATCCTGGGGAATGGAAATGGTATAAGAATTGGAAATACAAACATGGCGGCGCGGGTAAGCCTATTACCGACGAATTAGACCCTCTGTTCATGTCTTTGGAACGTCAAAAGAGCCTTCCTCCTGGCTTGCTCCACAAAATTATGATGATGGAATCTGGCGGCGACCCGACGTCGTATAATGGTAAGGCCATGGGCCTTATGCAGTTCACTCCGGAAACCGCCCGAGATTATGGGCTTACCAACCCGTACGACCCAGTAGAGTCTGCCAACGCGTCGGCCCGTTATTGGAGCGATCTACTGGCTATGTTTGGTGGCGACATCGAGAAAGCTTCTGCGGCATACAACTGGGGTCCTCAAAACGTCAAGAATGCTATTGCTCGGGCCAATCAGTCTCACACCGACTGGATTACTGATCCTCAGATTCCGCAAGAAACCCGCAACTACATGCAGCAGGTGGGCAGAACCTTTGGAACCGACCATTTCGCGGCTCAACCTGGGCAAGGTGTTAAAATCGCCATTTATAACGCAACCGGCGGTAATTATACCGACATCGTAGCTTCGCTGTCTGCTACTGGGGTGCCTCAATGAGTGGGTCGGTCATCAACAACATCGGACGGGTGGTTTATCAGTTCGGGTTCGAAATATCGCCTATTATTTTTACCGGGGGCATTGCCGCCCAGTACGGCGGGTATGTTCCTATTGTGTTATTGACTGAAGCAGCCAACTTCGTTACTGGTTTGCTCGCTGGCACGAACGCGTTCGACTTAGACAATTTCTTTGCGCACTTTACCCCGATACCCGGTGGTAAATTGGCAAGTTATTCGGTGGCTACATACCCATTCGCGAACCAGTCCGTCGCGGCCAACGCGATCATCTCCGAACCCCTTAACCTTTCTATGCGTATGTCTATACCGGTCAATAAGCCGGGGGGCCACTCTGCTAAGCTCGTGACCATGATGATGTTGCAGAAAGTTATTCAATCTCATGCCAACATGGGTGGCACCTACACCGTGGTTACTCCCGCGTGTCTGTATACCGATCTGATCTTGACCGGTCTTACTGACGTAAGCCAAGGCGGCTCTCCCATTCCCCAGAATACTTGGCAATGGGATTTCACTCAGCCTTTGATTACTCTGGAAGCAGCACAGGCGGCACAGAACACCTTTATGAGCAACCAAACCAATGGAACTCCAACTCCGGTTCCTGGCCAATGACCACCTATTATCCTTTTTCCCCTACCATTCCTGCCCCTATCTCGCAGGTACCGTCCACGTTTGTGCCACTGAACCCCCTTGGTATAAACCCGGTTGCTATACCACCGTCAAACGGACCGTTCACTTTTCACCCCGATTTGGACGGAACCCAATACGCTATAACTGTAACTTGGAGCTTGTTTGGTCAACGATATTATGTGAATTGCTACACCTTAGAGGGGACCTTGGTGTTTTCCCTCCCGTTGGTCGGATCTGATGTAGGCACCCCTATCCAAAGTATCTCGTGGATTTCTGGCACCACTACTGTTACTACTAGTCTGCCACACGGTTTTAGGGTTGGGTCGGTTGTAAATGCTGTTATCGCTGGGGTATCTCCGGACTCTTACAACGGCACGTACCCAGTTATTGTGGCCAACTCCACCCAGTTCACTTATCAGTTGTCGTCTTATCCAGGGTCGGTGTCCTCTTATGGTACCGCGTCATACGACATCAATATGGCTGCGGGATATTTCAATTCTAGTCTGGTGTACCGTACTAAAAACCAGCAGTTTGAAGTATTCCCGTGAGATACTACGAAATCAAAATAACTGACCCGGCTAACCCTGGTTCTAAGCCTCAAATTTATACCAGCTGGGTTAACAATAAAAATGACCCCGGCGCTTTAAACATTCGGTTTTCGTTTCGCTTAGTGGATTTCGCCAGCAAGTCCGCATCAGTAGTGGCTATCTACGGCATCCCCATTCAGTCCATCAGCAACGCTCATAACCTTAACGGTAAGAACGTCGCCATTTCTGCGGGGTTTAAACAGGGTTTACCTTTGGCGTCTCCCGCTCAAGCCGGGCTTATCCTGCAGGGGTTCATTGCCCAAGCCTATGGAAATTGGATTGGCAACGAAATGAGCCTTAACCTGATTATCCTGCCCGGAACCCTACCCGGCCCGTCGTCTGCGTCGTCCCCCATGCCTCCGACTGGCTCAATGGAAGACCCTATTAATGGGCGCTTCGACTGGCTGGCCGGCACTCAGCTTTCTACATCCATCACGAATTTCCTCACTGCTGCTTTCCCGGCCTATCCTACACCTTACGTGTCTATAAGCCCTAATTTAGTAATCAACCACGACGAACATGCGGTGTATCACACCTTATCTGGGTTTGCTGATTGGGTCGGTTCATACAGCCAATCTATTATTAACAAACCCTCATATCAGGGCGTTAAAATCCGACTCCTTCCCGGCAATAACTTCAACGTGACCGACGGAACCACCACGAACAAAACCGTAAACATCGAATTCCGCGACCTAATCGGTCAACCTACGTGGCTTGGACCGGGTAAAATCAGCTTTAAATGTCCCATGCGGGCCGATATTAACGCGGGTAACGACGTAGTGCTGCCTAAGGGCACTTTCCCAGTGGCCACCCCAGAGAAAGTGACTGCGGATTGGAATATCCGCAACTCGTCGCTTCAACAGGGAACGTTTAATGTGGTAGAAGTCCAGCATTTCGGAGATTTCCGACAGCCCTCGGCGGATGCTTGGGTGTCGGTATTTTCCTGCCTGCAAAAGGCTCCCAGTTAAATGATGCTAAACAATGTTCAAAACACCCCAATTTCTAGAACTCTGCCCGAATTAATTTCGCAGCAGATCGGCAACGCCACCCAACAAATCCCTCAGTCGTTGCCTGTGTCGGTGGTATCCGTTCAGGGCGCTTTTGTGACGGTTAAATTTGAGGTGCAAAGCACCATTACCTTCCCACTTATTAAAGTACCGCAGGCTATTTCCCGTTATGCCCGTCCGCCTACTCAAGTGGGGGATCGGGGGTTTGTGGTATCTTCCGATATATATTTGGGCGGGGTGACGGGCCTGGGCGGGGGAGTAGCCAACTACGGGCGGAAAGAAGCCAACTTGTCCACCTTGGTGTTCTTTCCTCTTAGTAATACTTCTTTTCCGTCTGTGGACAGTAACGCCTACAACATCACTGCCCCAAATGGCGCGGTAATCAAGGACGACAGCGGACACAGCGTGATCACGCTTACCCCGTCCTCAATAACACTTGCTTGTGGAAGCAATTCGATTGTAATATCTTCTTCCGGTATATCGTTGACCGGCACTCTTAACATCAACGGCTCGCCCTATCTTCTACATGAGCACAAAAATGTTATGACCGGCACGAATAACACCGGGGGTGTTGTGTAATGCGAGTGTATGGGCGTGACGCTACCACAAATGCTTGGGTAGAAGTCCAGACCGACGCTAGCGGGTTTAACGATTATGTGTACATTACGGCTTTAATTCAGTGTCTCAAGTTGAACTTGAACGAATCCCCCTTTTGGGCGAACTGGGGCATTCCTGCCCAGCAGTCGGTTGTTCAGCAGATTTTCCCCGATTTTTATGTTGCACTAATCCAACAGCGTTACTCGGCTTATTTTGCCAGTTTGAGGATTAGCAAAGTGCCGTCTTACACCCCGACTTATAACATCAACATTATCACCAATCAGGGTGTTAAAATGCAAATGAGCGTGGCAGTATGAGCGGCACCACCATCCCGATCGTCTTAGGTCCAGCTGGCATGATTCCTGCTGCCCCCGCTGACGTGCAAACCGCTCTTATCGCCAACGTTGCTACCACCAACCCAGGGTATACCGCTAACCTACCCGGCACCCTGATTGAAGATATCAGCAGCACGGACGTTGCGGCTATATTAGCGTGTAATTCGGCCCTGGTCGAACTGGTAAACTCCATCACTCCCTACGGGGCAAACGAGTTTATTCTAAACCAGTTGGGCCAAATTTACGGGGTCCAACGGGGACAAGCCACTAATACATCTGTGTACGTTGTTTTTACTGGTTCTCCTGGTTTCGTGATCGCGGTTGGCTTCGTTGTATCGGACGGTACTTACCAATACACCATTCAGGACGGTGGCATTATTCCCACAAGTGGGGTGTCGTCCCCCCTATACTGTTTGGCCACTCAGTCGGGGTCTTGGGCGGTTCCGGCTAATACCGTGACTTCTTTAGCTACTTCTGTACCTTCCACCGTTACCCTGGCCGTCAATAATCCGTCTCCGGGTACTCCTAGTGCCGGTTCTCAATCAATCGACGATTACCGGTCTCAAGTGTTGCAAGCGGGCTTGGCTGCTTCGATGGGAATGGCTCGATACCTGCGGACCCTATTGGGCAACGTGTCGGGTGTCCAGAACCGTCTGGTGTCGGTAGTCCAAAGCGGAACCAACTGGAAAATCATCGTTGGTGGTGGAGATCCGTATCAAGTAGCCTATGCCATCTACAGTGCGCTATTCGACATCTCGACCCTCGTCGGCTCGTCCACCACAATTCGAAACCAAACTGTCAACATCAACGACTACCCCAATACGTATTCAGTCGTATATGTCGTTCCCCCCGTACAGTCCGTGTCGATCTCTTTGACTTGGAATACCACCTCGACTAACGCGGTGTCGGCTACTTCCATGGCTACTCTCGGGTCGGCGGCTCTGGTTCAGTACATTAACAGCATCCCAGTCGGTGCGCCGATGAACCTGTTCGAACTACAGAACGCTTTTCAAATAGCTACAGCAAATGTCCTGCAAACCGCGTATCTAACCCGTATGGTGTTTTCGGTTTACATCAATTCCACACTAACCCCTCCGGCCAGCGGCACGGGTGTCATAGCGGGAGATCCGGAAAGTTATTTCCTAACGGACTCCACGCTCATCACGATCACGCAGGGGTAATATGAGCGGGACCCTTCAAAAAACCATTCCGTCATACCTTTATCAGCAATATGCTGATGATGACGATTTGCAAGCGTTTGTGGCGTCCTACAATACCATAACGCAACAATACATCAACACATTTAACCAACTGAACCTGCCGGTTTACACCAGCGATTTTATTACCGGCTCTTTGCTGGATTGGGTCGGCGCGGGCATTTATGGATACCCTCGACCGTCTTTGCCTGGAACCTCCGGCAACAGTGTTGGTCCTTTGGATACGTACGGGCCAGACTACAAAGTTCCTCTCAATTCGCAAGTAACTACGGCACCGGGTGCCAGCCCGATCACGACCGACGACATCTATAAGCGGTTGCTCACTTGGCATTTCTATAAAGGTGACGGCAAGGTTTTCAATATACGCTGGCTGAAAC
>Ga0164296_1001591_pt1 | contig 23693 bp, 32 predicted proteins | sample GEODES057metaG_FD_113533 | JGI IMG/M metagenome (GOLD analysis project Ga0164296, IMG submission 113533) | Dystrophic lake water microbial communities from Trout Bog Lake, Wisconsin, USA - GEODES057 metaG | ecosystem: Environmental > Aquatic > Freshwater > Lake | place: USA: Trout Bog Lake...
CTCACACCGGCGGGCCAAGACCCCGCCGCCGTGTCAGGCGCCCGTAGCTCAGCTGGATAGAGCACCAGACTACGAATCTGGGGGTCAGAGGTTCGAATCCTTTCGGGCGCGCCATCACTTAGCTAAGTTTAATGTCATTGCTGAACGGGTTGGGGTAACGCTGCGGGTAACCGCGCAACCCATCGTCAGCTGCTGCCCGCACCGGATGCGCGAGCCGCGTTCGTGGGCTGCAGAGCCCGACAGATTCCCCTGTCGACAACCCTGGAAGCCAGAAACTTCGAGGCCTCCCGTCCGCTACCCTCCGGCGCCGCCTCGGCGGGTGTGGAGTGCGTGTGAATGGCCTCAATCAAGATCCGAGTAGCGGGCGACGGTACGTTCGGCGTCTACCGGAACGGAGCGGCCGTTGCGTCCGGCCTGACCCGAGCTCAAGCCGAGCGCTGCGCCACGGTCCTGGGTTGGATCGCCTGAAACTGCCGGTCACCCTTTCGCAAGAAAGTCCGCTGATCATCTGATCCGCCGGCGGGTTGAGACGGTCCCGCTGACGATCCGCGCCCGCCCGCAGATTTGCCCCTCAGCTGTCGAGGGCGGGCGTGGATGCTTCGATTACCCCTCAAGGTCACGATCCCCGCCGCGCAGCCACACGACTTGCGAGGCGTGCCCCTCCGGCGCGCCCAGGTTCGGCTCCGAATCACTGCCATCCTCAAGGTCTGGATCGCCGTCGATGATGTCGAGCGCGGCCACAAGATGGTCGACGACGTCGAGGGCCAGGGCGAGAGCGCCCTCGATGCGGGTGCGCTCGGTGAAGGCCGGCAGCTGCAGCCGGCGCTGGAACGGGATGATGTCGGCCACGGTCAGGCTCCCCAGGTGGCGTTAATCTCGGCGATGAGTTCAGGGTGCTCGGCGACGCCGCCGGTCTCGATCAGGTGCGCGAGCAGTGTGTTCGCTCGCTCCTGCGCCTCGTCGTCGTCGACCGCTTGCCGGCGGTGCATCTCCTCGGCGATCGCTGAAGTGAATTGCCCAAGCCGATCGGCCTCCCGATTGATGATGACGCCGGCGGCAGTCCGGTGGGTGTTGGCACCCTCCCAGAAGCAGGGGGCATTCTCGGCGCTGCCTATGACCTCCTCGGCCCGGGCCACTACGGGGTAGAGGCGAGCAAGCTGCACGACCGACAGCACGGACAGGTCGTGCCCTGGGCATGGCAGGCGGCCATCTATCATGCTGCCCGAAACGGGGCCCCCCGCATCGGGCCCGCCAGCGAACCGGGCTGCGCCCTGCTGCACCTGGCGCAGCACGTTCCACCAGCTGTCGACCGGGCCAGACGGCTCGATTGGCGCGTGTGGTCCGGAGCTGTCGCTGTCGAGGCGAGCCAACAGCAGCGCCTTGATGCCGTACCCCTCCACCGTCACGGCAGGGGTCCTTATGATCTTCGCGGCGATGCGCGTGCAGGCCCGGTACTCCGGCTCGTCGCCGTTCGCTTCCTCGGCCACCCAGGCTGCCATGAATTGGGCGCCGAGGGCGAAGAGGGCGGCGTCGGGATGCGGCTGCGGCTCAGCCGCAGGCGCCGGCTTCGGCTCGGGTGGAGGGGCCGGAGGTTCAACGAGCGCACTTCGCTTGATGAACCGCCCCGCGGCATCCCGAGCCCGGGCGGCGCGCTGGCGGAGGTCGGTGGCGGGCTGGGCAGCCTTCGCCGTGTTCTGCTTCGTCATGGCCCTCTCCCTCACGCGAGAGGGAGGTAGCCGTAGGCGAATACGCCTCCGGCGATGATGACGGTAGCTGTCAGCAGCTCGCCGGCCAGGTCGAGGAAGCGCGGGGACCGGACGTGGGCGGTGTCGGGTCGGATCGGCGCGACGGCCTCCCAGGCCTCAACGGAGCCGGGCGCGGCCTCGTCAGCTTCCAAAGGCGGCTTGGCGCGATTGTAGAGGGCTGAAGGCGAGCGAGAGCGTTCACCGGCGCGCGCCGGTGCTGTAGAATGACGGGTAGCCATGATCGTCTCCGCAGGACGTGCGTGGTCAGGGCCGGGAACGAGGCTGCAACCTTGTCCCGGCCCGTATTTTGTAATATCATCTAATGCATGGCGTCAATAGATGATATTGGAAAAAAGAAGCGCGGGCGCCCGGCAACGGATGCGACGCCCGTCCTGGTGCGACTGATGCCGACGCAAGTTGCCCCGCTCGACGCTTGGATCGAGGCTCAGCCAGATCCGAAACCCTCTCGCCCGGAAGCAATCCGGCACGCGCTCACGAACTGGCTCAACGGCCAGGGCTACGTGCGGCATCGCGAGGATCCGGAGGGGGCGAACTAGTGACAATTACCGACCCTCCAGATCCGAGAGACCCTCTGAACGACGCCGAGGTTTCGGCCGGTGAACTTCTTGCTTTTGTCAATTCAAGAAATTACTTGTGCGAGATTTGCGGTAGTAATTCTTGGTACGTAACAACGGCCCCAGATAGCGATTCGGCAGTTTCTGTCTTTTGGAAGCCTGCACTTGTTACGGATGACGGTTATGACTTGGTTTCTTATCCAGTGATGTGCATAAATTGCGGCAACACCAAAATTTTTAATAAACTCTTGATTAAGTATGCCATCAACGAGTGGCGCGATAAGACTTTCCGAACAATGGGCTCTAAAAATGAGTGAGGGATCGAGCCAGAAAGTCGATCGGGCCTTATTGGATATTCTAGCTGCGCGGAGAGGTGGAGTGCCTCCAACATCAGGTGGACAACCTCCGGATGACACAGGCCGGCGACTGGATACGCTTGAGAAAAATTTCGAAAAATTAGACGGCAAAATCGATAGATTGACTGAGCTTGTTCGATCATTCGGCGAGAAATCAACCGATCGCTTATCAACGATTGACAGTCGTCTTACAGGAATTGAAAAGACGCTCGACGCAAAAGCATCCACTGCTGACGTCAGGGAGCTGAGCGGCAAGGTGTCGAATATCCCCACGACTTGGCAGACGGTCGCCATCATTGCGGCGCTGCTCGTTGGGGTGGGAACACTCGCGTTTACGATCTCCAAGCTTGCGGAGCCGCCACGACAAGCCGCTATCAGCACTCCTGGTCCTGCCCCAGCCCCACCACTCACGAAAGCGCCCTAGGTGGCCCGCGCCACAGCCGCCGGTATTATCTTCATCGAGGAGAACGGCGAGGGGCCTAGAGTGCGACTGAAGAAAGCCTAAGCCGACGCAGAAAGGCAGTGCATCCTGAAGGGTAAGCTAATCATCTCGGCCAATTAATTAGAGTTAAGCAATTTTGTATAGTGACGCCGCTGCCGTTCAGGCCTTCGGTGGTCGCTTATGATAACTGAAAGAAGGTCATGGACATTGAGGATTTTTTGAACGGTGTATTCAATCACCTTGAGCATATGGCATCCGCTCGGATGGGTATAGATGCGCTGCAGCCACCGGCAGATTCAGTCAACATTCAGAGGCAACACATTTCATACCTGACCAACGCATGGTCTTTGTTCGAGCTTCTGAAAGAAAAATATGGCTCTTCATTCGAGGATGAAGTGAAGAGGAATCTAGCTGCGCTAGGCCATGACGGGGATAACATCTTGCGTTACGTTGGCGAATTACGAAATAGCGTCATGCATCGCGGCATGGATCAAACGGGAAGCGGTGTTGTAATTGCTGGCGTTGTAAGGGTTGTTGCCCCTGCGGAAGTAAATGACCGTAGCCGGAAGAAAAGTTTTCGTCCACATACAAGCTTGCTTGTCGATGTTATAGATCACTTTGTTAAAGCGATAAAAAACTCATCGAGTTTTTATCTAGAGCCGGATATCTCATCTTTCTGCGCAGCAGATCGAGATGAATTGCTAGAAGGGCATAGGGATCGAGTTTCCGCGGATCCTTCCATACCGGAATGGGTAAAAGAAGCATCCATCAAAACGACTACGGCCGAAATGTTGTCTGAAGCAGTTTCATTTAGGGCCAAACGATTGCGCGCCTACCTACAATAGCGTCTGCTGAATTACACTCACGGGTAAGCCATCGCTCGTCAGGTTGACGGATTGTGTAGTGGTGTTTGCAGCCGCGGGATATGCAATTATCCTACCCCCATGCGCACAGCCCTCGCCGCCCTCGCTCTCGTGGTCGCTGCAAGTGGGGCGCAGGCGGCAGGGAAGGTTGCTCTGTCAGTGAGCCAGATGCTCGCGGATCCGAAGGCGCACCGTGGCGAGATGGTTGTGGTCCGCGGGATTCGGTGCGTCGACCCCGGTGCCGCAGGCTTCATCTGCGAAGCCGAGGCAGGCGGCCGCCGCCTGCGTCTGGACGCATCCGCCCTTGGCGCTGACACGGCTCAAGCGATCGCGGAGAAGCTGATTGGCCCATGCAAGGGGGCTGCTGCGCTTTCTCGCCCAACCTGCACCTTCGACGTGACGTTCACGCCGACCGGCTCCGGCTTCGAGGATGGCGTGACCATCATCAACACGCCTGAGATCGACATGAGCGTTCCGCGACGTCGGTAGCCCACTCGGCCGCGCCCCGATCTGCTTACGGGGCGGGGGAGCGTCACGCCTTCTGGCGCCGCAGCCAGCCGTTGGTACACTAGTGGACGATGCACAAGCTCGCGCCCACCAGCCTCTACCGCCTCCAAACCCTCGCGCAGACCGGCCCGCGCTTCTACCAAGTGACCGCCTACATGCGGCGCCTTGAAGTGCTCGGTCTGGTGGCGGCCAGCGGTCGAACAGATCCCGAGAGGGACAGTGCCGAGTACCAAATCACCGATGCCGGGCGGGTCGAGTTGCAGGAGCGCTTCGGACCTTCCTCAACGACGCCAATCGAAGGCTGACGTCACCCGCGTGTGAGCCGTTACGCGACGGGGCCCCGAAGGAGGCTCGGCGCGCGGGTCTATCGACGCCGCGTTGAAGCGGATGGCAAAGCCGCGGAAGGCCAATAGCTAGATCCCGTCTTTTCGATTGTAACGCAAATCCGCAATGACGGGTGACTCGGTTGTGAGGAAGTCTATGCGGAAGAGGACCACCTGCTGCTCGTCTGTGATTTCAACGTACCAATCTTGACCCAAAGCAATTTGCTGAGCGTGGTCGCGGATTATTTCGCCTGCAAAGCGGACGGCTTCGATACGGGCCTCATGCCAATTTGCCAACTCGGTTCCCACGTCATCGGGCGAACTGTGTCCATCCCGGACATGGAAAAAATAGCGAGGCATGAGCAATCCGCAAAAAGGGGCGGAAGCTCTCGCATCTCCCTGCCACAGGCGCCCGGATCTGCTTGCCCGCGATCGCTTAACCTGGGCGAAGCATCATCGCTCAGCACTTACTTGGATCATATCTTAGCTTCGCGCCCCATTATTTTGCGAACGGTCTGATTGCGGACAATTAAGACCGTCCGGCGAACTGACCGGGCATCGATAGCTCATTGCAATAGCGACTGGATCAGTCGTCCGTAGCTTCAGGCGCCTCGTGACAGAGACAGGCGAACTCGACGAGGCCGGCTAGGATACCAAGGACGCAGACGGCTTCGACGTGCATCGACCGCTCCGACGTAAGTCCCAATTCCCAGATGAGGGAGAGGTAGAGCACAAGCCTACCAACGCTTTGCTGTTCCAGCTCGGCCATAGAAAAACCCGCCGCGGCAGCGCCGGGCGGGTTCAGTTGCCATTGGGGTTTCGAAGTCCCCTGGATATCCCGTTGGTAAACTGAGTCGCGTCCTTCGTATGGGGGATCTCTCAGCTTCAATCCGCCCGCCGCATCTGCGCGCCGCTTCGCTGAACGACGTCCTGAAACAGCTTCCCGCTGGCCGTCGTGGCCACCCGTGTCTTCGGGCCCGGCTCGTGAACGTTAACGACCACGCTGCCGTTGTTCTCGATCTGAGGCATCGCCACGACGCCGGCCCGTGAAGCCGCAGACGCTACCCTGACGCCGCTCGCCCGTAGGCCGGCCGCCTCGGCCTGCTGCGTCTCAAACGTCTTCCTGGCAGTTTCCCGGGCGGCCCATCCAGCGCCGTCGGCTCTACCCTCGCGCATCGCGCCGGCCTGATCCATCGTAACGCCCGGCGCGCTGCCCATGCTGTTGGGCTTCAGCAATCTTGGAGCACCGTTCGGCAGCAGGCCGGTGCCGCCGCCATCAGCACGTTGCGCAGTCGCCGTTCGCTGCTCAGGAATGGGTATGGGCCGGACAGTCCCGATGCCGTCGCGAAGCCCGATCCCGGCGCCGATACGACCGTGCCAGGCGCCCCAGCCCTCCTTCCGGGCCGTCCGCAAGGCGAAGTCGATCTGCTCCTTCCAGTGCTTCGGATCGCTGGCGTGGTGGCCAGTTTCCCGCGTGTAGCGATCCCCCAGTCCCTTGAGTGTCAGCCCGGGAATGTTGGACCCGTAGTGCAGCTGGAACGGTCCGAACGACGTGCCCTTGTCGCCCGGCGTGTTGCGCACGCCTGGGATCGAGCCTCGGAGACCTTCGCTGTTAGCGATGCGCAGCGCCACGTTGGGATCGATGCCCTGCGCGATAGCCGACTGGCGGATGTAATCTGCCATCTCCGGGTTCACGTCACGCATATCGCGGGCCGAGAGGCCCCTATAGCCGCCTGGAGGGGCCACCGGAGACACATCCGGCCTTGGCCCGATCGGCGCGATGCTCGGGCGGTTACCACCGAGCGGATTGAACCGGCCGCCGCCACCGAAGGCACGGCCGCCGCCGGCCGGCCCCTGCTCGCCGCTGTAGCCCGGGCCAGAGCCGCCGCCCGGCAAGCTCGCACTACCGCCGAAGCCTCCCGGGCGCCGGAAGCCGCCGAAGGCCGCCGACTGGATCGTGGCACCGCCGAACAGACCGCCCTGCGTGTCCATGCTCTGCTTCTGGACCGTTGCGCCGCCGCGGCTGGCCTTCATCTCGTCGGTGAGGCTGTCGATCGAGCGCCGCAGCTTGTCCGACGATTCGAAGTCCTTCTGCCGCTGCTCCGGGGTGCGGCCCTGGAGCGCCTTCAACCGGCTCTCGGCTTCCTCGAGCTGCTTGGTGCGCGCGGCGTCCTGAAACGACATATCGATCGACGCGCCGCTCTCGAAGTCGACCATCGGCCGCCCGATCTGCTTCCGCAGCAGGTCCACCTCTTCCTTGGCCGCGATCTCATCGTCGCCGACCTGCGGTGCCAAGGCGCGAGCGAGCGGGCCGGAAGCTCCGTCGAGACCGCGAGCGGCCCGGGCGTACTCACCCCCGCGGATCGCATGGATGGCCTCTGCAATCTCGTGCGCCGCCTTGGCGAGTGAACCTGCCAGCGCGGTGCCGGCCTGCAGGCCCTTCACGGTATCCTCGCCGAACTGCTTCCAGTTGATCTCGCCGAGCTCCTTCTTCACGCCTTGGAGGCCTTCGCGGAGGGATTTGGTCACGTCGGCGCGCTGGCCCGAAACGAGGTTGTCCGCCCACGTCGTCAGCTCGGTGGCCGGGCCCAGCACCTCCCGCGCGATCGTCGTACCCAAGCGCTGCATCGAGCCCTTCAGGCTACTCACCGACCGGTCGAACTTCTCCGCATCGATGATGTCTTCCGGCTTGAACTCGCCGAGCTTCTCCCGGGCCTTTTTGAAGAGGTCGACCACACGGCCGAGGTGCCCGTCCGCGATGCGGCCGAGGTCTTGGTTGCCGAAGAACTGCTGGGCGAAGATGCCCCGCTCGACCGGGTTACGGATCGTCTCCATGAAGGCGAGCGCCTTCTTGAGCTTCTCGCCTTCGTCGGATGTGTGCTGGAGGTCCGTGGCGAAGTCCTGAAAGGCCTTGCGGCCGGCAGCATCTCGGCCTTGCCTGATTACCCAGTTGAAGGCCTCGCCCGTCCCTATTGAGAACGTCCGCATCTGAGCCGCGAAGTTCTTGGCACCGTTGGTGACCGCGTCCTGCTCGATACCGAACCGGCCGGCGACTACCCCGAATTCCTGGAGAGTCTTGGCGGCAACGCCGGTCTCGCGGCTGAGCTGCCCGAGGCTCGCCATGTTGCCTGTCAGCCGATTGAGTGCGGCCGAGATCCCGGCTACGGCAGCACCCGCTGTCAGGCCGGTGACACCTAAGGCAGCGAACGCCGGGTTGACGACGCTCGACGCAACCCGGGCGGTCGAATGCATCGTTCCCTCGACCGCCTTGAACCCCTTCGCGAGCGTGTCGCTGTGGTTCGCGCCGGTGCGGGCTGTGTCGAGCAGCTGGGACCGCAGGGCCTTCAAGGGACCGGTGAAGCGGTCCTGGACCTCCGCCTGCATGCGCAGGGCTTCATCCGCCATGGGTCGCTCCTATCCTCGGCTTGTTGCGAGTGCCGCACCCCCGAGAACTACGTAGGCGCCGCGCTACACTGATGTGGTCGAGTTGAGCCGGCGGGGGACCACGATGGAAGATTGGCGCCTGATCGCGTTCGCGGTCTTCATGATCGTCGTCGTGGCAGCGGGAGCAGCTTTCCTGCAGCGCCGCCGGCGTGCGCAGCGAACCGGGGATGATCCGGTCTATGGCGTCGCCAGCCTGGCCCCGGAGACGGTCAAGCAACCGCGCGTGGCACGCCCTCGCGGGGTCGGGACGACTGGCGAGTAGCGCAACCAGCATGGAGGTCAGGCCGCCGCCATCGGCATCGGCCGGCCCTCGCCGTCGAGCCACGCGCAGCCGTTCCACTGGTAGCGGAAGCCCTGCACAGTCCTGACCTCGCCGACCCGCGTCCCGGGCGGGACCTGCCGCGTAGCCTGCGACGGGCCGAGGAGGCGCCAACGCGTGCCCTCGACAGCGTAGCGGTTGCCGCCGAAATTCACGGTGGTCGCCTCGGTGCTGGCCGGCGCGGAACGCTGCTGCGGCGCTGTCCCGGCTGCCTCTTGCCGCTCGGCATCGAACTGACGCATCTCGGCCTCGACGCCCCGGCGGATCTCGGCTCGACGCGCGGTGCGCTGCTCTGGGGTCTCGCTCGGGATCGGTTCGGCCATCAGACGCACCGCGGTTGCGTGGCGCAACGAGCGCGCGAGCCGTTCCTGGGCGGCCTCGGCCTCGCGCTTGCGGCGGCCCTGCTCGATGGCCCGGTCGACCTCGGCCCCGGCCAACTCGCGGATGCGCGCGCGCTCGGCGTCCTCGATGGCGCTGCGCTGGGCCCGCCAGGCCAGTAGTGCCTTCTCGCTAAACATGCTGCTGCCTCGGGGTCTCGATGACGGGACCGGAGCGGGCATGCCCCCATGCGGGCGCCGGGTAGATGTAGGTCTCGGCCGTGAATCCCGGGATGTTCGTGAACTCGATCACCCCCTTGTGCGGGATCGCCGGCTCGCGCGGCACGTCCCGCTCGACCTCGATCTCCCGCTCCACGAGGTTCGGGCCCCGCACCACGTCAGGATGCGCCAGCTCGCCGGTGTGCTTGTTCACCAGCACCTTGCGTTTGATCACGAGCTTGTTGCCGTCCGGGTAATGCCAACCGTTGAAGCCGGTGGGCTCAAGCACGAGGTCGAGCGGCTCGGCGCCGTCCGGCAGGGACGCGTTCGCCTCGCGAGCCACGCTCCGGAGCTGGCCGGCGCGCTTGAGGACGTCGGCCAGGGCCATGGCCGCCGCGGGGTATTCGTCGGCGATGATCGCCCGCGCCTCGGCCAGTGCCCGCTCGGCCTGGGCGTAGAAGGCGTGGCGCCGGGCCAGCTCGGCCTCAGCTTCGGCCACCTCGACTCCACCAGCGAGCCGGGTGTGCCGGGTCTGTGCCACCGCCAGCCGGCGCTCGGCCCCGGCGACGGCGGTCTCGTGCGCCTCAAGCTCGGCCACGTCTTCGGACGCCAGCGCGTCGTCGCGGCGATCCTCCAGGACCTCCCGCTCACGCTCGGCGGCCTGCAGCTCGGCGCTCGCCTCGTCTAGATCGCGTCGCAGATGCTCCAGGGTGCCGGCAACTGCCGCGCCGCCCGTCGATTCCTTCCGCTGCTTCCGTCCGAACGCCATGTGCGCCTACCTCGTGATCCTGTTGCGGCTCTCGGAAGCCTTGACCGCCTATCCAGCCGAAGCCGCAGGGCGCGGAGGCTTCCTTCCCGTTATTCCGCCGAGCCGCGAGAGCGGGCAGAAAGGGAGCCCCGCTATCGACCCAAGCAGTCGAGCAACTGAACACGGCAGACGCAACACCGCATTCACGGCATACACGGCAACGCGGGGATTTCTTGCTGCGCCTCAGCCAATCACGGCGTCGAGGCGCGCGGTGGATACTCGCCAGCGGGCGCCGTACATCTTGCCGATCCCGCGCTCGCGGCACCAACGGCCGATGGTGTCGTGCGAGCGGCCGGCGCGGGCGGCAGCCTGCGGGACGGTGAGGAGGTCGGGATGCGATGCGCTGGCCGGCCAAGATGGTGCTGCCGGCATCGGCACGCCGGGCGTGCGGAGGCTTTCCGCGAGGTGCGCGTGGACGGCCTCCTGCGCGGCGATCGCCCGCTCCTGTGCCGTGCTGGCGACGGCCTGCAGCAAGCGGGCGTCCTCGATCAGGACGGCCAAGACGGGGTCGGTGATGGCAGGGGCCGTCATCGTCACCTCAGGCGAACGTAGGGGCTGACGCGCCGCCACCAGGGGCGTCTATCCGGCGCGTAAGCGATCGCGGGCTCGGGCGCGTCCACGAACTCGCGTTGATCCTGGCGACGCACGCGGACAGTGCCGCGGTCGGGCGGCACGATGCTGACGCGCTCGGGCGAGGGCTGGCCGGTCATGCCGCCACCTCTGCCTCGAACTGACCAGCGAACCGCTCGCAGGCGAGCTCGTCGAAGGTCGTGCCGGCCTTCTTGGCGAGCGCGGGCCAGTCCGGATCGGGGAACTCCCTCAGGTCGCACAGCTCGCCGATGGTCAGGGTCTTGGCGAAGCCCGGGAAGCCGCAGCGAACCAGGGTTTTGGAGCCATGGTCGTCGAGGTCGGAGGCAACCCGGAGTGCCAGCGCGTAGGCCAATTCGATCGACGCCCCCATCTCGACGGCGGTGCGCGCGATCAGCGTGTAGGCCGGGCCCACGATGGCGCGGGCGACCGCCACCTCAGGATCGTAGTTGGCCACCGCGGGTTTCGCTCCCGGTCGATGCTGCTCCGGCTTCTCCAGCTTGCGCGCTCGGTTCGCGCCCTTGTCCTCGTAGGTCTGGCTTAACTGGTTCGTTGACACCCACCGCAAGGCTTCCTCTCGGTTGAGTTTGCCGTCCGAACGTACAGGCATCCCCGCTTTCACGTATTGCGAGACGCGCGCCTTAGAAATTCGGAGTTCGGCCGCAAGTGCAGCCTTGGTTGTGATCGCCATGAGCTCCGCTCCTCTCGTTAAGAGTTAAGTGGTTTTGAGATATTGCAGCTAGACAGGGGCCGAGCCTCGCGCGTTACCTCCGGGGTGGTACCCCTCCGGAAGGACCCGAGAACTCTGAGCACCCTCCATTGCCGGTCTCGCACCAGACCATAGCAGCGCCTCGAACCGGCCCATGATCGCCTTCCGGCTGGCTCGGCAGGGAAGCTGAAGGTTGCCGCGGCTTTGCGAGCCTGACCACTCCGCAGGCCACGCTGCGCCCGGCGTCTGACTGTCGTCGGCTCAATCCCGAGAGTGCGGGTGGCCAGCGTCACAGATAGCCACTCTCGCCCCCCCCGGCTCGCGCAGCTTCGCGATAGCGGCGAGCTGCTTCGCCCTTCGTTCGGTCGGCCCATGGCAGCACCTCTGAGTCCGAAGGCCGTCGGGATGCGTTGATCGCTTTGACGGGGCGCGTCCGCTGCTGCCCGCTCAGGACGACCCCATGAACGCGATCAGTTGGCTGATCTCTAGAATATTCCAGTTCATTTTCGGCAAAGGCACGCGGAAGAGAAGCTCGTCAATGCCGAGAGTTCGCGAGGTCGGAGCGGGCGAAGATCGATCGGTGGACAAGAGCAGAAACTTCGATGCTGATTACCGGGCCGCCGTGATGATACTTAAGGACCGGATGGGCAACAGCTTCCCGGACAACTACCACGCACGGTTGAATATCGGAACGAACAGCACGCGTGACTTCGGAGACGAACGAGCCGAGGCGATCGACACGGCCTCGGCCGCGATAGCTGCAGCCCTTCGCAAAGGAGCATCCATCAAGCAGGCGGCTGAAGCGGGCGCGGCCAGCGTCGGGCTTTGAGGGACGGCGTTCGGCGGGGCTCATGGCGCCACCTCGCGCCAACCGGTGGCGGCCCAGCCAACCGGCAGCCGCATCCACCGCGGGCTCGGCTGGCGCGCCGTCCCGCCGGGCGACCACCGACATCCGGTGAACACCTCGACACGAAGACGCTCGTGGCCGGTGATCCAGCGCTCGGCCAGCAGGTCGATGCGTCGGTCCCGGGGCGCGATCTCCATCGGCAGCCAGGCGGGCTCGGTGTTCAATCCCATCCGACATCTCCCGTGTCGGCATTGGGGTCGAAAGCTCGCCGCGGCGCCGGCTTCACGGCATCTTCCAGGAGAGCCGGGTCGTCGAGCTGAGCCAGCCATCTCACAGCCTGTCGCCGATCGGTCAGCGCCTGCGTCACACGCCTCTGCTGATCTCGATACCGGTCGAGCGTCTCGCGGCATGCCGCGACGATCTCGCTGATCTCGGGGAAGAAAACGCTCTCGCGACGCAGCTTCTGGCATGCTGCAGCGACGATCGACGGCGGGAAGCCCAAATCGACGAGATCGAAAATGGCGGCCTCCACGAAGACCGGCAGGTTGTGCGGCAGCCTCATCCGACTATCGATCAACGCGGCTAGGCTGACCTCGACGGCTCCTTCACTGGGTTCGGCACTGAGAGCGACCTCAAGCGCAGAACCGATCTCTGCGAGCGTCTGCTCTGTCGCCGCGGCGGCCAGCATCTCATGAAGGGCCTGCCGATGGTGGTCGACCTCGGCGGCTCTGGCTTCCGGTGTCCGCATCGATCTGATGGCAGGCAAAGTCGGCAGGTAGGTCCGCCTGATCGACGTACCGTGCTCGCGGAGCATGCGGTCGACCATCAGCAGGATCTTCGGGTTGTCCGGCGCCATCGCTCCCCGTTTGAGGGGCACGACCGTATTGGACGGTAAGTTGCGATCAGCCATGGTCCATCCTCCTGGCCCGGCGCTCCATCAGGTAGGCCGTGGCGCTGTTGGGTCTGATCTCAGGTCGATGCGCATGGCTGGCGCTGCCGGTGTCCCGGCCTCGGACCGGCTCGTCGGTCCAGCGCTCGGCGTTCAGCCAGGTCTTCGGGTGCGCGATGAACTCGGGGTCCTTGCCGGCCGTCGCGGCGGCGTACCGCTCGGCTCCGGCGGTCAGTTCGTCGGCTGTGGCCTGAGCCTTGGACACGACACGCTGGAACACCGACCGTGCGGCGCCCTTGCCGACCTTCCTCGGAAACACAGACCAGAAGCGATCGAAGGCTGCATCATCGATCGATTCAGACTTGGTTCCTTTTCCTTGGTTCTTCTTACTAGGTTCGGGGGACCGTTTGGTCCCTACCTCGGCGCACCGTTTGGTCCCTACCCTAGGGACCGTTTCGTCCCCAGGGGTAGGGACAGCGTCGTCCCTAGGTAGGGACCGTTCTGTCCCTAGGTCGCCGCGCTCGAATACCGGCCGAAAATGGTTCGAGGCGAACGCCCGCCCACCCTCTCTGGTCACGTGCTCTCGATCGATCCAGCCCTTCTCGCGCAGTTCCTTCACGGCACGCACGACCGACCGGCGCGCCAGCCCCGAGTTGCGGGCGAGACGCTCCAGTGACGGCGTGCACTGCCCGCTGCGGCTGTTGTAGTGGTCCAGGATCTGGGCGAGCACAGCCCGCGCAGCCGGCGACAGGCTCTGGTCGCAGCAGGCCGCCACGAGCAGCCGGAATCGATCCACGAGGTCGCCGGCCATCGCTCAGGCCTCCCGCGCCATGCAGTCGATCGCGATCAGCTCGTCCGCGATCTCGATGGCGCGGAGAGCTTCCTCTCCGGAGCAGTCAGGCCACGTCCGGAAGATCCACACCACAGTGCCCCTGGTGCTCATCACCTCGGGCGGGTTCTCGACCAAGACGCGAGCGATGATCGGGGCGAGGTCGCGGCGGGTCATGCGCGCCTCCAGTGCTCGGGCGTGGATAGCGCCAGCTCAGCGATGACCGCGGCGACGGCGGGCGTCAGGCCGAAGCGATCGCGCAGTTTGCGGGCTTGATGGGGGGCGAGATCTGACGCATATCTCTCGATGCTGACTTGCCGGAAAGCATTCGAGAGACCCGTGTCGCCCCGCGATGCGGGTTTTCTCATTTCACGCGGCCTCCATCTTTGTGGCCTGCCGCGCGTCGAATGCGTCGAGCGTGCTCTCCTCCCACAGGTGACGACCGTTCAGGACCATGTCCGGCTTTGGAAAGTCGACCTTGCCTTCATGGACCCAGCGCCAGAGAGCCATCTGCGAGACACCACCGTAGCGCCGCCGCACCTGGGGACCTGTGAGGTAGATCTTCTGTCGATCTCTCATTGAACACCTCCAAACGCGCATGAACTCTCGCGCCACGGAGCAAACATGCCTGTGGGCGCCGCGATATGCGACGGATTTAAATTCGATTACTTCAGAGTAATATTCAGCTATTTCAGAGAGAAACTCGGCTATTTTCTCTCTGAAGCTCGACCGAATTTCGCTCTGTAGGCTTTCGCCAGCCGGGTCATCCTGCTGGTTGCCGTGCCTCCGCCGTCCGCCTCGCCTGCAAACCGTTTGGCGACGGCCTCAACCCGCTTCTCACCAGAGCGCTGCATCTCTGCGCGTATTTGAAGTATTATCTCGGCATCTCTCGGGTACTTCGGGCCAGCTGGCCGGCCTCGCCCCTTTTTCGGAAGAGTGGTCGGCTTGCTCGGTTCAACACCAGATTGGCCGCGGGGGCCAAGTTGCGTTCTCAATCGAGTGCTGAATTCTTTAAGCTCATCTCTGATTTGGTGCATATGCTCCGGCGGCGACTGCCGAAAGACATCGACCCGTTTCTTAATTTCCTGCATGTGTGGCGACTGAGCGAACGCGCGCACCTGCTCAGCCAGCGCTTTCATGTCAGGCTTGTCGCTCACCGAGGCTCCTTGCCGACGATCGCCTCGACGTGCGCCGCCCAGGTTTCCAGCGCGGCCCGCTTCTCATCAAGGTACTGATACCGGTTGTAGATGCCCGCCACGCCGCTCACGGCGCCCGTCGCATGGTTCAGCACGGCTTCGGTGACGTGGACTGGCTGGCGAAGGCGGGCCATGCCGGTGCTGGCTGTCCGCCGCAGGTCGTGCAGCCGCCACGAGGCGAGTTCGACACCATCAGGATCGCGCCCGGCCTCGACCGCCTCCTGTCGAGCGATCGCCAGCATGGCTGCGTCGAGCTTCGCTTTGTTCTTCGCGAAGTTGCTCGACGCGGTGGCGCCGTCGGTGGTCAGGACGAAGCCGGGCCGGCCGACGATGCGCGGGGAGGTCGCGAGGATCTCGCATGCGCGGAAGGGGAGGGGCACCAGGTGCTCGCGGCTATTCTTCGTCCGGGCCGCCGGCAGCGTCCACAGGCAATCCGTGTCGACCTCGGCCCACGTGATCCGGGCGACCTCGTCGCGGCGCTGGGCGGTCAGCAGCAGGAGCTGCACGAGCGTACCGAAGGGATAGCCGACCTTCTCGGCGGCCAGCCAAACGAGGCGCACCTCGGCGTCGCTCAATACGCGCTCACGACTTGCCTCGGCCAGCGGCGGCTTGAGCCGCAGGAACGGGGTCGTCTCGATCGCCTCGCGCTCCAGGGCCCAGTTGAACAGCGCCCTGGCCGCCGAGAACACGCGGTTGGCCCCGACACCCATGCCGGCATCCGTGAGCGCGTCCGTGAGGGCAATGGCGTCCTTGCGGGTGATCTCGCCGATGCGTCGATCGCCCCAGCGCGCGACGACGTGGTTCCGGAGCAGGGCCTCGGCCTCCGCGGCGTACCGGGGCTTGCTGTTCGGCTTCAGGTGCCGCTCGACGTACTCGGCCGCGACCGCCCGCACGGTGTCGCGCTCGGCGGCCTGAGCAGCCTCGACGGCGGCCTTCTTCTCCAAGATCGGGTCTCGGCCGCGGGCCGCCATCTGCAGCGCCTCCCGGGCGGCCGCACGCGCTGCCGACAGGTCGAACAACGGATAGGGGCCGATCGTGAACTTCCGGGTCTTGCCGCCGAATCGGTAGCGCACCGCCCACGACTTCGCGCCGCTCGGCTGCACGACGAGGTAGAAACCGGGGAGGGCGGCATCGGGGATTTCGAGCCGGCCCGCGGACTGCGGCTTATGGCGTTCAACGCTCTGCATGGTCAGGACCTTCGCGACCACCAGACTTTTCCCTCCGGGTAACAGCAGGGTATCGCAAAATGGCCGTTAAGGACCGTTCGCGGCTGTTAGCCATTGTGGGTATATCTGGCCGGAAAGCCAAGCGACGACAGTGCCTTGCGGTCGAAAATCTGATCCGGAATGTTTGGGAATGTTATTCCCTGCTACCAGACTACGAATCTGGGGGTCAGAGGTTCGAATCCTTTCGGGCGCGCCAATACATTTTCTCGGATCGACGAGGCTTTCGCGCTCTGCACAGCGCGAGGCAAACTCCTCTGCATCGGCCGCTCCTGGACCGGCCCAGCTGTAGAAATCGGGTGACCGCCACCTGCAATCGGTCTGTGGCGGAACGCGTACCCCTGCTCCCGCCCGTATGCGTCGCAGGGCTTTCGGCCGCCCGCGCCCGTGAGCTACCCGGATCCGGCCTTCCGGCGACCCATGGCCGCGACCATGCCGGAGCCCCCCAGCGAGCCCGGTCCAGAACGCCGGTCCGGTCAGTCTGGCGGGTCAGTGGTTAGCGCTGCCGCCCTGGCCGTTGGGTTTCAGGGCGGGCGCTGCGACGACCATGAACGTCACTTGGAAGAGGATGACGCCCACATCATCGGTCACCTCGATGTACCAGTCCTCCCCCAGGGCGACACGGTAGGGATCGTTCTTCAGGATGTCGCCTGAAAGACGAATTGCTTCGAGGCGAGCGGTCTCCCGGTCCGGTAAATCGGTGCCGATGGTGTCAAGGCCATCTGCGCCGACCCGCACGTGGAAGAAGTAGCGCGGCATTGGCCCGCTCCCGTCGCAACGGCGGGGGCGTGCAAGACCCTCATCGCGGATGCCGAAGACCGTGTCCGCGAGTAGGACAGTCTGACACACCTCGGATCAGAGCGCCACTCACGCAATGTCCCCTTCTTGATCGAAGGTTCCATCCCGCATCGCTGCTGGCGTAAGCATCGCGAATGCCATCCAGAACAGGATGAGTCCCGTGCTGTCTGTGACCTCGATGCGCCAATCCTCGTGCCGGGCGATGTAGTCCGCTTCGTCCCTCAAGATCTCGCCTGCAAGACGGATAGCCTCGATCCGGGCTGCTTCCCAGTTCGGCAGCTCGAAGCCTTGCACGTCTAGGCTGCTCTTGCCGTCGTAGACGTTGAAGTAGAAACGCGGCATCCGGGCCGCTCCCTGATATAGTCGGCGGGGGCGCATGGAGCCCTCATCACGGGCGCCGGATGATGATGGCCGCGAGTGTATGAAAGGTAGCAGAGCTTGACGGGGCGTTCTCTGCGCTGCGTTAGGTTTGTTCGGACAGGCGCGCATCCTCGTCCGCGTCCTGATGGCGCGCCGGCCTCGCATGGTTGATCTTGGCCGGCAGCCGAAGTTGCCGGACGAACCAACGAGAATATGCTCGGGCATGATGGCTGCGAGCTATGTCCGGCCAGACCGATCACGGCAGCGCACGATCGGGGTGGTGACGGGGGGCTGTCCGTCCGGGCGTTGGCCAGGGAGGTGAGCCTGCCGCCCGTGCCGTCTGGGGCCAGTGGCGCCGCGCCGTCCGCCACCGATACGGCGCAGTCCCCTCCCGGAAACCGGACGGCGGGCACCGTCTCCAGGCCCTTCAGCCGCTGCGTCCGCACGTCGGTGCTGATCCCTGGACGGTTCCGTCCGGATCTCGCCGACGCGGCCAGAGACAGGCCTTCGGGCCGGTGCCCCTCGGGACGGAACGGACCCTCGGCCAGGGGGGATCGAGCTTGCCATCCACCGATCCCGAGGTGAGCCGCATCCCGGCGCGGTGCTGTCGAGCGCGGTCATCGGCGTACCGGCCCGCTGGAACGGGTCCATCCGCACGGCCGATATCGACGCTGCGTTCGCGACAATCCGGGAAAAGGGTGGGGCGGTGCTTCAGGGGCGCGATCCGATCCCCGGCGGCAGCGTGCTCTGCCAGCGTCGCCGATCCGGTGGGCAATCGGTTCGGCCTCGGCGGTCCGCGCCAGGCAGCGTGCCGGAAGGCCGATGATCACGAACCGGACGCTGACGAACCGCCTCGCAGATGAGATTTCCTGTGACGTGCCCATCGCGCCCGGGCCCGCCGCGCGGGACGTTCGGACCCTCCGCCGCAGGCGGGCGCGGCCGGCCGGTGCGGGCAGGAGTTTGTTAATGCCTCCTCCCTATTGTGGGCGGCCTCGTGCAGGACGCGCCCGGGTCGGGTGCAGGGACCTCGCCATGACCTGTCTCAGTGTGATCTGCCTGGTCTCGGGGACGGTGCTGGCCGGGATGGCTCCGCAGCGCTCGGTTCAGCAGGCGACCCTCGAAGGTGCAGGCGGTGGTCTGATCGTGCTCGGCCTCGTGATCATCGGCGTCGGCCTGCCTCTGTTCCGGTAGGCCGCCAACCGGGAGACGACCCTGACGGTGCGGCTCAGAGGCTGTGCTGGTCTCCACGGGTGCGGATCGCCGCCACGTCGGTTCCGACAGCGTCCAGTGCGCAGCGGACGCGCTCCAGGGCGGTGGACATCATCGTGACCTGGGAATCGGCGATCCCCGACGCTTCCTCGGGGCCGAAGCCATCCTGCAGGTAGGGCATCATCGCGATGTGGAGCGTCGCATAGGCGCCGGGATTCGATAGCTCGTACACGACCGCAAGTGCGTGATAGGCCTGGGCCAGAATCTCCAGTGCGACCTCCGCACTGCGTGCGACCCGCTCACAATCGTCGCTGCCCATCATCGCGCGTATAGTTTTATTGCTGTCGATCCGACGGGTAACACGCTCTGTTAAGACTGTCGATGTTCCGAGCGATTGCTATTGAGGCGCTTTAGTGAGGTGAATCGTTTATCGACGGATTATGGCTCGACTGCAACACTTGGCGGCTTCTGCCGCGGGTACTAAGTAACCAACTGACTCCGCAGATGTCGGGACGGCCGGATCATCGTCGCGATCCTGCTTTCCGCCTCGGCCAGGATGCTGTTCACAAGGTGAGCCGCCGCCTCGACGGTCCCGGCGTTGAGAGTTCCGTTCCGGCTGGTTTCCTCGACGATTCGGAGATTGTCGGCGACGAAGGCGCGGATCTTGTTCTGAACGTCATCGAACTCGCCGGGATGGGCTGTTTCGTACAGAAGAGCCAGCGCCAGATAGGCGCGTCCGACCATATCAAGTGCCAGATCCACGCTCGCGTCGCGATTCACAATCTCAGTTGAGGACACGGCGGGTGAGTCCCTGTCAAACACATTCGTGAAAGCTAGCACGACCTTGCGGTGGTGCCAAACGCTCAAGTTGTTCACGGTACGCTTTTCCGCGAAAGTCTTGGATGTCCCGGGCGGGCCGAGATCCGATCAAGTTATCCGCACCGGACTGAGCCGCGGGCGCGGGACGATCTGGAGGCCGGGGGCCCGGCTCGGCCGAAGCCATCTTTGGAGACTCTCTGCAGCGGAGCCACACCGGAGCGGTGCGTCGTCGAGTCCGTTGGAATCCGAACGCTTTTGCGAGGCTGTGGCCGGATCCGCACCCGCGGCTGTGGTCTCGCGCGGCCAAGCCGATTATCGACACGCACAAGGATCGATACGCCCAGAGGGCCGGCCGCGCGCCGAAAGCCCGGTCCGGCCAGAGTTCGAGGAGAGTTGTGACCGTGCCCGACAGCACCCCGCGCCCCGTGATGCTCGTGATCCTCGACGGTTGGGGCCTTCGGGATGACATCGCCGACAACGCTGTCCATCAGGCGCACACGCCCGTCTTCGACGGGTTGATGCGGGAACGCCCCCAGGCGCGGCTCCGGACCTTCGGCGCGGATGTCGGGCTTCCCGAAGGGCAGATGGGCAATTCCGAGGTCGGACACCTCAATATCGGCGCGGGCCGTGTCGTCATGCAGGACCTTCCCCGGATCGATGCCGCGATCGCGGACGGCTCGCTGGCGACGAACCCCGCCCTGGTCCGGTTCATCGAGGCCCTGCGGGCATCGGGGGGCACCTGCCACCTCATGGGCCTGCTGTCGCCGGGGGGCGTCCACGCCCACCAGGACCACGCGGTGGCGCTGGCGCGCGTTCTGGTCGAGGCCGGCATCCCGGTCCGGCTCCACGGCTTCACCGACGGGCGCGACATGCCGCCCCGCTCCGCCGCCACCTGCGTCGCCGCGATGGAGAAGGCCCTGCCGCAGGGCGCGCGCATCGCCACCCTGTGCGGCCGCTATTTCGGGATGGACCGGGACCGCCGCTGGGAGCGGGTCACGATCGCCTATGACGCCCTGACCGAAGGGCGCGGCACCCGCTTCGCCCGGGCCGGGCAGGCGGTGGCGGCCGCCTACGCGGAGGACGTCTCGGACGAGTTCATGAAGCCCGCCATCATCGGCGACTATGCCGGCATGCGCGACGGCGACGGCCTGCTGAGCTTCAATTTCCGCGCCGACCGGACCCGGCAGATCCTGGAAGCGCTCCTCGACCCGGCATTCGCCGGCTTTTCCCGGACCCGGACGGTCCGCTTCGCCGCCGCCCTGGGCATCGTCCAGTACAGCGTCGAGATCGATGCCTTCGCCGACACCCTGTTCGGTCCCATCGACCTGCCGAACGGTCTCGGCGAGACCGTGGCGCGGGCCGGACGTGCGCAGCTGCGCATGGCCGAGACCGAGAAGTATCCCCACGTCACCTACTTCATGAACGGCGGCCGCGAGGCGCCGTTCGAGGGCCAGGACGCAATCCTGGTGCCCTCGCCGAAGGTCGCGACTTACGACCTGCAACCGGAGATGTCGGCTCCGGAACTCACCGACCGCGCCGTCGCGGCGATCGGGTCCGGGCGCTACGACCTGATCATCCTGAACTTCGCCAACCCCGACATGGTCGGCCATACCGGCATCCTCGCGGCGGCCGTGAAGGCGGTGGAGACCGTCGATGCCTGCCTCGGCCGCGTGGTCGAGGCGGTGACCGCGCAGGGCGGAGCGCTGCTGGTCACCGCCGACCACGGCAATTGCGAGACGATGCGCGACCCGGAGACCGGCGAGCCCCACACCGCCCACACGCTCAACCCGGTCCCGGTGGCGCTGATCGGCGTCGAGGGGGTGTCGCTGGCCGACGGCCGGCTCGCTGACGTGGCGCCGACGCTCCTCGACCTGATGGGCCTCGACCAGCCCACGGAGATGACCGGTACGTCCCTGATCCGCCGGGCTGGCTGATGGTCCGGCATGGCGGCTGCACTGCTCCGGCCGTCATGCCTCAGGCCCCTGCCATACGTCCCGCCGCGGGACCGGATCGTGCCAGCGCGGGGCGGGGATGGAGCGTGCCCATCGCGGGGTCGGCGCTCCTGAACACATCACGCGCGTCCCTTTCCCGGGCAGGTGAAGCGAAGCGGAACTTGGTCCGGGACCCAGCACTGGAAGCGCCGCGCAGGCGGGACACCGTGTTTTCGATCCCCGCTTCGCGAAGCGCTACGCTGGATCCCGGGTCGCATTCCGCTGGCGCTGCATGCGTCCGGGAAAGGGCGGGGACGCGCTTCTTCTGCAGCGGCCCCCTCACCGCCGCTCCGGTTGTGCCGCCGCTTCCCACATGGACGACAGGGTTCATGCGGGCCTCCCCCCACACGCGGGGAGGGGGGACACGCGCCCCCGGGCCCCGGTCATGATCGCCCGGCACAGCCTGATCTATGTCGGCTCGCGCGGCTTCGCGGCCGCCCTGAACATGGCCTCGGTGGCGGTGTTCACCCGGCTGGCGCCGGCGGCGAGCTACGGCACCTACCTGTACGTCCTGTCCTGGGCGCTGGTGCTCTACGGGGCGACCTGCCAGTGGCCGAAATTCGCGTTCTTCGCCCTCTACGACGAGGCCCGCGAGCCCGCGCAGGTCGGCACCGTGGTGCGCATCCTGGGCGGGACGCTGCTGCTCGCCGGCCTCGGCAGTGCGCTGGCGGCCGGGCTCGGCCTGGTCGAGGGCCGGATGGCCGCCGCCATCCTGGCGCTCGCCTGCGGCACGACCCTGTTCGAGGGGGCGACCGAGATCGCCCGCACCCGCCTGCGGGTCGGGGCGGTGGCGGCCTCGGTGATGAGCCGGGCCGTGCTGATCCTCGGCCTCGGCAGCCTCGCGCTGCATCGCTCGGGCGATCCCCTCGACCTCGCCTTCGCGGTGGCCACCGCCAATGCGGTCGCCTCGCTCCCGGCCGCCGCAACGATCGCGCCGATGATGCCCGGGCGCGGCAGCCGGGCCGAAGCCCTGCGCCTGTTCGCCTATGGCTGGCCCCTGGTGATCTCCTTCGGGACGGCGGCGCTCGCCCAGAGCCTCGACCGGCTGATCATCGCCAAGACCGTGGGGCCGGCGGGCCTCGGCGCCTACGGGGCGCTGGCCGACTTCCTGCGCCAGAGCTTCATTGTGTTCGGCGAGGCGATCGCCCTGTCGCTGATTTCCCTCGCCAAGCGCGAGGCGCGCAGCGGCGGCATGCCGGCGGCCGAAGGCGTGCTGAGCGATGCCGCCCGGGCCATGACGCTGATCGCGGCCTTCGGCGCCGTGTTCTTCCTCTGCTTCGACGACCTCGTGGTCACGGTGCTGCTCGGGCCCGATTACCGGGCGGAGGCGCGCCATCTCGCCCCGGTGCTGATCCTAGCGAGCATCCTGATGATGTTCCGCGCCTATTACTTTGGTCAGGTGATCTACTTCACCCGAACCAGCGGCCTGGAGGCGGCCGCCGCCTTCGCGACGCTCGCGACCGTGGCGGCGCTCTCGTTCCTGCTGATCCCGACCTTCGGCGCCCCCGGGGCGGCGCTCGCCTTCGCGGGCGGGCAGAGTGCCGCCTGCCTCGTGCTGGTGTTCGGCGCCCGGCGGGAGGGCACGACGATGCCCCTGCCGCTCGCCGATATGGCGGGCATCGCGGGGATTGCCGCAGCGTGCGGCGCCGTCAATGCGGGGATCGGTCTGATGCCGGGGGGCTTCATGGTGCCGGGGCAGGTGCTGCGCATGGTGCTGCTCGCCGCCGGTGCGGGGGCGGCGGCGTGGCGCTACAATGTCCTGGGCTTTGCTGGGGCGATCCGCCACCGGCTCGCGGCCTGACGGTTTCCATGCTGGAGACCGCCACGCTCCCGCGGGGCCTCGTCGCGGCGGTCCGGCCCCTCGATCCGGGGGCGTGCTGGATCCCGGCCTGGCGCGCTCTGGGGGCCGCTTCCGCCATCCGGAACCCGTTCTACGAGGCGGGCTACGCGCTCGCCGCGCGTGACGCCTTCGGCGCCGGAGTGCGCCTGCTGATCGTGGCCGACCGGCCTCCCGAGGCTCCGGGGGCGCGCTTCCTTGCGGTCTGGCCGTTTCGGGTGTCGCGGTGGCGCTGGGGCCTGCCGCTGCCGCTGCTGATCGGCTGGACCCATGGCTATGGCCCCTTCGGCGCCCCGCTGCTCGACGGCGCCGACCCGGCGGCGGCGCTGGCCGGCCTCCTCGCCGCCCCGCGGGCGTTGAGCCTGCCGCCGCGGCTCCTCCTGCCGAACGCCCCCGCGGACGGGCTGCTGCCGGCTCTCCTGAAGGCGCGGGGGATCGCCCACGCTGCCTACTGGCCGCACGCCCGCGGCCTACTCGACC